>VFQN01000583.1_pt1 | contig 66783 bp, 111 predicted proteins | sample 3512371 | NCBI WGS metagenome assembly VFQN01 (sample SAMN10412370, study PRJNA504923) | tailings metagenome | isolation source: Replicate 2 from Balatoc abandoned mine | place: Philippines: Itogon, Benguet | collected 2017-08-28 | reverse complement strand
TTTCTAGTTTAACATACGTTAATGTCTATGTATCATAGGTTTCTGTGCTACAACACAGGTACCGCTCGTATGCCGACTTTGCTGCTCCACAGAACCCTGCTGTTCGTTGCTTGTGGGTGCTGCCGTAACCTGGGTTACTTGTGTAGCTCCTTCTTCCCTTAAGAAGATCCGGCTATTAACAATGTGTCTGAAGGACCACTGTCAGCGTCCATATAGCAGGACCGCTCACCCCTGTGCCGCATTTCCACGTGGCCCAGATGGCCTTGCCCAGCATACCCAGCACCCGCAGCAGACAGCCAGCTTAAGTCGAAAGGTCAACTGTGGGGCTCAAGCTTCCTTACAGTCCATTAATATGCTACTCCTGTGCTTTCGGATGTACGCACCCATGACTGCGATAGGCGCTTTGACCGTCAGGTTACCTTATCAGCCGGTTGACGCGATGCCGCGGTAGTACTCTATACTTTAGCTATGGAAGCTCAGGCAGCCCAAAGAATGATACCTCAACCTCGACCAGGCCTACCGCCGCGACCTGCTTTCCGCAGCGGGATTCCCACTGCGCCTTTGCCCGATACGCACGAAGACTCAGCTGAGCCGTCTACAGATGCATACGCTTACATGGGAACAGATATAGCTGAAAGCCCGGTGGAGCAGCTAGAGGACAAGGTCAAGTCCTTGCACGCCGAAAACATGCTTTTGGGGCGTCTCCTGCAAGAGTCACAGGCAAGGCCCAGCCGCTCCACGCTACCCCGCACATGCCCCAGACACAATGCAGCTGCTTCGCGTGCATGCGTTCCACCTGCCCACAACATTCCCTGCGTAGGCAAAGCTCCAACAGTCCCTGGCGCGCAACAAGCATCTGTCTCAGCAGCTGGCCCGGCGCGACGAGCTCTCGGCCAGCCTCCAAGAGCAGCTGCAGGAGCGCGAGGAGCAGCTGCAGCCGCTTCAGCAGCGCTGCGAGCAGCAGCACGCTGAGCAGTCCGTCCTGGGGGAAGAGCACCAAAGGTACTGCACGACGAGCCTGGGGGAGACGGGGCAGTCCGTTGCAGATGGCCCTTCCCGTTATCGACTCAATACTTGTCGACCAGCCTTTGCTGTGTGCCGCTATGCAGGGAGGTGTCCCGGAGGGCGGAGCTGGAGGCGCTGGTGGCGCAGCTGTCGCGGCAGCTGGCTGACAGGCACGCGGTGGTGGGGCGGCTGGAGGACCGCTGCGCCGCCCTGAGCGCCGAGGTGGAGGGCCTGCGGGGCAGCAGCGTCACGGCTGGGCACGTCAGGTGGGGCCGGGTCACACTGTTAGCGCTGGCCATACGTTTATTGGCTGGCCGTCGACCTGCTGACCGTGGCCTTAACAGAATTTAGGCCCGCATTTGATCGAAGTTGCGCCTGCACTGTGGCATTGTCACGACCAGCTAGCCACTGCTTCCCATTTCCCCCCTGAAGGCAACTCCCAACTCGCAACTCCCTCATTCCCCGCCTACCCCGCCCCCCCCCCCCCTCACCCCCGGTCGCCCGCCGTGCACAGCCAACAGCTGTGTCGTGTGGAGGAGGCGTACGCGGTGCGGCTGGAGGCGGTGCGGCGCGAGGCGGCGGAGCAGCTGGCGGAGGCGCGGGAGGGCGCAGCGCGGCAGCTGGCGGGCGCGCAGGGCGCCGCCACCAAGCTGCTGGCGCGGCTCAAGACGGCGGCGCTGCACGAGGTGCAGCGGGCGGAGGCATTCCTGGAGGGCAAGGTGGGGGCCGGGGCCGGGGGGCCTGGGGTCCGTCAGCGTATGCAAGCCGAACGAGAGCACACGTACGTGCTGCTCTCAGTTCGCTTTCCATACCTGGCATGGAAGCCACACCCGTGTCGTTCCCATGTGGCCATGGCACGGACAATACGCAAGGTTCTGCTCACGTCCACTTGCACCTTCTCACGTTATGCCTGATTGCACCTGGCGGACACAGACACGCGACCAGCTGCGGGTGCTGGACCAGCTTTCCAAGCGCTGCCGGCTGCTGGAGGGCTGGGTGGCGGAGGCGCGGCCGCTGGGCGAGCAGCTGGCGGCGGAGCGGCGGCGGGCGGCGGCGCTGGAGCGGCAGCTGGGGGAGGCGGAGGAGGAGGCGGCTGGGAGGTGGGATGACGAAGGGGCGGGGGTGCGCGTTGATGTAGAGCACAAAACGGTTGGACGGCAGCTCGTCAGGGCTGAGGTGCACCGGGGTGTAGCGGGGTGTATTTGCCTCCCGTGCACCCGCAGTCCCTTTATTGCGATGGCCCTTAGGCTTCACCTCCTCCTCCTCCCTCCTTTCGACCTCTCCCCTGCAAGGCGTGCTGGATAAGGGCATGCGTTAACATGCCCCTTACGTGCGTCCCATGCGCCGCTTTCTCCTGCACTGCGTGCGTCCGGAGTGGAGCACACGATTCTTGTTGTGCGTCGAAGGAAGGGCCGGGGTACGCGTTGAGGAAGCGCGCACGGCTCTTTTTGTGCGCCGATAATGGTGGTTTGGGACTGAAGCTGCGATGTAGGCACTACTCGTGGCGGCAGTGAGGTTGCGGCGAGCGCACGGCTGTTGGGGCGTTGGCGAAGTACTGTCGCGACGCTGGCCAGCTGTTGGTGCTTGCTCTGCGGTTCGCTCAGTCCGTGGTACCTGAGTGCTTGACCAACCCTCATGTACCGTCAACGGTGCAGGTCCAGTCTCGGGTGCGGGCCCGGCGGCGGCCTGGTGCCCGAGTACAGCTTGCTGGAGATGCAGTCAAGGTGCGGGATGGCTGCGGCATGCAGACATCACCGTGGTTTGCATGGGATGCTCGATCATACGATCAAACACCTGGGCTGGGGAATCTTCTTGCGCACAGATCTGCGTCAACAATATGCGCGTGAGCCCGAGCACACCTGCAGGCAGTACCTGTGCCTCCGCTCCTGCTCCTGATCCTGTCCCTGTTCCTGCTGCAGGCTGCGCGGCGAGGTGGTGGCCGCCGCTGAGGCGCTGGTGGACGTGCAGCAGCAGCTGGCGGCGGCGCAGGCGGGCAGGGTGGCGGCGGAGGAGCGGCTGGAAGAGACGGAGGCGCGACTGCGGGTGCGGCGCCCTGTGGTGTTGTTGTGCATGACTGCGGCAGCTTGAGCCGAAAGCAGCAGCAGGCGGTGAGCTTGCGGGTCCATCAGTACGGGCGAGACGCAAATGTGGACGCGTTGATATGTGGTCGTTTAAAGCATAGGATGGTGGCGTGGATTCTGCACTCCTTGACCCTGCCGTGTCGGTGTCTGCTGCGCAGGTGCTGCGGGAGGAGGCCCTCGCCCTGCGGTCGCAGCTGTCGGCGCTCATCGTGGACCAGCAAGCGCCCCTGGTGAGAGTAGGTTCCTGTACACCAAGCTGCATTGCGGTACATCACGTTTAATACACGGAAGACGGAACCATGCTACTGGGCACTAGGAAACCCGGCCCCAGCCTGCATCCACTGGCAGCTTTGCATACGGTCCCGACCTTATATGCATAAGCTGCGGTTCCCACAACGCCCAACATTCCCCAAGACGCCCACGTCCACTACGCACCGTACTGCCTCCTCACCGCAGGCGCACGCGCACAGTGCCAGTACGGCAGCGGTGGGGCTGTCAGCCTCCCTGCAACGCGAGGCGGCGGCGCACCACGCGGCCCTGGCGGCGGCGCAGCAGGAGGCGGCGGCGCTGGAAGCGCTGACAGCGGCGCGGCGGGAGGCGGCGGCGGCGGCGCGGGCGCTGGTGGCGCAGCTGCGGCGGGTGCAGGCGTTGGAGGCACTGAGGCTCAAGGATCTGCAGGTAGGTGTGGGGCTGTTACGGTGCCGGCCTGCGGGTGGCAAGTGAGCCCGCTGCTGTGTGCAGCGGTTGCAGTGGAAACTTGCTCCATACGCATACGGTACAGGGCCTCTGTATAGCTGCAACCAAAGCCCTGCGTATGCGTGTGGCAAAGGGTAAATGTCCACTTGTGCCTGAGCTGCGCAACTCCTGCAACTCAGCCTGTAGGTTCCGTCCCTTCGACTGATTTCGACGGGCTGCCTGCACACATGCAGGAGCTGCACCAGGTCGAGCAGCAGCTAGCGGCCCTGCGGAAGGAGCAAGCGGCGTTGTAGGGATGGTAGTGGTGGTACTTGTGGCGGTGGCGGGGCTGCGGCCTTGGGATGCCGTATGCCATGACCGTGGTGGGGTGGCATGCAGGATGACAACGAGCTGGATTGGGCACAGGCGACCGGCATCGGCCATCAGAACCAATGTGTTCTCGTTGGACGCTACGCAGCCTCCATCCTTCACAAGGCTCCGTCATCTGGAGGCCTGTCCGCCTGTCGTCTAGATGCCGTATGCTCGGGGTAGGCGCAAGGGGTGTTGCGCGAGAGGGTGTTGAGTGCCTACGATGTGCGCAGCGTCAAACGGTGCACCCTTGGCTGATATGATGCACAATCCCTTCGGTTGTACTGTGGTTGCTGGCCGCTGATGGTATTAGGCAAGGGTGGACGTACGATGACGGCCAGCGGCAACCCCCCGCAACGCTGGTTTGCAGGCACAGTCACTCCGCGGGTCACTTGCCGCCAACGGCAACCCGTGGAGGAACTCTGTGTGATTGAGTGAAGGCGCTATGTCCCGAAGGCCGGCACAAGCCCTGACAAATACCGGTACGGTCACTGCTCTTGCACTCAGGTGTTGAGAGTGTAGATTACTATGTGATTATGCAATGGTCTGTTTCGTCACTTGAGAGAGTGATTGGGCAAAGCCTAAGAGCGTTGTGACCAGGGCTGGACCGCGCACACTCGCGGGGCTGTCAAGTGTCAACCAGGGCGAGTCTCCCCTGTTGTCAAGTTACATGTGCATCCTTGCACTGAGCTGACTGCGGTGGCACTGAGTTTGGGATATTACGTGCTGGTAGTAGTATGAGGCCAATGCGGCATGCGCACAAAGGTGAACGGTCAACCATGTCACGTCTGGAGAGGGTGTTGCAGTACGGCCGTACCAGTAGATGCATAGTAGGGCTAATGCATATGTGGCTATGAGACTGACCAATAGGCACCTTATTGAACTGCACCGTACCACGCTGGACTGCGTCACATATGGTCACACCGCCTCCGGTACATATAGAGGCACAAGCAGTACGCACACATAAACCAGCATCGACATGTCTGTGACGCCGTGCTGGGGTAAGGGAAAGCATCGATTCATGCGTCCTTTCATATCCGTACGTTGTAGAGTGGTTTATACTTCTTAATCGCGTTTCCGGCACACAATGCCAATCAGCTCGTAGCTGCTCCGTTCGTTGCGTCCATGCAGGCTACGTATAGACGCGCACACGCGCTCACAGCAGCTGTCCTTCCTCGTGCTGCATTCCCAGGACCACGGACTTGTGTCCGAACCACTTTTCCTGCTCCTGCAGTCCTGCTCCTGGCTGAAGTCCATTCAAGCCGTCATGAATTGTGTAGCCGGCGGGTTGCCCTGAAATGGAGTGTAAAACAAAGCAGCAGTTGGGCATCTGGGTCAGTTCGAACCTCGTCGAACGCCTGTGAAGTGGCTCTGCAAGACTTGGTGGGAGGTCGGTACGGTGGTGCCGTGCTAGCTGCGGGCATACCGTACGGTGCAGGTACGCTATGGCATGTGGCGAAGATAAGTGCTGTTCAGTCTGCCCACCCTGCTTGCAGTGGTGAGGCCACACCGTGGGCACGTACGCTGTCTCTTGACAACATTGGACACGTGTCGAGGTGGAAATGTGCCCGCTTGCAGCACTCTTACTGCAGGCCAGGCAGTACGGCTACAGCATAGGTACTGTAACCGTACAATATCCATGGCCGCCACTTGCCTTCTGCCCTTTTGAGGACGCCTTCGCATCGTTGTGCTGATCAGCAACCCCGCCCGCACCCCAGCAGCAGCAGCAGCAGCATGGAGACTCGCGGCAGGCTCCCTTGCGGTCAAGCATGCACTGGAAAATGACAGCTGCCAACGTGATGAGCATGCCAAACAGGATGATCATCATCCCTGTGGTGGGCGGGGCGGAAGGGGGTCTGGCTGCGTACACGATCCACCAATGCACTTGCAAAGGGGCTTGGCCAAGGGAGCTCTTACGGAAAGATTTGCCATGTCACTGATGTACCACATGGTGTCACGTAATGTGTGGGGAACCCAATATAAAGTACAGTATGCATGCAGGTTGGGGCCAATGAATGGGCAGCAGGACAAGCCCTTCACTCCGTCCACGCGCAGCGTCTTCCCGTGCAGCAGGGCTCACCGATGAGGCACACCACCCACGCGTGAGTCACCACAAAGGCAACAGCGCTCTGGTCGCTGGGTCGCGAGAATCCCGTTTCGTTTATCTTTCGGTAGAGGTCAGCTGCCTCATGGTACACCACGTCGCCGACGCCCATTCTTACAGCCCGGCTGTATTCCACCCCGGCAGCTGGCTGCAGCTGTTGTCCTGCCAAGCCTTGCACAAAGTTCCTGTACAAAAGCTTTTAAACTTATCAGAATGCACCTGTAAGGGCCTGCTTTGTCGGGTGAGTTCAGTGCAGTTCAGTGCAGTTCAGTGCTGGAATGTCGATAGTCGCATGCGTCAGGGAGTAGCGTCTCCTGCTTCCTGTATCTAACGATATTTTGTGGTGGAGATCAAATGCACAAACGAAGCTTGAGATACGTAGTGCCTTAGTGCCTCACAAGGAGTTGCTGATGACTGCTACCTCGTACTTACCGTGGTACAGCGAGACAACGACCAACGACCAACAGTTCCCGACGCGCACACGCAAATGGCAAATCCAGCCATGCACCCATAACCCAGCCGAGGCAACCATCATGCGCTCCTTCATCCTCGAGAGTGACAAGGGCATGTCCTCAGAGCACTGCACAAGGAGTCAAGTGCAGGGGTCAAGTGCAGTCCCCTGGTCAAGTGACTGCGTCCAGCTGCACCGTTGGCTACGGTGCTGCAACGGTGTTTTATCTTTTTTTCTTCGTGAGAAAGTTACAGGGGCTAGGAATTCGTGCTTGGCAAGCACATGTGGGCGGATATAAACGCTCCACCAACCACCGCGACCTACTCTACGCAGGACTATGAAGAACTTGTCGCACTACCTATCTGTGGGTTGGGGTCCCCTGGGCTGGGTTGTGTCCAGGGACCTGGTTAAATCCATCCAGAACCGGTACGCAGATTTGCTACCGGTTGTGGTTGCCTGGGCGCGTGAATAAAGCTTAGACTCTGCCCGGGACGTGCTGCTGGGCACTTGTTAGGTGTGCTGATGATAGCAAGTGGGGTACATTGATGCTCTGCTGCAGGAAACCAACAGTGCTCCCTGACCGCACAAGCCTGTAGTGGACCCGTACGCTCACAAAAGAGGTTGGCAGCAATAAAATCCCAAAATCCCCTATGGTTCACAGCATTACCCCCTCCTGGCCAACTGTGTGTCCCCACCCTTTCCTTGCCGTAGATGGCCAACGGGCGCAGTCTAACACAGTGCCTAGAGCAACCGCACAAACAGGACTGCGGAGTTCAAGAGGAAGGCTCACTTCCTGTCACATGTCAGCGCAGTCTTGGCTGCTCCTATACACCAAGTACCTACCCAGCCAACCGTGGACACGGCAGGCCAGCGAGACCAGGTCCCCCAGGTAGCACAGCCGGACAGAGTAGATGGCCCGTACTGGACACCCACAGGCATTCCCATATGCACGATGCCTTTGCAGGCACACCCAGAGCAGCACCGCGACGTAGCTCGGTCGGTCTGTGCCGTAACCCGCCACATCTGGTCATTGCTTCCTCGTCCAGAACAATGCCGCAAACCTCACAGCGCTCAAGGCGCCGCACACGATAACGAGATGCGATGCTCGCGACGGTGTGCAAGTAGTTACCACGCACTTGTCATGTACATCGCGCACGTCAGGGATGCAGACTCGGCTACAGATTCGTTGCATACGACCCATGGCAGGACAGGCGCCCACTCGATCTGACCACTCACTAGGTGTCAGCAGTATAAAGCAACAGTCCGGGGTTACACGTGGCCGTCCGTTGTCACACAAGCTTGTCAGTCGTCGCCCAGTGGGGCACAGGGGAGCTCCCTTGGTGGGGCCGCTACTAGGTGCTTCCTGACCCGCCAGCCTGTACGGCACCCGCCGTCCACACGCCCAGACCCCAGCCTCCCGGCGCCCTTGCCCCAGCAACAGAATGCTGCCCACACCCCGCTGCCACCACCCCCGTAAAACACAGTGAGCAACGGCTCCCTCCCCTCCCCCTGACATGAAGCCCCCATCCCGCCCTCACATCCCCCCGCCCGCCGCCGCGGCCGCCGCAGCCGCCGACCCCGGCCCGAACCCCGCCCTCCCCGGCCCGCCCGCCCCCTGCTGCCTGGCCCCCGCCCCCACCGCCTCCTTGTACACCAGCGTGGCGCCGCGGCAGCTGCGCAGCAGGGACACCAGCACGGGCGGCAGCGTCTTGCCGCCGGGCGCCAGCGCCACGCCCAGCAGCTGGATGCTCTGGTCGCCCACTGCGTCGGCCAGCACGGCGTCAAGGGAGCCCTCCAGGCTCAGCACGCGCGCCACGTTGAAGCCGTGGCCCGAGGCCAGCAGGTTGAAGTTGTCCAGCGCGCGGCGCACCGTGGCCGCCTGCTGCCGAGTCAGGTGGCGCACGGTCTGCAGGGGAATAGCGGGCGTTGGGGGTAGGCGTGGGCGTCCAAGAATAACAGGGGCACTGTGAGGGCTAGGATGATGTGGGAGTGGGGAACATGCTGGGTAGGTAGTGTCGGCCGACGGGCGAACGGCAGAGGGAGTGAAGGGCAAGTGCTGCTTTGGGCTGCGGAACGGTGCCCCGATGTGGATGTTCAAGCGAGTTCAAGACCTGTGGAGCTGAGGGAATGGAGCGGCCTGTTGCGTGGACTTTTGCAGCAGGTCTAAAAGGATTCAGAGCGCCGCTCAAACGCAGTAGGGTAGGGTTGTCCCCAGTAACACAAGCCCGCCTCCGGCCGCCCGCCTCACCTGCACCTGCGCCAGGAGCAGCCGGTCGCCCCGCTTGCCGTCCATGAGGCTGGTGCACATGTACGACAGCATGTTGCGCGCGTACGACTGGTTCTCAACCAGCGCCAAGAAGCGCAGCCCGTGGCTGCCGCGCAGCCCCGCGCCGCCGCCGCCCTGCGACGACGACCCGCCGCCGCCGCCGACGGACCCCTGCGCGCCGCCGCGGCTGGTGCCATTGCGGCCGCCGCCACCGCCGCTGGCGGATCCGCCTCCTGTGCTGCCGTTCTGCGTGGCGTGCTCGCCCTGCCCCGGGAGGTCCGAGCCGATGTTGAGGTTGGCTCGGGAGTTGGCTGTGACCACCATGACGGGCGTGTGCAGCCGCTTGATGACGGACAGCGTGATGGAGCCGATGACTGGGAGGGGGGAGCGGAGGGGTAGCAAACAGGATAGGGAACATGACTGGTTATGGGAACTAGCATGGGGAGGACATGGCCCAGCGTTGGTCCAGTCGCCCACGCAACTTGTACTCTCGTGTCCTGTGTGGCCCTGGTTCATGAAAGTCAAGCAAGGGGACACGGAACATGGCCCCGATCGCTTGCCCCCCCCCCCCCCCGTGTGTTGTCCCCGTCACCAGCCCCTTACCGTAGTTGAAGTCGTTGCTGGTGAGGTGCTGGCTGCCCATGACCACCAGCTTGGCGTCCACGGCGCTGACGTAGTTCTCCATCACGTCAATCAGGCCCCACACGCCGCGCACCTGGAGGTGGGGGCAAGGGGTGGATCGGGTGTCTGTGTAACCAGCGGCCAACCAACTTGCACACTGGTAACTGGCCCAAAGCCCGGTAGCAACCTGTCGACTATATGTCTGTATCTCAACTCTTGCACCCTGTTTTGCTGTTGTCAGCCGAAGTGTCTGCCCGCGGTAGCCTCATCCCTAGTTGCCCCGTGTCCCAAGCGCCCCGCCCCCCCCCCCCGCGTCCCCCAGCCTCCCGCAGCTTCCCCCAGGTTCCCCTCAGCTTTTCCGAGCTTCCCCCAGCTTCCCCAGCTGCACCAACATCCCTCCCCAAGCTCCCCGGACCCCGTTTCCCCCCAGCTTTCTCCCAGCCCCCCGTCCACTCACCAGCACCTCCACGTGCGTGTCCACCATGCTCCTGAGCAGCCGCTTCTGGAAGCCGCGGCACACCTCCTCCGCGTCGCTCTTCTGCAGCTCGTTGCTGACGCAGGTGACCACGTGGATGGCGTCGCGGCCAGGCCGCGCCACGGCGGCGGCGGCGTCCACCGCGGCCGCCGACACGCGGTTGCCCACCACGAACACCACAATCACCTGCGCGAGGGCGCAGCAAGCAGGCGTCTGTTAGTCCGTCCAGGAGCTCAGGAGGAGGGGCGCCTGCTGTAGGACTTGTCAGCTCGGGACACCAGGCCATGCCAGCCGTCACATACCTCGTAGCCACCCGATACGTTGACCTTTGGCGCCGACGTTGCCTCAAACTTTTTGCCCATAGTTCTTCCACCGCTTGCCTACTCTCGTGCCACCCTCCCCGCCCCACCTGGGTGCCAGCCTGCGCCGCCGCGCTGGAGGCCACGAAGTTGAGGCCCTGCGCGTCGGAGCGGCTGGAGGCCAGCAGGTCGCGGAACGCAACGTCGTGGTCCTGGGCCTGCGGGGAAGGCAGGGCAGGGGGGAACAGGTGGGGAAAGGTGGACGGACGCACACAGGGCGGCGAATGAAGCCTCTTACCGATGTGCAACCCATGGTCCCCACGATGGCCCCTGGCTTCACATTGCCACAAGGCCCCAACCGTCACGTCCGCTACCACCACACAACCTCCCTCCTTGCACGCTGTCCCCCCACCACCAAGCCGTCCCCACCCCACCTGCAGCAGCGGTATGACCTTCTCCAGGTCGTCCGCGTTGAGCAGCATGCCGTGGTTCAGCGAGCCCGTCACCGCCAGCGTGCGCGCCCTCGGCGCGGCCGTGAGGTCCCCCAGGTCCAGCGCCACGCGCACCAGCTCCTCGTGCAGGCACAGCTTGGGCCGCAGCGCGGCGGCGCTGGGCAGCATGGCGATCAGCGAGGGCAGGTGCAGCAGGTAGCGCGACAGGCCCACCGTCATGTGGCCGTCGCGGATGGCGCGCAGGTAGTTGACGGTTTCGATCATCTTCGGTGTGCCGAGCTCCGCGAGGCGGAGCTCCACGATGGAGGTGGTGTCCACGCCCGGGGAGGGCGGGGCGGGGTGGGAGGAGTTGGGGCTGTGCGGCGCGTGGAGCGGGGCGAGGTGGGGCGGGCGGGAGGCGTGGTGGGTGGGGCTGGAGAGGGAGCCGGTGAGGGAGGAGGCGGGGTTGTGGGGTGAGGAGGCGGGGTGCGGGGAGGAGGGGTGGGGCGGCGTGCCGTGGCCGCCGTTGGCGGTTGCGCCGCCGCGCTCTATCCGCCGGAGTACGAACGAGTCCAGAGCCCGTGCGTCCACCAGCGAGTCGCAGACGGCCACCTCCATCACGATGTTGGCGCGCCCGGCGGCGCCTGCTGCGGAGTGGCCGCTGGCGAGGCCTCCGCTGCCCTTGTCCTTGAGCGCCATGCAGTAGGCCAGCATGGGCACGTCCAGGATGGCCTCGCGGTGCAGCAGCGCCAGGTCGCGCGCGCGGCGGCTCACCAGCCACTCCACCTTCTTCTCCGCCAGCACCGCCAGCGCCGGCTGGTCCAGCGGCACCGGCGCGCCGTCGGGCCCCACCACGAACGCCTCGCCCGCCCACGTGAGCTGCAGCATGCTGTACCCGGAGCCCAGCGGCGCCACATTGCTGCCGTACTCCTTCTCAAACACCTGATCGCGTTTCCGGTGGCATAACGACGGCAATGTGTGTTGTATGGGCAACGAAGTTGCGGGGCTGCGTTCTCAGGTGCGGAGGATGGGCGCAACAGCGCCAGCTGCAGCGCGGCACGTGACTGCTCGCAGTGCAGGGCGCTGGTGGATGTGTTTCATGTGGGTGCTTCCCTGCGGCTGCACCATGCGTCCATGCCCCGCGCCCTCCCTCCCACAGGCCACTGCCCACCTTGTACTCGTGGTTGTAGCGGTATCCGGTGTGCAGAGGGGAGGCCACCAGCATCACATTCTCGCGGTTGAGGCTGCGAGAACAAGGACGACGGGAGCAAAATAACTACTGGAGATTGGGCTAGGAGCAACCAGTCCTTCCGTCAGGGCGAACACCCTTCTGACCACGCGCAGCACTGCATGCCAGTGACATGCAAGCTCGCACGCAGCAGCCGCACGCAGCCAGGGCGCGGCCCGCCAGCAAAACCCCGCTCCCCTCCCCACCCGAAGAACTTGTAGCTCCACAGCTCGTGCACCACCTCCTCCATCTGCTCCTCGTTGATGTGCAGCAGCACCGGCATGGTGGCCAGCGCCTCGGGCCCCGCCAGCTGCTCCACCGCCAGCACCAGCTGGCACAGGATGCGCGCGCCAAGGGTGGGGCCCTGGGGAAGGGGATGGAGGAACCGGGGCACGGGCGGGCGGTCAAGTGAGAGCCTGATAATGGCCATTGTTCGCAGGGCGCTGGGTACGCGGACGCTTGTGGTGCTGAGGAGCGGCAAGTATATCGGCCCCTAGAAAGTAAGTGCGCTGTACTAGCAATGCGTACCGGTACCGCTTGTCTGCTCGGCAGCAGGGTCCGAGGGTCTCCCTTGCCGACTTGTAGTTTTGCAATGAAGCCAAAGCCGCACCAAGCCAAAAAGCCGCTGCGCCAACACTCATTCCGTCACGCGTAGCAATCAACCGCCTGCCCCACAAGCTGGGATATGCACGCTGCGCAGCCGTCAGGCCCCTGCCCACCTGTATCCGGTCCGTCTGCGGCATGATCCCCGGCCTGAACCGGTCCACCAGCTCCCACGGGTCGTTGGTCCACAGGTCGAACCCCAGCGGCCCCCGGCCCGCGCCGCCCCGCTGCCCGCTCATGCTGGTGCCCCCCACCGGCGTGCTGTACCCGCTGCTGGTGCTGCCGCCGCTGTCCATGCGTCGCAAGCTCGCGGCGCGTGTGCGGCCGGCCCCTGGCGCCGCCGAGTTGGGCTTGCTGCCGGCCCCGGACCCGTCGTGTGCGTGCGAGCCGTGGTGGCCGTGATGAAGGTGGTGGGCATGTGGGTTAAGGCCGGAGGCGCTGTTGCCGGCAGAGGGTGCTGCACCTGCGGACCCGGATCGGGTGCGCTCCGCGCCCGTCAACGAGTCCTCTCCTGCAAACACCTGTGGAGGCATGGGTTTGGCGAAGCGTATAAATGACGCATGGAGACGACGAGGCGGCAAGGGGAGTGCCGGTAACTCATTTGCCTCGCATCGAATCGGCTTGCATGGCCACTCCAGTTTATGGGCAATAAGTACACACATGGGAACTGCGAGTTGAGCACACGAGTGGCATCAAGCTTCTCCCTCCAGCCTGGCCGGCTGCGACAGTCGCGTACCAGGCGCCACGACCTCCGGCCCTGCCCCTCCCTCCCGCACCTGCAGGCATATAGTGCCCTGCCGCAGCCTCCGCACCAGGTCCGCCTGGTATATGCGGTACTGCTCCGAAAAGGTGAAGGCCTGCAGCTCCGCCTGCTGGCTGGCGTCCACGGGGGCCCACTGCTGCGACTCGGCCCACGCCGCGTTGGCGCGGTTGACGAACATGGACAGCATCTGCCCGCACTTCTTCATGTTGTTGTACTGCGGACGCAAACAGGCGGCTGGCGCGCGTCACCGATCTCCGCTATGGGAAGTCAAAGGAGAGCAGTAGGCAGTTCAAGCACGGCTCGCGTGCACGCATGCGTGCAGCTGCGCAGGGGATCGTGCTACACTGTGCAGCAGGCACCCGTGCGCCCATCGCCCCCCCGGCTCACCTCCGCCTCCACCTGCGCCTGCACCTGCATGATCTGTCCGTGCTTGGCCGCCACGGCGCTGGTCACGCTCAGCCGCGCGTTGAGCGGCCCCGCGGGGCCCGTGGTCACCAGGCCGGGCGGCAGGCCGCCCTGGCCGGTGCTCGATTGCCGCCCGGAGAAGCGGCGCGCGGCCATGGAGCTGAAGCCCGTAGGCGGCCCAGGCACGGAGGCGGAGAGCGAGGCAGGGGGCGGCGGCAGCGAGGCGAGGGAGGAGCGGCGGCCGCTGTTGGGGCTGGCGGGGGGCGGGGCGGCCAGCGGGGAGTGGCCGTGGGCCTGCGTGATGGAGTTTTCTGCGGTCGGGGCCATGGGGAAGGCATGGAACGGGTGTTCAGGCAAGGCCGGTAATTGGGTGAAAGATGTGTGCCGTGCGCTGACCGGAGGGTCACGCCTGCGAGGCCCACACATGCAGCGTGCAGGGCCGTAAGGCTTGGCTCCAGGATCATCATGCTACCACGCGCGCTCGGTTTCGGCTCCGTCATGTCAGTGCTTACAAGCTGCCTTCCGCAGGCTTACGCACCTCGGCTTGTGGGCGGGCTGTTGATGCCCCCCGGCATGCTGCTGCGCCTCAGGCTGCCCGTCAGCGCCCCGAGCAGGCTGGCCTTGGGGCTGGCGGCAGCGCCGCCCAGTCCCGCCTTGGGGCTGTCAGGCGGCGTGCCGCCGTCTAGCCCATTTGGGGGCCCTCGGAGCCCCGCTGTCAGGCGCTGCGGGCCCGTCATGATCCCCAGCGTGGGAGGGGCCCCTGCCGGCGGCGCCTGGGGCACCCCGGACGGCGCGGACTGCATGGCGCCTCGTGAGCGCATGGGGGAGGCGCCGCTGCGCAGGGCAGCCGCAGCGGCGGCGGCAGAGATGCCGCTGTCGGAGGCGCGTGTGCCTCTGCCGCTACTGACGCGACTGGCGGAGAGCGCGCCGCGACTGGCGGCTGCGACGCCGCTGCCGGCGGCGTTACTGGCGGAGGAGGGGTTGGAGGTTGGGCGAACCATGCTGCCCTGTCGCGAGTTGGCCCTGCGGTGTAGCGGGAGGGGTGGTGCGTACGCACATTCAGTGCCAGGTACCAGGCTGGAAAAATCAGCAGCCGCACACGGCAACAGCAAAGTCCGTGCCATTCCATCCCTGGCAGAATGTCACCACTGCTGCTATCCCGCTCGCTGAGACCAGGCCGAATATAGCAACACAATCCTGGACGCCTCGTTTGCTTGCGACACGCCACGACTCCAGCCTGTCCACTTCCCTCGCCCAGTGTCCACTCCCGCCTCCCTGCACACTCACGGTGAGCTGCCTGCCGACGCCCAGCCCGCGCCCTCCTCCGCCAGCAGCGCCCCTACGGCCGACCCCAGCACGCTGGGGCCCACGGGCTGGCTGGCCAGCACGCCCCCGCCGTTGCGGCACAGCATGTCGTCCAGCGCTTGCTGCACGAGGACCATGATGTAATACGATGTCAGGAACACAAGTAAGCAAGCATCCCCATTAGGGAGAAATCCCTACATGTTACATCTAATCCGCTAAGACACTGCTGACCCCTGTGCCGCACCTTGGCCGCTTCTAGCTCCTCCTTCACGCAGCTGAACTTGCGCTGCTCGTCCACGAACCGCGGCAGGTCGTCCGCCAGCATGCGCGGGATCATGAAGCCCAGGTTGTCCAGCTTGTTCCCGCCGCGGTGCCACCGCCGCTTGCCGCGACGCAGCCGCATGACCGTCATCACGATCAGCATCACGCGCCGCCGCGCGGCCCACATGCGGACACGCCACGGCGCGATGGCTGCAGGGGCCATGCCACCCGTGCCTGCGGCGTGGAGGCGACGAGGCGGGTGTTGCGGGGTGGGGTGCGGCGGATGGGGCTGTACCAATGGGACGACAATGACGGCGTCAGCCACCTTGCATGCTACCCGAGCCTTTGTGGGATGGGGCTTCATGCGGGCAGGACGCCACACAAGTCACCCGTAGGGAAAACACGGACTGGACACCAGCTGCTCTGCATTTCGCGCCAGCAAAGCGTGCATGACTACTACCGTAGTCAACGAGCTCGAAGAGCCCTCCGTAAGCCACGTGCCTATCTGCCGGTTGGGCAATCATGGCACCACGCGCGGATGCTGCCGCTGCGGCTGCCGATGAAGAGATGTACTATGCCGGGCCGCCCCACGGTCGTGCAGCCCGTGTCCCCCCTGTGCCTGGCCCACCTGGTCGCCGGGGCCTGCCGCTCCCATTCGCAGACGACGGCGGGCGTGGTCCGGCGCCGGGTGGCCCGGGGACCCTGCAGGGCCAGGGGACATGCTTATTTCGTGCTGATGCTTCATGTGCGCATGACCGCATGATTGGCCCCGGACATGTACAACGGCTATGTGCGGCGCGTAGACTTGCGTCACATGCTACTCCTTGTTGCCTGGGTCCTGTTGCTACCACCCGCCCGTTCCCGTTCCCGCTCCAGCCCCCTAACCCACATCGTCAGCCCGTAGGTGAGCTTGACCCCCGCCGCCTGGATGGCCGCCACGGCCGCTGGGTCCCCCGCCTCCGCCGCCTCCAGCATGGCCAGCTCCCGCTCCTTTTCCTTTTCCTGCAGCATGCGCTCATGGGCACGCTTCTCCGTCGCAAGCATGAAGCCCGTGTACTTGGCCTCTTGCTTGGGGGCCGGGGGCGGAAGGAGCATGTCCTACGGGGGCCAGGGGGTCAAAGAGGCTCTTGATTGTTGTTGGTGCTGAAGCACGAACAGCTGCCCCCGCTGTTTGCAAGATGGACTTTGATGTGGCAGGTGTCGCCAACCAGCATATGCACGGCTGCCTGGGCATAGCAGGGCAGGCAAGCAGTCCTAGGTGCCTTTGGCTGCTTGCAGGTGAGCAACGGAACAGCATGGGGGCTATGTGGAAAAGCAGAGACGGGTCGCATGTGGACTCTCTTGTGCCAGGAGCAGCTGCAGGCAGGAAGGCTACGCACAGGCGCACCTGCATGACATCGCCCTGCCGCTTGACGGACTCCTGCGCAACACAAGTAGGCAAAGCAGCACGTGATGCTCTTTGTTGCGTTCTCTGTAGGTGCGGTGGTTCAAGCGGCCCCATTGACATGGCCATGCCATACTAACCGCGAGGAACTGAAGCTTTGCCGAAAAGCTTTGCCCTCGGGCAATAGGGGGGCGGCTGAGGCCTGCATAGAGCAAATGAAGTCGATGCTATGGTAAAGCCAAGGCGGACGTAATGTGCACGGCTGCGACGAGGGCCCGTTCGCACCGCCCAAGCGATCCAGCTCCCTGCATCTTTCACTTCTCCACTCCTCATTGACGTACTGATCCCATAGAGGCCTCTCCTCTACGAGCTGCTTGGAATACTCATTGCCCATGTTTTCGGTGCGTCTAAGAAACCCCTAGCCCGCTCATGGTGCTATAATCTCTGCATATCGCGATTCCTTACAGTCCTTATTGATTTGGCCCGAATAGCGCAAACCAAGGGTTCATGACTGGTACTGCCGACACGGTTGCCGAACAGTAAACAGCATGCCCTACCTCGTAGATAATGGTCACCATGTGTGTACCTACAGTACACAAGTGAATAATATTCAAGCACCAGAACTCAGGAGCCGTTCGCCTGTCCCATGTCGACCTCTCGGCACCTGCCCGCGTGCCCGTGCCGCGTACACCCTACCGTGCCGCGCTACCCTACCTCCGTCTACCCGCCTGTTCGCCATCCCGGCCACAGGTATGCGGCACAACTGCTGGCAGTCCACACGACAATGCAACAATGCCACCTTTCTGCCATGACAAGGCAGTGCCCCAAGTCAGTCACTCCGCCAAGACCAAGTTCCGTCCAAGACCGCTGCGGCTTTTGTCATAAGCTTGGCAAAAGGCAGTGCCCCATCGCTTCAGTTGGTCCAAAGGAGTGCCGCGCATAACATTACCCAAATTGCAACAGTGCTTGACGCTTTGGCAGTGCCCTCCACCGCAATGCTCCATGCCACCCACTCCCATGCCTGTGTGCCCCGAAACCAAAGACTGTCCCGGGCCCTGCTTTAACTTCAAGCGGTCACAAAGGTCACCAGCACCTGCTGGAACACAGGCCGGCGGCCCAGCCCTACGACGTCTTGACGCGAGGCGGCCCGTCCTGCTGCGCTTTCCGGTGCTCCGACAGCACGAACGCAGCGTACGCCAGCAAGGCCGCCGTCACCGAGAAGAAAACCCACGGGTCAAGGTACCGTAGCCTGTGGGCCCCCACAGCAGTTGCAGCAGGACAGGACAGGGCACGGGTAAATGGATGTAACGGTAACCGAACGGAAGGAACCTCAAAGCCAAACCAGGACATGCGGCCAAACTGCTATGAGAGGGCCTCGAGTAAAGCACCCTTATGCCGTATCGACAGGGCCCCGAACCCTGCCCGCCCAACAGGGTGAGTCGGACACGCCCATACCACAGCAGCTTTTCCTATCCCCCGGCCTGGTTAAAGCGGACGCACGAGCTGCTCCGTTTCGGCCCAGCTCACGCCCTGCCCTCCACGCCTCCCACGCGGCCCCCACGCCACCCACCCCGTGGACGCCGACACGCTCTTGAACATGCTGAACAGCTGCCCCCAGCCCGCCGTGCAGGCCCAGGTGGTGCCGCTGAGCCACACCACGTCGCGCACCAGCAGCGCGCGCGGCACCATGAGCGCGTTGCCCAGCAGCGCCAGCAGCATGGTGCCCACGGACAGCCCCTCCAGGCTGCGGGGCTCGAGCAGGTTGCGCACCTGGCACGCGGGCAGCAGGCGTAAGGGTAGCGCGAACGTCAGGGCCAGGGGCCAAGGCCATGGGAGGTGCAGGTCCGCGCACTCCGGTGGCACGCGGGGTTGCCCGTGGCGTAAGTCCAGTACCTCTGCACTAGCCCGTAAGAAAGCTGTGTTTTATTGCTGCCAGTCGCGATTCTTAAGCAACCAAGTTCGGGCGCTGGCACTGCTTACCAGCTGCGGCAGGGGTGACAGTGCGAACAGCAGCGTGGCGCCCCAGCCGGGCAGCTGCCGGACTAACGAGGCGGCATCGGCGGCCGCATCGCCGCTTCCACGCTTGGATAACAACTGCCGGCCAGTGGCAACGAGGAGGGAAGGAAAGTGACAAGTGAACACCGGACCAAGCCAGCAACCGCAGCGCACAGGGTCACTTTGCCATTCAGGTACACTGTACCGAACCAACGCATCACGTAACCCACATTCACCTTTATAGCCATCAGGGCCGACAGCCCCGCAAGAGTGCAGAAGAAGGGCAGCAGGGTGGAGGCGGTGGGCGCCGCCGTGTTGTACAGCACCTGCCAGGGCAGCAGCGCGCCGGGTCACGGCAAGCTCGACAGCACCAGCTTTGTAGCCTTTGCGCGGTCACGTCTTACAAGCACCCGGTAGCCCAACGGGCGCCAGAGGCACACCTTGACCGCCGCTGCTGAGGCACCACTCCCACTGCCATCAAACCCATGTGTGCTCGACAACTTGGGACGCCCACAATCGCGCGTTTGGGCCGGTGCCCGGTGGGCTCCTGCCCGCACCCCCATGCCACGTGGCCCCCATACCTGGGGCACAACTGCCAACCCGATGAGCCCAGACCCCAGCTGCCACTTCTGCCAGCTGCCAAACTCCTCCGCCTTGCCACCGGGGGCCGCCTCCGCGGGCGGCCCCGACAGCCGCTGCACCCGCGCCAGGTTCATGAGGGTGGCGGCGGCGGTGAAGGCGGCGGCCGCCAGGAACACCGCCAGCGGCATGAAGCCCGCCAGCGCCACCTGCGAGGGGACACAGTGGAAGCCCATGCGGGTTGGGTTGAGGCTCAACACGGGCACGAAGACGTGGGCAGGCTGGCGGGCCACAGCGGCGTATGGGTGTACCCTTGGGGCTGTTTGGGCATTTTGGACCGGCCTGCCAACCAATGGGACTGGGCTATTGGGGGCTTTGGGCATATGCATAGCCCGCAGAACGCAACACACAGCCTAAACGTGTACACCGTCTCAGTGCCTCGACGTGATTAGGTGGTGTGTGGCAAGTCACCTCACCTGGGTGAGGATGAGGAAATTGTTGAGGATGCCGACCAGCTGCACGTTGACTGCGCTGCGCTCTCCGCTGGCAGCAAAGTGGCTGCACATGAGCGTGTTGCCAAACATGGCTGACAGGTATCCCTCCCAAGAAATAATGGACAGTGCTGAGGCATGGCCTGAAGCCATGTTGACGGCATTCTGAGCAAGGGGGAAGGGGTTGAGATGGGGGAAGCGTTGAGCACGCAGGTGGCAGGTGCTCACGCCGCGTGCTGAGCGTGGACACGCACAGGCCCCAGCTCCACACCTGAACGACCTGGGGAAGCACCAGGATGGAGAAAGGTATGCTAGAAGCTGCCACTAAGCGGTCGGTCAGCTGGTTCCAACGGCTCCATTGGGGACTCGCCACGCGCGCCAGGCTGCTGCTGTCGCTGCTGCAAGCCACCACAAGACGCTTCCTACTGCGGTCTGTTGCCCTGGTGCTGGTGCTGGTGCCTATCACAAGAGGGGGAGCCGTCTTGACACCGGACATCGCAAGAACGGGAGCATGCCCATGGGAGACGGCTCTTAGCATTCGGGGCAGACCAGCAGACTGCACTTCGTTCTCAGTGTGGTGTACATTCACTTTAGTTACAACGGGTTCTATGCCCAGGTCCCTGTGAACCCTCTGTCATGGGGAGCCTCTGCCAAGTGCAGCGCGCCATTGTACCTGTATCAGTTCTCGCACACACAGCCCTGGCTGTACACCGATCCTTGCATATTGTCGTCTTCCATAGCTAAAACTAACACACTGAATGTAGGAAACGCCGCCAAGCCCTTTGCTCGCAAGAGCACCATCAACAACCCGGACTGCACCGCCTACATTTAGTGGCTGTAGTGAACATGGCCGCCGAGGACAAGGATCTAGAAGATAAGAATAAGGAGGAGGAGGCTGATGTCGAGGAGGGGGAAGGGGGAAGTGACGACGAGGAGGACAACAGCAGCGTCGTAAGCTCAGCCAGCTCGGATGCATCTGCATCGAAAAAGAAGAAGAAAAAGAAGGTGAGCTTTTAGAGGCAAAGCTGTTTGGGAGTAAGCGAGGAGGGTCTGCTAGCGGCGGGCCAGCGAGCCAGAAGAGCTTGCTACACCATTTGCAACAGTCAGCTCAGCTGCTGTCATGGAGTGATCACATTCACGCTCTTAGGAGACACACTTCCGGGTTGCCCGGATGGGTGGCGTGAGGCCTCGTCCTATGCATATCATGGTACGCGTGCAGAAGAAGAAGAAGGGGCCGAAGGCGGCAGCGTCTGCTGCAGCAGCGGCTGAGTCCGTAGGTGGGAACGCTGGAGCCTCAGCCTCAGCACCTGCGCTATCAGTCGCTCAGAAGAAGGAGTGCGAGAAGCGGTGAGTGCCGCAACTGGAGGTGCAGGTCAGCCGTCAGGTGCATTGAAGGAGTAATGTGAGGCTTCGTGGTGGTTCCCATGGGGTCCTGGCCACGCCGTGGGGTGCAGGTTCAACACGGCCCTGGAGGAGATAAAGACGGACAATGACATGTGGGTCAAGCTCTCAAACTGCAACATCTTCGATGCAAAAGCAAAGAAGGTATGTGGTGAGCGGGCAGATGGCTTGGTGCGGTGTTACAGGTATCGTCCATTGTGGGGCGCTCCACTCCTTACGTCCACCTGCTCCCGTAACACCCGCAGCTGGCTGAGGTGCTGAAAAGCAACACAAGCGTGACCTCGCTTGACCTCTCGGGTAACCACATCTCGGACGAGGGTGCCCAGGTAAGCCGCAAGGGCCGTAGATCGGGTGGTGGACACTGACCCACGGGACGGTTCCTGCGGCGTGAGCGCATGTGTCGCTGCGTTGATGGATGCGGTACCATGAGCTTATGTACGGCTGGGTTTCTGAAAACAGTCACTGTGTGTGCAGACATGGCACACTGGTCACCGGTATGCAGGGTAGTGTCTGGCTGCACGCGGCGCCCAGCTTGTTGATCCTGGTGTGGCCTACATTGCGCCACATATGCCGGATTTTGATATGCAGGCACTCGCTGCCATCCTAACAAGCAACGGCGCCAAGGAGCTTATTGAGCTGGACCTCAGAGCCAACCCGCTGTCGTCCGCTGCCCTACAAGCCATAGTGGGTGCCGGGTACCTGTGCCTGCATCCCTGTAAGCCTTGTTTGCTAAATCGTCAGCTTGTTGCAGCTATCACTCAACTAGCACCCTTGCGTGCGTTTAAACGGTTGAAGCCTGGTGCCCAGCATGGTCACAGCATGCGGCTAACAGTAAGTACATATAATGGCCGTGCACTGACAGGAGGGCGTGGGCAAAGCTCGCAAGCAGCTGGTGGTGAAGACGGGCCCACTGCAGCCGCCCGAGGCGGACAAGGCGGCTGGGGCCGCGTCGGGGTCGGGCAAGGAGCTGAAGGATATGACCAAGGGGCCCATGTTCCGGAAGTACTTCCAGACGGGGGACGACGACGAGGAGGGGGGCGCGGGGCACGGCGAGTTGGAGGAGGCGCTGGGGGACGGCGGGTTGGCGCCGGAGGACCTGTGGGCGGAGGTGAGGCTCTGGGGGATGCACGCGTGGCATGCTGTGAAGGAGCCAGCGAGCGAGCGATCAGCATCGGTGGAAGAGAGCGTAGCGGGCTGCGTACGACCATCAGATGGACTGCGCCACGTGGGGGATTGAGGCCTGTGCCGGGCTGCACGGGACTGACATGATGCGGAAAGCCCCTAAGACGGCTGCCTTGGTTACACGGCAGCCAGCTGCCTGCTCGTGTAGTCGCAGCCGCGGGAGTGCGTCGTTTGGACGTTGCGGACCCAGTTGCACGGAAGTTATCGCACCTTGGGTGGACTGGGGGTAAGCAAGGTTGCCTTCCCTGCTGTACACCCACGCAGGTCACGTCGCTGGTGGCAGCAGGCACCTCGTCCATACCCAAGCTCAGCACGCTGCTGCAGCAGCTGATCGGGCACCTCAACCGCGAGCTGGGCACGCTGCAGGTGTCGCAGACGGGCGGCGACGTGGCGGTGGACGGCAGCCGGCCGCACATCAAGGGCTGCGTGGTGCACCTGGAGGTGCTGGGGCACATCCTGGACATGGTGCCGCGGCAGGTCACCATGCAGTACGTCACGGAGGCGAAGGTGGGGGCGGTGAGAGGGAGCTGGTGCCCTGGGGGGTGGGTGGTGGGCGTGGGCTGGACTGCGCTGCGACAGGAGCATAAGGGAGTAGCTTGGTGAGCGCAGAGCGCAACAGGAGGCTGGGGTGGGGGTGGTAAAGAGAAACTGTCCACATGGATGTCAGGGACCGGAGCAGTGAGGGCATCACCCAAGCAGAGCAGCTCCATTCCTACGCCGTTTTAGGGCTCCACGTTGCGGCGTCGGCACCAGCAGCGCCAGCCGCGACCTAACGACGTTGTCAACAGCATTCCCTCCTAACCTTTTCGGCACGCGCCCCCGCACTCCTTCGGCAGCCGGCGGTGGGTAGCCACCGCGTGTGGGCCACGGAGATCGTGTCCATGCTGCTGGCGCCCAACCACACGGCGGTGGACAACCTGGTGGCCGCCTCCAAGCTGGTGCCGCGCATCTTCCTGCTGTCGCTGCGGCACCCCATGTGCTCCGCGCTGCACACGCGCGCGCTGCGCATCCTGCGCTCCTGCTGCGTCAGCAAGGTGGCCAACCTGTACGGGCCGCTCTTCACGGCCGGGATGGGCGCGGGGCTGATGGTGCAGGGCGGCGAGGAGCCGTGCGGCAGCTTGCAGCAGCAGCTGGCGGACGTGGGTGAGTGGACGCAGGGGGCTGTGGGACCGCCTACGAGCAGCCTGGCGGACGTGGGATTGGGCAGGGCGTAGTATGGGTGCGGCACATGGGGTTTTGTAACGGCGTGAGTGGGGTTGGCGGTAGGTTATAGTCACAGTTACAGGGCCCAGTAGGGCGCGTCCGGAGAGCCAAGGACGTAACACTCAGTTAGATTTCTAGATGGCAGATGACGGGGCTCAGCCATCAATCTCCACATGCGGTCACGACCGTCGAAAAAGGACTTTGGTCCTGTAACTTATAACTCGTTCGAGTACGACGCCAACTTGGCCAAAGTTGGCGGTTGGAAGGCAGGACGACGGACAATGCATGCATTCGGATCGGGGGAGGCGCTCTCACACGGGCACGTCTTGGTGAGCCTGAGAGCTTGACCAGGAGACAAAGGAGCATTAGGGTGCGTTAGCTAGTCATCTAGTGCCTTGAGTAAGGCCGCCTACGCCCAGCTTTTCCTGTGCCCCCTCGTGTGTTGCCGTTGCAGCCTCGGCGGCGCTGGGCGTGCCCTCCGGGCGGCGCGACCCCGTCATGGGGTTCGTGCTGGAGGCGTGCAAGGTGCTGCGGGCCTGCTGCGACGAGGCCAACCGGGACTCCATCCTCAACACCAACGTGCGGCGGCTCCTGCTGGTGCGTGGAGGGGTCCTGGGGAGGGCTCCGCTGCACCGTGTCGTACCTTGTGGGAAACGGGGGGCCAGTCACCGTGCTTGTTCCGGTCCATGCGCAAGAACATGGGCTGGTGTCATGCGCCGCATGAGACCCGTCAAAACAAAGCTGGAAACCACCTTGCAACGGCTTGCCGTGCCTCACGCGCCCGCAGATGGACTCCAAGTGGAGCGACTTCGTGAGCGAGGGCGGCGTGCTGTCGCAGCTGAGCAAGGAGCAGGAGGGCGACCTGGGCGGGCCGCGCGCGGCGCGGGCGCCCATGGACGACAGCGCGGACCTGGCGGAGCTGACGGGCGGGGGCCTGAGCCACGAGATACTGGCGTTGCTGCAGGGCATGGGGGCGTTGGGGGGCATGGGCGGGGGCGGAGGGCAGTGAGTTGGCCGCAGGGCGGGGCAGGGGTGGGGCACGTGTGTGGGGCTTGGGGGTGGTGCAGTGCGTGGACAACGTAGGTGTGTAAGAGCTTGTGAGGAAGGCGTGCTGAGTGGAAGTATTTTTGTTCCTATGCGATGCTCCATAGCACCATAGGATTTGGGATGGGACTGAGATGAGGTGTAGGGCTAGGGCAGAGCAGGTCACGGGACAGGGGGAGCGGCGTTCCGTCAGCACACACGCACTTTATCTTTGCGCGCGCGCGCCCCTACTGTGCATATGATTATATGCCTGTGCGGTTTGGATAAGACCTGATTGTCCAGGCTGGTGCATGTCGTTTGTTGAGCCTTCGATTACCGGCCTTCGATACGCTGCGGCATGGTTTGGTTTCTGCCGGAGAGCAGCACAACTGTGACATTTTCAGTACATGACTCTTTCTGTGTTTTTGTTTGCATGACCAGAGTGTGTCTTTGGCACCGGTCGCGGTCGTGCGAAAAGTGGCTTGAAGCAAGACGATAGACTGGTCTGCAGCGCCAGTGTAATTAGAATCGGGCTACTACTGCAAGGCATAGCCGCTGAACTATGGCAAGTGACGGCGATGGAGCAGGCCCAGGCAAATTACACAAGGGCCCGTCGTCCGCCCCGCTCAAAGCGGTTCCAGGATACAAGCCTGTCAGCAGCATACCAGCAAAATTTGAAACATTGCTGTTTACAGGCCCAAGGTCGGTGGGTTTGCCTGTGCCACGCAGTAAGGGCGACTTGCGCATGCGCAGGGCGTATCGGGCCCCTTAGGACATATCCAGAGCTGTGAGTGTCGCAAGTGTGCAAGTATGAAGCGTACACCGCCATGTGTCCACGTGAGGGCATGCAGAGCCTGGCCCTTCCTGTTCCCTTCGTCCCCTAACGCCTCACCCCGTGGCCCACACAAACGTAACAAGGCCTCCACGGACCACCCCCGCACCCCCCCCCCGCATCTTTCAGGGAGAAGAAGGGGTTCCTCAGCGAAGGGAAGCGCTTTACAGAGGCGGAGCATGACCTGCCTGGTCCCGGCGCGTACTCAGCCCAGCCTAAGCCGTTGGACGCATACAGGGCGGAGTCAGTAGGGAAGAAGGGGTATGGCGCCATGGTCTCCAAATCACGGCGCTTCAACGATCGTGTGTACTACACGGGGCCAGCAGCAACCGACTACCGGCAAGCAGGGGGGCTCTTGGAGGACAAGAAGGCTTTCAGTCGAGCGCCTGTCTCTGCAGCCTTTCAAGACAAGGTGTGTGTCAAGACGGGGGCTGAGTTCTGTCTGAGTTCTCTCCTTCGTACCAAGTGCGTCTGGCACACTTAACGCACGAGCCAACCACAGCCATCGTAAGGCAACGCGAAAGCTGGTCCAGCACGTGTGTGGCGGACGTGCTTGAGCACTTACAGCCCAACACGTGTTGCTGCCAGCGCGCGGCCAAGACCCTGCCATACCGTATGCCTAGCTGGCAGCATGCCCCAACGATGCCGAGGCGGCGGGTTGTGCAGGTACTGGCACCTCAGGCGGTAATGGCCCCGTTGCTGCATTCCCTGTGACTCGCAGTCGACGGCTTCGCGGTTACCAAAGGACGATGAAGCGGGGCCAGGGCCGGGGTCGTACGGTGTGGCGGGCGTTACACGCACGGGCGCCAAAATGGATTACCTCAGCCGCACGGGCGCGTCTTCGGCCTTCAAGTCCTCGGGGGGACACGAGCTCATACTGCTCGGCAACATAGAGGCGCCGCCGCCGACGACATACGACCTGGTGAGCGTGCGCACCACACCTTGTGCAGGCAGGAGGGCGCGTCAGCAGATGGTTAGCAGAGCGCAGGTCGTGACTTTGGCTACCGGACTGGGGGCTGTGTGTCAGCTGCTCATGCACAGCTTATACAATGCCACCGCCACCAGTTGGCGCAAATGGCTGGCGCTTTACACACTTCGGCAACACTAGTTTGCCTTACGCTCCCGACGTGCGCAGGGCGACTTGTGGGATAAGTCCCGCAACCTCTCCCGGGGCGGGCGCGGCGGCACGTCCTCGTTCGGGGCCGGCACGCGCGGCGGCTCGGTGGGGTCCATGGCCAGCAACCTGGACACGCTGCTGTTCGGGGCGGCGGGCAGCGGGAAGGGGGCCAAGGCAGAGGCGTCGCCGGGGCCAGGTGCGGCGTGCCGTACGCAGGGGCTGGGGTCGGGTGGGCGGGAAGCGAACACGTCCTCGACGTCAGGCCCCCGACAGCTGCACAACGTTGTTAGCTTGCTAGGCGGTACAGGGGTTTCCATTTGGGTCCAGCGGAAGGCCCTTTCGTGTTTAAGGTTTTCATGCGCCTTGCTGCACAGGGGCGTACGACCTGCAAGACTTCGCCAGCATACGGAGCAAGGTGTCCAAGCAGCAAGGGAGGCCGAGCCCTCAGTTCCAACAGCCCGAGGTCACAGCACGGTGAGCACTGAGCAGCCAAGCCAAGGGGTGGGGGCCGGCCGCGTGTAAACTGCTGGTCGGAAAATGGGATCTTGACGCAAACGGTAGCCTCCATGCAAGGACTGTTCCACGCCCCTGTACTCAGCCCCCTGCCTAAACGCAGGACGCTGCTTGAGCCCTGACAACACACTATGTCCTCTGCAGGTCGCACAATCGGCATGTGCTGGTGAGCACAAGCGACCGGGTGGCGCACGACTACCTGGCGCCGAGCCATCCTCCGCTGCGGTCCCTAAGCCCGGGCAAGGGCGTCGGCGCACCATTCCGGAGCCAAAGCGCTGGGCATCAGGAGTACGTCGAGCAGTAAGTTAATCCTGATTGGCTTGGGAATGCCAGGGACAGCCCCGCCTGTTGCCAACCCAGTTACTTCCAGTACCTTGCCACACTAAAGGCGTTTTTACATCACTCCTGCAACGTGATTGGTTGTGTGCATGGTTGCCCCTCTCCCACCGCAGGCGATCATACAAAACATCCGCAAATGCGCCAGGCCCCGCGTACTACCAGCCGGAGACCACACTACGGAAATCCTTCCACCGCAACGCAAAGCAGCAGTACATGACAGTGGCGTCATGAGGAGAAGAGCTTGCTGGACGGTAGCTACAGCAATGCTGTACACTAGTTATGTTCATTTCTATGTCCTAGGATTGTGTATGCAGGTGGCGCCAGGTAGAGCCTCACACTACTTAACGCTAGGTAGCGCATGGTAGCGCCTTGTTTAATTGCTACGCGATGCCTCAATTTGGCCGCAGCTATATCCTAAGCTAGGCAAATGACTAGGCGCAGGATCTACTCCTGCTGTGCACCATACAGCATACCTTGTCCTGTTATCACACGCCCGCTAGCCGGCGGGCTGGGGGTAGTGCACTCCCTGGTCCAGCCTACTGGAACAGGCTGCAAATGTGTAACCCGGATCACTACTGGTACAACCGGTAGGGACGTTGCTGCTGTACTTCTAATCTTCCACCGCACGCCGCCGCGCCGTTATCTGCCCGCTCCTGCACCTGCCGCCGCGGCCCTGCTGCTGCGGAAGCGCAGCACGTCGTCCAGCGCCGCCCCCAGCGCCGCGTCCAGGCCCCGGCTGCCCGTCAGCTGAATCAGCCTCCGCACAGCCACCCCGCGCTCCTGGGGCGTCAGCGGCGGCAGGCCGCGCTGGCCCACCAGAGCACGGTCCAGGTCGCCCAGCAGCACCAGCCACTGGGAGGCAGGGGAGGGCATTGACGGAGGAGGATTTCCGTGAGCGGCCATGCACTTTTCTTTCTTTCTGTGGAAAGCATGATATGCATACCTGCTACTAGATTGGAGCCTGCTGAGGCCAGGATGTTACTTACACATGGCTAGCTACAGCCATCCATGGTCCTCACCTCCTGGTCGAGGTCCTCGTCGTGGTACTCGGTAGCGATGCCACCGCTGTGCTGCTGCTGCGCCTGGGTTGCTCCGTGCTCGGCGGCCGCCTGAGCTGGCTGCGGCTCGGCAGGGGGCTGGGGCCGATCTGAGGCTGCGGAGCCCACCGCGCCCTCGCCGGTCAGCTGGGGCGCGGTCCCTGACCCTGCCTCCTGAGAAGGGGTGGGGCGCTCGATCTTGAGCACAGCCACCCCGTGGCCGCCTAGTGCCTCAGGGTTGAAGCTGTCGGTCGCTGACGCCTGGCTGCCGCGGACGGCGGTCCTGCTGGTTTGCATGCTGGCGGCCAGGGGCGAGAAGAGCTCTGGGGGCTGGGCGAGGCCCAGAGGCGGTGCGTCCGGCTCCGTCTGCTTGTGCGCCGGCGCCGTTGCCATGGGGGCCGGCATGGGAGGGGGCGGCGTCGCGGCTGGTGAGCTACGTGCGGGTTGTGCCGGTGAGGTGAGCCTTCCCAGGCGGTTGCCAGCCAAGTTGGCTTGTGCGAAGGGGGTCACCAAGGGGCCTGTGGGGCTTGGGGCCCTGGGAGACGAGACGTCCCGCAGGACTGGCTGCGCTTTGTCCTGCAGGTTGCGCAAGCAGAGAGGTCATTTGGCAGAGCAGGTGAAGGGCGCTTCTGGACAGTTGCGTGGTGCTGCAGCACAGCGCTCTATCGAGGGTGCAAGGGTGCGAAAAGCAGCATACACACCTGGCGCTTAACATAGAGGAGCATTGCGACGGCTCCAACAATGAGCCCCAGGGCAAAGCCGCATACTATGCCGACCGCCAGCCAGCCCCCACCGGGCACTTGAGGCAAGTCTGCGACCTGCATCAAAAGAAAGGGTAAGCTACTGGGTAAGGGTCCGCGCTGGCGGAATTGCTCCTCAATGCAAATAAAGCTCTCCAAGCTCCAGGCACCGAAGGAACAAAACAGGCCCTCACAGCTGCTCATGTAGTTATTATGCCCTGGTCATCATCAATTATATGCTGTCTGCAGAGTTGGGTCAACCCACGGAAACGGTGCGCTACCGGCGTCGCGGTCTGCAGGAGGCATTTCAATCGCACCTCGAGCAAGCTCCGCATCCCACCGTAGCTTCTTGTAGCTATATCAAGGCTCTCTTGACTTTTCAGCCGACTAGCAGTTATGGAAGTCGCTGGCTGTCCCGATGTTTGTATGTTCGCGCAGTCGACAGCCTACTTACGTCCATGTAAATGTAGCAGCATACTGACACTTCGCTGAAACGGCAAACTGAAGTGTAACTTCCAACACCAGTCGATAGCACGCCAGGGTGGCACGCTCACCCTGCCGTACGGTACCCTTCGCCCATGCCACCCCTGGTCCTAGCGCTCTGGCCAGCAACCTGCGTTGAGGAGGCAGCAGACAATGAGGCGCCACACCCCTCACGTGAATACCAATGGTTGACCGGGCGTAATGGGTTGTACGGGCCAGGGCCCCTGACACCACGTGCTGCTGGCCTGCTGCACCGCGGCTGCAGTTCAACGCAGCTTCATCCCCACCCAGTCCTGAAGGCCGCCAACCCCCATTGCAATGCCCCCAGCCTGTTCGTCAGCTACTCTTCTGTCCCAGGTCAAGGCTAGGTCAAACCCAAAGGAAGCGCAGGTAGCGGGTCCAGCACTTGTCCAGGCCACCTGCGCGGCACGTGTGCCGCAAAGAGTTGCCCGCATACCTCAGGCAGGGTAGTCTGCGAAAAGTGCCCAATCCTTGACTGCTTTTGATGCGGCGCTGACTCCCCTTGGACGCTCGGCCCTGCACGGTCGCAGCTGCGCGGGGTGGATCTCCCCTGGCTGCGGCAGCGTGGTTGAGCACAGCAAGTTCCCGTCCAATCTGCGTTCAAGGTGCCCCTGTCCATTCACCTGACAGCCACTTGTGTCTCCTGAGATGAATACGCACAAGCTTACAATAATGCAATCCCGAAGTAGTAATAGCAGTAGGCAATGTTTGGTCCACACAGACCCAGTTGGGACCACGCGCTGCCACACCCGCACCATGCACGAGGCAGTAGTACTGCAACGCAAGGGAGGCCACGGCGAGCGGCACTAGAACATGGTGTATCCATCACCATATTCTTTTTAACCGCGACTGTATCCTTTCCTGCTGAGAGTTGCTCTTGTGGCCGAGCGTGCCCACCACCCACTTGCCTTGCACCGCGTCAAGCCGAAACATCAATCAACTTTGTAAAAGAAGATACCATTTTATAACTGATAAGGGCTCCCTGATAGGGGAGCGATGAGGCAGCAGCAAGGCGCGATGCTGGGAGGCATGCGGAGAATGGCCGCGAGCCGGGTTCTGCCGGTCGCGATGAAGCGCGTGTTGCCTTTCCAGGCATCTTCGGCTCCTGTACGCCCAGCGGCGTCGTGGCTCGGCCCAGTGGTTGGCTCGGCCCCCGTTTTCGGCTCCGCCACAAGCAGTGCACGCCCGGGCCCGTCCACACGGACCCACTGCACCACCTGCACAAGCGACGCTGCGGCCAGCGCGGGGCAGCAGCACCAGCAGGACTTCTTCACCATCACCACTCCCCTGTACTACGTGAACGCGGGTGCGCGGGCGGTGATCAGAGCGGTTCATTCCGTCGGCTAACCGTGGGGCACACCTCGGGGCACACCGACTGGGTATACGGCGAATCACAGGCTACCCCAGAATCCCTCGGCAGGGCGAACAGCCCAAATCCTTGGAGTTGCGTACGTTGCAAAGCGGCATGGTTGGGGTCCTGTGGATGTGGGTTCAGGTGCAGCTGTAACAGGCCTGCGAACGGAGTTCAGCTGGGTCGTGCGGTCAACTTGGTTTGCGGCGGGCATGGTCGATGAGCATTTGGGACACCCGGGTGCCACTTGAGATGCTTGCCGATGATGGGGGGATGGGCGGATGGCGCGTTAGGGTGGTGGAGCGGAGGGATGTGCCCCTTCGCCCCACAACGCCAGACGACCAGGCGGAGCGAAAGCCCTTGGTGTCAATGGCAGAACTGCACAGTCCACTGCACCACCTGGCAGTAAGTACCCCGTCTCTCTTGCCCGCACTGCCCTCCACCTACCCCCGTCCCTTCAATCACGCCCTCCCCCATGAATACCCACCTTTCACCGCCCACCGCAGCCCCCCACATGGGTAGCGCCTACCCCACCATTGCTGCGGATGCCGCGGCACGCTTCCAGGTGGGCCAGTGGGTGCGCGTCAGGGGTGCAGCGACCTGGGTCGGGGGCAGAGCTTCCCCATGTGTTATGCTTCGGCCACCTCAATTTCCCTGTCAACCTGCGCCACGAGCCCACGACCCTCCCTTGCTTGCCCATTTGTCACCGTAGTCACGTTTCTTCCCTCTGGCCCCCACAGCGCCTGCTGGGCAAGCGTGTGCGCTTCGTGACCGGCACGGACGAGCACGGCGAGAAGATTGCGGCGGCGGCGGCGGCACGTGGCATGACGCCGCAGCAGCACTGCGACGACATCGTGGCCCAGTACACCGATCTGTGGAGCAAGGTGCGCGGGCAGGATGGCACCACGGTGTGGATATGGGTCACAGGTGTGGCGGTAGCGTGGCGCAGTGGGTGTGCAGCACAGGGTAGCGCGCTAACGGTTGGGCAAGTGCTGGGCGTGGAACGCGTGTTGAGAGAGTTGCTGCTGCTGTCGATGTGCCGTTTGTCCGGCACTATGGGGCACCAGGCGTCGGATGCATGCGTGCTTGCCTCTTTTCGCCCCATTAACTGAGTGACATCCTCTCCCCGTCGCCCCGGATCCCCTCCCGCCCGCAGCTGTCCATCCGCTACGACCGCTTCATCCGCACCACCGAGGACCGCCACGCGCAGCTGGTGGTGGACGTGCTCACACGGTGGGTGCTGTTTGTGTTGGGCGTATGTGTGTCTTTGCGCTTTGGCCCATGCTGACGTGGCTGCAAACGCAAGCTACGCACAGGTGGTGGTGGGCGTGGCCACAAGGCGGCGCTTTTCTTTTGCGATGGATGTGTATGCCTATGTCCTGCTTCCTGCTGCCCTTGTGACGTGTTGGGACCACGCGCTCCGTGCTGCTGCCTCCCTCCCCGCCAGGTGCTGGGAGAAGGGCGACATCTACGCCGCCGACTACGAGGGCTGGTACTGCGTGGACTGCGAGGAGTTCAAGGTGCGGCCGCGCGGGGGGAGCGGAGCACTTGTAACGCAAGGAAGCAATGCGGGGGCGGGGGCCTAAGTCCCAGTGTGTGGCGCTATCGGAAGATGGTAGTGGGGCAGGCGTTTTATCGGCACTTGGTGTTACACTTCCGGTGGTGTGGCGACACGATCCATCGGGTCCTGACCACACCTACCGAGACATTTTGCCAGCTAGCGTTGCCGCGCTGCTGTAGCGCGATAGCCAGCGGGTAGACAAGTCCGGGGGAGAAACCACGGGGATCAGCCGGCACCTAAAAGCGTTCGTGGCTATTGCCGTACCACGGTGATGTTCAGGTAGGGTGCGCTGCATCCCTATCCCCGGCCTGCCACGCATACCACGCCCGCCACGTGCCGCATGCCCCTCCGTGCAGGACGAGAAGGAGATGGTGGCGCTGCCGGGCGCAGACGGCAAGCCGGCGGCGGAGGCGCGCGGCTGCCCCACACACCGCAAGCCCTGCCAGCACCGCAAGGAGGTAATGGGAGGGGTGCTCGACGGTTGAAGCAAATGGTAGCAAGTCGGATAGGGCAAGGAAGTGGTGGATGGACAGCTAGACAACAGGATTATAAGCTGGGCGGGTGGTGGGTGGCGAGGGGGGTGAGGTTGCATGAAGGCGTTGCGCTGTGGGCTGGCGCAGGGCGGCGGGCGTATCCGTAAACGGCGGCGGATGTGTTGCGGTGCAGTGGGGCCGCGCGCTGGTGTTCCCGAGGCAGACATAAATGGGGGTTGGGTCTCTTTGTGTCCTGACCTGCCGGCTAGGATGCACAGTGCCAAGCCGTGTGCCTCCGGGCCTCGTCTGTGTGCCGGTCCTGACCCCGCCCACCTGCACCGAGCTCCTTCACCCTCCCATGTACCCCCCCCCCCCCCAGGCCAACTACTTCTTCCGCCTCAGCAAGTACTCCAAGTGAGTGCGCGTCTGGGGATACGAATGTACGAGCGCGAGGGAGGGGGCAAACAGGCGGCTGGGGGCCGGACTGCAATGCATGGGGGGTCTCGTGACGGTTGACACCGTTGCCATGGGCCAAGCATCCCCCTCCGTGGGGATGCTGGCACGTGCAGCAACAGATCAGGGCCACAGCAAGCGCGCTGACCCATATACTGGTGCCTGTACTCCATGCAAGTGTTGGCCATCCTCTCGACCTTCTCGTCCACGCCCCCCGCCCCGCCCCCGCAGGGAGATCGAGGAGCTGCTGTCGCGGGACGACTTTGTGCAGCCCTCCTCCCGCCGCAACGAGGTACGGGCGGCGCGCGTGCGGCACGCACAGCCGCTCTATGAACCGCTTGCCCCGCTCATCGTGCCAGTCCCTACAACGCGACAGCCAAGGGTTCATAGCAGCACTCATAGCAGCAGTCCACGCTCTTGCTCATCATCAGCAGTCCCTGACACGCGATCGCCGCCATGGGGTCTCAGTCGCAGCGGCCCCTTGCCCCGCAACCCTTTACCGCATCTTCAGTTGCTCCCCATGCGCGCGGAATATGTGGATATGTCGCCAGTGCATCCTCGTTGCTTCATTACCCACAATGCAGCCCCTTGCCCCTTTCCTCTGCTCCAACCGTCCCTCCCCCATCCAATGGCCTAGGTGCGCCTGGCACCACAGCACAGCACCCTGGCAACCATACCTGAGCACGCCCTCCTTCCACCTCCCCCTCCCATCTCCCTACCCACCCCTCTCCCTCCTGCCTCCCCGCCTCCCTTCCCTCCTCCCCAGCTGATGGCCTACGTGCGCGAGGGCCTGCGCGACTTCTCCATCTCGCGCGCCGCCGTGGACTGGGGCATCCGCGTGCCGCAGGACCCGCAGCACACCGTGTACGTGTGGTTTGACGCGCTAATCGGTGGGTCAGCCGCCGGCAGGCACGCGTACTTCATTCACAGAGGTTGCTTGTTGGCAAATGTGCCGTATAGTTTGACGCGCTTATTGCCACCGTCATTCATTCGCATTGTGCATAGCTGTGTACCGGTATGTTGCCTGTGGTCAACGGTGTCTTGAGTAACTGTGATTTGGCTGACGCTGTCATTTGGAGGGCGTGCAACAGCGATCGCCCGTGTAAGGGAGGGCGGCCGGACTCACCTGCGGGGCTGCGGCCGCGAGTAAGCGCTGCTTGGCTCCGCTCCTGCCTTGTTCTGCTCACGCCTGTCCGCCCACCTTCCCACACCGTCACGTTTGCATACGGTACGTGCGCAGGCTACCTGTCTGGCCTGCTGCCGTCCGACGTGGCGCCCTCCGCGCCCGCGGTGGCCGCCCACGGCTGGCCCGCCTCCGTGCACGTGATCGGCAAGGACATCCTGCGCTTCCACGCCATATACTGGCCGGGCATGCTCATCAGCGCGGGGCTGCCGGTGCCGCAGTGAGTCGTGCCGGAAGGGGACCGGAGGGGTGCAGCTGGGAGGCTCGAGCTAGGCGCCCTGCTCATACCGCTAGCGCTGAAATCCATGTCAGTAATGGGGTGTGGGCGCCGTCATTATTAGGTGCATGTCTTAATGCCTTGTTGGGTGGTGCACGCCGTGCTTGCCTCTGGGCTCCAAGGCGCGTGCAGCCCGCCCGCTGTTACAAGGCGTCCCTGCAGTCCCGGTGCCGCCACCCCACCCCAGCAAGCGCAGTTGGGTCACGGCTACCCGACTATAGTCTAGGCCGGCTTTCGTTGCTCCTCCACGCCCTTGATGCACAATGGCCTCTCTGCTGTCCCACTTGTCCCACCCCGATGGCACCCCCGCAGGCGCGTGTTCGGGCACGGCTTCCTGACCAAGGACGGCCTCAAGATGGGCAAGGCGCTGGGCAACACGCTGGACCCGCAGGCGCTGGTGCAGCAGTACGGCCCCGACGCCGTGCGGCTTTACTTCATGAAGGAGATCATATTCGGGTAGGAGGCGCACGGCTGCAAGGCCGGATGGGATGCAGAGGGGGGAGGAGGCGGGTGCTAGGGAGGGGTGTAGGCGCCAGCTGTTGGTGCTCATACTAGTATTGCTGTGGAGCAGGGTTGTGCGTTTGTGATTGCCGTACGCCGCTAAGCAATGGGGAGTCGTAAAAGTCCGCTGGTTACAGCAGGCAGCGTCAAGGGCACGGTCGGACCGAGGCTGCAGCTACACACCCAACTGACTTCGGTTCCTCCATTCTGTGCCGTGCCGTGCACACCATGCGCCCCCGCAGCCAGGACGGCGACTTCTCCGAGGCGCGCTTCCGCGACGTGGTCAACGCGGCGCTGGCCAACAACCTGGGCAACGGCCTCAACCGCACGCTCAACCTGCTGGCCAAGTTCCACGACGGGGCGCTGCCGCTGGACAGTGGTGAGGAGGCCGCAGTGCCGCAGCAGTGATCCCACACTGGAAAGGGATCCTTGACCCGTAGCGCGATCATGACGTCCCTCCCGGAGAGCTGCGTAGGACGGGTCGCTGCGCGCACGCCGCACCTCCCAGCCGCGGTGCCCCGTTTCCCTGGCCCCCGCCACGCACCCCTTGACCATATCCCTTTTGCACGCCCACGCTTCCCGCCCGCCGCAGACGCCGACGGCGTGTCTTTATCCTCCCCAACTGCTCCGCTTGCGCCAGCTGGCCCCCTGCCCTGTGCTCTCCCCTCCGTCCCCCGCGCAGCCTCCCTGCCCGCCGACTGCCCGCTGCGTGTGCTAGCCGCCGAGCGGCTGCCCGCCGCCGCCTCCGCCTACGGCTCGCTGTCGTTCCACGAGGCGGCGGAGGCGGTGCTGGCGCTGGCCAGCCGCAGCAACCAGTACCTTGAGGAGACGCAGCCGTGGACCAAGCTCAAGAAGGTGAGACCTGTGACAGGCGCTGTGTTTCAATCGCCAGAGTTGTGGCATGTGGTTTCGCAGCCGGTAACGGCACCTGGAGAAGACCAGCGGTGGGCCAAGCCCGAGAACGTGGACGTTGGTGAGGGCGCTGGGCCTTGGGGAATGTCATAAACCGTAACACTCCCTCGTCGCAGGGCTTCTTAGCTGGCAGCGTGACATGATTGTCATGTACCAACAATTTGTCCACGTCCAGACTCTTGCGTCGACGCAGCTGCCGCGGCATGCACGATTGAACGCGGCGCCCCCCTTGGTTCCCCGGCCTGCTCCCCAGGGCACGGACGAGGAGAAGGCCGAGGCTGCCGCCGTGCTGGTGGCTGTGCTGGAGGCGGTGCGCGTGGTGGCGGTGGGCCTGGCGCCCATCACCCCAGGACTGGCGGGGCGCATCTACCAGCAGCTGGGGTATACGCCCGAGCAGTTCGAGGTGGGTTAAGACACGTGGGAGCGGACCAGCGGGTGCAGAGGCCATTCGTTGGGCTGTATGTTTTTGTCACTCCCATGTGCCGTACAACCTGATGTCACAGCGGCTTGGACTGCATGGCTCCAGTACCCTGTTTCTGCACGCTGTCCTGCCTGACAACGCCAACTGTGCTTTCTCGTGAACTACATCTAGACATTATGCTCGTGATGGCAACTTACGCGCAGGCCATCACGTGGGCGGACGCGGCGTGGGGCGGCCTGCGCGCGGGCCACCGCACCGCCCCGCCGCAGCCCGTGTTCGTGCGGCTGGAGGCGCCGGGGGAGGCGGAGGCGGCGGCGGCGGCGGCGGCGGCAGCGGCCAAGCAGCAGCCCAAGCAGCAGAAGCAGCCCAAGCAGCCGAAGAAGCCCAAGCAGCCCAAGGAGGCAAAGGCGGAGCAGGAGCAGCAGCAGCAGCAGCAGGTGGCTGTGGAGACGCAGACGGTGGCGTGAGCTGTGGGGCATGTGAGCAGCGGGTTTGACATGATGGGGGCATGTGGTGTCCAGGGTGCATGGCGACGTGGTGTACGTGGTCTGGGGCAGTGCATTGCGCCGTTGAGCGCTGCACTTTGGGGACCTGGCTAGCTGAAGTGTGGAGTGCGCGCTGCATGGACTTCTCCCACGCCTTCTGCTCAGGGAGAAGTCAGCGTGTACGCGGCACAAATAACCCTGGTCATGAGGTGAAGCGGATCGTACGAGTGGTGGAGTGTGGAACTGGAAGATACCAGCAGCACGGGTGTAGCTTAAACCTTTCTGCAGGACTTTGCAAGGCTTATTGCGTGGTGTCAAAGCGCATGCCTGCTGTCCGTTTCATGCACGCACGTCCCTTAAACGTGCACAGGTGGTGGCTTGCTTGGTGCTTGACCCTGAGCGATCATGGGTAATCTGCCCTTTTGACATTGCTGGCCGCGCGTGGCTAGCAGGGCGATCCTTGTGCGCCAGCCCTCAAAGAGGCGCTACAATGGTGTACTGCATTCGATGTTTATCCGTGTGTGCCAGTTTGGCAGGTAAGCTGCCTCGGGAGTTGGGACCATTAACGCCATCACTGCAGACTGCACCGCCTACACCCGACGCCAAAGGCTTCCTGGCCGTACAACTGTACTGTAATCCACATACTTTCGTGGGCGCTAACATAAATACCGTTAAATATAGCGTCTTCATCGTGCAAACAAACCATCACCGTTCTGCCAACTTGTGCCGACCTACCAAGACAAGCGCAAGGGCAGGGACGGCAATGGCTTGCATTTCCACTCACAGCGTTACAGTACTTCTGAGTTGCTGTTTCCCATACTGGTACACTGCGTTGCGGCAACATGCATACTGCGCCACCTTCGTCCACACGCAGCAATCGTAACATATAGAGTCCCGCATCACATGTGCGAGCGGGGGAGGGTCCTCATCAACCTCCCCCCGCTTAACCCATCCGCCGTGTAGTGCCCCTTTGCCGCCTGCTCCCGACTCACCCCGTGTCCCCCACGGGCGCCACCCGGCCCCGACGCACTCCTCTCCTTGCCGCCCATGCCACCACCTCCCTGCCTGCCCACGCTCCCCAAACGCGCCACAGCAGACGCAACCGCAGCCGACCCCAGCGCGCGGCCTCTCCCTCCACCTCCACCTAGGGACCCCATCCACGCGTACTGTCTCGCCGCTGCCCCTTCCAACGCCACCTTGATCACATCCACCGGCACGTTGTCGTTGTCCCACAACAACATCTTTTGGTCGCACGACAGAGGCTGCGCCTGCCGTACAGGGCTGCTCGCCGTACGGCTGGCCGCCCCGACACCCACACCTACGCCCGCTGCAGGCGGCGGCTGCACCGGGGCAGCGGCTTGGGGCACCTGGCGAACACCGACCGTCGGCGAGCCCGCAGCAGAAGCACCTGCCCCTGGTCCTGCCCCAGCCACAGATGCAGCCACGCTGCGCGACGCGGGAACGCCCAGGAGGGGACGTGTGCCATGCATTGCCGGCTGCTTGAGGGACCGGATCAGCATGCCCTCAAAGGGGGGAGCTGGGGCCGCACCGCCCGGGGCAGACTGCGCCCGGAGCCTTTCTTGCTGTGCCCCGGTCACGGATCCAGTCCCTGCCCCAGCTGTGCGCCAGGTAGAGCCTGGGCTGCCGCTGCCGCTATGATAGTCAGCTGCCGTTGGTGTTCCTGGTGCTGCTGCGTACGAAGGGATGGGCGACGAGGCAGGGGATGAGGCTGAAGGTACGGCCCTTGTCTGCGGTAATGGTAACGAAGAAGGCAAAGGCTGTGTCGGGGAAGGCCCTGAAGGCGCTGCAAAGGTAACTCCGGGCTGTGCGCGGGCCGGGGGCGTGGCCAGGGGGCCGACGCGCAGAGGTGAGTTCCTGCTGTCCGCGGAGGGTGCGGTGCAGGGCCGGCAGTCCAGCACCCACAGCCCGCTGCCGCTGCCCGCGCTGCGCTCCACGCCGTTGCTGGGGGTACGGGGGCGGGACACCGCTGCGCCTGTGGCGGCGAGGCCCACGTGAGCGCTGGCACCGGCGGCGGCGGCGGCGGTGGCTGCTGCTTGGCGGGACAGGGTGGGCTGCAGCGCGCCAGCGACTGAGGCTGCCGTCAGCGGCCGGCTGCCGGCCATGCCCATGCCGCCCATGCCGGCGGCGGCGGCCAGGGCGGCGGGGGACCACGGCGGGGCGGCGGGGCGCGAGGCAGCCAGGGGGGATGCGCAACGCTGTGGGAAACCGAGGTGTGTGAGAGATCAGGAGGGACGTTGTATGTCAGCTTCGCGAATGAGTTAAGGGGGGTACGGTGTAGCCACGTAGTACATGGGGGATGTACTAGGTGGCTACGCCGTACATGTGCCGCCTGGGTAGACGCTAGTGATCCAACCTGACAGGGTGCTGCGGCGGCACAGCTACGCCATGCTGCATTGCGGATGTTGTGACGTACAGACATGAGACAAGCAGAGCCTAATCTCAGCCTTGGACCGCGCCCACCTGCTGCGTCACAGACATGGGCCGGCCAGCCATCAGCTCCGCCGGGGACCACGGCCGGCCGACGATGCTGGGGACCCTCCCGCCGGGCCCTGCCCCAGCTCCCCGCTCCCCCGCCTCGCCCCTGTCCCCCGCGTGCACCAGGTCCAGCCCAGGGTGCTGCCGCAGCAGCTGCCGCGACACGCCCGACGGGTCGAACGCACGCAGCGGGTCCCAGCCAGCGCGGCTGCTGCTGCAGCTGCTGCCGCTCCGGGGCTCCCCTGCACGGCTGCCCATCTCGCCAGCCACGTGCCTCATGCTGTCGCCGTCGCCGCCGCCGTCCCACCCGGGCAGTGCAAAGCCGTCAAAGACGTTGGCGGCGCCGCTATTGGACGCGGCGGTCCAGCCACGTGCCAGGCTGCTGACCTGCAGTCCCCTGCTGTCGGGCCGGCTGGTGGCCTCGCCCACCACCACCACGCCTGGTGCAGCGGACACCCCACTGCTGCCCCGCTGCTGCCCCACACCGCTAGCTCCTCCGCCCTCGTGGGCGTCTGGGCCATGGTGCCTGCTGCCCCCGGGGCTGCGTGGCGTGGACGGCTTGCTGCCACGTGCCGACAGCTGCACGCCCACACCCGAGCACACCGGCACCTCCCCCAAGTCCAAGCCCGGAGCCAGCCCGGCGCCCTCCCCGCCCTGACCCGGCGCGAAGCACCCTCCTGGCAGCGCCGGGGGGGCGCAACCCCTACTGCTGCTTCTGCCGTCTGCGGCCGAAGCAGTGGCGGACGTGTCACCACGGGAGCGGCCTAGGGCGGTCCCCGGCCTGCCACCGCCATAATCGTCTTGTTGCCCCCCCGCGGACTCCACCTGCTGCTGCTCCTCCCCTTGTAGCCCTTGCCCCTGTTGCGGCCGCCCCAAGGCTGCCAGGGACGACAACCAGCCGCCCCGACCGGCACCCCCTTGCTCCCCTTCACCGCTGCCACCGTGCAGACCCCCCTCCTCCTCCTGCCCTTCATCCTCCTCGCCGTACTCCTCTCCCCCCTCCTCGTCCTCCACCTCCACCACGGCCAGCCTGTTAAGCCCCTCCACCAACACAGCCATGCCACCCTCATCCAGCTCCTCGCACTCATCCTCCTCCTCCCGCGCGTCCTTCCCTCCCTCCCTACCCATACCCGCCATCCGCTTGCCTTCCACACCTTCCTCACCTGCATTCCTGCTGCCCTCATCCCCATCGCCATCCCCGTCATCCCCCAACAGGCCCCCACTGCCTCCCCCACCCCCAGGAGACCACATGGTCATGCGCCGCAGCCGCCCCACCACCACCGCCAGAGACTTGCGCTGCTCCGCGAGAGCAGCATGCTGACGCATCAGAGACTGACGCGCGTACGGCGACAGCGGGTTGGGCACTGGGAAGCCCGCGCCGCGGGTGGGGCTGTCGGGCGTGTCCCCTTGGGAGAGTGACGCGTCGGCGGTTGCATCGGTTGAGGCGAAGGACGAGGCCAAAGAGGAATCCAGCTCACGACCGGTGTCCGGGGGTTGGGTGATTGTGGAGTTCGGGGCGGGGCCGGGGAGCAGGGCGGCGGCGGCGGCGGTGCCTGCGATGCAGCTGGCCTCCAGCCGGGAGCGTATCTGAAAGGGAGCGAAAAGAGAGGGTCGCGACGTAAGGGGTGATGAGACCAGGTGTTGGCCAAATCCGCAAGCGTGGCGGGTGGCCAAATGGTCAACGAATCGAGTCGGGGCAGGCAACACCGGGTGTACCATGACAGCGTGCACGGAGAAAGGCCTACCAGCATTACGTATCCGGGTTTGTACTCCACACCATGAGCCCACCCAGGCCCACCTGCTCCATGCCCTGTCGCAGGTCCTCCATCATATCCCGGATGGACCCGACCCACGCGCCGTAGTCCACTCTCCCGGCGCCCGCCGCCACACCGTCCGCCCCGCCAGCCCCGCCGCCTGGTAGCCCCAGATGCTCTGCCCCCGCCTCTTCACCCTCTCCACCTGTGCCAGTCTCCTGCGGCCCCTCTCCCTCCTCATCCTCTTCGTTTTCCTCTGAAGGCTCTGCGGCTGCCCGGACCAGCAGCACGGTAGACCGACGCAGCACCTCCACCGACACCTGCCTCAGCCGATGCAGCTCCACCGCAGCCGCGGTGGGCTTGGTCCCAGCCTGCGCCCCGTCGCGGCCGCGGGCCTTGCTGCCGCCGCTATTGCTGCCGCCTGCAACTGTTGGTGCTGGCGTTGCTACCGCACTGGAGGCAAGGTGTTGTGAAGATGAACGGGGAGAAGGTGCGGACTCAGGCAAGAGCCAGCCCACTGTGTGGGCTCCCCGGGGCTGCTTGCTGGGGCTGGGGCTGCTGCTGCCGCCGCCACTAGGGGAGTGTGTAAAGGGGGCCTGCTGCTGGGAGGCAAACTCGTGCGGGTGGGTCGGTGTGCCCGGTGACACGTGCATGTTGGCGCCGAACGGCAGACCCAGCTGCAGCAGCTGCACGTGGGTGACGGTTGACCGTTTTGGGACGCCGTCGTACGGCGGAGGCGCCGTGCCCATGCTGCTGCTTGCAGCTTCCTGGGGCTTGGCGCCACGTGCAGCGCCGCTGTGAACTCTGCCGCCGTACACTGCGACAGCGGCCTTTGTGCTGCTGACTTGCAGCCTGCCGCCGCGGCCCGGGCCCCGCTGCTGCTGCTGCAGGTCAGCACGGCGTTGCGCCTGGTTCTTGTAGGCGGCCGTGAAGCCAGCTTCAGAGCTGAGGCGCATCCACACGGGCACCGTTTGGTCGGCGCGGCCGGCGGTGCCGGACTCGTGCGGGGCGTAGGCGTCGTGGGCGCCCTGGAGGGAGGTCGGGGGTGTGAGGGTGCAGCGGGAGGAAGCGGCATCGGTTGTCGACATGTGTTTGAGTCTGTGGCAGGCCCGGTGGCAGGGTACTAACACAGATTGGGTGCGGCTTCAGCAGGTCTGGGCTCGCCAAGCATGCGCACGGCAAGGGGCACAGTCAGGTGCGGCGGGCCGGGCGCCAGCAAGCGAAGGGCCGCCACCTCAACGCGCACAACCCACCAAGCTCCTGGTCGCAATGTCCACTCGGCGGAATACTGACGACCTCGACGCACCCCTCTGCGGGCACAGGGAGTCAGGGACGCAAGTGGGGGCGGCAACGTCGTACCGGTACGCAGTCTGCCGCTGCAGTGTAACCCAACTTGGAGAAAGCTGGTTCTGTTCCGCGTGCTGTCCACACCCGTCACCATGAACTACACAGCAAAGTTGCTACAGCCAGCTACAGCGTACGGTACTCTGCACAGCTCTGGGGTCCGCTTTGTCCACGAGCAGACACTTTTGCGTCAGCAGCGCTAAGAATGGTCGTGGCCAGCAAGGGGTGAGGCACCTTCCTGGCGCACGCCGTACTGATTCCGTACTGATAATGGGTGATGGCCACTTGGGCACTTACCCATTTGTTCTTCTCGTAGCTCGCTTCGAACGCCTGGTCCTGGGCCTGTGACGGAGGGCGCCGCCGACACATTGCACATTAGCGACCGCTGGTTGGGACTTCATACCACGTGTTACAGCACGCAGTTGTAACTAATCTGAGGCCTAGCTGCTTGGTAATTTGTCGAAGCCAGGCCAGCCGTCCCTAGGCACGTGGCCACGCATGTCTGCTCACAAGGGAGGCTGCCATTGCACTACTGCCCTCCGCTGCCCTGCTAGCCACGAGCCTGTCCACCAGGCCCTTCCTAACCCCCAGCCACATACCTTGAGCATTCCTTCAACTGCCCGCTCGTGCGTGGCATCGTCCAAGCTGCCCATCAGGGCCGTCTTCAGACGCACCGTCGCCTCATTGCGGGATGCCAGCTCGGATTTCAGAGCCTCAGGCCACAGCCGGACAGAGACGCGGCCGATGCGGGAGGGCCGCTCCACTCGGCGCGGCCTGTCCGGCCTTGGAGCGGTTGCCCCAGGCACTCCAGCACTGGCATCCTTCGTCTCGCCAAGCAATATTGTTTGGTAGTTCGCTTCCAGCCATGCACGAACGGGGCGGGCTTCCTGGCCGGGAGCCGCGGGCTCGCGCCCCTCCGCTGCAGCAGTTGTGCCGCTCGGGCCCCCATCGCCCGGGTGTCCGCCTTGGTGCATGTGTATCGATTTGGGTCAGTTGAGATGCAGAACGCAAGCTATAAAGGGATGTTGTAGACAGCGCATCGCCGTGCTCGGAGCGCCCGCGCACGGTGCACTGTCGCGGTCGCAGGTAGGGGGTTTGGGGCTTCAGGAACAACGGTACACGCAAGGCAAGCAAATTCCGATGTCAAAATATTATGTATTTAACATGACATGAACCACGCCACTCTTGCCGGTTCGCTGCAAGCGGCTCTCCGTCTCCCGCTGCTGCCGAAGAAATGCGAAGAAATGCCAGAGTGGATAGCCGGACGACGCAACGACACGTGCGCCACCATGAAAGTAATATCATATTCACATAGCATATGACACATTATAGTTGGGTCAGCTTCTCAGCGACCGTTCTTACGGGTCTCCCTTGATGGCATCCCAAATCGGTTCACCGATTCCACGTGCAAGCTATAACGTGCCACACGGCTCCATAAAGGGCAGAGTACTACAGGAAGATTAATCATCGACTCCAAATCACGAGCAATCAACGAACTAAAGCGGCTTCAGTTACAGTTACAGTTGCAGGCCCAGTAGGGCGCGTCCGGAGAGCCAAGGGGGGCCATAAGGACGAAACATAGTGTTAGATTTCTAAGTGGCAGAAGACGGGGCTTAGGCGTCAATCTCCACACGGGCTTCAGCAGCCCACACAGCGGCGAAACCGACACACCTACTACCGTGTACACCCCTTTAATGAGGTGCAAGTCGTGCAGTGCCTTAGACCTGCTCTTGCTCTGCAACAGTGACATATTTTTACATCACTAGGCTGCACTGGACGCAACCAAGGTTCCTTCGATGGGCCCTGCTGCCGTCCTGTGGACTAGGACGCTCCCGCCACGACCGACGCCCAAGACTTGCGTCCCGCTGCCCCACCGCCCGGCACACCCCCGCCGCCGCCAGCTCCCCCGCTCGCCGCAGCCGCCCCCTCCGCGGCCCCTGTCTCCCCTGCGCCGCCGAGTGCTGCCGCCCTGGCGTAGACCGACTTGCGGTGGCTCCTGAAGCTTTGCAGGTAGGGGCTCATGTTGGCGTTGGTCGCCTGCGGGCGCAAAGGGGTTGGCATCACCGGTACTGCAAAGCGACCACAGTACGGCATCACGCATTCACAACCTCCCACAGCATGTCATTTGTTTTGCGGCGATGTGGCCTACCTCGATCTCCTGCATCAGGTTGCGGATGTTGCTGATCCAGTTGGGCGCAGACCCCTGCAACGCGTAGGGTGTGGTAAAGCAGCAGTGTTAAGTGGCGTTTGCGTGCAGTCTGCCAGGTCGCAACGGCTTCTGCTTCTGGGTGGTAGCGGTTTTGTTCGCGACTCTTTGATTTTTGATGACGCACTGTCGCAACTTGACGTGGTGGTGGCTCCAGGGCAAGGGCTGTTGCGACTATTTCCCCTTGCTGGTATGGGTATCGTTCGCAAGGCCCACGTGGTAACGGTGCCCCGAGGCTTGCTAAGACTGGACCCCTGAAGCAAACACCTTCCAGCATACCATCACCTAGCATACACAAGCAATACATGCCCCGGCATCAAACGGTTCCTGCAACCCAGCAGCACCTGCGTCGTTGATGAGACCCACTGCCGCTGCTCCGAGCCCACAGCAGCTCCCTGCGCCGCGCCCCCCAGGGCCCCCGCCAGCACCACACGCGTGCTCTTACGCGCCCCCCGCATCGCCCCTGTGTGCGCCCCTCCCCACGCTCCGCCCGCCGCCTGCCCCCACTCAGCCCCACCCGCCGAGCTGCCCAGCACCCCCGACGCCCTGCCGTTGCTACTTCTCCGGCCCTCCCAACCGCCCCCGTCCGCGCCGTGCGTGCTGGGCCGGCCTGCGTTGACCGTTGACCACCTGTTGCCGTACAGCTGCGAGGCAGCTGCGCCCAGCTCCAGACCCAGCGTGACGCGGTGCACGAAGCGCGGGGAGCCGGGGGCCGCCTCGTCGTCGACTGCCTGGTTGCTTCCGGACGTCCGCTGCGGCTGCTGGCCTGACCCACCGACCCACGCACCCGTGGGCCGGGCATCCCGCCGGAAGGGCAGGGCAGCGCCCCCTCCTCCCACCTGCCCACTCCCAGGTGAGCCGCGCAGCAGGTCGACGACAGACAGGCCTTGGAGGGGTGGGGGTGAAGAGGGTGTGATGTCAAACGAAACGGACGGGCCTGTGGGCGGGGCGTCTGCGACGCCGTGCTCCTCCTGTTGCGGGCGACCCGCTGCTGCTGCTGCTGCGGCGGCGGCGGCTGCCGGGCGCAGCACCGGAGACGCGGTGGTGGCCAGGCGCGAGGTGGGGCCCTGCCGGCCGTTCCTGCTCCCGGGCGGCGTGCCGCCAGAGCCCAGCGGAGGACGCTGCTGCTGCCTGCCGTGCGCCGTGCGCACCCCCTGCGCCTGCCCCCTCCCGCTCCCGGTGCTGCTTCCACTTGAGTTAGCGGGGCTGCTCCGCGAGCTACCCCCCGCCCCCGCCTTCACCAACGCAGGAATGCGTGGTACGGACCCAGCCCGGCTGCTGCCGCCGCTGCTGGTGCCCCCGTTGCCGTTGCTCTGCGTGGAGCCTGACCGGCTGCCACGTGCCTGGCTGGCCTGGCTGGCCTGCCGCGACAGCCGGTCCCACACCACCGTCGGCTTGCGCCGCCGCCGGGGCGCCTCCTCCTCGCCGTCGCTGTCGCCCCCCGCCCCCGTCGTCACGCCCCATGCGGCGGGCTGCACGTGTGCAACCACCTCCAACCGTCGGGCGATGGTGGAGCGCCGGGCAGGCTTCTGCATGTGGCATGCCACATGCGGCGGGCAGCACGTCATACCGTATGCGTGTGGTCAAGGCCACAAGAAGCGGGCAAGTGGAGCAGCATTGCTAGGGCAGCCCTGGTCTCACCAAGTCTAGCCATAAACCTAGGGCGTCACCGGCTTTTGTGTCATGTCCTCCATTGGTCCTTGAGCCATCCCAGGTGGTAATTCCACCAGCCACTTACCCAGTGCAGCTGCTCGTAGGCGTGCTGGTAGTGCTGCTCGATGGCCTGGGGGTGGCGGTGGGTTGAGGCGTCGGCCCGAGGCCATTTTTACACATTTGCAGAATACCTCCATGAGCCCCCAGCTGTTGCCGCTACGGCACTACCTGCACAGCACACACAGCCAGCCCAACAGCAGATCCCGCAATCCGACGCATTCGCATTACAGCCCTGCAACATTCCTTGATACCCCCATGCCATCACCTCGCTGCTCGCACCCCATAATTTCCACCACCGCTAACCCACCTGCTGCTGCATGTCTGCGTGCGTGGCCAGCGACCCCTCCTCCAGCGCCACACCCAGGGTCTCTTCCCGGGCCATCGTAACGCCCACCCGCGATAAGGCGTTGTACTGCTGCGAGCGCGGGTAGCCGTACACCGGCATCTTGATCAGCGGAGCCTTAGTAAGCAGCAGCGACGGGCCGCGTTGGCGCAGCACCTTCCCGATGGAGTGCGCCGCGCTGTTGTACTGCTCCTCTGGGCTAGTCAGCGTGGGTACGGCAGAGTGCATGAGGTTAGTCATGCCGCGGTCGATGGAGGCCAGGCGGGCCTTCTCCTGGTACAGCTCCTGCAGTACGTTGGGCACGTGGTGGGGCTCGGAGGGGTCGGCGGGGTCATCGGTTCCGTTGGCGGTTGTGGCGGTTGAGCCTCCACCCGTGTTCCGCCGAGAGCCTGCCGCAGCTGGGAAGTGGATAGTGCTGGTGGTGGCGGAACCCGAGGAGGCAGCAGAGGGGCCAGAGGTTGAGGCGGAGGAGCGGTTGGCGGAGGCGTTGTTGGGCGCACGGTGGTGCGGGTAGGAGGTGGGCAGGGCGCCAGGCGGGGCAGCAGGGAGTGGGATGGAGCCGGGGGCCAGGCCCGGTAGAGGGATGGCCCCGGTGTGGGTGGGCAGCGGGTTTCCAGTGCTGGCATCCGGTACCGCTGACGGACCTGCAGCGGGGGCAAGGGGCGGGGGGCGGCAGACACCGCTGTGTTGGTACACGTGGCGGCCCACGGACACAAGTGCGCCGTGTTCCAGGTGGTCGGCTTCTGACTGTAGTGCACTGTCAAAACAGCTTGCTATTGTACAACGTAGGTAGCGTTGTGAGGCGGCAAGGGGCCAGCAGGCAGTACCGGCACGGGCCTAGCTGGTGCTGCTGTGGGTCGACTCACCACCACGCGGTGGGTTGCTCCTGGGCTCAGACAGGCGCGGAGGAGCCTCGAAGGTTGTCATCCTTCAATGGGCACCTCGCGTGTTACAGTGGAGTAGGCCACATGCTAGGCAGCTCTTTATGCTCCCAAACAGCCGGGCGCTCGCTGTGAGCGTCGGACTGAGCGCGCAGGGGTTGGTATAGCCGTAGCCGTGCACTCTGGGGATACGATGGGTCGGCGTTGTTCCGCGCGGCCAGTTCTTCGCACCAGTCAACCTCGCTGGCATCACGTTTGATACATTGTGAATGGTTCTCCGGGTAAGCGCAGTAATAGGCGTGGCACTTCCTTGGTGCACGGACGTAGCTGGAAACGAGCGTGCTGCGGGATCGTCGCCCTACGCGTTGATAATTTAAGAACACAAAGTAATTTTAGACTGTAGTACTCCACCCAAATGGCCCGCAGAAACGGCTGCCCTCGAAGGTAAGCTAGGGCGTTCCAGGGACACGAGGAGCCGCGAACCCAACCATAACAGAAATTCAAGAATTTCAGAAATTCAGAAATTCAGAAATTCAGAAATTCAACGACCCAACGGCTGTGGCTGTATGTTTTCGGCCTGATACACCATTGAGTAAACCAGTGTAAATGTTTTGCACAGAATATGTTCCGCACGTATTATCTCAGAGCGGGCAGCAGACTGGCGACGTTCAGATCCAGTCGCAAACGGTATTAACTGCTCGGCTGTGCGAGCTTCTCCAAATATACGGACGATTAGCGATACCTATCAGTGTCAGTGCTTCGTGTCAGTGCCAACTTGCACATGACCTGACGGAACCGTAATGGCCGAAGCGGCTGAACCACTGCTTGAGGCCTACTGGGCGGACGCGGCTTCGGTCCCACACACTGCCCCAACCACGCGAATATGCTGCCCAACCATAACAGAAATTCAAGAGCGCTATCCAAACCAGGTGAGAGCTTACTCGGTCAAGCCAGTTGAGCCCTTCCGGAAAAAGGTGTTTGCCGACAAGACCTAAACGGCCTGCCGCTGCAGCTGATCAAGTACCTTCGGCAGAATGGCCTGCGTAAGCTTGGAGAAGCGCGTATACCAGCGTCAGAGCTCCAGCGGTTGTTCAAGGAGCGTCCCTTCGTCGCGCGCGGCTCGATGCATCGCTCCTTGGACTGGCAGCGTGAATGGAGCATCCAGCCGCTGCCGGACGAAGTTGGAAGAAAGGAAGAGGAAGTCATCCTGGCCATAGCTGACGGCGACGATGAGCCTGCTAGGGCCGACGGAGCGGGAGCCGGAAACGAGGACGGTCGGAACCTATATATGTCCCCCTTTGGGCCCCCTTGCGGCAAAAAATTAATGGGCTCGCTCAGGTGCGGGCTTCCTCCGCGGTGCAGACGTAGGAAGGGCGGCGGATGGCGCTGTAAGTAAAGCTGCTGACAACGCAGCGGGTTGCAGTGGGTGCAAGTGGCACCACCAGGCCGTACGCTGCTGCCACATCGTACTTTTGGCCTTATCTGGTTTGCTCAACGGGTGGCATGGTATACCTCGTCATCTGACCGCCCGTTCACTCACCCACACACCCGAAGTAATGCATACTGACCGTGGCTGGTGGCCCCACCTCTCGCTCTGCCCCCAGGGAGCGGCTGCCCGCCATCCAGGCCGTCACCCCGCCCCGGCCCCCCGCCAAGACCACCACCCCCAGGTGCGGTGCGGTGCGCCCAGGCCTAGGACAACAACGCCCGGCAGCGCAGCGACTGGATGTAGCAAGCTTCAAGGCACAGCGTTATGCTGGCTTGAACGCCGCGGATTTCGTGTTAGCGGGTATCCACAGCTCGACACACCAGTGCTGTGTCGCACCCTGCGCCCACGCTCCTTACTCGCTCCTCGCACCCAGCCGTACCGTAACCGTGGATCGCCCAGGCCATGCTGTGGGTGCCCCACTACTGGGCGCCACGCTGGACCCTCCTCCCAACCTGGCCGCCAACCCCCACAGCGGCACCGGCACCCCTCATTCCCCTATACCCACACCCCCAGACCCACACTGCGCCTTACCCCACCTCCCGCCTTTACGGGCACTTGTTCCCCCTGCCCTCCTCCCCTGTACTTCCTCCCTGCCGCCCCACACCTCAGCGTCATCGTGGAGTCGTACCTCATCGCGGTGCGCAACGCCGCCGCCACCGGCGAGCGCGGCATGCTGGGGCCCATGCTACGCCGCTGGCACTACGGCAGCTGCACGTCCAGCGCCTTCGGACTGCCGGTCGTGCAGGTACGCAGAGTGCGGAACGGCAGGTAACAGGAAGGCCCGCCGGTCAGTACTCTCTGTCGCACACCGCACTCTTGTGGCCAGGCGGCATGTCCCCAAGTGCTGATTGCAGCAGGGGGTTCTAACCCGAACTGTCAACTCGAATGTGCTGGTTAGGGGTACGGACTGCACACTCCGGGCATGCAGCCGGCCTCGACGCACGCTGCATACTGCGCGCATCATGTCCGCTTCGTAAATGCATTTCACATGCTGCCCGTCGCAGGCGGTTGTGTCGTACAAGTGGGACCGGTTCGCGCAGCGGCTGCTGCTGCTGCAGCTGGGCGCCTACCTGCTGTGGGTTGGCTCCTTCACGGCCTTCATGCTGCTGTTCAACGCGCGGGACGCAGAGCTGGACGACGCCGAGCTGTTCAGCACATGGAAGGTGGGGGGAGGACCGGTGGCTGCAGGGTGTTGACACAATGCATGGGTTATAGTCATTTTTTTGTGACTGAGTGGCGCCACCACGGACGGCTGGATGCCACCCAGCCGTTTGGAGGTTGCCGGGTGGACGTGGGGCTACTGAGCGCATGACGCGCGTCAGGTATGGGGTTGGCACACAACCGCAGGCAGCGAGCTGGTAACGGATAGGACGGAAAAGGTACCTGGCCGTTGGCCCATGAGGTCTGGGAAATGCAATTTTTGTCCGTATACCGGGCGCACCAGCCTCTTGCGTCCCCCCCTGCGCATGTATCCGCCTACTGCTCCCCCCCCGCCCCCCCCCCCCCCCCACCCCCCCCCCCACCCCCCCCCCCCCCCCCGCATCCATGCGCGCAGCGCATCGCCGCCGTGTGCAGCCAGCTGCTGTCGCTGGTGGCCATGGCGCCCTTCCTGGCCTCGGAGCTGCTGGTGCTCTGGTCGTACGGCCTGCGGGGCTGGCTCGGCCCATGGAACCTGCTGGACGGCACAACCTACGCGCTGCAGGTAGGGACTGCTAACAGGTGCTGGGAGCCAGGGTGCAACGGAACGCCGTTAACATGTTCGAAATGTTGGATAAGAAGGCCATTGGATCGTTGGGCTGTCGGGGTGATGTGGCGAAGGCTCGCGTTTGGCAGTCAATAGGCCAAGTGCCATGCACTTGGCCCGCGGCCGCCGCGCAAAACTGGCCAGCATCGTGCCTTGACGCGCGTCGCTGGTCCCCCTGCCCCTGCCTGCCTCCCGCCCTGAACACTTGGGTTGCATTCCCCGTACCGGCACACTTCGGGCCCACTCCACCATCCGTACCTACCCTAACCCGTTCGGGACGAAAGGCACTGAGTATCTTGCCCATTCCACTCTCTCACCCCACCGAACACCTTTTCGTAACGACATTGCTGCTCCACGTGTTGCCCCACCCTCCACCGCCCCCGCCCCCAGATCGCCATCTCCGCGCTGCACCTGGGCCAGTTCCCGCACGGCGCGCGGCTGCTGACGGGCTCCGTGTCGGCCCAGGCGGTGCTGCTCATCGTGCGGCTCACCTACTTCAGCCGCGTGTTCAACAGGTCCACCTCCTTCGACTTCATGGGCTCGCTCACGGGCGTCATGAAGGACGTGGGATGGTGGGTGGGTGGCTGGCAACGTGGACGCGGTCGTAAGCAGGGATGCAGTCCCTCGAGACGCAGAACAACCTGTTGATGCCTGTACAAAGAAGGCGCACGGCGTAAAGTGTACCAACACACCGACGGGGCGAGTGTGTGACTGCGGATGTGAGTGATGTGAGGGGTGCGCAAGGCATGACGTGGCACCAGCTGGGCGGAGTGTTGCCGTGCACGAGTGCGCTGCCCCACCTCCCGTGCCCTCCCTCGACCGTACCTTCCAGTCCGTACCCTTGACGGGCGGTTGGCACTTGTCCCGGCCACCCGAGCAACGCCGCCAACGCCTCCAGCACTCGCACAAGCACCCGTGCCCATCGGCATGCAGCTCCAGCTCCACGAACACTGGGTGCACTGCCATGGCGGAGCTGCTCTTGCGCAATGCACCCTGCAGCGAGCACAACACACATACACGCCATGCCCCACCCTTGTTGCCTCTGCAACACATCCCTAGGTACATCGCCGTGCTGCTGCTGATGATGTGGGGCTTCGCCGGCGCCTTCTTCACCACCTTCAAGGACGACCCGGCGGCGGACGGCTTCGAGAGCCTGCCGGTGGCGCTGCTGTCCATGCTCAACTACGCGGTGAGGGCGTGCGTGCGTGCAGGCCGACCAGCCAGCGCACATAGGTGTACACACACAGCTGTGCACACTGCACACACATAGGACTGCTTGGAATGGCTTGCGTGCCCCGGGCCCTGCTGTCCATCCTCATCCATGCGGCAAGCGGGGTATGGGTACATGCTGCTTGGCAATATAGGCCAAGGTTGCACAAACGTTTGGCACTGCCTCACAGCCTGTGCGGCTCGACCGTGCACGCGCACCGTCCCCCTTCCTCCACGCCGCATGAACTCCCCTAACTCCTGCCCCCTACTTAAGCCCAGACCGCGTCTGCGTGCTGTACAGCCGGCATCTGCCTCCCTGCCGCCACACGTGCTCACGCCCTCCACACCGCAAGCATCCCCCGGCCCCCTACCCCTGACCCCCACTCGCCACCCTTCCCTCCCCTCCCCTCCCCCACCACCCCCAGGTGGGCGGCGCCTCCTTCTCCTCCGACGGCCTGCTGGCCTCCGCCGCCCCCACCGCCGCGCTGGTGCTGTGCACCGTGTACCAGTTCCTGGTGTCCATGGTGCTCATGTCGCTGCTCACAGGCATCATGGCCAACGCGCTGATGAGGGTGAGGCCAGCGGGAGGTACTGGGGGTTACTGGGGAGGCGGGAGGTGCTGAGCAGCCGCTGTATCGCGCCGGTCCTTGGGCGGCGGCCAGGCGGGGGACGTACCGCATGATTTGGTATTAGGGGTCCTGTACCGGTTAGCAAAGCACTTCAAATGAACGTCAGCAACAGGGTCGGCACAGATGGCAGCAAAGGTCAAGATCGTTTCTGTAGTGCAGTCTGTATGGCGCTGCCCGCCCCTCGGTCGCCTTGGGTCCCTGCTAACCCACATGTGGGATCCTCCGCTGCCCCTCAAGCGCTGCCCCCAACCCCCTCCCTGCCCCTCCCTGCCCCCAACCCCCCTGCTGCCCCCCGCAGGCGTCCTCTCAGGAGGCGGTCACGCTGGTGCTCAACCGCGCGCAGGTAGGGGCAGGGCGCACTGGGGCCCACCCAGGGCCCACAGGCCACAGCCTGCCGCAGCGCGTCACCCTCTGGTGTTCCACTCAATGCTTGCCGACGCGGTAGGGCTCGCCTCTCAGCACGTAAGCGCCTCTCCCTCCACTTCACACGCAACCATAGTACCGTCTCCCTGACCGAACCTGTCGGTCTCAGCGTCCCCACCCTTCCGGCGCCCAGCACGCCAGGCCTCCCTTGTGACCCTCCAGGGGAGCCACTCCTCACAAGCATATGCCTTGAAGTAGCATCCACCAGTGCCTGATAATACGGTAGCCCTAACCAATCCCCCTGCTAACCCACCCGCCCGCAGGTCATCGACGAGCTGGAGCGCGTGCTGCCCCCCTTCCTGCTGCGCATGGTGTCGGCGCGGGAGGTGGACAACCCCGCCTCCACCACGCACCGCACCACCACCGCCTCAGGCGCAGCCCCCGCGCCGTACCAGCGCTGCGACACCAGCCCCGCCCTGCTGTACGACATTGAGCTGCCGTACGTCCACGTGCTGCGTGTCAACCCCAAGTCCCTGGAGCAGATTGACGGCGAGGAGCGGCTGTGGCCGCAGGGGCTGGACGGGGACAACGGCGGCGGCGGCGGCGTGGAGGTTCCGGAGCCCTCGGCGGCGGATGTGGCGGCGGCGGAGGCGGCAACCAACGCGGCGAGTAGGGCATCGGCAGCGGCGGCGGCGACGGAGTCGCTGGCGGCGCAGGTGGCGGCGCTGCGGGGGCAGCTGGAGGAGGTGGGGGCGCTGGTGCGGCAGATGGCGGCGGAGAGGGCAGGGGACGCGGTGGGGGCGGGCAGCACGGACAAGGGGATGAAGGGCAACAGGTAGCTGAGGTGCGCATGAGCACTTGGATTGGAAGAGCAGTCGCGAGCTGTAGCACGTGCGGTGGTCGGCCGGATTACTAATGTCTGTTAGCTCATAGCTGTGTCTTGGTAACTTACCTGGTTGCTGGTTGCTGCCGTGCATGGCATTGTACATATTGTGCCCGGTGGTGGACCTGGCGGTGTTGTGCACAAGATTTGGGATGGAAGCATCAGCACGTCGCCCTTCAGAGCCTTTCTGGGGCCATCCCATGTCACGTCTGGTCAGCATTGTGTTTTGGGCTAGTTGCTCCGACCTGTTCCGACTGGGGGAGGATACGTAGGGGCGAGCTAAGCAGCAGGGCAACAGCAGGTTATTTGCTGACTTAACACCAAAAGCAAAGGCGGTAGTCAACATGAACGCGAGCGAAATACAGATGGGTGGCAAGCCCCGCGTTCCCAGCGTGCCTGGTGCACCCTGGACGACCTGGCGGGGCGGGGGCTCTGGCAAGAGAGCGTGGATGGGGTACAGTGTGCAACGCTGCTCACTGCAACCTGGTATCTTGTACGTGTAATCTGTGCTACAATTTCGACCATTATAACGACCACTGAGTCTTTGCTCTGACGCCTTTTGTACACGTGAGAAGGCACGGTGAGGCAATGCTGGATTGGCGCAAAGCATTACCTAGATTTGTGGCGGCCGGTGGAATTCCCATTTTTTTTCTTCGTGAGAAGGTTACAGGGGCTAGGAATTCGGGCTTGGCAAGCACATGTGGGCGGATAAGAACGCTCCACTGACCACCACGACCTACTCTACCCAAGACTCTGAAGAACTCGTCGCACTACCTGCTACCAGTAAACTCACGAACAGGGGGAAGGGGTCCCGAGGCAGGGAAAGGAGGGCTAGGAAGGAGGCCGAGCGGGACAGGAGCACATGACCCAGGAGGTATCAGGTATGCCCCCTCTATCAGACGAGATCAGACATCAGACAGCCCACAAGGGAGTCTTCCCTGGTCCAGATGCGCGTTGAAAGCCCTAACCGATGCAACAACACGATGTGCGGCCAGCACTGGAGCGCAGAGCAGCATATACCACCATTGGCCCTTTGCGCCGTGCCGGGCTTTCCTTCAACAGTGGTCTTACTTGGTGGCTGTGTCAACTGTTGGGAGCTGCTACAAGCCCTCCTGTGTCTGGGTGGGTGGAGTCTGGGATGGTGCTGCAGGCTCGTGCTGGGACCGTTGGAGGAGACCATCAGCCATGGCCAATGGAGCTTCCACGGGGAGCTTCCCCGACAATGGTTGCAGGCCTCCTCTGCCTCGCCTGCTGTGCCTCGGTCCAGTCAGGTCCAGTCCTCGCTCTGGACTCTGCATAGGTATACCTATGAGCTGATGCCGAAACTGTCCTCCTCTGAACAAAAGTACATGGAATGGGTCCCAGGAACGGCCATGCACGGTCACGCACAATCGTGCATGTGCATGTCTTGCTCAGAACCCGGTTGCAAGGCACCTTACGGGCTCGTACGCAATGCGAATCCACAGCGACCCAACGCTCCAGCCAGGTCATGCCCAGCAGGTGCCCAGATCCCCACACCCGGACCACCATCACTGCACTTTAACAAGACGGTTACGTGGAGCCAGTTGATGTTGTTGTACATGGCGCTTATGTATGCTCAACGATACAGTGCAATACAGTTATGATACCGGTAGCACGAACGACCACACTGGTAGGGTAGGACACGTTCACAACCCAATGCCACCAAAAACCAGAGTTTCGACATATTCTGCCAAGACTCAACGGCAAGCAGTTATCGAGGTCCTTCAGCAGCCGGCAAATCATTACTTCAACGGTTTCACAGGGACTCGCACAAGCGAAACACCTGTTACGCCTTGCGGCCACGCGTTCTCAGCATGGCAAGGGTTGCGTGCCCCCTTGATGCCTCAAAACTACTACGTCGTGCGTAACACACGCAGGGCGGCAGTCCGCCGGTGGAGACCTTGGTGGCTGCCCCCTCCCAGGGGAAGCACCTTCCTCCGCCCCCATGTTTGGCCATGGGAACGCCGCTCGTTCCACACCCAACAGCTTCGCACACGCGCACATTTGCCCAAACCTGCTCCAGGGTGCTACGCGGCCATACAATAGCAATGTTATGCGGACGTGCCTCACCAACGGTCAACAAGCGCCAGCACCAGATACGCAAAGCAGGCAAACGACAACCGGTGCCCCATTCCTAGCATGGCTGTGACTGACTACGGGCCAGGGCCGGCACTGCATAACCTCCCGCATGCAAGCTTCCGGCTCTACGAACAACAACGTGTATGGCATTGGCCACCTGCAAGCTGCTCCCTCGCCAAGCCGCCCTGACTAACGCGGGCAGCTGTACTCACTGCTCCCCCGTCGGCTCGCCCGTTTCTCGCCGATATAGCACCAGTCCATGACTCCTGCCCGTTCCAACTGTGTACATTTGTGTATGTACGACAGTGCGAAGCCGTCGAACGGCTACCCCAGACCCTCATCGTACCGGTGCCCTGGCTCTGGCCGCGCACTCTGACCTGCCCTCACGCCCCCGTGTCCCCGCCCCGCCCGCCCCACACGTGGGCCCCAGTCGCCATCACTCGCGTGCTGGCCCCCATGCCCCCACCGCTGCACACCCCACGTGCCACGGCAGCCCCCTCACGCCCGCTTCTTGGTCGGGGTCCGCACCGCGACCGCCCCGCCAGCCGCTGCGCCGGCGGCCCCCGCCGCCTCCGCCAAGCGCACCAAGCAGTACCCAGCGCGCTCAGCAGGGGAGCCCCCAGACCCGGCAGCGCCGCCGTCCACATCGGCTATGTCCTACGTAAAAGGCACAATGGCAGACGAAGTGTCGGATCCGCAGATGCAAACAATACCGGTTGTGTGTGTCTCGACCCTGGACAAAGGAGCGCCGTGTCGGACAAACGGACTGACAATGCGGCGGCAACCCGGCTGTAAAACACGTTTGCAAGTCCCCACTGTTGGCAGCTGGTAGCAAGGCAGTGGTATTCGGTAACACGTACCGGTGTACACAACACGGACACACAACATACCACCCACCTGCAGCAGTTTGCCTGCCCGCAGCGTGTTGATGCCCCCGCCTTCGGGTGACCGCCCGCAAGGGTCCCCGTCATCCGGGTCCTGGTCCTGCGCCCCCGCCTGGCAGTCGTTGTCGTGCCCCCCGGACCCCTCCCCCGGGGACCCGACCGCCTCTGCCCCGCACGCTGCCCCGCCCGGTGACGGGGAGGACCTGAAGGCCGCGTTATAGTACGTAGCGCTCCCACCGTCCGCCACCTGCTTGCCGGGTTTGCCGCTCTTGGCTGACACCTGCCGCACGAACAAAGGCCCACCAGGAAGCACAAGAGGCATTAATGGAGCATGCAGGCTAAGCCACGGCTGGTGACTGCCGGGCTTGTCTCTTCTGCCAGTACCAACCCCTGGAGTGTATTGGAACGCGGGGGATGGCTAAGGGAAGTCTATGGCGCAGGGTCAGCAAGACACAGCGCCCCCAACATGAGCTGCAGTATGTGACGAGAGACCCCTCCACGCCAACCCCCAGGGCCCACGCCTCACCGTGGCGAGCGGCCTGGCGCCCGTGCCCGAGCCTGCGCCCGTGCCGGCACTGGCAGCGGCCGTTCCGTACGGCACAGCGCATACCCGCTCTGTCAGGTTGGCGATCTGCAGGCACGCGGCAGCAACACGAAGCACGCAGGGCAGGCAGTAAAGGCGCTGGTGGACTGATCTGGGGCGCTCCGCGTTGCACTGGTGGTCACCTTCTGGTGGTCCCCGCGTGGCCCCGACCCACATCGCGACAACCGCTGCCACGGTATTGCACCCACAGGCGCTGCGCATCCCCTCCGCATGGTGTTTTGATACCACAGCGCAGGAACAGCAGGGTGGCGGGCCCAGACACACAGCCACATGCCGTAGTGGTACACCAGGCGCCCCTGCCGCGAGAGCCCCCCCCCACCTGCTCCTGCCGCTCCGCAACCAGACGGTTGTCCACGCCCCGGCCTCGCCGGGCAGACTGCTTCAGCTCCGGAACCTTCTCTGTAAGCAGAGTCACCTTGCCGCGGCGTATGGCGGCGTTGAGGGTTGCAACGGTGTTGGCATCTGTCTCCACAGCAACGTCATTGGCGGCCTGGGGGTTAGCCGCACAGCAAATAGGTATGTTTGGGGATGCATAGGACCAGATGCGTCACAAGGCGTGCTACGGCTGTGGACTGGGTGCATGGCCAAGTTGTGGCGACATGACTGTCAAGGTGCTGCGTCTTTCCAGGGGCGTCCACCGGGTCGGGTGCAGCTATGCCAGGAGCAAAGCCAAGGTCCTATTTCTGTCAGCTCCTCGCTAGAGTGGAAGCTTGTTTTGCAGGTTCCCTTACCTCTAGCAGCTTTGACAACTCCCTCTCGAGCTGCTGGTAGCGTTGCTCGAAGCTGTCTCTCCCAAGGGGGTCGCCATGCTTCCTGCGCGCGTTCGAACGTTTGCGTGCGCTCAATTACCATCATCACTTTTTCGTTACGTCTGATAAGTGTCCTTGCAGCGCCCTACTTTTTCAGAGCATGCTTGAGGCGCTGAAAGAGGTTAGTGCTCAGGTTTTTGCCCTCCTCAGCCGACATACACGCGCTTCAGAGCACTTAAAAACTCGGTTTGAGCGCAGCAGTACGTTGTGGATACTACATCGCGAGACAGTAAGCGCAAGGTGACTGGTGGAATTCTGTTGTCACTCTAGCCTCGAGCGTGTAGACGAGTGTTGATGCCTTCCCAGGAACTCAACTTTGCCTTACCGGCTTCGACTGAAGTTATGAAAGGACAGGCAGCGATGCTTACACCACCGTACGACAAGTGAGCCCGTATCTCGTCAGCTTCTGCACGTGTAACGCTCCAGCTCTTACGTCCCCCAGCCCCTGATCCGCCCCCTAGCCCGTTTCGCCTCCTTCGCAGGCTACTCCCTTCGCCATTGAGCCACAGTGTGCGAGCTGCTTATTGAGCTGGCCAATGGCGCTCAGCAGGACGGGCACATGGGCTGGGCACGCCCTGGAGCCGATGTCTGACTCGCATGACATGGTGCAGCATGGTGAGCAGCTGGCTGGTATCCGGACTGTCATCCTGCTGCAGGTACGCCAAAGGTCAATTTGTAGGACAGCGAGGCAATTCTTCATTACAATGCTGACAAGTGCCGCTTGCGGGCATCTCTATCACATATGTCCTTGGTGGCTGGTTACCTGGAGTGGACGACAGTAGTGGCTTAGCGTAATGAAGCGGGTATGGCCGGGTTTGTGGTGTCCAACCCACGGCCCCTGCGCCGCTGTACAAAATTCACTCACGCAACCACCAGCAGGCTGCCCGGTACAAATACACAACCCAGCCAAGCACGCCCGTCAAGGCACAGCAAAAAACACATATGACTAAGCGTTCACCGAATGCACCTCAAAATCTTCCACCCGAGCACCCCATCCTGCCTACCACCGGCCGAACTCAAAAGCACCCCTCCGAAGGGCACGCAACACAACACAGTTTCTCGACGTCCTATCTTCACCCGTGCGAACACATCAGGCGCATCCCGGCAGGGCCATCACAGACACCCACGTACCCTAAACACGCAGGGCCCTCCAGCCGCCTCGTACCTCCCTGCTCCAACCCACTATCGTTTCTTCCCTCACTGTAACCCTCCCCTTGGCAGCCAGCGGCCCGGTCCCGCACCCCACCCAGAAGGCATCGCCGCCCTGCACTCCAGCCTGCCTCGCCATCCTAGTCTCACACTGACGCGTCGACACGTGCCGCCACGCACACGCGTCAGCCCCGCCTGAACAGACTGCGCACCACCCCGACGCCTCACTTCATGCGGAACACGTACTTGGCGTCCTGCTGCTCCTTGCTCAGCAGCGCCTCCTGCGCCACCATCCACTCGATCTTGGACTGGCGGGCCAGGTCCATGGCGGCGGGCAGCGCCTCGGGGTCCTGCGCCACGGAACAAGGCACAGCGAACGTACGACTCAGGGTGCCGGGAGTCGGCAGGTCGGCAAAGTCAGCGGCGGATAGCGCTTTGGGGTCCTGGCGGAGCGGAGGGATGGCCGCTGCGCTCTGGGGCGGCGGACAAGGGAAAAGCGCCTGGCTGCAAGCAGCTGAGGGGCCCATGAGCCACGTCCGAACTGCAAGAGGGCTGGTTCGCCTGTGCTATCGCGGGGAAGTAGCCCCTTCCACACGTTGGGAAGCTTTGTACGTTTTCTCCGTGCCGTCGTGCAGTACCGTCGGCATCCTTCCCTTCCCAGACACGTTTGCAGCGCATGTCCACCACATGCCACGTTGCGCCCCCTTCCTTCGTGCCCTGCACTATGCCCGATGGCTCCTCGCCTCCATACAAACCCTTGTCCCGCCCACATTGTCAACTTCACCGGATACGTCTCTGGCCCACACCGGCACCACCTCCATCACCACTCTTCAGCTCGCCGACCTGCCCCGTCGTGCAACCTGCCCCCGGGCAAGTATCCCTACCCCCTCCCCTCCACACTCCCTTGCGCCGCGCCCTCTCCCCTCCTTCCCGCGTCACCCCACACCGCCCCACGGTGACCCACGCCACCCCTCACCTCCAGCAGCTCCTGCAGCTCCAGGGGGCCGCTACCGTTGGAGGACGCGCCCTCGCCGTTCACCAGCGTCCTGAGGGGGGGCGGACGGTGGAGGGCGTGGCTCAGCACAAAGAAGGAAACGATGAAAAGCACAGCACTTCACGGCACACTCCTGCTTGGCGGCAGCACGGAGTGTACGTATTGCTCTTGTAGTACCCTGGCCCTTTGCTGTATACCTTACAGCACGTCCCGACATGCATGCCCCGCCAGCTCGCGGTACGACAGGCTGGCGCCCAAACCCACGTCCATCCTCACGCATCCATCCAGTCTAAAACACACACGTGCCCACCTGAAGCTGCTGACCAGCTCGCGGTACGACACGTTGCCGGAACCGCCCGCCACCGCCAGCGCCGAACCGCCCGCCGCCAGCGAGCCGCCGTTGCTGCGGTTCCACTGCGCCCAGCGGCGGCGGACCTGGAACGAGGGCAGCAGCGGGCGGGCACAAACGCCGTCAGGTGGGCGCAGAACGGCTAACACAGACTCTTGCCCCATCCCAAACACCCCTTCTAGGGCCCGGCCCTGCCACATGTCCCTCCCTTCAGGCCTGTGTCTGCGCCTGCCCCAACAGCCCCGCTTCCTTCCCCCAAACCCCCTGTGGGTACTGAGGAAGGTGCCGTGCTGCATAGCCGTGCCTCCAGCGTGATACAGTTTTAAGTTCACCAATACACTGCATAGACTAGTGCGCCCCCCGCTCCTGCCCTCCCCGCTCCCCACCTTCTCCTCGGTGGTGAGGAAGGTGCCGTGCTGCACGCCGTGCGGGATGTAGCCCCGCTTCTTGTAGGGCGCGGCGCGGTAGAAGTCGATGATCTCGTACAGCGCGCCCTTGAGGAACGAGCGCGGCACCACCAGGTCCAGCAGCCCGTGCTCCAGCAGGTACTCGGCGGTCTGGGGCCGGCGGGAGGCGGGGAAGGGCGGTGTGGGTGCAGTGGAGTGCTAGGTATGGCCGTGCTGTCTTCCACTTTGGGCGGAGTGAGGTCTTTCGCGCGCTCAACCAGCGTCGACGTCGCAAATGGGGAGCAGCGGCTTCGAAGGGTAGGAAACGCCGTCACGGTGAAGGTGCACCCAATGGAACATGGCGTACGGCGGACACGCCGAAGTTTTGAGAAAGCTTGTATCCTCGTCCCGGCTGGCAATGTCCCGCCTGACCCGAGTCCAACGGTCAAACCCCCACCCACTTCCGCCAGCCCCACCCTACCGCACGTGCCCCCGACGCCCACCGCACGGCCCCACCAGCACTCGCCCCGCAATAGTCCAAACTTCGTCTGGGTCACACCACACGACATTCCAGCCCTGCCCCCACGCCTGGCCTCGCCATCCCGTGCTCTTTCACGCCTCGTACTTGGACCACTCTAGCGGGCCGAACCCCATCCCCCGCCCGCAGCCCTCTCAACGCCGCGTTCACTAGTACTCTGTTCCATCTCCCCCCCCTCCTATGCTCTTTCTTCTCCCCCTTGCTACGCACCTGGAAGTCGTCGGGCAGCTGCTCCTGCAGCGTCTGCTCAATCACACGGCGGCCGGCGAAGCCGATGATGGCCTGCGGGGTGCGAGGGGGGCAGGGCGGGTGCAACAACTTACACAATGGCCTCCGGTGAGAACCACAGTAAACCGGCAGATATGTTAATGAAGGCTCAAGCCCCGGACGAAGCCAGCAACGGGTTTACCGAAGCACGGCACTTTGAGGGTCGCCTGCTTCAATCCCGTCCACGGCATCGGGTACAAACGGAGGCGTGTGCCGGCCCACCTGCGGCTCAGCGATGATGACGTCACCCAGCATGCCGAACGAGGCGGTCACGCCGCCCGTGGTGGGCGAGGTGAGGATGGCGATGTACAGCAGGTTGGCGCAGTTCTGGTGCACGTGCAGCGCGGCGCTGATCTTGGCCATCTGCATCAGCGAGAAGATGCCCTCCTGCATGCGCGCGCCGCCGCTGGTGCACACGATGATGACGGGCATGCCCTCCTGCAGACGGGGAGGGAAGCAAGGGGCCGGGAGGGAATGGAAGGTGAGGTTCCGCAGGGGCGTGATGGGATGAGTGGCCGAGGGGCGAGGGCGGGGTGCGGGCCAGGGGCACCCGTGCGGCGGGGAGCAGCTGCACGTGCCATAGATCCCGTTCCAGCGTCGACATCGTCAGCCCTTCTACCTTCAGCAGTTCGTCACACAACTGAGGCTCCCCGTTCCTGCCCCGAACCTGCCCCGGCATCGACTCCGGCGGCCCTGGGCAGCCCCCGACCTGGTCTGTCCCGACCCACCCTGCACCACTGTACGCCATGCGCCTGGACCACCCTGACAAGCCCTCCCGGCCATACCTCCCGCTTGCTTGGCGCGCTACACAAGGCTTCCAATGCGGGACTCGTATGCCCCTTGCACCGTCGCGCTGACTCCGAGGTCAGCCTAACCGCTAAGGCCCGCCCTGAACCTGCCCCCCCCCCTTCCACACCTTCCTCGCCATACCCCAAGTCCCGAAAGCCTACTCCAGCCCGGTCCTTACCCCGCTCCCCACACCCCCAACCCGCACCTGCGTGGCGTACTCGATGAGGCGGGTGAGCTTCTCGCCCACCACGCTGCCCATGGAGCCGCCCATGTAGGTGAAGTCCATGACGCCCAGCGCCACGGGGATGCCGTGCAGCAGGCCCGTGCCCGTGCGCACGCCGTCCTGGGGGTGGGTTGGGTGTGGGGTTGCGTGCGGTGAGGTGGGGGCAGGTGGGGGACGGGGATGGCGGGAGCATGGGTTTGGTGGAGAACATGGTGGTCCGAGTACGTCGCACAGGATTGCAGGACGAGGTGCCGGCACAAGGAGCGTAGGATCCCCGACAACCTTGGCCACGCCGAGTACCAGAGCGTCCTGCCGCAGCCGGCCGCAGCCCCCACCTGCAGCCCGGTCTTCTCCTGCGCCTCCTTGATGCGGTCCGTGTAGGGCTTGAGGTCGGTGAACTCCAGGGGGTCCACGGGGGACAGCGTCTCGTCCAGCGGGCGCCACGTGCCGGCGTCGATCAGGTGGTTGATGCGCTCCTGGGAGGACATCTGGAGGGTGGAGGGGGGAGGGGGAGAGGGAGGGCGGGCGGCGTCGGTGAGCGGACTGGTGGCACGTGGGCGGAACGTGCTAGTGTCGATAATGGGTCTATGTGGAGGTAAGCGGGGGTTGGGAGGGCGGAGGCGGGGTTCCTGACGCATGGGCCCTACGGCGGATACGCGGCAGGTGGGTAGCTCCATGCCGGCTTCACCTTCTTGGCGCGTACGGTGCTAAGCGGGTAAGTTATAGTTTGGCAGCGTTTGAAGTACTCAAATCCATAGTGTCCTGTCTCAACTCCCAAGGCGCTGTGCGTGCCGCACCTTCAGGTGGTAGTTGCAGCCAAAGCAGATGTGGTGGTGCTCCTTCAGGTGCTTAATGTACAGGATGGTACCGCACTTGTCGCAGCGAGTCCAGAGGCCCTTGCTGCGGTCAACGGCCTTGGCCATCTTGCCGTCCGGCCCGGTGGCCGATGCGCTAACGGGGTCCAGCGCGGGGGACATGGAGGGGTTCACCGCGATGGGCCCAGTCACGATGGGCGAGCCGTTTGCCTCAGCGGGTGAGGCCTGGCAAGCCACGCCAGAGCGCCCGAGGACGCGCCCAACGACGGGTTTAGGAGCTGCAACCTGCGAGGCAAGCCAAGCGGGGCGCGTTTCGCGATGCAAACCTGCGAAGAAGGCCGCCGCTCGGCGCCCTGGACTGGGCATGATCGGCATACTAGCATGCAAGCTGAGGCCTTGCAAAGCGTAATTGGGTTGCATCTAAACGCATCAAGCTTTCGGCTAAACGCCGGGTAACGCCAGCTCCCCGCCGCATGGACCGTAGTAGCTCTTACACGGTCCACTTTTTGCAGCGAACTGTCCGTGATCTCCCAGCAAGTGTTTTACCTGCTTTGGGGCATTGCAGCCTCGCTGAGCGCTGCAGCTCCGCGAAGAAGTTTGGGCGCTGAGCATGGCGAAACGCTTGCAGACCTGTCGCTGGTATATGCAGCGGACGGAGAAGGTAGCGTTATTTCAGGCTGCAGAAGGATATATCTGTAGTAGTAATTGATCTGCCCTAACGGTGGCAATGTGATAAGGCGACGTGACTGAGTGTGCAGGGTCGCCTATTTGGTACAACTGTCGGTGTTGCGCAACCGGAAGGACTCCCAGTGCGGCTCGGAAAAGAACAGTGTTACGGTTCACTCCTCTTACTTTCGCTCATAAATTTCTTGTACGGCACTTGTTTCGCGTCGTCGATCCGGCCACACATGTATGACCATTGCGTTCCAGGCGAACCTGTAAAGCTGACTTGCCCAAGTTTCCTGCCACGGGCGTGCCTCGAGGGTTGGAGCGTTTTGAATGCAAGGGAGCCCCCCAAACACGCGTCTCCACCAACCGTTCTTTACCGTACCTCACCGCCATGGCGCGGCTTACAGCACGGGACACCGCAATACCGGAAAATTCGCGTGCAAGTGCATACGTGCGCTACAAGCAGCGCTTGCCGCGCACAGCACCCTGGCAAGGCCCTCCATCCTTACTATTAAAGGAATAGTGGTTCCGGGCGTGGTTCCGGCGCGACTGGAGCTAAAATGGTGCAACGTTTTGAGCACTCCAGGCAATCCTGAATACACCGACGAATACACCATATAACGCTACATATGATCCTGTTTGCGCTTTCACGAGCAGCTCCCTTTCCATCCCCCTCGAACCGCACAACCCGCCGTGCATGCCTGGACTGCCTACGCGGTGCCGAATTTTACATAAACATTCTTATACTCATTCATATACATCCGTGCACTTTGTATAAGGGGCTTACACCGTGAGCTCCCAGCCCTCACCACCTTCCCCATCTGCTATCCAGAAAAGCAGTAGCAGTGGAGCCCTGGGGTGTAGGGTACGCCTGATGCGACCCCTCTGGCACCATACTCAGCAGGGGCATGGGCATGGGCACGGGCATGGGCTGACCCCAGGGTTCCAAGCATAGCACGGGCACAGGCACGGAGGCAACGGGGTCTGTACTGTTGGTCTCAGGGGAGACAACCTCTCCCCTGGATGGTCCCCAGGGGGACAACCTCACAGGCTCCGAGCGGGCCCTTCTCCCTACCGCTTTTATCCTTGGCCCTGCCGTGGCATCTTGAGATGCACCACGGGCACCAACAAGGCTCACATCTGAGACAGCTGTGTACCATGCTGCTTAGGGCACCGGAGGGTGCTGGTACGTAGGGGAGGCACATTGCAAGGGACTGCACGGGCCAGCACTGGGCGCGACATCCCCTGACTGACATGGGCCATGCGCAGATAACAGGTTCATGCACAGAGCTTACTGTGTAATGTACCTGTCCTATAAGCCCATTGCGTAGCACGGGCAGACACCCCTAGTAAGGAGGTGCAGGCAAGGGTGCAGGGGAGGTCCCCACCTGGTCCGCACGTCAGTCCCCCTTGTGATCGGTACCAGGTGTGGCGCAACCAGAGGGGTTGCAACGACCTGCACTACCGTATTTGTCCCTGTCAAAGCAGCTGTTGTTCGTTTCCCTCGTTCCCGGCTCCTGCTGGCATTGTTGCAGGGGTCCCCTTGAGTGCTGCTAGAGCCGCCTTTCCTCTCCAGATTCGGACGAGGGGTGCGGTAGGTCCCTGGCTTTTTCTACCGGTATGGCCTTGAGCTCTTCACTCGGCCCAAATCGTTTCCCCGTGACCTCCTTTCTGCTACATTGAAGGCCCCTCACCATCACGGCGCGCAGAACTGCTCCTCTCCTACGAGTGGCACGGTGGCGTGGGCATTCGCTACGTGAAGGACGGCCAGGTGGAGGACTACACGTTCTAAGGGCAGCTGCTGCGTGCTCTGGGTAAAGAGGAAGGTGAACAAGGCGAGTGTGTGTTCCGTGT
>VFQN01000582.1_pt1 | contig 66794 bp, 48 predicted proteins | sample 3512371 | NCBI WGS metagenome assembly VFQN01 (sample SAMN10412370, study PRJNA504923) | tailings metagenome | isolation source: Replicate 2 from Balatoc abandoned mine | place: Philippines: Itogon, Benguet | collected 2017-08-28 | reverse complement strand
GATGTCCTACGTGGGACAGTCCTCGCGGCGTAGACGGGTGGCGTCGGAAGCTGTGGCGGAGCGACAGCAACAGCAACAAGCGCACACACGACACCCCATGCCGGCGAGGCTCAGGGGGGCAGACGGCCGCGTCATGCAGGTATGGTCTGCCTCGCGATGGTCGAGCGCAAGCGGGACCGGTGGCATATGACAGAGATACAGGAAGAATTCAGAGTTCAAAATTCAGGATGAAGGGGGGCGAGCGCCGGTGGCTACTCGAACTCTGCCGTGACGCGCCTGCTCCATTCCGGCGTTGCGGAGCCCCCTTCATTCTGAATTTTGAACTTAGAACTGTTCAGAATTCGTGATCAGCGCCGGTCGACGTGACCCGTGGCGCGTCGCCTGCTCGAACGCGTAGGCCATCTGCAGCACGCCCCAGTCGTCCCGGTGGCGTCCCACGATCTGCAGGCCGACCGGCAGGCCGTCCCAGGTGAAGCCGGCCGGCACCGAGATGGCCGGGCACGCCATGAACGTGACGTACCAGCAGCTCCGCATCCAGTCGATGTAGGTGTCCATCCGGATCTCGTCGATCCGGACCGGGTAGGGCAGCCCCACGTCGAACGGCACGACCTGTGTGACCGGCAGCACGAAGTAGTCGTAGCGCTCGAAGAAGGCCCGGGTGTCGGCAAACATCTTCGCCTGCCGGGCCAGGGCCCGACCCACGTCGGCGGCCGTGAGCCGTTCGGCCTCGGCGACCTCGAACCGGATCGTGTCCTTCACCCACTCGGGGCGCTCACGCATCAAGGCGGCATAGCGTGGGTGGTTCGCGGTGTAGCGCAGGATCGGAAAGGCCTCGTCCACACCTGCGAAGTCGGGCTCGTCCTCGGTCACGACACAGCCCAGGTCGGTGAACGTCCGTCGTGTCGCCTCGACGATCTTGCGCACGGCCGGCTCGACCGCGATGCCGCCGAGTCCCTTCCACCACGCCACGCGGGCGCCCTTCATGTCGCGCGCGAGCCGCTCGCGGAAGCGCACCGGATCGTCGGTGAGCGACAGCGGACTGCCTGCATCGGGTCCGGCGAGCACACTCAGGAACAACGCCGTGTCGGCTACCGTGCGCGCCATGGGGCCCGAGACCGACAACGGGGACCACGTCGAGGCGGCCGGTACGCGGCCAGGGGACGGGCGGAACCCGACCACGTTGCAGAAGGCCGCCGGGTTGCGCAGCGACCCGCCGGTGTCCGACCCGTCGGCGATCGGGACCATGCCGCACGCCAGGGCCACCGCAGCCCCGCCGCTGCTGCCGCCGCAGGTCTTGGTGATGTCGTAGGGATTGCGCGTCGCGCCGAAGACGCGGTTGAACGTCTGGGATCCGGCGCCGAGTTCCGGCGTGTTGGTCTTGCCGACGGTGATGGCACCGGCCGCGCGCATCCGGGTGACGATCGCCGCGTCGCGCTCTGGAACGAAGTGCTCGTAGAACAGCGACCCGCGTGTCGTCCGGATGCCCGCCGTGTCCACGAGGTCCTTGTGCGCCACGGGCAGGCCGTGCAGCGCACCCGGCGTGGCCCCGCGGACGAGCGCCTCGTCGGCGCGCTGCGCTTCGGCGAGGGCCCGTTCGGGCACGAGCGTCACGATGGCGTTGACGCGCGGGTTGACCCGCTCGATACGCGCCAGGTGCGCACGCATCACCTCGACGGCCGACACCTCGCGGCGTCGCAGGCGCGCGGCGAGCTCGACGGCCGTCATGTCGCACAGCGCATCGCCCGAAGTTGCGCCGGCCGAAACGGGCTGCGACGCGCCCGCCCGAGCGGCAATGCCGGCTGTCATCGCACCGAGCCCCAGGGCCCGCCCGAATGCCCGCCGCGTGAGCGTCGATTCACCGTCCATGTGTCTCAGCGTCCCTCTCGAACGCGGCGGATCCCGAACCCGCCGCGCTGTCCATTGTGGCCCGCTTCTGGGCGGCACGGAGGTCGGGCGACGTGTCCCACGCTGCCGCGGTCCGACACGGCGCGGTCGGAGACCGCGCCCTACCTAAGCGGCGCCTCACAGCGACAGGGCGGCGTGTCGCACGCCGGCGCGCACCGACGCGGCTGGCATCGCGTGCGGGGTTCGTGCGTAAATGGCGGCTCTCCTGTATGACCGTCCTCATTGGGGTCCTCGTGGTCGCCTCGGTCGCGCTGATCGTCATGGCCGTCGCCGTGCCGCTGCCCGTGCTTGGTGTCGTCGCCGCAGCCGCGGCGGGCGCCGGCTGGCTGTTGCGGCAACGAGCCAGTCGCGGGGGTGCGAGCGGTTGGGTCGGCGTGGTGGCGTGGATGGTCGCGGCTGTCGCCGTGCTGACGACCCTGGCCGTGGGCCTGTTGTGGGCGCGTGCGGCCCCGCCGCAACCCGACGCCTTCTACGAGCCTCCAGTCGGGCCTCCGGCAGATCCGGGTCGCCTCCTTCGCCACGAGCCATCGACGAGCGGCGTTCCGCCGGGCGCACGCGCGTGGCGCGTGCTCTACGCGACGACGCGCAGCGACGGCGTGCCTGCGGTGGCCAGCGCGGTCGTCCTCGCGCCCGATCCGCTGCCGGAGGGGCCCCGGCCCATCGTCGCGTGGACGCACGGCACCACGGGGATCGCCCCTGGGTGTGCCCCATCCGTGCTGCCGCCGCCCTTCCCCTTCGACCAGGCCGTCCCTGCAGTCGCCGAGCTGCTGGCCGAGGGCTGGGTGCTCGTCGGCACCGACTACGTGGGCCTTGGCACTGCCGGGCCGCATCCCTACCTGATTGGCGAGGGCGAGGGACGCTCGGCGCTCGACGCCGTGCGCGCGGCGCGGCAACTGCCCGGGCTGCGCCTGGGTGACCGAACCGTCGTATGGGGACACTCGCAGGGCGGGCATGCCGCGCTCTGGACCGGCATCCTGGCCCCCGACTACGCGCCCGACGTCACTGTCGCCGGCGTGGCCGCGCTGGCGCCCGCGAGCGACCTGGTCCCGATGCTCGAGGCCATCAAGGACACGCCTGTCGGCGCACTGTTGGCGTCGTACGTGATCAGCGCCTACAGCGCGGCGTACGAGGACGTGACGATGGAGGCCTACATCGGCCCGCGACGCCGGGCGGAGGCATTCGCGAGCCGCTGCGTGTCGGGGCCGGGCCTCTTGCTGTCGATCGCCACGGCCCTCACGCTCGAGCGCCCGCTTTTCAGCGCATCACCATCGAGCGGACCACTCCAGCGCCGGCTGTTCGAGAACACCCCGGCTCGGCCGATCGTCGCACCCGTGCTGATTGCCCAGGGCGAGGCAGACGTTCTCGTGCTTCCGTCGCTCCAGCGCGACTTCGTGCGGCGACGGTGCGCGGCCGGTCAGGCGCTCACGTACCGCACCTACGACGGGCGCGACCACCTGAGCGTGCTCGCACCGGGATCGCCGCTCATTCCCGAACTCGTGGACTGGACCCGGGCGCGGTTCGCTGGCGAGTCGCAGCCGGATGGCTGTCGGCAGGTGCAGCCGTGAGTCGATGCGGTCCGTTCTCATGACCGTGCCGGCGTGCCACGCGCCTGCTATCGTGTCCGGCACGTCAAGGAGTCGATCCCTCCGATGAGATGTCCCTCGTCGTCCGTGTCACGGTCGCTCGCTGCTCGCGCGTTCCTCTGCCTGCTGGCCGCCGGCGTTGCCGCAGCCCAGTCCGCGCCCGCCCGAGCGCCAGTGAAGACGACGACAGGGTTGGTCGAAGGGACGTCGTCTTCGGTGTCAGGCGTCTCTGCCTGGCTGGGCATTCCGTACGCGGCACCGCCCGTCGGCGAACTGCGCTGGCGTCCGCCACAGCCCGCAGCGCCGTGGAGCGGCGTCCGCCAGGCCCGCGCGTTCGGGACCAGTTGCATGCAGCAGCAGCTGCGATCGCGACTGCCCTGGACCGAGGAGTACATGACCCAGAACGAGGTCGGCGAGGACTGCCTCTCCCTCAACGTCTGGGCCTTGCCGGCGCGAGGCTCGGCGCCACGACCCGTGATGGTGTGGATCTACGGCGGCGGGTTCAACGAAGGGTCGAGCGCCGTCGCCGTGTACGACGGTGCCCCCCTGGCGTCCCGTGGCGTCGTCGTGGTGAGCCTCAACTACCGTGTGGGTGTGCTCGGCGGACTGGCCCATCCGGAGTTGTCGAAGGAATCGCCGCACGGCGTGTCGGGCAACTACGGGATCCTCGACCAGATCGCAGCGCTGCGCTGGGTGCACGACAACATCCGGGCCTTCGGCGGCGATCCTGACAACGTCACGATCTTCGGCCAGTCGGCCGGAGGCCTGTCGGTGTCCTCGCTGATGCGATCGCCGCTGGCCAGGGGGTTGTTCGTGCGTGCCATTGGCATGGCCGGCCCGGGTCTCATCAGCGCCACGGGGCCCGCTCGCGGGGGCACGCTCGCCGAACGCGAGGCCGCGGGCGTGAAGTTCGGCGAGGCGCAGGGGGGCACGTCGCTGGCGGCCCTGCGCGCTCTCCCGGCCACGGCGTTCATCGCGCCAGCCGTCAACCAGGGCAAGGCGGCGCCGCCGGTCTGGCCGTTCAACGACGGCCACGTGCTGCCACACGAGGACCCCGCGCCGCAGGTGCCCGTCATGGCCGGCTTCACGGCCGACGACATCGGCACGAGTGGCGCGGCACTCGGTGCGCCACCGCCACAATCCACGCTGGCCGCGTACGCGGCCGATGCCGAGAGGGTGTACGGCGCCGACGCGAAGGCGTTCCTCGCGCTCTATCCCGCGCCGACCGACGCCGACGTCGCGGCCGCGCGCAAGGCCGCCGGGCGCGATCGTGCGCGCATCGTGATGGATCGGTGGGCGGCGCAGCAGGTGAGGGCCAGCCAGACCGTCTACACGTACTACTTCGACCGTGTCACGCCCTGGCCCGAGCACCCGGAGTTCGGCGCGCACCACACGTCTGAAGTGCCTTACGTGTTCCGGACGATCGGCCGCGGCAGGCGCGCGTGGGAGCCGGTGGATACCACGGTGTCGGACCGGATGTCGGCCTACTTCGTCAACTTCGCGACGACGGGCGACCCCAACGGCACAGGGCTTCCTGCCTGGCCGGCATGGGCGTCGGGCGCACACCAGACCATGCGACTCGGCGAGACGATGGGAGCCATGCCCGTGGCGTCGCCGGCGGCGCGCGGGTTCTTCGAGCGGGTGCTGTCGCGATGAGCGGCGCGCGGAGGGCAGTGCTCGGCGCCATCGGACTCGTGCTCTTCGCCGGGACGGTCGTGGAGGGCGGCCGGCTCGGAGAGCCGGCCCTACCGTGGCAAGCGACCCTACCGTGGCAAGCGGCCCTACCGTGGCAAGCGACCCTACCGTGGCAGGCGGCCCTACCGTGGCAGGCGGCCCAGGCGGGGCGGCCGGCACTCCCGGGGGAATCGGCGCGGCGCAGCCAGGCGGATCACGTGCCGGTGTACGCCGCACGTCCTGCCGTCGACCCCATCCGCGTCGACGGACGCCTGGACGAGGCGACGTGGGCGTTCGTGCCCCGCGTCGGACCACTGCGGTTGATTCACGACCCCGCCCGTGAGCCTGTCTACCCGACCGAAGCGGCGGTCACCTGGGACGACTCGGCGCTGTACGTGGCCTTCGCCTGCACCGACCCGGAGCCGTGGGCGCGGCACTCACAGCGAGACGATCGCTTGTGGGAAGAGGAAGTCGTCGAGGTCTTCCTCGATCCCGACGGCGACGGCCGCAACTACGCCGAGCTCGAGGTCAGCCCCACCAACGTCGTGGTGGACCTGCTGATCGCCGCGCCACGCGCGGCGGGACCGAACGCGAGGCAGTGGGACATCGCCGGGCTGCAGACCGCGGTGAGCCGGCACGGCGCGGGCTGGATTGCCGAGATCGCCATTCCGTGGGCGTCGCTGAAGGAGGCGGGTGTGAGCGCGGCGCCGCGGCCGGGCGACCGTTGGCGCGTGGGGCTCTACCGCATCACGCGGCCGGGCGGCGTGGCGAAGGCCACGCGCATCGACGCGCTCGTGGCCCAACGACGCGGGCTCGAGGACCAGGCCCGGATCGCCGAGATCGACGCCCAACTGGCGAAGCTGCGGGCCGACGACGAGTACGCCGCGTGGTCGGTCACCCGCCCTGAGGCGGGCTTCCACGACCCCGAGCGCTTCGGCATCGTCGAGTTCGTCGGCCGCCGGTGATCCTCAACCGAGGGTCAGGGTCGTCGTGAAGGGTGTGAAGCCCGTCACGTAGACGCTGAGCCCGTCCCACTTCGGCAGCGCGCCACGCACCTGCGTCCATGCGTGCTCGGCGCGGCCGGGCCCGAACGTGATCGTGTCCGGGCCGGCGACGTAACGTCCCGTCCCGCTCGCGAGGAGGAATGCATCGGGCACCGACGCGACGGGCTCGACGCCCTCGAGTCTGCCCCCGTGTCGGAACGCCAGTTCGACGGCAACCGGCACGCCATCGGTGCCGCCGATGGAGATTGTCACCTCCACCCGACCGCCCGACTCGGCGACCTCGACGACCGAACGCTGGTGCTGCACGTTGCTCTGCGCCCGCAGGGCGCGGCTGTCGCTGCGCAGCGTCCCGTTGGGCGCCATCCGCACGTGGTCGCCGGCCGCGATCTGCTGCGGCGACAGGGGCTGGAAGTACGGGCCCTCCAACGCCTGCTCCAGGCGATAGCGCTGGCCAATCACCTCCAGTGTCGCGCCGACGAACTGTCCCTTGCCGAAGAAGGCGCTCGCCACGCGCAGGGCCTCGAGCGCCGCCGTGCCCCTGCGCAGCGAGAGGATGGTGGGATTGTCGGCCAGCACGGTGACACTCAGCGGTCCGCGCCGGATGCGCGCGAGGCTCGAGTGCGTGAAGACCCGCGCGTAGTCCGTGGGCAGGGGCGTGCCTTCCGGAAGCGGACGCTGGATCGCAGGCTCCTCCAGGAACGCCGGCAGGTCGGTCACCAGGTGCTCCCGTGCCGTCTGCTCGATCTGCTTCGCCATGGCGGCAAAGCGCCCGTCGCCATCGGCGAGCGCGAGCCAGCGGTAACTGTAGTAGTAGCGGCTCATGCTGCCGCGCTGGTAGCGGTCCTGTCGCCGCGAGGCTTCGGTCACGACTTCGCCGTCGGGATGGACGTAGTAGAGGGTCATCTCGAGGTTCCGCCGCACGGGGTCGATCAGCGCCGGACGGTCGGCGAGCCGCGCGACGGTCAACAGCGCCCGATCGACGACGGGCGAATAGACCGTGGTGCTGCGCTCGGTGTACTGCCCGTCGGGATCGATGTCGATCGTCTCGGCGAGCCACTGGTCGATTCGCGCGACGTAGCGGGAGTCCGGGTGCAGCGAATGCACGCGCGCGAGCGCCGCGGCGACCACCCATCGGTGGTTCGGCGTGTGTACGCCACCCGTCACCAGGGCCGCGCCGGCCTTGACGATGAACGCGTCGAGCTGCGCGCGGAGGGGCAGCAGTGGCGTCCACGGCGCCTGGCGCAGGATCGTCGCGGCTGCCGTCAACGGCTCGAGGACGAAGGCCGTGTCGGGCGGCGAGTGGAAGTTCGTCGAGACGAGATCGATCGTCCCGTCGTCGTGCTGGGCACGGAGCAGGTAGGCGGCTGCGCGCTCGAGGGGCTCGACGAGCACGCTGGCGCGGTGGTACGCCGAGTCGGGTGCGCTGCACGCCGCAACGAGTGTGGCCACGAACTGGGCGGTGCCTCCGACCGAGTGGATGCCGTAGTCGTCGGCCAGGCTTCCCGTCCAGCGGTGGCCCGTTCGACGCTCCTGGCGAGGCAGCAACTCGCGGACGCGGTCGTCGTTGGCACGGACCAGCGTGGCCACGATGGGATCGACGCCGCCGCGCGCAGCCTGCCCCCACAGCGGTGCGGCGATCGTCGTCCCGAGGAAGGTCCTGCGGTCGAGGTGCATGGGAGTGCCGTATGGTAGCGCGCCACCTGACGCGGTATCGGATCCGGCGCGTCGTGCGGGGCGTGCCACAATCGCCGCCGCGTCGCATGCCCTCGCTGGTCACTCTCCTCGCCGGCCTGCTCCTCGGCCTCAGTGCCGGGCGGCTGGTCGTCAATCGGCTGGGTCTCCCGGTGGCATGGCCGATGACGACCGCCATCGGTGTCGCGGCGATGACGCAGGCGTTGCATGGCGCCGCGCTGGCCGGGCTTCTGCGGCCGCGCGTCGTGCTCATGCTGGGGGCGGCCGTCGTGGTCATGGGCTGGGCCAGCCAGGCGACGGCGCCCGTCCCACGACTCGATCGGGGACATGCCTGGCGACGGCGGCTCATCGTCGCCGCGATCGTCGTCGTCTCGACGGGCCTGCTTACGCTCTACCCGCCGCTCGGCTACGACCAGACCATGTACCACCTGCCGATGGCGCGGGCCTTCGCGGCGACCGGCGGCGTGCCGATCCTGCCGTCGCTGCGCTACCCGGCCTTTCCGGCGATGGCCGAGGTGCTGAGCGCCACGGTGCTGCTGTGGGCCGGCGACGTCACGACGCAGGTGGTCGGGTGGCTTGCGCTGGTGGCGCTGTTGGCGCTGACGTGGCAGTGGGCCTGCGATCTGGCCGGTTCACAGGAGGCCTGGCTGGCGCCCGCCGCGCTCGTCGGCAGCCCCATCGTCGTGTACCTCGCGGCGACCGGCTACGTTGAGCCCCTGCTCGGACTGCTGGTGACCGGATCGTTGATGGCCGCGACGCGTGCGCGAGACGTCGCCGAGCAGCGCGGCCCCGGGTCGTCCACCGAACTGTTGGCCTGGACCACAGTGGCAGGGGCGATGGCCGGGACGGCTGCGGGCGTGAAGTACCTCGGCCTGCTGGCGATACCCGCGACGGCCTGGGTCCTGTGGCCGCGCCTCGCATCGACGCGCCACACCGGGCGAATCATGACGATGTACGCCCTGGCCGCGTGCCTGGCCTCGGCGCCCACGTACGTCCGCCTGATCGCCCTCACCGGCAACCCGCTCCATCCGTTCTACGGGGAGGTGTTCGGGCAGCCTGCCTGGGACGCGACACCGTACCTGGGACCGACGGGCGCGGAGCGCCTCGCACGGGCCGCCACGTTCCTGTGGGACGCCGTGTTTCGTCGCGACCTGGTCGGCGGCCTGCCGCACTGGTCGCCGGTGTTCCTCGTGGCCATGCCCCTGGCCGCCATCGCGGCGTCGAGCGTGCGGCACGCCGGACGACTGGTCGTGGTGGCTGCCCTGTGGATGGCCATCGCCCCGATCCACGCGCACTACTTCCTCGCGATTGCCCCGGTGTGGGCCGTGCTGGCGGGAATCGGCGCCGGGCAGCTCGCGAGGAGGTGGCCCCGCCTGACACCTGCGCTCGGTGCGGCCGCCCTGCTCGTCGCACTCGGCGGGCCGGCGTACACGGGGTTCCTCGCCTGGCGTCTGGGCCCCCCACCGCGGTCGGTCTCAGCGCGTGAGTCGCTGCTGGCCGCGCACCTGCCGCTCTACCGGGCCGTGCGCGCGATGGACGGCGATGCACCTGTCGTCGCCTACGGCGTCGGCGCCGCCCGCATGGCCGATTACGTGCGGGGCACGCTCGTCGGCGACATCGCGGGGCCGGTGCCCCACGCGCGCGTGCTCGCGCGGGCTGCCGCCCTCGGGAGCCTCGGCCGCGCGCTCGACGAGATCGGCGCCACGCACCTGCTGCTCGCCGACGGTGTCGAGCCCTGGACGACGCTGGCCGCGCAAGACGCCTGGTTGACCCGGATCCACGGCGACGCCGGCGGTCTCGTGTATCGCGTCAGCAGACGCTGACACGTGCGAGCCGGCGGCTCACGACCCCACGACCCCGGGGAACGCGAGGGCCGACGGGCTGCCAACGGGCGTGTACTGGCCCGTGAACGTCAGCCGCCCCGTGTCGGGGGCGATGCGGAACGTCGTCACGTGATCGGCGCGCTGGTTGCAGCAGTACAGGAACCGGCCGCCCGGTGCGATCGTGAAGCTGCGCGGATAGTCGCCGCGCGTCCATTCCTCGGTCACCCAGGTCAGCGTGCCGTCGGCGCCGACGGCGAAGAGGGCGATGCTGTCGTGCAGGCGGTTGGCGGCGTACACGAATCGGCCATTGTCCGAGACGGCGATGCCCGACGTGAAGTTCGAGCCGGCGTAGCCGGCCGGCAGGCTCGAGATCGTCTGGCGCGGCGTGAGACGCCCGCGCGCGGCGTCGTAGTCGAGCAGGACGAGGGTCGAGCCCTCCTCCTGCAACGAGTAGAGCCAGCGGCCGTTCGGGTGGAACGCGCAGTGGCGCGGACCATCGCCCGGCGGGAAGGCGACCGATGGCGGATCGGCGGGCGTGAGGCGGCCGGTCGCGGCGTCGAACGCCCAGACGAAGATGCGATCGAGGCCGAGATCGGGCGCGAGCACGAAACGACCCGCGGGGTCGGCCAGGATCTGATGGGCGTGAGGCGCGTCGTGCCCGCTGATCGCGAAGCTGCCCGGCGGCGCGCTCGCGGCGCGTGTGGGCCCCACGGCGCCCTCCGTCTTCTTCACGTCCACGGCCGCGCCGAGACGTCCGTCGGGGAGCAGCGGCAGGACGGCGACGGAGCCTCCCGAGTAGTTGGCCACCAGCAGGAACTTCCCGCTCCGGTGGACGTGCGCGTAGGTCGGGCCCGTGCCTCCCGACGCCACGGTGTCGAGCAGCGTCAACTGGCCACTCGTCCGGTCCACCGCGTACGCACTCACCGTTCCCGACGTGCCGTCGTCCACGAGATCGGTGGCGTTGGTCGAGTAGACGAACGAGCCAGTCGCATCGAAGACCAGTGCGCTCGGACTCGTGGTGTTGGCCATGACGCCGGCCGGGGTGAGCGCGCCGGTCTCGCGATTCACCCTGAAGATGTGGATACCGCGTCCGTTGTTCGATGGGGCGCCCCCGGGTGGGGCACTGTACGTGCCGACGTACGCGAACAACGGCGTGTCAGCGCCGGCCTGCACGGCCATCGCCGACGGCAGGAGGCCTGGCGCGAGGGCGCCGGCGGCCACGCCGCGACGCAGGAACGTGCGGCGGGAGACACGGGATCGGGACGTCGATGGAGAGGGATCGCGCATGGTGGCCGCGATCATCGGCCGGCCCGCGCGCCCGGTCAAACCCGCGTCGGTGTCAGCGGTCGTCGCGGGCCGCTGCGACGGGCGCGACAGGGCTCTCCGTGAACGCGCGCACCACCGGTTGACCAGACCAGTCGGGCGGAGACGACAGGCCCAGCAGCCAGAGGGCCGTCGATGCCGTGTCCATCGTGTGTACCGTGTCGGTGGCCGGCAGCACGCCGGGCCGCACGCCCTGGCCCCAGGCGATCCACGGGATGGTCACGTCGCGCGGGTCGTCGCTGCCGTGGTTGGTGCCGTGTCCGCCGTGGTCAGCCGTGACGATCATCGAGAAGGCGTCGCGGCCGAAGGTCCGCTCGGCCACCGCGATGAGGTCGGCGATGGCGGCATCGGCCGCCAGCACCGCACGCCCATAGGCGGGTGTCATCCATCCGGCACGGTGCCCGGCGGCGTCGGGGTCTGTGAGGTGGACGAACAGGACGTTGGGCCGGGCGTCACGCAGATAGGCCGTCACGTCGGCGACCGTGCGACGGCTCGACCACCGGCCGAACAGCCCCCCGGGCGCCTGCGTGTAGTCGAGGGTGCCGTCGAGCTGCAGCGGCTGGAACTTCGCCTTGCTGAAGAACGCGGCGGTGCGATACCCGTTGGCCCGCGCCACGCTGAACAGGTTCGGCAGTTCGATCGTGTCCATGTCGGCGGTCGCGACGTTGTTCCACAGCACGCCGTGGCGCTCCGGCGGTTGCCCGGTGAGCATCGACGTGTGGGAGGGCAGTGTCTTGCTCGGGTCGATGGTGCGGGCCGCCAGCGTGTAGCTGCCTTCGCGCATCAAGCGCTGCAGCGTCGGCGCCCCGTACGCCCCGATCGCGTCGGGACGCAGGCCGTCCACCGACACCACCAGCACGTGCCGCGTGAGGCTGGCCGCCGGCATCGGCCCGAGCTCGGTTCCGGCCTCGGCGCGGATGTACCTGGCGCTGCAGCCCGACACGGCCAGCGCCGTGGCCAGCAGGGCCGCGAGCGCCGCCCCGCGGGGGATGGAGCGGCCGGGCATCCGGGGCGTTCTGGTCGAAAGCGAGGGGGGAGCGGTGGCACGCGGGCGCATCAGTCTTCTAGACGAGCCACACACGCGCGAAGTTTGCGCGCAGCGTCACGGCCCACTGGAACGGCCCGCTCTACCGCGTCGGTGTGAGCAATGGCAGGGCACGGCGCCGCTCGCCCGTGGCCGCGAACATCGCGGCGGCCAGCGCCGACGCCACCAGCGTGATGGGCGACTCGCCCGCACCGGCCGGGGCGACGTCGCGGCGATCGATCAGCTCCACGTCTACCGACGGCATGTCGGAGAAGCGCGGCACGCGATACGCAGACCACCGGCGCGTGTCCTGCGCGGTGCCCGTGTAGACGACTCGTTCCCAGAGGGCGCCGCCGAGCCCCTGGGTGAGCGCGCCGGTCATCTGGTTGCGGAGCGCGTCGGGGTTGAGCGCGGCGCCGAAATCGCCAGTGGCCACCAGACGGTTGACGCGCGTCGTCTCGCGCTCGACGACCACCTCCACGAAAAGGGCGAGACGCGCGTCCTTCTCGATGGTGCAACTCATGCCGAGGCCCCGCCCGCCGCCGCTGCGCGGACGTCCCCAATCGAATCGGTCGGCCGTGCGCGTGATCACCTCGCGAAGCCTCGCGTCGGCGATGTGGCGCAGCCTGAACTCCACCGGATCGACCCGCAGGTCGTGCGCCCATTCGTCGAGGTGTGATTCGCGTGCGAAGGTGTTGGCCACCGCGGCCAGCGACCGATAGCTCCCCTGGCGTACGAACGCCGGCGTACGGCGGAAGCCAATCCAGTAGTTGGCGATGTCGTAGGGCGGTGTGAGGCCGGCCGCACCGCTGTTGTAGTTGGTCATGCGCAGCGCGACGATGCGCCCGGATGCGTCCAGCCCGCTCTCCACCTCCAGCAGCCCGGCTGGACGGGTGTAACCGCAGGTGAACTCCTCCTCGCGCGTCCACGCCACGCGCACGGGCGCGCCGGCGAGGCGCGACAGGCGCGCCGCCTCCGACTCGCACTCGCCACGCTGCTTGCCGCCGTAAGCGCCGCCGGCATCGAGCGACACCACGCGCACGGCGCTCTCGTCCACGCCGAGGGCACGCGCCACATCCTGCCGGGCCAGGAAGGGCGCCTGCGAACCGCCGTGTACGGTCACCTGGCCGTCGCGCCAGACGGCAACGGCCGCCCGCGGCTCGAGGGGGACGTGCGCGATGGGATCGGCCCAGTAGCTCGTGGCCTTGCGCCGTGTGGCGGCCGAGAGCGCAGGCTCCACGTCACCGCGGGTCAGGAGCGGCGGATAGCGGGCCGTGGGCTGGGCGACTGCCGCCTCGGCCTCGGCCTTGAAGCGAGCGGGCCAGTCGGCCTGCGACACCAGCGGCTCGGGTGCCCACTCGGCTCGAATCAGGGAAGCCGCGTGCCGCGCGCGACGCGCGTCGGGCGCCACGACGGCCAGCAGATCGCCGTCGCGCAGCACACGCACGCCCGGCAGGCCAGCGACGCGCGACGCGTCGAAGGTGGTGAGCGAGGCGCGGTGATGCGGCGCGCGCACGATCGCGGCCTCGAGCATGCCCGGCACGCGATGGTCCGACGGATAGGTGATCGTGCCCGTCACCACGGCGCGGCCATTCACCTTCCGCACCGACTGGCCGAGGGTCTTCCATTCCGCCGGTGGCGTGAGTGCGCTGCTGCCGCCGGCACGTGCGGCACGCACGGCTGCGGCCGCCGCCCGGATCACGGGGACGGTCTGCGGAGTCGTCAGGCTCGCCCACGTGCCGCCATCGTCGGGGCAGAGCGAGGTGTCGCCCATCACCAGGTGTACCGATCCGACCGGGACCCCCAGTTCCTCGGCGAAGGCCTGGGTGAGCAGCGTGCGTGCGCCCTGGCCCATCTCCATCTTCCCGGTGAACGCCCGATACGATCCGTCGTCGGCGACGTGGACCCGGACGGGCACGTCGCGGCCCTGGGCGCGCACGGAGACGAGCAACAGAAGGCCGCCTCCCAGCGTCTTCAGGAACGCCCGACGATCCGGCGTCAGGTCGTCGAGGCGCGTGACCACGTCGTAGCATTCGGCCTCGAGGTCGCCCTCGAATCGCTGCGCGTAGTGTCGTTTCAGATCTTCGTTCACGCCGATCGACTCCAGAACGCCTCATGGCGCGGGGCGATACGCCACGCTGCTCTTCGGTCCCTTCACTATCGCAGATCACTGTTGACGTGTCGTGTCTATCATCGTCGCGGAGCGTATGTGACCGACATCGCCAATGACGTGTGGTTCGAACAGTCTCCCGAGCTCCTGTGCGCCACCGACGCCGGTGGTCGGATCGCGCAGGTCAACGCCGCCTTCGCGCGGGCCCTGGAGCTTCCGTCATCGTCGGTCATCGGACGTCCCCTAACCTCGTGCCTCGACCCGGATGACCCGATCGCATTCGAGCGTGCCGTTGCAGGCCGCCATCCGGTCACGTTCCGCGCGCGCGTGGTCGGCGGCGAGCAGGCGGGGCCACTGAGTGGACGCTCACCTGGGTTGGCGCCGTGGCGGTGGCCAGCGGGCGGCCGTCGGACGCGCGTGGCGATCTGCTCGCCAACCTCTCGCGCCATGTGCCGGGTGTCATCTACCAGTACCAGCTCTTCCCCGACGGACGCTCGTGTTTCCCGTTCGCGAGCGATGCCATGCGGGAGGTCTACGAGGTCACGCCCGAGGACGTCCGCGAGGATGCGTCACCGGTGTTCGCGCGCCTGCACCCCGACGACTTCGATGACGTGGCGGCTTCCATCCGGCAGTCGGCCGAGACCCTCGAGGACTGGCAGCACGACTATCGCGTCGTGCTGCCCGAGCAGGGCGTGCGGTGGCGCCGTGGCAACGCCCGGCCCGAGCGCCTTGCCGATGGCAGCATCCTCTGGCACGGCTGCATCACCGACATCACGGACCTGAAGCGGACGCAGGACGCACTCCGCCAGAAGGAGGCGGCGATTGCCGCGTCGATGACCGGCATCGCGATCGCAGACCTCGAGGGCACGCTCACGTACGTCAACCGGGCCTTCCTCGACATCTGGGGATATCGCGACGAGGCCGACGTGCTCGGTCGGCCGGCCGTCTCGTTCTGGGGGACGCCAGAGGACGCGGCCGCCGTGCTCGCGGCCGTCCAGTGCGGCGGGACGTGGTCCGGTGAGCTGGTCGCCCGGCGCAGCGATGACACCGCGCGTCAGCTCCAGGTGCAGGCCGGCTGGTTTCCCGACTCCAGTGGCAGCCGTGCGGGCCTGTTCGGGTCGTTCCACGACGTGACCGAGGCCAGGCGTCTGCAGGAGCGGCTGGCAGACGCGCAGAAGATGGAGTCGATCGGCCGGCTGGCGGGGGGCGTCGCCCATGACTTCAACAATCTGCTCACCGTCATCAAGGGCTATCTCAGCTTGGCCCTGGCCTCGCTGCCGGCCTCGTCGCCTGGCCGGGAGGAACTGCACCATGTCGAGAGGGCAGCGGTCTCCGCTGCCGCGCTCACCCAGCAGCTGCTCGCGTTCTCGCGCAGGCAACTCCTGCGTCCCGTGATCCTCGACGTGAACCAGGTGGTGGTGCGCGTGCAGCCGATGCTCACGCGGCTGCTGGGCGAGGACATCGAACTGCGGACGGCGCTGGCGGCCGACGTGTGGCCGGTCCGGTTCGACGCCGGCCAGGCCGAGCAGGTGCTCGTCAACCTCGCCGTCAACGCGCGCGACGCCATGCCCGAGGGCGGGCGCCTGACCATCGAGACGACCAACGTCACGTCCGATGACCCGGGCGAGGCGGCCGGAGAGTACGTGCGGATCTCGGTGACCGACACCGGCTGCGGCATGACACCCGAAGTGCGGTCGCACATCTTCGAGCCGTTCTTCACGACGAAGCAGCCGGGCGCGGGCACGGGGCTCGGCCTGGCCATGGTCGGAGGCGCCGTGGCGCAGAACGGCGGCCGCACCGAGGTGGAGTCGGCCCCCGGCGCGGGCACGTCCTTCCGCATCTACCTCCCGCGCGAGACGACGGTGTCCGACCCGGCGCCGCGCCCGCCAGGCACACCGGCGACGCCGGGTGGCCACGAACGCATCCTGCTGGTCGAAGACGATGCGCAGGTGCGAGCGCTCGGGAGGCGGTTGCTGTCACACCTCGGGTACGAGGTCACGACCTGCGCGTCGGGCCGGGAGGCCCTCGACGTCGTGCGGGCGGGCAGGCGACCCTTCGACCTCCTCGTGACCGATGTCGTGCTTCCCGAGATCAACGGCCGGGAGCTGGCCGATCGCCTGCTCGCACAGACGCCCTCGATCCGGGTGCTCTTCACGTCGGCGTACACCGCCAACGTGATCGTGCAGCGGGGCGTGACGCCCGACGGGACGGACTTCCTGCCCAAGCCGTACACGCTCGACGTGCTGGCGCGTCGTGTCCGCGAAGTGCTCGATCGCGACCGGTCACCGCGCTGACGCGACGCCCTCGACCGATAATCGCCGTCGTGCCCCGCGCCTGCACCGTCCTGCTGCTCGACCCGGTAGACCGGAACGGATGCGTGGAAACGGCCCCTCTCGTCGCCGAGGGGGACCTGGTGCGCGTGACGCGGGCACTGCGCGCCGTCTGGCCGCGCCACACGATCCACGTGAATCGCTCGCAACCGTCCACGGTTCCCACAGCCTGGCCGGCGATGGACGTGCCCCGCGTCGCGTCGATGTCGGTGTCGGTGTCGGGCTACGCCACCGATGCCCGGCGGCTCGGTGAACTCGCGCTCGGAGGGTGCGAGTGGGTCGTGGTGATGCGCCCGGCCGCATTGGCGCTCCCGCCGGCGGTGCTGCGCGCCCTGGTCGCGCGAGCACGGGCCCGCCGGCTCGACGTCGCGACCATCGCCGGCGTGCCCGACGACGTGGTGTACGTGGCGTCGGCACGGTTGCTGGAACTGGTGGCGCACGTTCCACCGGTCCCGTCCTGCATCACGGTGGTGTCTCTGGTGACGCGCCTGGCCGCGGTGCTCGGCCGCCGACGGCTCGACGAGCCGATCCGGGTCGGGCGGCTCGAGGCGCACGCGGCGCTCGACCCTTCGCTCGTGCAGGCGGTGCCGGGATCGGCCTGGAGGGCAGAGCAGCCCGGCGCGCTGCTCGACGTCGCACCTGCCGAGCGGCTCGACGCGCTCCTTCGGCAGACGCATGAGGCGCTCGCCGCCGGGCGGGCGTCGCTCGCGGGAGCGTCGGCGCGGGCGCGTCGCGTCGGCGCATCGGCGCGCCGGCGCGTGCTGGTGGTGGTCCCGTCGCGCTGCGCGTCCGGCGCGCACACGGCATGGGCTGCGCTCCTGCCGCACCTGTCGCCTCGTGACGTGGCGTTCCTGGTCGCGCCTGCGACGGCGTTGCACGACCAGCTGGTCGAGGCGGGCTTCGTCGTGTTTCCCGCCTCCGACGGCCTCGCCGCGGGCAGCGCGGCGGGTGCCGCCACCCTCCTCCACGCACTGGCGACCGCCCGGCCGTCGGTCGTGCACCTCGATGGCGCGGAGTGCGCCGCGTGGGCAGCGTCGCTCTTCGGCCGAGGCGTCCGCCTCGTGCAGCATGTGCGGCTGAACGACGTCGCCAGGTTTCGCACGTCGTTCCCGTTCGTCGACGCCATCGTCGCGGTGGCGCCACGGCTGCGCGAGTCGATTGCCCGGACGGTCGGCGATGCCGTGCCGGTCGCGTACATCCCCGATGGTGTCGAGGTGCCCAGGCGCCGCTCCGGGCGTGCGGCGTCGCCGCACCGGATGGACGCGTACCTGTGCCTGTGCGTCGGGCGGGTCGAACCCGCAAAGGATCACCTCCGCGCCATCGAGATCTTCGAGGCGCTGCGTCGCCGCCTGCACGCGCGGCTCGTGGTGGTGGGACCGTGCGGCAGCGACCCGGCGTACTGCGACGTGGTGCGCGACCGCCTGATCGCGCTGGGTGATGCCGCGGAGTGGCGCCCGTCGACGCGGGCCATGCAGGAGATCTACGCGCAGGCCGACGTGGTACTCGTGGCCTCGCGCAACGAAGCGCTCGGGATGGTCGGTCTCGAAGCCCTGGCGTCGGGTGCCCTGCTGGTGGCCCACCGGTCGAGTGGCTACGAGGCCATCGTCGATCCGGCACGACACGAGGGGCTGCTCTTCGATCACCGGGAGTCGGCCGACGGGATCGCGCGTCGTGTGGCCGACGCCCTTCGACAGGCCCCCGTGTACCGGCGCCACGCTCGGCGGAAGGTCGTCCGCGCGTTCGCGGCCCGCGACACGGCCGCGCGCCTCGAACGCCTCTGGCGCTCCATTCGAGGGGGCTGAGGGCGGCCCGCGCGGCTACACTCGTGGCGTGTCGACCCCCACTGTGTCTCAGAGCCATTCGGGCATCACGCGGCGCGTGTCGGCCGCGTTCGGGATCGATGACGCCTCGCGCGAGGCCGTGCTCGCGGGCATGCTCGCCAAGCCGCGGGAGGACGCGCCGCTGTACTGGCTCGAGCTGGCACTCTCCACCGGAATCGCCACGCTCGGCCTGGTGCTGAACAGCGTGGCCGTCATCATCGGCGCCATGCTCATCGCGCCGCTCATGACGCCCATCATCGAGCTCTCGATGGGCGTGGTGGTGCTCTCGTCGCGCCTGATCCTGCACGGCCTGCTGCGCGTGGTCGCCAGCGTCGCCCTGGTGGTCGGCGGCGCGGCGGCCATCACGCTGCTGCTGCCGTTTCGCGAGCCGACCACCGAACTGCTGGCCCGCACGGCCCCGACGGCGCTCGACCTCTTCGTGGCCATCTGCTGTGCGCTCGCCGCGGCAATCACCACGCTGCGACCCCACGCAGGGGCCTCGTCGACGGCGGCGGGCACGGCCATCGGCATCTCGCTCGTGCCGCCGCTGTGCGCCTCGGGGTTCGGCGTGGGCGCGAGGGAAGGGTGGATCGCCGAAGGCGCGCTGCTGCTCTTCGTGGCCAACTTCACCGCGATCCTGACCTTTGCCAGCCTCTTCTTCGCGTTGGTGGGGTTCGACCCGCGTGCGGTGCCGGCTGGAGGCGAGGGGGCGCCGCTCGGCCCAATCGAGCGACGTCTCGACACCCTGGCCGGTCGATTCGCCCACGGACCGCTCCGCCCCCGGGGCGCAGGCCTGCGACTCACGATCCCCCTGCTGTTGCTGGCTGCCGTCTTCGTGCCGCTGCAGCGCGCACTCGGTGAGGTCAGCCAGGAGGTGCGGCTCCGGGCAGCCGTCACGCGGCTGGTCGCCGCCGAACCGCTCCTGGCCGACGCGCTCCAGATGACGACCGACGTACAGCGCGGCGGTGCCCGCGTGAACGCCGTGGTCGTCGGCACCGATCGACAGGCGCTCGAACTCGAGGGCCGCCTTCGGGCCGTGCTGGTCGGCAGCGGTGCCGTCGATCCACTGGTGCGCGTGAGGGCCGTCCCGAGTGCCAGCCTGCTGCCGCGCGAGGCGCCGCGCGACGCCGTCCAGACCGATCCCCTCGACCTGGTGTCGCCGGCACGGGCGGCCGAGCGTGTGACGGGAGTCGCCCTGGCGAGCCTGCGTCGGCGGTGGCCGACCGAGGCCGGCCGGCTGGCGGACGCGTGGGTGGAACTGCGGGCCGATACCGCCCTCGCCATCGTGGCGACCGCCATCGGGCCCCCGCCTCCCGAAGCCCTGCGCACCCTGCTGGCCACGGTTCTCGCCGAGGACATGGGCCACGACGTGACCATGCGCATCCAGCGGGTGCCGGCGCAGGTGCCCGAGACCGATGGCGTGGGGGTGGTGGACTGGTGGGCCGAGGTGGATGCCGCCCTTCGTGTCGTGGCGAGCACGCCGGTCCTGCGCGCCTGTCTCGGGATGCCACCAGCGGCCGTCGCCCGACGATCGGTCGACGGCCGGCGTGTCCGCGATCTCGTCCTGGCGGCCGTGGACGCCGGTGACGGGCGCGTCGAGGTCGACGAGTCCGCCTCTGCCTGGCAGGCACGCTTCGCGGCGGGGGCGTGCAGGCCGCCGGCGCCCTAGTTCACCAGCCTCGGACGAGTGCGTGGCGGGCGCGTGGCCCCGTTTTCCCTCGGCTCGCGCATTACAGGCGGAGCGCCCCCTTCGTCAGGCTCGACATCCCGAGCCGGGTCGCCACGCCACCATGAGACCACTCGTCGTCCTGCTGTTGCTCGCAGCCCTGCCCCTCGTCTCGTCCGCGCAGACGCCGCCCGAGACGTCCGATGCCTGTCCGGCCGCAGTGCCCGACATGCTGCGGGCGGTCCGCACCGAGTTCGAGCTCACGGGCATGAGCTTCGCGATGGCCACGGCGGGCAACCTGAACTGCGCGGCCTCGATCGGCCTGGCCGACACCGCCACGTCGCGAGCCATGCTGCCCACCACCGTGATGCGGGTCGGCAGCATCTCGAAGCCCATCACGGCGATGGCCATCCTCAAGTTGCGGGACGCCGGTCAGTTGTCGCTCGACGACAGGATCATCGACCACCTGGCCGACCTCCTGCCTGCTGGGGGCGTTGTCGACCAGCGGTGGACACGGGTGACGTTGCGTCACCTGCTCCAGCACTCCTTCGGGTGGGCCCGGGCCACGGGCGGTGAGCCCATCCAGAGCAGCCGCACCATTGCCCAGGCCCTCGGCATCCGCGGCCCGGCCACGTCGACCGACGTCACGCGCTGGATGTTCCAGCGCGGCCTGCACTTCGAGCCCGGCACCCGCTTCGAGTACACCGGGATCGCCTACGCCATGCTGGCCCTCGTGATCGAACGGGTGTCGGGACTGCCCTACGAGCGCTACACCCGTGAAACGCTCCTCGAGCCCCTGGGCATCCGGACGTCGATGCGCATCGGGCGCACCCTCCCGGAAGGGCGGTCGCAGCCCGCGACGGCGAACCGCCACGAGGCGGTGTACTACGTGGCGCCGTCGGTGACGTCGGTTCCGAGCGTGTTTCCGTATGTGACCGGCGCCGTGCCGCGGCCGTACGGCGAGTGGTACCACGAGAGTCTCGAGGGTTCGGGCGGATGGGTGGCCACCGCCCCGGCGCTGGTCCGGTTCGTCGACGCGGTGTTCGGGCGTTCCGGGCAGCCGGCGCTGTTCTCGGCGCAGACGCTCGCGGAGATCGTGGCGCTGCCGAGCTTCCTGGCTCCTGGCGCGAGCGGGTACATCGGTCTCGGGTGGCAGGTGTTCCCGGTGCCGGCCGGCAACCGAATCCGCTTCGCGGGTGGACTCCGCGGGACCATCGCCGAGGTCTACTACCTGCCCAACGGCCGGAGCTACGCCTACATCATCAACTCGTCGGGCGACGTGAGCGACAGCGATGCCGGGCCCATCAGCTCGCGCGTGTTCTCGGCCGTGGCGGCGCTGCCCTCGGCGGCCAACAACCTGTACACGTCGGCCCCGTACATCGACGCCAACGTCGTGACGCCGACCCTCGTGCCGCAGAAGGGGGTCGTCGATGCCACCACCGGTGAGATGGGCATCACGCCGGGTGCGCGCTTCCGCGTGCGCGGCTGGCGGCTGGCGGGCGCCGCTGCCCAGGCGGGGGCGAGTCCCGTGCCGGTGCTCGGAGGGGTGCAGGTCCGCATCAACGGACAGGTCGCCCCGGTGTACTCGGTGTCGCCGACCGAGATCGAAGCCCTGGTGCCAGCCGTCGGCGTGACGGGCACGGCCACGCTCGTCGTCACGCGCGACGGCAACGCCAGCGAACCGGAACCCGTGGAGATTCGCAGCTCGGTCGACGGCGATGGCGACACGCTACCCACCGAGTGGGAGGTGCAGTTCGGTCTCGACCCCGCATCGTCTGTCGGTCCCAACGGCGCGTTGGGCGATCCCGACATGGACGGCGTGACCAATGCCGGTGAACTGGCGGCCGGCACCCACCCGCGCGGGTCGTTCCTGCGCTACTTCGCCGAAGGCGCGACCGGCACGTTGTTCGACTGCACCTTCGCCCTGGTGAACCCGTCGACCGAGGTCGCCACGGTGCTGCTGCGGTTCGTCAAGGGCGACGGCACCACGGCCAGCCAGTATCTGCAGGTGGGGCCCTCGTCGCGCGCCACCGTGGTGGCCAAGAACGTGCCGGGACTGTCGGCAGCCGAGTTCTCGACGATCGTCGAATCGGATCGGACGGTGGTCGTGGACCGGACCATGACCTGGGACGACACCGGCTACGGCGCGCATGCCGAGACGGCGGTGGCCGCGCCCGCGGCGGTCTGGTACCTGGCCGAGGGCGCAACCCACAGCGGGTTCGACCTGTTCTACCTGCTGCAGAACGCCGCGCCGTCGCCCCGCGACGTGCGCGTGCGATACCTGCGTCCGAGCGGGGTGCCGCTCGAGAAGGTGTACACGCTGCCGCCGAACTCCCGCACGAACATCTGGGTCGACGTCGAGGAGTTCCCCGGGGTCGGCCAGGCACTCGCCAACGAGGACGTCAGCGCGGTGATCGAGTCGGTGGACGCGGTGCCCATCATCGTGGAGCGCGCCATGTACCGGTCCAACCAGGGCCGCCTCTTCAACGCCGGCCACGAGAGCGCCGGCGTCACGACGCCGGCCACGCGCTGGTTCCTGGCCGAAGGTGCGACGGGGCCCTACTTCGACCTGTTCGTGCTGCTCGCCAACCCGAATGCGACCGACGCCCAGGCCATCGTCACGTACCTGCTGCCCGACGGCACGACGTACACGCGGACCATGGCCATCCCGGCCAACTCGCGGCAGAACATCTGGGTGGACGTCGAGACGCCCGACGGCACCACGGGGTATCCGCTGGCCGACACCGCGGTCTCGACCACCATCGAGGTGACCAACGGCGTGCCCATCATCGTCGAACGCGCGATGTGGTGGCCTGGGGACGGCAACTCCTGGCACGAGGCCCACAACTCGGCGGGCGCCACGGTCACGGGTACGACGTGGGTCCTCGCCGAGGGCGAGGTGGGTGGCACGCGGGGCATCGACACGTACATCCTGCTGGCCAACACGTCGGCGCAGGCCGGACAGGCTCAGGTGACCCTGCTCTTCGAGGACGGCAGCGTGGCCTCGAAGACGTTCGGCATCGAGGCCACCAGCCGCACCAACGTGGCGGTCGCGGCCGAGTTCCCGGAGGCGGTGGGACGCCGCTTCGGCGCCATCGTGCAGAGCCTGGGCGCGACGCCTGCGCAGATCGTGGTCGAACGCGCGATGTACTCCAATGCCGGCGGCGTGAGCTGGGCCGCCGGAACCAATGCGCTGGCCACCAGGCTGCAGTGATCAGTCGAGGTACTTCACCAGGAGGACCTCGTTGCCCGACTCGTTGTAGACGATCTCGTCCACCAGCTTGCGCGACAACAGCAGGCCGTAGCCTCCAGGGCGGAGGCCGGCCTGCATGCGGTGCTTCATGTGCGACAGCGGGTCGTCGGCCGTCGCGGCATGGGCCAGGCGGTCCCTGGCGAACCCGGGCCCGGGGTCGCGGACGTAGAAGGTGAGGGCGCGCGACGTGCGCACGGCATCCACGCGCACGCTCTTGTCGGGGTCGAGCCCCGCGCCATGCTCGATGGCGTTCAGCAGGATCTCCCGGAACGCCATGAGCAACTCGTCCATCGTGCGCTCGGGGAACAGTTCCCGGTGCAACTGGTTCATGAATGCGACGACCCGGTCGGCGGTCACCAGGCGCGCCTGCACGCGCAGTGAGATCCAGTGCGGAGCCGCGCCGAGCACCTGGATGCCCCCCGTGCCGGCCTCGTCGAGCGAGGCGGCCTGCACGACGAGGTTGGCGATCTGTTGCGCGTCGAAGGGCCGTGTGAACACTGCGAAGACCTCGGCCCGCAAGGCGTCGATCACCGTCGCCGGGGGGGCGGTGTCGGCCATCACGATCGCGCGAATCCCCGGGCGCAGATTCCGGGCCTGGCGAAGGAAGGCCAGGTCGTCGTCGACCGACGACGCCGGGCCCAGCAGCAGCGCATCGAACGGTCGGTCGGCCAGGCGCTGCAGCGCGGCGGCGGCATCCTCGACCTGCTCGACTTCCAGCTGGTCGAGCCCGGGGATCTCGGCGAGGACGTCCTCGGCATCGGATGGGTGACGGACGACGAGCAACCGGGCCATGGCAAGAGGGAGGGCCGGCAGTCGACGCCGGCTGCGTTCGAGTCCCCGCTACAGGGTACAGGAGGTAGCGACGTCCGCCCCGTTCGCCGAAGCCGCGGGTGGAGGCGGGTCCCGGCCGTCCGTCGGCCCAGGAACGGCTGTCGAGCACTCGACGCGCTGCCGGCCGGTGTACCGTGAGGGCATGACTCACGACGATCCTTCCGCTACCCACGGTCAGTCCCCGGCTGGCCGCCGTGCGTTCCTGCAAAGCGTCGCAGTCGTGGCAGGCACGGCCCTGGTCCCGGCCGCGCCGGCGGCCGGTGCGGTCGTGGCAGGCGACGCCCGACCGCTGACCGACGCGGAGAAGGCGAGCCGCCTGGCCTCGAACACGTACCCCCTCCGTGCCCTCTTCAAGCGGCGTCCGGCGTCGGCGCCCCCGGCGATGGCCGCCGCGCAGGCGCAGGGGGCCGACGCCATGAAGCAGAAGTACGGCGAGATCACGATGCTCGACATGCCGCAGTTCACGCTCGACCACTTCCCGGGCGTGCGCAAGATGGACCTGTGGTCGTCGCTGTTCGGTGACGTGACCGACGATGCGATGTACGCGAAGTCGACCGTGACGCGCGACGGGCGGTCCGTGGACACGTACGAGTTCGACCCGATCACGTCGGCTGGCCGGAAGTGGCTCGACCAGCTGAACGCGCGGATGTCGAAGGCGGGCGTCTCCTGTCATCACGTCTCCAACAACGCGCCCCGCAACATCGCCGATCTCGATCCGGCGCTTCGGCGGAAGGGGATCGACACCGCCAAGGTCTGGCTCGACGCGTGCGCGACGATCGGCGCCAAGAGCATGCGGGTGAACACCGGCGGCCCGCGCATCGTCCCCGGCGCCAGCGCCACCAGCGGCTATCCGCGCAACGACGAGCTCGTCAAGTACATCCGCAATGCCGTGGAGTCGTTCAAGGAGATGGCCGACCACGCCGGCAAGGTGGGCGTGAAGGTCACCATCGAGAACCACTGGGGGCTCAGCGCCGACCCGGCCAACGTGCGGATCATCCTCGACGAGGTCAATCATCCCTACTGCGAGGCCTCGCCGGACTTCTGCAACTGGGAGCACGAGTATCTGCTCTACCACGGGCTCGAGATGCTCATGCCCTACACGCACACGACGGTGCACGCCAAGTACTGGGATCGCTGGGAGCACGTGGATCTGCAGCGCTGCGTGCGCATCCTCACCCACGGTGGGTTCAAGGGCGTGATCGCGCTCGAGTACGAGGCGGGCCCGTGGGACGGCGTCGAGGGCGCCAAGCACCTGATGAAGGAAGTGCTCGCCGCACTGTGACGCGCGGATGCGCGAGGCGACGCTGCGCGCCCGGGGTGGTCCGGCGCTATGATGCCGCCTCATGAATCCGACGTGGCATACCGGGACCGGGCTGGCCGATCGCGCACGTCTCGCCGCGGCCGGCCTGGCACTCGCGGGGCTGCTCGTCTGGGGCGTGTCGAGCGTGCCTCGCGCGCAGGTGGCACCCTCGACGCTCGCGCCCTGGCAGCCGGGCACCCTCGACATCCACGTCATCAACACGGGGCGAGGCGATGCCGCCCTCCTCGTGCTGCCCGACGGCACCACGCTGCAGTTCGATGCCGGAGACGGCGGTCACCCCGTCGGGTCGCCGCGGGGCGTACCCGCCCTGCCCGACACGTCGCGTCCGGCGGGGGAGTGGATCGCGCGATACGTCACGCGGGTGCTGCGTCCGTTCCGCGAGCCCGGCCTCGACTACGCGCTCGTGTCGCACCTGCACGACGACCACATGGGCGCGTTCCCCGAACTCGCGCGCCACGTGCCGATTCGCCAACTCCTCGATCGCGGGTGGCCCGACTACGACGGCGGCCTCGTGCCGGCCCCGCAGGGCGCGAGCGCATACGTCGCGTTCGCCCGGGCCACACCCTCGCGCATGGCGCGGTTCGAGGCGGGGCGGAGGGATCAGATCACGCTGCTGCGTGCGGCGGCCGACTACCCCGACGTCGTCGTCCAGAACCTTGCGGTCAACGGCAAGGTGTGGACGGGCGTGGGCCAGGCGACCCGCAGCCGCTTTCCTGACGGCTGGGCGTCGCTGCCGCCCGAGCAGCGTCCCACCGAGAACCAGTCGAGCCTCGGCATCCGTGTGAGCTACGGCCGCTTCGACTTCTACACCGGCGGCGACATCCCCGGCCGTCCGCGGCCGGGTGCGCCCGACTGGCACGACATCGAGACCCCCGTCGCGCAGGTCGTGGGTGCGGTGGAGGTCGCGGCGGCCAACCACCACGGCAATCGCGACTCGACCAACCCCGTCTTCGTCGCGGCCCTGCAGCCGCGGCTGTGGATCCTGCAGGTGTGGTCGGCGGATCACCCCGGCCACGACGTGCTCGATCGCATGCTCTCGCCAGCTCTATCCGGGCGAGCGCGACGTGATCGCCACCAACGTCTCACCGGCCAATCGCATCGTGATCGGTCCACTCCTGGATCGGCTGTTGGCGTCGCGGGGCCACCTCGTCATCCGTGTCGATCGAGGCGGCGCCTTTCGGGTGTACGTGCTCGACGACACGGACGAGTCGATGCGCGTGATGGCCGTGCACGGGCCCTATCAGTCGCGATGACCCGCGTGCGGTGGGGCATCATCGGCTGCGGCGACGTCACCGAGGTCAAGAGCGGGCCGGCGTTCTCGAGGGTGCCGGGCTCGAGCCTCGTCGCGGTGATGCGGCGGACCGCGCACCTCGCGGAGGACTACGCGCGTCGCCACGGCGTGCCGCGGTGGTACGCCGACGCCGAGGCGCTCGTCGCCGACGCCGACGTGGACGCGGTGTACGTGGCCACTCCACCCGACTCGCATCATGCGTACACGCTGCTGGCCGCACGCCACGGCAAGCCCGTCTACGTCGAGAAGCCGATGGCGCTCGATCACCGGCAGTGCCTTGCCATGATCGAGGCCTGCCGCGCGGCCGACGTGCCGCTGTGGGTGGCCTACTATCGTCGTGCGTTGCCGCGGTTCCTGCGCGTCAAGACCCTCGTGGACGAGGGATCGATCGGCACTGTGCGGGCGGTGTCCGTCTCGCTCACGCGGCGACACGCCTGGCCGTCCGGGGTGTTGCCCTGGCGCGTGCAGCCGGCCGTGGCGGGAGGCGGGCTGTTCGTCGATCTCGCGTCGCACACGCTCGACCTGCTCGACTACGTGCTCGGGCCAATCGACCGCGTCGCCGGCGGGGCCGCGAACCAGGGCGGTCACTATCAGGCCGAAGACATCGTGACGGCGTCGCTGACGTTCGCATCCGGCGTCAGGGGCACGGGGCTGTGGTGCTTCACGGCCGACCGCGACGAGGACCGCGTCGAGATCGTCGGCGAGGCCGGCCGCGTGAGCTTCTCGACGTTCGACGAGGCACCCGTCGTCGTGGCGCGCGGTGGCTCGGTCGAGTCGTTTTCGATTCCGCACCCGGCGCACGTGCAGGAGCCGCTGATCCACACGGTCGTCGACGAGTTGCTGGGACGGGGGCGGTGCGTGAGCACCGGCGAGTCCGGGGCGCGCACAACTCGCGTGATGGATCTGCTGCTCGCGTCCTACTACGAAGATCAGTCGCGCTGACGCGCCGGCCCGTGTGGTAACGTTCGCTGCCTCAAGGAGCCGTCTTCCATGGTGCTGACCAAGTACGAACTGATTGGATCGCTGCAGAACGAAGTCCGAATCCTCCTCCATCTCGCCGGCAAGGTGGACGCCGCGTCGATCGACTACCGGCCGACGCCGAAGCAGCGGAGCACGATCGAGCTGCTGCGGTACCTGACGATCATGGGGCCGCTGCTCACGAAGGCGGCGATTGCCGGCACCTTCGACGGTGCCGCCTGGGGGGCCGCCGAACAGGAGGCCAACGCGCGGTCGCTCGAGGACACCATCGCCGCGATTGCCACCCAGCGCGATCTCTATCCGACACTCCTCGGTGACGTGTCCGACGAGGACATGCGCGGCGAGATCGCCATGTTCGGCTCGCAGTCGTCGCGCGGCGTCTTCCTGGTCAACCTCGTGCTGTGCGGGTACGCGGCGTACCGCACGCAGCTGTTCTGCTACCTCAAGGCCTGCGGACACGAGGAACTGAACACGATGAACCTCTGGGCCGGCATCGACGCCCAGGGCTGACCGACGGCAGCGGTTCCCCGCCAGGCTTCGGGGGCGGCCCCCCGCACACTCAGCGGCCTTGTCGGGTGGCGGCCAGTGCGCAGGCGATCGCGAAGAGGCCGACGACCCGCTCGACTGCCGACGTGTTGCGCTGGCGCAATGCAACGGCGGGCGCCTGTCGGCACCATGGGTACCATGCGCGATCCACTGGCCGGGTCTTCCTGGAGCAATCCCTCGACCGTGCAGGGATTCACGCAGTCACCCCCCAACGCCACGTTGCTGGCATTCGCCGCGGCGGAGGCCACGCGCGTGCCGGCGGGGCGGGTGCTCGACATCGGATGCGGCGCGGCACGCAATGCCGTGCACCTCGCCAGGCAGGGCTGGCACGTCGTCGGACTGGACCTTTCGCGTGCCATGCTCGTGGCCGCCGACGCGCGTGCCCGCGCCGAGGCGCCGGGCGCGCGGCTGTCGTTCGCGATGGCGCCCATGGACGTGCTCCCGGTGCGAGACAACACCGTCGACCTCGTCGTCGCGCATGGGATCTGGAACCTCGCGAGGTCGGCGGCCGAGTTCCGGCGAGCGGTGACCGAGGCCGCACGTGTGGCCGCAGCCGACGCGGGCCTCTTCGTCTTCACCTTCTCACGTCACACGCTGCCGCCCGACGTGGAACCGGTGCCGGGCGAGTCGTTCGTGTTCACCCAGTTCTCCGGCCAGCCGCAGGTCTTCCTCACCGACCGGCAGCTGATCGACGAACTGGGGCGGGTCGGCTTCGTGCCCGACGCCGGCGTGCCGTTCACCGAGCACAACCTCCCGCCTCCAGGCGTCGTCCACGCCCGGACGCCGGTGATCTACGAAGCCGTCTTCCGATGGACGCGCACAGAGGAATGCCGCGATGCCGGGCCGGGGATGCCGTCGATGCGTTCACGGACCGGCCGTGACGTCGGGGCACGTTCGCGTGCGCAGAGCTAGACGCGCACGTAGCCGTACGGCGAAAGGCGCAGGTAGCCGACCGCGACGAGCTTGTCGAGAATGCGCCGGCAGGTGTCGCCATCGAGGTGCCACAGCCGCTGGGCCTGCTCCAGCGACAGGGAGAGGCCCGGCATCTCTTCGTATTCGTCGAGCACGAGGGCCAACCGCGCCTCGCTCACTGCCTCATCCTCGCGCAGCTCTGCGGCAGCCTTGTCGGCGATCTCTTCCCGACGAGTTGCCGGGGTGTGGGTCGATGTGTCTTGTCGGGCGAAGGAGCGTGACCAGTTCATTCATGCGCGAGTCGCAAGTGACGTGCCACGCATGTGTGCCCGAGTGGGGCGGAACATCGCGTTCCCGTGCGCCGGCCAGATGATGCCTTTTCGGTTCGCCTGTCTCGATCGACGACAGCCGGGAGGTGCAGGCACGGTGGTGCTGGCAGGAAGTCACGGTCGTGTCCACCTCGTGTGTGCCGGGGACTATACTCGCGGTCGGCCACACGGATGACCGATTCCCGAAGTGAGGATCTCGGCGTCGCGCTGCTCGGCTTCGGGTTGGCCGGCCGGATCTTCCACGCGCCGTTCATCACCACGACGCCGGGGCTGCGTCTCTGCGTCGTCGCCTCGAGCCGGGCGGAGCTCGTTGCCGATGCGTGTCCCGACGCGCGTGTCGTCGCGTCGCCACGCGAGGCCATCCATGACGAGGCCGTCTCAGTCGTGGTCGTGGCCACACCCAACGAGACGCATGCTCCGCTCGCAGCGGAGGCGCTGCGAGCCGGCCGCCACGTCGTGGTGGACAAGCCCTTCACCGTGACGCTCGCCGAGGCGCGATCGCTGGCCCGCACGGCAGACGAGGCCGGCCGCGTGCTGTCGGTCTTCCACAACCGCCGCTGGGACAGCGACTTCCTCGGCATACGGCACGCCATCGCCGATGGGGTCGTCGGAGAGGTCGTGGAACTGCGCTCGGAGATCGCGCGATGGCGGCCCGCCGTGCGCGACCGATGGCGCGAGCGCGCCGGCCCTGGCGCGGGCCTCTGGTACGACCTCGGCCCCCATCTCGTGGACCAGGCCGTGCAGTTGTTCGGCACGCCAGACGCCGTGCAGGCGACGCTTCGCACGCTGCGTCCGGGCGGTCAGACCGACGACTGGTTCCAGGTCAGCCTCGCGTACCCGGCGCGGCAGGTGATGCTCGCCTCGAGCATGCTGGCCGCCGACGCGCCGCCGCGATTCGTCGTGCGCGGTACCAACGGCAGCCTGCTGAAGGTCGGCCATGACCAGCAGGAGCGCCGACTCGTGGCCGGAGAGCGTCCGGGACTGCCGGGGTGGGGACGCGACGACGACCCGCTGCTCGTCGTGCGTGCGGGCGCCGACGCGGAACCACGGGCGGTGCCCGCCGGCGACTACGGTCGCTTCTACGCCGGCGTGCGCGACGCGATTCGCTCTGGCGGTGTGCCACCGGTGTCGGCCAGCGAGGCCACGACCGTGATGGCGGTCATCGAGGCTGGCCTCGAGGCGTCGCGCACGGGGCGCACCGTGCGGATGGTCGAGGCGCCGTCGTTGACGGGAAGTGGGGACTGACGCTCCGAGGGGGCATCGCACATGCTGACCATCCTGCACCTGCGAACGATCATGCCGGCCCTTCCGGCCACGAAGGCCGCGACGTTCTTCCCCTTCCTCGAAGCCGCGATGGGGGAGTTCGATGTCGGCTCGCCCGCGCGCATCGCCGCGTTCCTCGCCCAACTGGCGCACGAATCGGGGCAGTTCCGGTTCATGGAGGAGATCTGGGGACCCACGACCGCGCAACGGCGTTACGAGCCGCCGACGACGCTGGCGGCGAGGTTGGGCAACACGGAGCCGGGCGATGGGAAGCGGTTCAAGGGCCGCGGCCCGATTCAGATCACCGGTCGCGACAACTACCGGCGCTACGGCGAGTTGCTCGGTGTCGATCTCCTGGCCAATCCGGCGCACGCGGCACGTCCCGAACTGGCGTTCCGCATCGCGGGCCTGTTCTGGCAACGGAACGGATTGAACGAACTGGCCGACGTGACCGGCGACGCGGCGTTCACGCGCATCACGCGTCGCATCAACGGCGGGGTCAACGGGCTCGCCGACCGCCGGCGGTTCTACGCCGTGGCCTGCCAGGTGCTCGGAGTCGTGCCGACGGGCGCCGAATCAGGCGCACACATCCCCGGTCGACTGCCGTCGTTCGGCCGTGGCGCCGAATCGGTGCGATCGGACTCGCGCGGCCGACGGCCCGCTACCTCACCTTGAGCAGCCCGTTCATCAGCCGCCAGTGGCCGGGGAACGTGCACACGTACGGATAGTCGCCTGCCTGTGCCGGCGCCCGGAACTGCACGGTGATCGTCTGCCCGGGGTTCACGATCGGCGTCGAGAACAGCACCGCAGACGACTGCGGCACGTAGCTCTGCGCCAGGGCGTCGCCCGTCGTCAGCATCTGGTCGGCGGCCGCGCCGATCTGCTCGAGCGAACCCGGCGCGCCGAGGATGAAGTTGTGCTGCATGACGTCGGGGTTGGTGAACACCAGCTGCACGAGCTGGCCGGGCGCCACCGTCAGCTCCGACCGATCGAACTTCAACTGGCCGGGCACGACGCCGAGCGCGATCGTCACGTCGGGCGTCGGCAGCGCCGCGGGCGCTGCGGGCGTCGCCGCCGACTCGGTCGCCAGCGCGAGGTGCGCGGCGAGTTCGCCAGGCTTGCCGTACAGCGTCGCCGCGTTGGTCTGCCGCTCGACGCGATGCCGCCAGGTGCCCGCGAGCGACTGCTTCGTCGCGCCGCTCTCGACGTACAGCAGGTCGGGCGTGCTCACGAAGCCGCCGTCGCCCCGGAAGTTCTGGATGCGCAGCGTGAGCGTGTTGCCGCCGGCACGCAGCGCGCCCTCGGGCACCGTGAACACCGGCAGGGCGGCTGGCGCGGCCGGGTCGCGCGGCGGCGCCGGGACCGACTGGCCGTTCACCCAGATCTCGGCGGCCTGGTTGATGCGGCCGAAGCTGAGGCGCGTGGGGGCGGCCGTCGGCACCTCGAACGTCCGCGTGAACCACACGACGCCGTCGAAGTTCGGTAACCCTTTTGTCTCCCAATTACCCGGCACCTGGATGTCCTTCCATGCGCTCTCGAGGATCGCCGCGTCGGGCGTCCGCCAGTCGGGTCGGTTGGCGCCGAGGCGCAGGGCGAGCGGCAACGCCGTGGTGGGGACGGCCGCGGGATCGGCTCGATAGAGCGTGAGGAAGTACTCACGATGTCGATGGGCCGCCACGTAGAGGGCGCGGCTCAACCAGCGGTCGCCGAAGTTCACCGGGTCGAGGCTGGCCTCGTAGAGCGCCCGGGCGATGGCCTCCGAGGGGGCCGCGTCGGCCAGCGCCAGGATGCCCGCCAGGCGCGTGTGCAGGTCGGTATCGCGCAACAGGCCCGCCTCGAGAATCGCCTGCCCGCCGCCGGTCCGTGTGGCCAGCACCGTGGCCGCGGCCTTGCGCACGCCGGCCGCCGGATGCTTCAGGGCTGCCATCACGGCGCGGCCCGCCTCGCTCCCGACGTCGGTCACGGCGCCGAGCCCGTCGAGCGTCCAGATGGCGTGCAGCGCGCCGCCGTTCAGGCCGATGGCGTCGACCGTCGTGTTGCGGGTGAGTGTGACGAGCCCGGGCACCACGTCCTGTCGGCCGCGTTCCACGAGCAGCCGCTGGGCGTGGAGCCGCCAGAGCATGTTGTCGGACTCCAGCGCGGCCACCAGTGCCGTCGGCGCCGCGGCCGACAACGGCGGCTGGCTCGCGCGCGGCCCGGTCGACCGGCCCCCCTTGTAGACGACGCGATAGATGCGGCCGCGATGCCGGTCGCGCATCGACGTCTCGTAGGCGTTGCCCGGCCCGTTGCTGTATCCCGGCGGCGTGGGGTTGTGCTGCGCGATGAAGTTGTACCAGTCGGCCACCCACACCGCGCCATCCGGCCCGACCTGCGCGTGCACGGGGGCCACCCACTCCTCGGCGCCGGCGAGCAGGTTGTAGCCGTCGCGTGTCACGAAGCCCGCGCCGTCCTTCTCGACGAGGCCCTGGCCCACGAGGTGAGCCGTGGGCTCGGTGATGAAGGCGATGCGATTCCAGTAGGCCCGGGGGAAGGCTCGTGCCGTGTAGAGCTGATGGCCCGCCGCCGCCGTGTAGCCGCCGTGCACGTCGACCTGCCGGATGTACGGCGTGATGTAGTGCGCCGCGTAGAACTGCGCGAGACTCTGGTAGCCGGGGCCACTGATCGGCCGGCTTCCGGTGTTGAAGCCGTTCACGCCCTCGAAGTAGCGGTTCGGGATGGCGACCGCGAAGCTCGGGTCGTTGTTGGCCGTCGACCCGAAGACGTCGAACGTCTCCGAGAACCCGAGCCCCCACGTGTTGTTGGTCGAGCCCGTCACGAACTCGAACCCGGAACCATCCGGACGGAAGCGGAACACGCCCTGCGAGAACTGCATGGGACGGCCGTTCATCCCGCCCTTGAACCCGGCGTACCCGACCGTGCCCCAGATGTAGTTGTCGTGCCCGTAGAGCAGGTTGGACGGGCCGGCATGGCTGTCGCTGATGCCCCAGCCCGTGCTGAGCACCGTCTGCTTGTCGGCCTTGTCGTCGCCGTTGGTGTCTTCGAGGAACAGCATGTGCGGTGCCGCCGCCACGACGACGCCGCCCTTCACGTGGACCAGACTGGTGGCCAGGTTGAGTCGGTCGGCGAAGACCGTGATCTTGTCGGCCCGGCCATCGCCGTTGGTGTCCTCGAGGATCTTGATGCGGTCGGCGCCCGGCTGGCCGTTGAGCACGAGGTTCGGGTAGTCGATGGCCTCGATCACCCAGAGCCGCCCGCGCGCGTCGAACGAGAAGGTGATGGGCTTGACGATGTCGGGTTCGCGCGCGAACAACTGGAGGTCGAACTCGGCCGGCACGGTGATGAACTTCATCGAGTCCTCGGCCGAGAACGGCATCTGGTACTTCGGCGCCGGGTCGCGCTTCTCGTAGTTGGGAACGTTGAAGCCATCGAGGTACACGACCTCCGGCATCTTCAGACGCTGCCAGGCCTGGCGGGCGCCGTCCGCAACGGCCCACACCGTGCCCTGCTCGACCAGTTGCTGGAATCCAGCGTTGCGCCAGGTGCGCTCGTCGTGGCCGAACGCCGTGTAGAAGACGCGTCCCTTCCCCTGTGTCCTGACCCACGTGTAGGGCTCGCGGCCCCTCGCGTCCACGCGCTCCATGAGCACGGTGCGATCGGCGGGGTTGTGCCGTGTGTGGACGTATGTCTCGTCCCACGTGGTGAACGGCTGCAGTCCGCGCATCACCGGGTGATCGGGTGCCACGATCTCGGCGCCGAACTCGCCCGTGCCGTGCGAGGCGAACTCACCCCCCACCAGCGGGATGTAGCGCGGCGCCTCCGTGAACATCGCCGACGCGCAGTGGATGGCCACCAGGCCCTTGCCGCCCTCGACGAACGACACCAGCGCCTGCTCCTGCGCCTCGGTGAGCGTCTTGTGGTTGGCGTAGATCATCAGCGCGTCGTAGTGCGCCAGCACCTCGGGCCGCAGGGCCTCGTCGGGTGTCGCGACGTGCGTGAGCTGGATGCTCTTGCGTGCCAGCGGCGCGGCCAGGATGGGCATCAGCGCCATCGAGGGGTGATGGGTGCTGGTGTGGCCGAGGAACAGCACCCGGAGGGGGCGTGCCTCGGGCGTCGCCCGAGCGGCCTGTCCTGCCGGGCGCTGGGCCAGGATCGGGTCGCGGGCCGCGACGCCGGCGAGCGACAGTACGCCGGCGACGAGCGCGAGGGTCCGGAGCCATCGAAATGCACGCAGCGTCGTCATGTCCGTCTCGTTGCCGAATGCGCCGGGCTCAGCGCCGTGACCTGGTCTTGCGTGCCGCGGCCCCGCGGCGCTTCGGGAGCTCGAGGTCGCGGAAGCGCCGGGCCTGCTGCTCGATGCCGACCTCGGTGGCGAAGCGCTCGATGCTCGATGCGCCGAAGAAGCCATCGATGCCACTGGTCCGCTCGAGCACGTACTTCACGTCGTCGGGCTCGGCGATCGGCCCACCGTGGCAGATCACGAACACATCCTTCCGCACGGATCGGGCGGCGTCGTGCATGGCCTGTACCCGCGCAGCGGATTCGTCGAGCGTCAGCGCCGTCTTCGCGCCAATCGACCCCTTGGTCGTGAGTCCGAGGTGGGCCACCAGGACGTCGGCCCCGGCCTTGGCCATGTCGCGGGCCTCGTCGGGCGTGAACACGTAGGGGCACGTGAGCATGTCGAGCGCCCGGGCCTCGCGCACCATGTCCACCTCGAGCCCGTAGCCCATGCCGGTCTCCTCGAGGTTCTGCCGCAGCACGCCGTCGATCAGCCCGACGGTGGGAAAGTTCTGGACGCCGTCGAAGCCCATCGCCTTCAGCTGCTGCAGGAACACCGGCATGATGCGGAACGGATCGGTGCCGCACACGCCGGCCAGCACCGGCACGTCCTGCACGACCGGCAGCACCTCGCGCGCCATGTCGGTGACGATGGCGTTGGCGTCGCCGTAGGGCATGAGGCCCGCGAGGCTCCCGCGGCCCGCCATCCGGAAGCGTCCGGAGTTGTAGATGATGATCAGGTCCACGCCGCCACGCTCGGCGAACTTGGCCGAGATGCCCGTGCCGGCGCCGGCGCCGACGATGGGTTGCCGCGCGTCCACGCGCTTGCGGAGTCGCTTCAGTATCTTGTTCCGTCCGATGAACGGCATCAGTCCTCCTGGCTCCCCCCGACCGGCGGACGGCTCGGAGAGCCGTCCCTACCTCCGGTCAGTCGCGTGAAGGTGTCGACCAGCGCCTGGGCGAAGGCCGGGTCGTTGATGTGGGCGTCCACGTCGATCACCTCGACGTGTGGCGCGACATGCCGATGCAGGCTCCCGAACAGCACCGCGTCGGCGTGGGGATCGTGGAAGGGCTGACCCGGAGCATCCAGCGCGCTCACGCCCCGCAGCGGCAGCACGAGGGCCGTGGGGCCCTTGGCGGTGTTGAGTTGCAGCGCGATGCGGCGGCCGATCTCGACACACTCGTCGGCCGTGGTGCGCATCAGCGTTACCGTCGCGTTGTGCCGGTAGAGCAGCCGGTCGCGAAAGCGCGCCGGCACCGTGTCCATGGCGCCGAAGTTCACCATGTCGAGCGCGCCGGCCGACACCACCTGCGGGATGCCCCGGCGGCCCGCAGCCGAGAGCCGGGTCTGGCCCGCGGTGAGGACGCCGCCCACCACCTCGTCGCACCACTCGGTCGTCGTCACGTCGAGCACGCCCGCGAAGTAGCCGTCGTCGATCAGGCCCTCCATCGCGCGTCCGCCCGAGCCGGTGGCGTGGAACACCGTGACGTCGTGACCCGCCGACTCGAGCGCCGCGCGCGCGGCAGTCACGCACGGCGTCGTCACGCCGAACATCGTGGCGGCGATCAGTGGCCGCCCGGTCGGCCCCGTCGTCGCCGCGTCCGTCGCGCCCTCGACCATCCCGACCACCGCCCCCGCGGCGTTGGCCAGGATGCGGCGCGACAGCGGATTCAGTCCCGCGATGTCGACCACCGAGTACATCAACGTGAGGTCCTTCACGTCCACGTACGGAGCCGTGTTGCCCGAGGCCATCGTCGAGACGAGCACCTTGGGGACGCCCACCGGCAACGTGCGCATCGCGGCCGCGACCATCGTCGTGCCGCCACCGCCTCCGAGTCCGAGGACGCCGTCGAATCGGCCGTCGGCGAACCACTGGGGCACCAGCGCGCACGCGCCTCGCTGCATCACGTCGACGGCGTGGCCACGGTCGCCACGGGCGCGAAGCGCGTCCAGGTCGTCGCCACCGGCGTCCGCCACCACCCGCGCGTCGATGTCGGGCGTGACCAGCGGCGCGCCGAGCACACCGAGATCAACGAGCAGCGTGCGGTGGCCCCGCGCCTCGATCAGGGTGCGCACGTAGCCGTACTCGTGCCCCTTTGTGTCGAGCGTGCCGAGCAGCAGGATGGTGCGTGGTGTCACGACCGGAGGCTGTTCCACGGGGACTCGGCGGAGACGTCGACCACGGCCGGCCCCTCGAACAGCGCGGGCGACAGGATCGCGAGGAACACCAGCGTGTCGTCGCCGGCGTTGAACGTGGCGTGCACGATGTCCTTCGGGATGTGGGCGATGTCACCGGGCCCGAGACGACGGGCGTCGCGATCGACCCATTGCTCCGCCGTGCCCGACACGATGTAGATGATCTCCTCCATCGGGGGGTGGCGATGGAACGCGTGGCCGGTGCCAGGGGGCATGCGCACGCGGACCAGCAGCAGGTCGCGGGCATCGGTGAGCCCCGGCCGGCAGAGCCATTCGTGGGGGCCCCACGGCAGCTGTTCGATTTCGACGTCCGCAGACGTCACGAAGCGCAGGGCACGCACGGCCTCGGGAACCTCGGGCAACCGCCAACCTCCGTCTCGATGAGATCCACACGTGTATCACAGCCACGGCGTATACTGCGCGGCACATTGTCAGGGCCGGGCACCGGGTTCCGGGTGCCGGGTACGGGGACGCAGGCGCGGCCGTCGTCGGCGTCGGACTCGTCCGACGCACGCGGTTCGACGCGCTAGAGGGGGAGACCACGATGACGGACGGCACGACGCAGGGTGTCAATCGGGCTCGGTTGTTCTCGGGAATCTGCCTGGCGCTGATCCCGACCGGCGCGTCGTTTGCCATCGTCAGCAACATCCTCGGCGCGTTGAAGACCGAGTTCATCCTCACCAACTACCAGGTCGGACTGATTGGCGGGGCGGCGCTGTGGGGCATGGCCATCTCGCTGCTGGTGCTCGGCCCGATGCTCGAGGCGTTCGGCCTGAAGAACGGTGCCCGCTTCGCGTTCGCCGCGCACCTGATTGGCATCACGCTGATGATTGCCGCGGTCACGCAGGTGGGGTCGCCGTCGGCCTTCTGGGTGCTGATGCTGGGCGCCGCCACGCTCGCGGTGGGCAACGGGATGATCGAGGTGGCCGGCAATCCGCTGGTCGCCGCGCTCTATCCGGACGAGAAGACGACGCACCTGAACTGGTTCCACGCCTTCTTCCCGATTGGCATCGTCGCCGGCGGGCTGATCGGGTTCCTGCTGGCCAACTACGGCGGCCGGTTCGCCTACTGGCCCTACCAGCTGGCCGTGATCTACGTACCCATCCTCGTGTACGGCACGCTGGTCCTCCCGCAGCAGTTTCCGAAGACCGAGAACGCCGAGGCCGGCATCCCGGTCGCCGAGATGTTTCGCTACACCCTGACGAGCCCGTTGTTCCTGCTGCTGCTGGCGATGATGGCAATCACCACGTCCATCGAGCTCGGGCCCATGCGGTGGGTGCCCGCGGTGCTCGAAGCCGTCGGGATGCACGGCATCCTGGTGCTCGTCTGGATCAGCGGCTGGATGGTGGTGCTGCGCCTGCTCGCCAGCCACTTCGTCGAGCGCCTGGCGCCGACCGGCATGTTGCTGACCGCGTCGATCCTCACCGGCACCGGGCTGTTCCTCCTCAGCTTCGTGCAGGGCCTGTGGTCGGCGCTCGCCGTGGCGACCATCTACGCCTGGGGCGTCGCGTTCTTCTTCCCGACGATGGTGGGCCTGGTGAGTGAACGACTGCCGCGGACGGGTTCGCTCGGGATCGTGCTCACGGCCGGCATCGGGCTCGGCATGGCCGGTGGGGTCGGCGTGCCGTTGATTGGCCGGCTTGCCGACGGGTTCCTGGCCGGTGCACTCGACGCGTCGCAGGCGCGGGCCGTGCTGGAGCGGGTCGAGTCAAGCTTCCCCGCGCACCTGGCCGCGGCCTCGACGGGCGCCAGCGGCGTGCGCGCGAGCGACGTGGAGGACGCACTGGCCGCGACACGGACCGCCCTCGCGTCGTTGCGCGACACGGGCCCGGTGCAGGGCGATGCGACCGCCACGGCCCTGCGCGCCGTCGTCGCCACGCGCTTGCCGGATCCCGCGGTGGCCGATGCGGCCGCACTCCTGCAGCCGGCCGAGGCGCGCGGGGGGCAGGAGTCGTTCCGCTACGTCGCCCCGGCCGCGATCGTGCTCATCGTGGTGTTCGGGACGATGTACCTGAACGACAAGCGACGGGGCGGCTATCGCGCCGAGCGGTTGTAGCAGACGCGGGTTCGCCCCGACTCAGCCGACTCCTCCGGTTCCTCGCCAGCCGTGGCCGTCTCGGCGCGGTGTGCCTTCGTCAGCGGGAACTTCTTCGAGGAGGTGCCGCCGGGCGCCGACGCCTACACCATGCGGCACGTCCTGCACGACTGGAGCGACGACCTCTGCATCACGATCCTCGGCAACATCCGGAAGGTGATTCCGGACGACGGACGCCTCCTGATCATCGAGACCGTGGTGCCCGTGGGCAACGAGCCGTCGGCATACACCATCTTCAACGCCTCGGGCTTCAGGTTGACGGGCATCACCCCGACCGCGTCGCCCGTGTCGGTCATCGAGGCGCGGCCGGTGTAGGACCAGGCACTCAGCCCAGCACGCGCTTCAGGTGGTCCGACAGCCGCAGGCTGAGCGCCACGATCGTGAGCGTCGGGTTGACCGCGCCGCCGGTCGGGTACACCGAGGCGCCCGCGGCGAAGAGGTTCGCGATGCCGTGCACCTTCGCGTTGGCGTCCACCACGCCCTGCGACGGGTCGTCGTGCATGCGGGTGGTGCCCATGTTGTGCCACCCCCCGCTGAGGTGCGGGGGCCAGTCCGTGTCGTCGCCATCGAGCAGCCACGACATCAGCTGGATGCGGCCGAGCCCCGCACGGCCGAACTCGCGGCCGAGCAGCTCGTAGAACGTGCGGATCGACCGCTTGTCGAGCGGCGTGAACCGCCAGCGCAGGTTCGCGCGCGGCATGCCCATCGCGTCGGTCTCGTCGCCGAGCACCACCCGCGACTCCGGGTTCGGCTCCTGCTCCTGGCGCGTGAAGAGCCGGTAGAACGTCTGGGGCGGTGGCGCGCCGGCCGGGCCGCGCTCCCGCCCGCGTGCGGCCATGTCCTCGTACATCTTGACGTTGGCGGCGGCGTCACCCGAGAACGTGACGAAGCGGCTCTGCTCCTTGCCGGTGAGCGGGCCCGGCTGGAACGACGCGGTGCCGTTCAGGATGCGATGCCGACGTTGCTCGTCTCCCGAGAGGGCGAGTTCGGCCCGCGCGCCCTTCGTGCCACGCCCGCCGTACGCGTAGAGCTTCGAAGGGAACGTCTTGCCTTCGAACACCGCCTGGCCGGCGATGATCTCGAAATGCTCCATGAAGTAACGACCCACGAGGTCGCGATCGTTGCCGAGCCCTCGCGGCGTGCGGCTGCGCGAGGCCAGCAGCAGGCGGGCCGTGTGGATGGCGCCGCAGGCCACGACGTATTGCCTGGCGCGTACGCGGTGCTCCTTGCCGTCGATCGTGCGGGCCCGCAGGTGATCGACGGCCGTCGCGCCGGCGTTCGGCACGATCTCGACGACCTTGGCCCAGGTGTAGAGATGGACGTTGCGTGCGCCGACGATGGGCGCACGATACGTCGTGCCCATGCGCGTCGGCGCACTGAACTGCCACATCTTCGGGTAGAACACCGCGCCATCCAGCGGCAGGCGCCTGGCGTCGGGGTCGCGAGACTCGTAGGAGGACGCGTCGTAGTCGTACGGTCCGAGCTCGAGGATCGGGTGCGCGCGGGCGTAGTAGGGATCGAGGTGCGTGCGCGTGAAGGGCCAGCCACTGTGGGCGACCCAGTCGCGCGTCTCGAAGTCGATCGGGTCGAACGGCGAGCAGAAACCTGCCCAGTGCCCGGTCGTGCCGCCGAAGTAGTGCAGGGCCACCGCCTGCAGCGGGTAGTACGGACGGTCGAGCGATTCGCCGTGATACAGCTCCTGCATGCGGGCGTCGGGGTCGAACCCGCCAGCCTCGAGCAGGATGACCTTGCGAGGCGAGTCGATCCACTCCAGGGCCAGGGTGATGCCGGCGGCGCCGGCGCCGATGATGCAGAGGTCGCCTTCGATGAGGCTCCCGGACTCCAGCGTGCGCGCGTCGACGTGCATGAACGATCTGTGAGTGAAGAGGCCGTCAGCCTCGCGTCAAAGAGTACAAGGCGCACTGGCGCGCCTCGGTGACCGACAGAATCCAGCCCTGCACCGTGACGGTGTGTCCCTCCGCGAAGTCCTGCCGGACCCGCCCGGCCATCCACCGTTCCACGTCGTCGGCCGTCGCATCGGTCGGCGAGGGCGCGAGGGCACGCGTCAGGACGCCTGCGTCGTCTTCATCGGGCACCAGCGCGCGGTAGCACCGCCCGATGTCACACACCGCCTCGACGCTTCCCAGCACGCCGAGCAGGTGCGGCGCGGCCACGGGTGTGGGGGTCGGCAGGGCGGGCGCCGTCGCGGCGGGCCGCGCGAGGCTGCTGACGCCCATGGCCGCAATCGTGAGGAAGGCTCGTCTTCGCATGGCTGTGCCGCACATTCTCCGCCAGATCCCGCGGATCGTCGCCTGCCCATCGTAGATCCACGCCGCGCGGCGGCCGATCACGCTAGACTGCGGCCGATGCGCACACCCGTCCGGTCGACCATCACACTTCTCGCCGCCGGCCTCGCCCTGGCCTCCGGCGTCACAGCGGCGAGGGCGCAGGACACCGGTGACGTCCGCTTGCGGGCCGTCGGGGCCGACGCGACGCGCGGCCGCTCGACGGCCGTGGTCGTCGAGGCCGGAGCGCTCGCCCACACGGCGCTCCTCTACCCGATCGACGTCGAGGGCCGGCTGCAGGGCGGCAGCGACGCTCGTGCCCAGGCGACGTCCGTGCTGGGCAGCCTCGACACGGCGCTGCGCGCCGCGGGCACCGGGCTCGACCGCCTCGTCCGCCTGCACGTGTACGTAGCCGATGCCTCGGCGACGTCCGTGGTCGAACGGCTCATGGCCGAGCGCTTCACGGGGCCGACGCCCCCGGCCGTGACGTTCGTCGAGTCGAGGATGCCGGTCGCTGGTGCGCTCGTGGCCATGGACGCCATCGCGGCGACCGCGCGTCGCGCGCCCGACGGCGCGCCGGCCCGACTCGTCGTGCAAGGACTGCCCACGACGGGTCCACGTGCGGCGCACGTGGCCGTGCAGCCTGCCGGGCCATTCGTCATCGTCTCGGGTCGTGCTGCGCCCGGCGAGTTCGAGGCGGCGGTGCGCGGCACGATGGACCAACTGCGCGGCGACCTGAAGACCGTGGGCCTCGGGTTCGACCACACGGTGCAGGTGAAGGCCTTTCTCGGCGACATGGCCCGGGCCGACGAGTTGCGGCGTATCGTCGCCTCGTCGTTCGATGGGACCATGCCTCCGCTGGTGATCACGGAGTGGCGCGGCTCGTCGTTGCCGGTCGAGATCGAGCTGGTGGCGACGGCACCTGGTGCGCAGGGCGGAGGTGAGCGCCTGGCATTGGTCGAGCCCATCTCGGCGCGCTACAGCCGCATCGCACGCGTCTTCGGCGGACGGCCCGTGTTCGTCTCGGGCCTGACGGGAGGGGCCGCAGACCCGGTACGGCAGGTGCACGACATCTTCGGAGAGATGCGCACGGTGCTCGCGGCGGCCGGCAGCGACATGCGCCACATCGCCAAGGCCACCTATTACGTGTCGGACAAGGCGGCCGACCAGGAGATCAACGCCGTTCGCCCGTCGATCTACGACCCCATGCGCCCGCCTGCCGCGTCCAAGATCTCGGTGCAGGGGACCGGCATGGCCGGAAAGGGGGCGGTCATCGACGTGATTGCCGTGACGACGGAGCGATGACGCAGGGACGCGCGACGGCTCGACGATACCTTCTCGCGGCGGGCCTGCTGGGTGCGGTCGCCTGGACCGCGGGCGGGCTCGACGCCCAGGTGGGCGATCGCGCGGCGATCGACACCGCACCGCCTCCGGCGCACTGGGTGATTCCCCCGGCGCCCGTGCGTTCGCCCGAGGAGTCGATGCGGATGATGGACCTGCAGCCCGGGTTCCGCATCGAACTGGTGGCGTCCGAGCCGCTCGTGCAGGACCCCATCGCGTTTGCCTTCGACGAGCGGAACCGGCTGTGGGTGCTCGAGTGGCCGTCGTACAACTGGCCGCTGCGCGGCATCCTGCCCGGTCTCGAGCCGCAGCCCACGCCGGCCAGCCATCTCGTGGTCCTCACCGACACCGACGGCGACGGCCGCATGGACACGCGCACCGTGTTTGCGAGCATGGACTTCCCGCGCGGCATCCAGCTCGTGGACGGCGGCGTGCTCGTGTATGCGCTGCCAGAGATCCTGTTCCTGCGCGACACCGATGGCGACGACAAGGCCGATCGCCGGGAGGTCGTGCAGACGGGGCTGCCGGTGCCGGTGAACCCCCACCTCGCCCCCAGCAGCCCGTCGTGGACGCTCGACAACTGGACCTACGGTCTGCAGGTCGGCGACCGGCTGCGGCTTGGTGGCGGTTCGCGTGACTCCGGCCCGGCCGGGCGACTGGCCGGCCAGTGGGGCATGTCGCACGACGACTACGGCCGCCTGTTCTTCAGCTACAACCAGGATCACATCCGCGGCAGCCTCGTACCGACCGCCTACGCCACGCGCAACCCTCACTACACGGCGTCGGCTGGCATCGACGTGCGCATCGGCCAGGACAACGAGGTCTGGCCCCATGCGATCACGCCCGGCGTCAACCGACGTGCGCAGCTGAGAGACGACGGCAGGCTCCGCGTATTCACGGCCAACGCCGCGCCGACGGTGTATCGAGGCGACCAGTTCCCGGAGGAGTTCCGCGGCAACGTGTTCGTGGGCGAGTCGGCCGGGCGCCTGATCCGCCGGTCCGTGCTCACCGAGCGCGACGGCATCGTCACCGGGAAGAACGCCTACCACGAGCGCGAGTTCCTGTTCTCGCACGACGAGCGCTTCCGGCCGGTCTACAGCGCCACGGGCCCTGATGGCGCCCTCTACGTGGCCGACATGTATCGCGGGATCATCGAAGGACACATCTTCCTCACGACGTTCCTGCGCAACCAGATCGTGTCGCGTGGCCTGCAGCATCCGTTCCATGGCATGGGGCGCATCTACCGCATCGTCCACGAGGGCCGGCCGCTCCGCACGCCGCCGCGGGTGGCGCCAGGCGACATGTCTGGCTGGGTGCGCCTGCTGGAGCACGCCAACGGCCACTGGCGCGACATGGCGCAGCGCACGATCGTCGCGTCGCGAGCGACGGCCGCCGCGCCGGCGGTGCGCACGCTGGCGATGTCGCACGCCGACGCGCGGGTTCGCGTCCACGCCATTTGGACACTCGACGGCCTGGGAGCCGCAGACGACGAACTCCTGCGCACGCGGCTGACGGATGCGTCGCCTCAGGTGCGCATCGCCGCGCTGCGTGTTGCCGAAGCGCGCCTCGACGACAATGGCCTGCGCCGGGCCGTGCTGGCGCTGGTGGACGACGAAGACGAGGCGGTCCGCCGTCAGCTGCTCTACACGCTGGGGGCGTCGAGTGCCGCCGACGCCGAAGATGCGCGACTCCGACTGCTTCGTCGCGACATCGACGCGCCCTTCGTCGTGGATGCGTTCATGAGCGGTGCGGCCGGGCGGGAGCTGACGACCCTCGAGACCGTGCTGCGCTCGGGGATGTGGACGATGGATCGCCCTGGACATCGCGCGCTCGTGACCGCACTCGCGACCGCGGTGAGCCACGAGGGCCGCCCCGAGGGGCTGGCGGTTCTTCGTCGGCTGTCGGCCGATGGCAGTGGTCGTCCCGCGTGGCAGCAGGCGGCGATCCTGGCTGGCGTGCAGGCTTCGCAACGCGCCGCCGAGTCGGCCGCGACGTCGGCTGCGCCGCGCGATCCGGCCACCGCGGCGTTGGTCGAACAGGGGCGGGCGGCGTATGCCATCTGCGCAGCGTGTCATCAGGCCGACGGACGCGGTCTCCCGTCGGTGGCCCCGCCGCTCGCGAGATCGCCGCGCGTGACGGGACCGCCGGCCGCGCTGATCGACATCGTGCTCAACGGACGCGACGAGGACCCTGCGTATCCGAACATGCCGCCGCTGGCGGGCCTGCCCGACGATCAGCTGGCCGCCATCCTCACGTACGTGCGGCAATCGTGGGGCAACGCCGCGCCGGCCATTCCGGCAGACGCCATTCGCGCGCGCCGCGCGGCCAGCAGCAGGTAGGGCCGCCTCTCCCGAGCCGGGTGCCTGGCCGCGCTGGAGTCGTCCGTACGCGTGGCCAGGCATTCCGCGGTAGGGACGGCCGTCCCGGCCGTCCGCCTCGCGCGAGGCGATGCCGAGCGGACGGCTCGGAGAGCCGTCCCTCCCGTGGGGGGCGGCACTCGCGGCCTCGCGTCAACAGGGAGGACCGGCTCTCCCCCCGCCTTCGCTCGGGGCAAGCGAGCCGGCCGCCGGGCGCGGGGCCGTCGGTCAGGTCTGCATGTCGCGAGCCGCGGCCACCACGTCGGGCCACGGCTCGGGCTGCGGTATCCGGGCCAGTGCCTCGCGGACCGGGGTGGAATCGCCGGTTCGCGTCCGCGCGGTGAGGGCTGCCCGCAGCTCGAAGAACGCGGCTCCCTGCTGCCGTGCAATTGCCAGGGCTCGCATCAGGTGGTCGTCGGGACCTGCGTTCTCGAACGTCAGTTCACAGACGGCGGCAAGTCGATGGACCTCCGCTGCGAAGTAGCCATCGTCATGATGACGCCCCGCTTCGAGCGCCTCGGTGAGCCAGCGCCGCGCCTGCTCGCGATCCCCACCGAGGAGGAGCACCTCGGTCATCATCGCCCTGAACTGGGGCTTCGCGACTTCACCCATGATGGATTCGCTGAGGGCGATACCCTCTGCGAGTTCCCGCGTGCCGCCGGACACGTCTCCCCGGTGCGCCAGCGCCCATCCCTGTACGCAGCGATTCCAGGCCAGCGTCTGCGCGGTCCCGGCGTGTCGTGCCACCGCCATCCCCGCTTCGGCCGACTGCAGGCAGGTGCGCCAGTCGGCCTTGTAGCCGTGCAGGAAGGCGTGGAACAGCCACGCAAACGCCAGCGACTCCTCGTGGCCGACCTCGCCACCGGCGGCGACCGCCAGTTCCGCCAGGGCCTCCGCAGTGGCCAGCCGCCCGGTGATCCACGCATTGCGCGACGACTCGGCGTACGACGCGACCACGGGATCGAAGACGTTGAGGAAGCGTTCCGACGGGGTGAGCGGCACGCCCAGCCGGATCACCTCCGCTGCGTGCCGGTCGGCATCCTCGAAATCGCCGAGATGGTGAGAGGCGATCTGCGCCTGCACATGCGCATACACGACCAGGCGGACGTTCCCTTCCGTCTCGGCCAGCGCCACCAGGCTTCTTGCGGCGTCCCTTGCCGCCGTGCACTGGCCGCGGACCAGGCGCAGGAAGACGGTCCCGCTGAACGCCCGAGCCATGGCCATGGGGCTGCCGAGTGCCATTGCGAGGGCAGTCGCGCGCTGCACGAGGGCCTCGACCTCCGGATGCCCGTAGCCTCGCCACGAACTGAGGGGCGCCACCTGCGCGAACGTCAGGGCCAGTTCGATCCGCTGCCGTTCCGACTCCGGGAGGCCTTGCGCGCGCTCCAGGCAGTGCAAGCCCCGCCTTGCGAGTTCGTAGGCATCCTTGAAGGCCAGCATCTCCGTCGCATGCGCTGACGCGTCCGCAAATCGGTCGGCCGCCGACGCGTAATCGCGCGCGGTCTCCAGCAGCATCGCGGCAGCGCCGGCGGTGGATCGGTCTCCCGGCCGACGACGTGCCGTCAGGGCCTCGGCCAGTGCTCTCGCCAGCCGCGCGCGTCGCGACGGCGACATCTGTTCGAGCAAGGCCGACTGATAGAGCGCATGACGGAAACGATGCGTCGTCGCCGACAGCTCCGGGCTGCCGGGTCCCTGCCGCTGCCGCCCCACCAGCCCGTGCAGGCGCTCCGTCTCGTCGAGCATGTCCTCGAGTGCGAGCAGTTCCAGGCCGAGGGCGTGGGCCAGCACGTCGGACTGGAACACATAGCCCAGCAGCGCGGCGGCCTCCAGCACCTCGCGATGCGCGGTGTCCACCTGCTGCAGCAACCGGGTGATCAGTCCTCGCAACGAATCGGGAACGCCCATTGTCGTGGCATTGGCCGCGCTCGAAGGTTCGCTCTCGATCAGATAGCCGACCAGTGCCGACATGAACAGCGGATTGCCTTCGCTCCTGGCATACACCTGCTCACGCAGACGGTCGCCTGCTGCCGGCCGCACGCGGGAGACATACACAGCCACTTCCTCGCGCGTCAGGGGCGACAGCGTGAGCTCCTCGAGCAGTCCTTTCGCGAGATACTCCGCACGGATGGTGGCCAGCGGATGCCTCTGCTGCTCGAGCAGGCGATCGCGGTAGGTGAGGACGACCAGCACCCGAAGCTGCGAAAGGCGCCCCGCCATGTGAGCGATGACGTCGCTCGTCGCCGTATCTGCCCAGTGCGCGTCGTCCAGCAGCCAGACGATCGGATGCTGTCGGGACGCGTCGGCCAGGAACTGCATCAGCTCGAGCAGGAGGTGCTCCGGTGAGCCAGCCTGCGTGCGGCGTGTGGATGGTCCTCCCACTCCGCGGACGTGGTGGGACCACGTCGGCGCACGCGCGTGCAGCGCCTGTCCGACACCGTCGTGCGCCGCCAGCATGTCCAGGCATTCGAGCACCGGGAGGTGCGGCTCCGCCGTCGCGAACAGCTCGGAGCATCGGCCAATGCCCACGAGGCCTTGCGAGGCGGCGAGTGAAAGGAACCGTTCGCCCAGCGTCGTCTTGCCGATGCCCGGGTCACCCGCGATGGCCACGAGTCCGCCGCGCCCGGCGAGCGAGCGGCGCCACGCGTCCGTGAGCCGCGCCATCTCCGCGTCGCGGCCGACGAACAGCCCGCGATCGGGACAGGCAGCGAAGGCGGTCGCGCCAGTCGCCAGCGGGCTGGTCCTCAGCTCGACCGCACTGGTGAACCGATAGCCGACGCGAGGAATGGTCGTGACCAGCCGACGGGCGTCTTCGCCGAGCGCCCGCCGAAGGACGGAGACGTTGCGGGTCAGGCCCGTTTCCTCGACGAACGTCTGTGGCCAGACCGCGGCCACCAGATCGTCCTTGGAGACCACCCGTCCCGCTCGCTGCACGAGCACCAGCAGCGTCTGGAGGACTTTGGGCGCCAACGGGAGTGCCTCGCCATCGCGCGTCAACAGGGTGCCGTCGGCGGTCAGGCTGTAACGCCCGAAGACGTATTGCTGGGCTCGAACAGGCGGTGCTGACATGACCAGTCTGGAACGAAGGGCATTGTAAGGGTTTGTTAAGGACACCGCGCCAGGCCTCGACGACACTTGGCAAGACATCGACAACTCGGCAGGAACCAGACGCGGGAGGGGCGTACTGATGGCACATGTGCTGATCACCGGTGCGAGCAGTGGATTCGGGTACGAGGCGGCCTGCCAGGCGGCCAGACACGGTCACCGGGTCTTCGCCACGATGCGCGACAGCACCGGACGCAATCAGGTGGCGCGGGCCTCGCTCGAGTCGATTGCGGAGCGAGAACACGTACCCCTCGAGGTGCTGGACCTCGACGTCACCGACGACGTCTCGGTCTCGGCCGCTGTGGATGCAGCGGTGGCGGGAGCCGGGCACCTCGACGTGGTCGTCAACAACGCGGGGATCGCCAGCCTGGGACTGACCGAAGCGTTCACGCCGGAACAATACCTGCACGTGTTCGACGTCAACGTTGCCGGAGCCGTCCGTCTCAACCGCGCGGTGCTGCCGTCGATGCGGGCCAGAGGCAGCGGCCTGCTGATCCATGTCAGTTCCGCCGCCGGCCGCGTGACCGTGCCCGGCTGTGCCCCGTACTGCGCGAGCAAGTACGCGCTCGAGGCGCTGGCCGACGCGTATCGGTACGAACTGCATCCGTGGGGTGTGCAGTCGGTGCTCCTCGAGCCGGGGATCTACCGCACACCCATCTTTGCGCAGGCCGTCACGCCTTCCGATCGCGACCGCCTGGCGACCTACGGGCCCGGAGCCGCGTACGTGGACCAGGTGGGACGCGTCTTCGAGACCGTCATGGCCGCCGCCGACAACCCCGGGGCTGCCGACGTCGCGGACGCGATCGTCCGGTTGATCGAAATGGCGCCGGCGGAGCGCCCGTTTCGCACCATCGTCAGCCCCCCGCTGGTGCCGTTGCTCACGCCGTACAACGACATGGCGGAGAGCTACCGCGGTATCGTGGCCGCGATGTTCGGCGTGGAAGCGCTCGTCGCCGGCGCCGCGCCCGCGGATAGCTGACCGGACAGGGAGCACCCCATGGAGCCGCGTCACCATCGGTGCAGGAGCACGACGGTCGCCACCCCTGCCGATCCGGCGAGAGATGCCTTCTTCCGGTCTCTGTTCGAGCAGCCACCGTGGCCGCCAGACAGCTCACTCGACGAGCAGCGCGACATCATGGACTCGCTTGCGTCCATGAACCCGCCGCTACCTCACGCCGCGTCGTCCGAGCGGGTCTCCGTGGCGACGGGGGCGACCGCCGAGTTGATCGTGCCTCCGCAGGCGCACCCGCGCCGCGCCATCGTCTACGTGCACGGTGGTGCGTTCGTCAACGGACGCACGCCGAGTGTGTGGCACTACCCGGTCTACCGCATTGCCGCAGCTGCCGACGCGTCTCTCCTGTACGTCCTGCATCGCCTCGCGCCGGAACACCCGTTCCCGGCAGCTCGCGACGATGCGCGTGCCGGCCACGAGTACCTGGTGCAGCGGGGCTACGCGCCCGAGCACATCGTGTTCGTGGCCGATTCGGCGGGGGTGAACATAGCCCTGACGGCATTGCTGGCCATGCGTGAACGGCGAGCGGGCCTGCCGGCAGGCCTGGTCGGCATCGGCGCATGGGTCGACCTGACCAGCTGTGGCAGCTCCCGCACGCTGAGTCCGCTCGATCCGCTCGCGATCCCGGAGCAGCTCGACGCTGCAGCGCGAGCGTACCTGGGTCGCACGAGTGCAGAATCCGCAGAAGCCAACCCCCTCTTTGCTGACCTGTCTGGCTTGCCGCCTCTCCGACTGCTGGTGGGTGGCATCGAGGTCCTGCTGGACGACACGACGAGGCTCGGCGCACGCGCGTGTGAGGCCGGCGTCGACGTCCATGTCGAGACCTGGGAGGGCCTGCCACACGGCTGGTATCTCTTCGCCAACGTCGTAGCGGAGGCAGGGGCCACATACCAGCGGATGGGAGACCTGATCCGCGAACTGACACCGCTCTGAGCCAACAGGGTCATCCGCAACCACGGTGTTCACCGAAGCAGGACCAGGGAGGGGAGTACACAATGGCAGACCGGGCCGCACGGGAACGTATCGTCCAGGAGCACGTCGACCGGGAACTCGCGCACGACCTGGATGCGCTGGTGGACACGTTCACCACCGACTCGGTGTGGGAAGATGTCGCGTCGGCGGAGCGGCACGACGGCCCGCAGGGGATCCGGCGGCACTACGACGAACTGTTCACCGGATTCCCGGACTTCTCGTTCGAGGTGGTCCGCAGGCACACGAGTGACGACGCCGTCGTCCTGGAGGTGATCGTTACGGGGACGCATGCGGCGACCTGGAAGGGCATACCTGCGACGGGGAAGGCGGTACGCTTTCCCCTGTGTGCCATCTTCACGTTCGGCGCCGATGACAGGATCGACGCGGAGATCGTGTACTACGACCGACTCACGGTGTTGTCGCAACTGGGCGTTGCCTGACAGGGCGCGGCCAGCGACAGGCAGGGCCGTATCAGCAGGGAGGGCGGCTCTCCCTCGACTTCGCTCGGGGCGAGCGAGCCGGCCGCCGGGTGCGGGGCCGTCTGGGATTGATGCTGTGTGATCTGCGAAGGACGAGCATGCAGACGTGGATGATGCGTGGCGCGGCCGTGGCCCTGGCTGCGGTGATCGCGGGGACGCCGGCTCCAGTCGACGGGCAGACCCCGACGCCGCCCGAGGGCTTCACCGTCCTCTTCAACGGCAAGGACCTGAGCGGCTGGCGCGGACGGCCTGGCAAGGGCGGTGTGTTCAGCCCGTACGTGGAAGCGAAGTTCAGCGACGCCGAGCGTCGGGCGAAGCAGGCCGAGTGGAACGCCGACCGCGACACGCACTGGTGGGTGGACCCGGCGAGCGGCGAGCTCGTGACCGACGGCAAGGGCGTGCACCTCGCGACCGAGAAGGCCTACGGCAACTTCGAGTTCCTCGCCGAGTGGAAGCTCACCGTGCCCGACGGCATCACCGGCATCTATCTGCGCAGCTATCCGCAGGTGCAGTTGTGGGATCCGGCGAGCACCACCAACCAGAAGACCGGCGCCTATCGCGGCTCGGGGGCGCTCTGGAACAACAACGACGACAACCCCGGCAAGTGGCCGCTCGTGAAGGCCGACCGTCCCATCGGCGAGTGGAACCACCTGCGCGTCCGGATGGTCGGCGAACGCGTGTGGGTATGGCTCAACGGCCAGCAGACGGTGGACGGTCAGACGCTGGACAACTACTTCGACCGCACCCAGCCGCTGCTGCCGACTGGCGCCATCGAGCTGCAGAGTCACGGGACCGAGGTGCGGTTCCGCAACGTCTTCGTGCGCGAACTCGACGAACAGGGGCGCTGAGCACTGGGAGGCGCCGCGCCGCGCACGTTACCGGCCGACCTGCCTGAACACCTGCCCGCTCCGATGCCGCGCGAAGTGCTGTAGCCAGGCCACCTCCTGTTCGAACCGATCGTTCGTCCACGCCTTGCTCGGGTCGGCGTGGGCAGACGCGCGAATGAGGTTCGCCAACCGCACCACTTCGCGTTCCAGCCAGCCCATGCCGCCTGCCGAGGGGGCTGAGTCTGCCGCCATCGCCGCCACCCGACGCAGCGCCGCGACGTAACGGTCGCGCAGTCTCGAATAGGTCATCGCCGTGCCGAGGAGGACGTTCTCGTCGAGCCCGGCGAAGACGTCGCGATCGACTTCCCTGAAGTTGACGTCCTTGTCCCAGGGTATGAACTGGAACCGCTCGCTGTTCTCGAACCGGTAGCCATAGAAGTTGTTCAGGCCCCAGTCACCGGCCAGCCCGTCGTGATCGGACAGGAACTGCTCGACGGCCACGTAGGTGAGCAGGGCATCGAAGTCGACGTATCGACCCATCTCCTGTTCCCACGTGTGGCGCGACGCCCGGTTGGCCGTCGTGATCATGCTCACCAGCGTGCCGTACAGACGCTCGGGTGGGTGCGACTCGTGCGTCTTGGCCGCGAACATCGGCGCGTAGCGCATCGGGTCGGTGCCGAGCCACTCGAAGTGGTAGGCACCACTCCATTCGAACTCGTACAGATACCCGTCGTCTTCGTTCCATCTCGAGAGCAGGAACGGCTTCTCGACGGGCTCGATGACGGCGTACAGGCCCAGGTAGTCGTTGTTGATGTAGACCCGTGCGTGCGACACGCGGGGCGCCGGAACGCCCATCTTCGCGAACAGCTGCATCGAGAGCGATTCCTTCAGCATGCCCGGGTCCTGCCGGAAGTTGTCGAGCGCCAGGCTTCCGAGGCCCACGAAGCTCTGACCCTTGACGAACTCGTTGAAGTCCACCTTGATGCCAGGCTTGCGTGCGTCGCGGCTGCCCGTGCCCCGCGACCGGATGCCGACGTTGCGCACGACGTGGCCGTTCCAGTCGAAGTCGGCCGGGTAGTAGGTGTTCTCGAGGTAGTGTTCCTGCAACTGCGCCCAGTCGCCGGCGTGCATCCACAGGTGGATCTCGTGAACGACACCGTCGTCGAACAGGGCGGCGATGGTGGGCTCATCGGCGGCCCTGAGTGGCGCGACCTGAGCCGAGGCAAGAACGGTCGCGAACAGCGTCGCGACGAGATGTCGCCGGACACCAGTCATGGCTCCTCCGGCGCTGCCGATGGGATGCCGACTCCGTGTGGGCGGCCGCTGGGCAGCGGCAGGGACCGTCCCAGTTCCTGGCTTACGCCTGTCTGCGCCACGAATCAAGTCGACTCAGACCTAGGTCCAGTCCCGCAGGTGATCGGGGGAGATGGCGCCTTGCCTCGGGCCGCCGACGCGGATACCGTACCGGCCGGCGACACGATGACGAGGTCCACGGCCGCATCGGGCCATGTCCAGGCGTTCAGGCGGGTGTTGGCGGCAGGCTGTCTGCTCGGGGCCGTCGCGCTTGCGGCTCCCCCGGTGGTGCGCGGTCAGGCGCCGCCAGGGCCTCCGCCACTGCCGCGGCTCGAGGTCGACAGCTTTCCCGATGCGTCGCGGCCCGCCATTGTGGCAGCGCTTCGCGCCGCGCACGCACGTCCGACCGATGCGGAGGCCGTCGGTGCGCTCGCGATGTTGTTGCAGGCGTGGCAGCAGTTCGACAGCGCGGCCGGCGCCTACCAGCGGGCGCAGGGGCTCGCGCCCCAGAGCGTGGACTGGTGGTATCTCGGGGGCGTCACCGACACGGCGCGCGCGTTGCCCGAATCGGCGGCTCGCCAGTTCGCGCGTGCAGAGCCGCTCGCGGCCGACAGGGCAGACCTGGTACGCCTGCGACTGGCCGACGCGTGCCTGGCGGCGGGCGCAGACGATCGGGCGACCGTCCTCTACCGGGCGCTGACCGCCACGCCCGACTACGCGGCGGCCGCCTGGTACGGCCTGGGTCGCCTCGCCCTGCGGCGACACGACGATGCTGCCGCGCGCGAGGCCCTCGAGAAGGCGGTGAGCCTGTACCCCGACTTCGGTGCCGCGCACTATGCCCTCGCGCAGGTGCACCGGCGCGCGGGTGCCACGGACGAGGCGTCGGTGGCACTGGCCCGGCAGCAGACGTGCCCGGCCTGCGTGCCCCCGCTGGCCGACCCCTGGCAGGCGCTCGTCGAGACCCTGCGCGACGACGCCTTCGCCCTCCTCACGCGCGGGATCGCGATTGGCTCGGCGAGTGGCACGACGGCAGTGTCCGAGGCGATTCGCCTGCACGAGGCTGCCCTGGGGCGTCCGGAAACGCGAGGCCTCGCCAACCTGAACCTCATCGAGTTGTACCGTCGCGCAGGAGATCCCGAACGGGCCAGGCGGCACTACCTCGCCGCGCTCGAAGAGCCGGGCCTCGAGGCCGACGCGCAGCGGCAGTACGCAGCCGTCCTGCTCGAGGCGAACCCGGTCGAAGCTCTCGCCCTGCTCGAGCGAGCCACGACGCAGGCGCCGCGCAACGCCGCCGCGTGGCAGGGGCGCGGCATGGCGCTCGAGCGACTCGGGCGCGTCGCGGAGGCGGCCGACGCCTACACCACCGCGCTGCAGATTGCACCCGACGCGCACGAGGCCCGCTTCGGGCTCGCGCGTCTGGCCATGCGGGCCGGGCAGGTGGATGCCGCCATCGTCCACCTCGAAGCCCTGCGCACCCCGCAGCGAGCCGAGACGCCGCGCTACCTGTTCGCCCTGGCGACCGCGTACCTGCGGCGAGGGCGACAGGATGACGCCGTTCGCGTGGCCGGCGAGGCCTTGTCGCTGGCGCGCGGACTGGGCGACGAGCGACTGGCGGCCTACATCGAGGGCGAACTGCGCAAGCTGCGGGGCACACCATGAGGGGCATGACACGGGCCGGCGCCTGTCGGCTCGTGGGGGGGCTTGCGTGCCTGGTTGGCGCGTGGGTGATCGCGTCCCCCGCGACGCACCTGCATGGCCGACAGGCTGCGCCGCGTCCGTGGTTCGAAGACGTGACTGCGAAAGTCGCGCTCGAGTTCACGCACCGGAACGGGGCGCGTGGGGAGTTCCGGCTCGAGGAGATCATCGGCGGCGGCGTCGGGCTGATCGACTACGACAACGACGGCGATCTCGACCTCGTCGTCGTGCAGGGCGCTCGCGTGGCCGGCGACGGTGCAGATGGCGGCGCCGAGCCTGTCGCGCGCCTGTTTCGCAACGACCTGCTCGTCCAGCCCGATGGGACGCGCACGCTGCGGTTCGTCGACGAGACACAGCGCGCCGGGTTTCGGTCCCATGGCCACGGCATGGGCGTGGCCGTGGGGGACTACGACGGCGACGGCTTCGCGGATCTCTACCTCACGGCCCTCGGCTCGAACGCCCTGTACCGCAATCGCGGCGATGGCACGTTCGAGGACGTGACCGCGCGCGCCGGCGTGGACGACACGCGGTGGAGCACCAGCGCGGCATTCGCCGACCTCGACGCCGACGGCGACCTCGACCTGTTCGTCACCAACTACGTCGATCCCGCGGCAACGGCGACGCCCTGCTACGAGCCGGCCGGATCGCGCGACTACTGCCCGCCCGGACGCTATCGACCGGTGCCCGATCGCCTGTTCCGCAACCGCGGTGACGGGACATTCGAAGACGTGTCCGAGGTGGCAGGCATCCTGCGAGCCTTCGGCAACGGGCTCGGCGTGGCGATCGGCGACTACGACCGCGACGGACGTCCCGATGTCTACGTGGCCAACGATGCGACCCCGAACCAGTTGTGGCGCAACCTGGGCGGCGGACGCTTCGAGGACGTCGGTCCGTTGTCGGGCGCGGCCTTCAACGCACTCGGTCGGCCCGAGGGGAGCATGGGGATCGCCTCGGGCGATGCCGACGCCGACGGCGACGAGGATCTCGTCGTGACCAACATCACGGGTGAGTCCTTCGTGATGTACGTCAACGACGGCCGCGGAGGGTTCGAGGACCGCCGCGCCGACGTGGGTCTCGCCCAGCCGACGGCGTCGATGACCGGGTTCGGCGTGGCGTGGCTCGACGCCGACAACGACGGCGTGGCCGACCTCATGGCCGTCAACGGTGCCGTCACGCTCGTGCCGGACCTCAGGGGGCAGCCCGTGCCGTATCGTCAGCGGAACCAGGTGTTTCGCGGCATCCTCACGCGCGCCGACGCGCCGGGCGGCGCCCGTGGCGATGTGGGGCTTCGACTCGAGGAGGTGCGCGGAGAGGCCGCCGGTCCGGCGTTCGAGCCGCTGGCCGTGGGGCGCGGCCTGGCGATTGGCGATCTCGACAACGACGGGTTTCCCGACGCGGTGGTCACGGCCAATGGCGGCGCGACGCGTGTCTTGCGCAACACGGCTGCGACGGGACACGCCTGGGCCGGCCTCGAACTGCGTCAACGCGGGTCGAACCCGTTTGCGATCGGTGCGACCGTCGTGGTCGACGCCGGTCCTGCGGCTGGTCGCCTGTTCCGCGTGCGAACCGACGGCAGTTACCTGTCGGCCAGCGACCCGCGCGTGCTCATCGGCCTCGGCCGACATCGGGGGCCGGTCTCGGCGACGATCACCTGGCCCGACGGTGCCACGACACGTTGCGCCCTCACGCCCGCCCGCTACGTGAGATGCACCCGGTAGGGACGGCGCTCCGCGCGTCCGCCCTGACCGTAGCGCCGCGCCCAGCGGACGGCCGGGACGGCCGTCCCTACCTTCGGAGCCCGCGGTAGGGACGGCGCTCCGCGCGTCCGCCCTGACCGTAGCGCCGCGCCCAGCGGACGGCCGGGACGGCCGTCCCTACCTTCGGAGCCCGCGGTAGGGACGGCGCTCCGCGCGTCCGCCCTGACCGTAGCGCCGCGCCCAGCGGACGGCCGGGACGGCCGTCCCTACCTTCGGAGCCCGCGGTAGGGACGGCGCTCCGCGCCGTCCGCTTTGATGGCATCGCCCCGCGCCCGGCGGACGGCCGGGACGGCCGTCCCTACCTTCGGAACTCCCGGCAGGGACGGCGCTCCGCGCCGTCCGCCCTGATCGTAGCGCCGCGCGCCCGGCGGACGGCCGTGACGGAGGTCCCCACCGCCGGAGCCCGCGGTAGGGACGGCGCTCCGCGCGTCCGCCCTGATCGTAGCGCCGCGCGGCCGGCGGACGGCCGGAACCGCCACGGCAGGAGCAGCTGACCCAGCCGTCCCTACCGGCCCTGCCGTGGTCGGCGCGCGCGACTCTCGCGCTTGCCTTTCAATGCGGTGTTCAGATCCTGCAGCGTCGTCTGCTCGAGGTATTCCCGGATCGCGGCGCGAACCGGTGCGAAGGCATCGTGCAGTGGGCACAGCTTGTCGTTGGAGCAGGTTCCGAGGCCCACCGCGCAGGTGTCGAGCGGCTTGGTGCCGTCGATCGCGGCCACGATCATCAGCAGCGTGATCGACTCCGGGGCATGCGCGAGACCGTAGCCTCCGTACGGGCCGCGCACCGAACGCAGGATGTCGGCGCGCACGAGCGCCTGCAGGATCTTGCCGACGAAGGGCGCCGGGATGTGCTCGTGACGGGCGATGTCCTTGAGCTGGACCAGCGCGTCGGGCTGCTCGGACAGGTGTGCTGCGGCCCGGATCGCGTAATCACAGGCGCTGGACCAGAGCATTGGCGTTCACTCTAGCATGCGGGTGCCGGGCCCGAGACGCGCACGGGCACGCGGCGTCACGCCTCGACTGATCGGTCACCGCACGGGCGACCGCACGACGAGGTCTCCCGTGTCCTGTCGGCGCACGAGCAGCATGATCCGCCCGGCGTCGAGCCGTGTGGCCGTGTCCACGCGCAGCGTCGTGGACGGCCTGGTCTCGTCGTCGGTGCGCGAGGCGCGCACGAACTCGGCTCGCACGCGTCGCGTGCCCGGCGCGACCGGCACGTCGCGGTACACGGTGAGGGGGCGATCCGCCCGTGCCCCGCCGCCGCGCACCATGTCGTCGATGACCAGGGCATCGTCTACCCAGAGCCGCAGGCGGTATGGGGGGAGCGCTCCGAGACACGCGTTCGGATTGCGCATGTGGACGGGAAGGTCCTGCAGGGCCTCGGTCGTCGGTCTCAGGCAATCGCCCGCCTCGTCGGCGCGCAGTCGCCAGTCGAGGCGCAGCAGCGCATGGTCGGGTGCGGGACCGCGCATGGGCCACGTGGAGAGCGTGGCAAGCGAGGCCGCGCCAACCGCCGTCAGCAGGGCGGCGCCTGCTCGTGCGAGCGCTCGGGTCATGCGCGGACTCCGTCGGTGTCGCTCTCTGGCGGTGGGTCGCACAGCGCATCGATGGCGACGACCGATTCGGCCCGGGCGGGCCGCATCTCCCGCACCGCCTGCCGGAAATCGACGAGTGCAGCCAGCACAGGCTGACGATCCGCGAGCCCCGCCTCGAGGAACCGCACGCGCGCGCGGTCCACGCGTGCCTGCAACTCCGCTTCGCGATCGAAGAAGAGCCGTGCACGGGTCCATCGCGTGCCTTCACGATTCCAGCAGTCGCGCTCCGGACAGGCGACGATGAGGACGCCGCCGACCCCGCTGCGCACGAGGAACTCGACCACCGACGTGTGAAGGCTGCCGGCGCAGTCGACCATGTAGACGGCTGTGCCCGGCGCCGGTGGCATCGAGCCGGCCGCGCCTGCGCCCCGACTGCAGCCCACGACGACGATGTCGGTGGGGCCGGGCGCCTCTCGAACGAGGAACCCGCGCACCCGCGCGAGCTGATCACGTCCCGTGCGGCCGGGTGGTCCCACCGACATGGGGCCACAGGATCCCGCGCAGATCCCGCAGCTCACGCAGCGGTCGGGATTGACCTGGGCCACGAGCGTGGGGCGCCCGTCGGCCCGGTCCGCCATCGCGATCGCGTCGTACGGGCAGTCGAGCGCGCACTGCTGGCAGCCCGTGCAGGATCGATCGTCCACGAGCGACGGGGCGGCCCTGCGCCGTGGCCGGGTCCAGACGGGCACGAGCAGCAGCACCCCCCCGATCGTCGCCGCTGCGGCCCAGACCATCCATGGAGACAGGCGGACGGTGACCGGCAGCCAGAACGCGAAGAACCAGTCCACGGGCACCACGTGCGGGACCGCCGACGCATCCGCCTGCGGTGCCAGTGGCGCCGGCCAGACGACTGACAGACCCGTGAGCACGCCGACGATGCTCCAGGCCAGCGGTCGCGCGGGCAGCAGGACCGGGCGCGCCACATGCGCGACGTGCAGATAGAAGAACAGCGCCAGGCCGAGCGGCAGGGCGATGTGCAGGAAGTAGTTGAGGAAGAAGAAGGCGCCCGGCATCGGCCGTTCGCCCGTGAACGCGCGGGAGACGGGTTCGGAGAAGACCGGGAGCACGTCGAGGATGCGGGCGCCCTCGACGGCGAGCACGCGACCCTGCACGTCCCAGACCATCACGAAGCCGGTCACGGCGATGAACGCCATCGCCGCGGCGAGGCTCAGACCAGAGATCCACGCGAGCGCACGCGGGCCCCACGTGCGCCGCCGCAGGAACATCCGCAGCGCATGGACGGCCACCGCAAGCACCGCGGCGTCCGACGCGTAGCGGTGCAGGGCGCGCACCCAGCGGCCTGTCCACACCTGTCCCTGGATCCGTTCCACCGAGGCATACGGGGTTCCGATCCGGTAGAAGAGCAGCAGGTAGAGCCCCGTCACGAGGAGGACGAGCAGGAGGAGGGCGGCGATCGTGCCGCTCTGGTAGAGCGGGTTGAAGGGGGAGCCGTACAGGCGGTCGAAGAGCGCGTCCACCCGCGACAGCACGGTGCGTCGGGCGGCAGGCGGCGCGGCTGGGGACGGGACCTGGACGGGCAACGGTTCCTCCTGCCACCGGGCGGGGACGCGGCGTCCCGGCACGGCGAACGGCACTCGCGCGTATTCTAGTACTTGAAGGTCCGAAATAGACTAAATTCTGCTAGGATGGCCCCGTTCGCTCCCGTCCCTCAGGAAGGAGACATCGTGGACCGACCCGACACCACCCGGAGCCAGCCGACGCCGCCCCCGGAGATCCCGCTCGGGCAGCGACTCTGTGAGCGGCCGTTCCTGCTGCTCACCATCGGCATCGCGATCATGGCGCTCTTCTACACCGGCTGGGGGCTGGTGGAAGTCGCATCGCTCACCAAGGCCCCGCTGCCCTGACGCAGCGCACCAGGAGACCCGCCATGTACGAGACCGGTATCCAATCCCCGACCGGCGTCTGGTGGAAGCCGGCGCATCGCGCAGAGAAGGTGTGGATCGGCGTCGCCTTCGCCTGGTGCATGGTCCTGTTCGCGATGATGCCGCTGTGGCACATCCGCGGCGGGCAGAACACGTCGGGCGTGCGTCACAAGGTCGCCCCCGCGGCCTACATGGCCCGCACGTTCGAGTTCATCAAGGCCTACAAGGTCGGCGAGTACAAGGGCATCCCGATCGTGGAGCCGCCGCCGGGCAGCGACGTGTACCTGGCCGGCATGATGTGGCAGTGGACGCCGATCCTGCGGCTGCAGCAGGGGGCGCAGTACATGCTCCACCTCTCCAGCAACGACGTGAACCACGGGTTCAGCCTGCATCCCTTCAACGTGAACTTCCAGGTGGTGCCCGGCTACGACTACGGCCTGCGCATCATGCCCACCGAGGCCGGGGAGTACCGCATCGTCTGCAACGAGTTCTGCGGCATGGGCCACCACATGATGGTGGGCCGCGTCGAGGTGGTGCCCCCGGCCCAGAGCCGCTGGAACCAGGTGCGCCCGGGGCAGGCCCCGTTGCCAGCGACCGTGGCATCCACGGCGACGTCCGCACAGCAGGGAGGCCGGCCATGACCGGTGTCGCCTCGTCTGCCGCCCCGACCTTCCGCACCTGCCCGACCACGGGCCTCAAGGTGCATCGGTCCGCCGAACTGCTCATCCGCGCGCATGCCATCGTGGCGACGGTCATGCTGCTCGTCGGTGGGGTTGCCGCGCTGCTGGTCCTGCTCACGCGCTGGCAGGCCGTGCATCTCCTGGACGCCGTCTGGTTCTACCGCATCCTGACGATCCACGGGATGACGATGCTGATCTTCTTCATCATCTTCTTCGAGATGGCGGTCCTCGTGTTCGCCGGCCCCGTGTTGCTCGGCAGTCGCCTGCCCGCCGTGAAGACGGCCTGGGCCGGTTTCGGCCTCATGGTCGCCGGCATGCTGCTGGTGCAGTGGACGATGTGGACGGGCCAGGCCGACGTGCTGTTCACGAGCTACGTGCCGCTGCGGGCCACACCCAACTACTACCTGGGCGTCATCCTGTTCGCGGTCGGCACGCTGGTCACGACGGCCGTCTTCTTCGGCACGCTGGTGGTCGCCAAGCGCGAGCAGACGTACGAGGGATCGGTGCCGCTGGTCACGTTCGGTGCCATCACCGCCGCGATCATCGCCGTGATCACGCTGCTGCACGGGGCAGCCATCTACATCCCGACCTGGCTGTGGTCGATGAACCTCATGCACGTCGATCCGCAGGTCTACCGGCTCGTCTGGTGGGGGCTCGGCCACTCGTCGCAGCAGATCAACGTGGCGGCGATGGTGTCGATCTGGTACCTGCTCGCGGCGCTGACGGTGGGGGGCGTGGTGCTGAACCAGAAGGTGAGCCGCATCGCGTTCGTGCTCTACATCCTGTTCATCTCGATGGCGTCGGCGCACCACCTGCTCGTGGACCCCGGCTTCAGCTCGGCCTGGAAGGTGTGGAACACGAGCTACTTCATGTACATGGCGGTGCTCGCCAGCATGATCCACGGCTTCACCGTGCCGGCGGGAGTCGAACTCGGCATGCGGTTGCGCGGCTTCACGCAGGGCATCTTCGGGTGGCTGCAGCGCGCCCCGTGGGGCGACCCGGGCTTCAGCTCGATGGTGCTCTCGGTGACCGTGTTCGGGTTCGTCGGCGGCATCACCGGCGTCACCTTCGGCACCGAGCAGATCAACATCATCGCGCACAACACGCTCCGCATTCCCGGCCACTTCCACGCCACCGTGGTCAGCGGCACGGCCATGGCGTTCATGGGGGTCACGTGGTACGTGATTCCCCTGATCTTCCGTCGGCAGATCGCGTTCTTCCCGCTCGTGCGCGTGCAGCCGTACATCTTCGCCGTCGGCATGCTGATCTTCAGCCTCTCGATGACGTTCGCCGGCACGTTCGGGGCGCCGCGCCGCGTGTGGGACATGACGTTCTCGGGCGCGCCGTTCGACGTGCAGTTCTCGCCGGCGATGGACGTGATCCTCGCGGTGATGGCGATGGGCGGACTGCTGGGGGTGGCCGGTGGTGCGATCTACATCGTCGCGACGGTGTGGTCGGTGTTCTTCGGCAAGCCGCTGCCGGCCGGCGAGGAGGCACGTTTCGCCCACAGCCTTCCCTCGGGCCTGATCCGGAGACCCTGGACGGAAGTACCGGCGACCGACGAAGACCCCGTCGCGCCTGGCGGCATGGGCGCGGTGCCGGGCACCGTGGTGCTCGTGGCCGTCTTCTTCGTGGCCTTCGTCGTGTACTACTTCGCCAACTGGGCGCTCCTGTCGTTCACGCTGAAGGTGGGGTGAGTCGTGCGGGTGCCCGATGCCACCGAGATGGATGCCCGCGACGGCCGCTATGCCGTCGCGGCGCTGGCGGCGATTCTCGGGGTGACCGTGGCCTGGTGGGCGCTGGCCCTCTGGCCGGCGCCGGGCAATCCGGAGTGGCTGGCGCGCGCGCGCCTGGCCTGCTTCAACGCGGGGCCCGATGGCCTGCCCGACGCCTCGGGCTGGTTGCTCCTGGTGGGGCAGCCACTGGCCATGGTCACCTTCCTGGCCCTGGTGTGGCCGCGCGAGGTGTGCCTCGGACTCGTGCAGGCCGCCCGGAGTCACCGCGGGCGCATCGTCATCGTCCTGTCGGGCGTGATGCTGACGGCCGGCACCGGGGCGGCCGTGATGCGCGTGACGACCGCCCGTGCGGCCGGCACCCCGCCCACGGCATTGCCCGCGGCGATGACCGCCGACGAGCACCCACGGCTCGATCGACAGGCGCCCGCGCTCGACCTCCTCGATCACCGCGGCCAGCGTGTGTCACTCGCGACGCTGCAGGGGAGGCCAGCGCTGGTGACGTTCGCCTTCGCGAACTGCCACGACATCTGCCCCGTCGTCGTGGCACAGGCCCGCGCAGCCCGCGCGGCGACATGGCCTGCCGGCCAGGCCGCGCTGGTCATCGTGACCCTGGATCCCTGGCGAGACACGCCCGATCGCCTGCCGACGCTGGCCTCCCGCTGGGGCCTCGACGGGCCGCGCGATCACGTGCTCGGCGGCACCGTGGACGAGGTCGAGGCCGTCCTCGATGCGTGGAACGTGGCGCGTTCGCGCGACACGACCACGGGACAGGTGGCGCATCCTCCCCTCACGTACCTGCTCGATGCGCAGGGGCGGATCGCGTTCGTCACGTTGAGCGGATACGAGGTGCTGCGCGATCTCGCCGGCCGCCTCGCGTCACCAGCCGGCATGTCGCGCGTCACAGACCTGCCGGTCACGCCGTGACTGCCGCCGCCCTCGCGTGGTGGAGGTGGTGGAACCACAGCGCGCACCAGATGACGAGCGCCAGCGCGGCCGCCTGGTGCGCGACCGCGAGGGGGATCGGCACGACCAGCAGCAGCGTCGCCACGCCGAGGAGGTACTGTGCGGCGACTCCCCAGAACAGCCCCTGCGCGAAGCGCCACGACGTGGCGTCCACGTCGGCGCTGCGCGCCCGCCACGCGAGGACGGCCACGGCGACGAGGAGCAGCGAGCCGAGGACTCGGTGCATCCACTGCACGCCGGCCGGCAGGTGCACGACGGCCATGGCGAGGGGCTCGCCGAACACGGGCACCAGGCGCCCCGCCATGAGCGGGAAGGTGTTGTAGCCGAGGCCGGCGTCGAGGCCGGCGACGAACGCTCCCCAGACGATCTGGAGTGCGAGCAGCAGGCTCACGCCCAGCAGCCCCAGGGTCATCGCCCGCCGGCCCCCGGCCGACGGCACGATCACCGGTGACGTCACCGCGAGGTCACGCGCCAGCCAGACGGTCGTCGCGACGATGGCGAAGGCGAGCGAGAGGTGCGCGGCGAGTCGGAGGTGACTCACGCTCGGCCGATCCACGAGACCGCTCGCGACCATGAGCCAGCCGAGGGCGCCCTGCGCGAGTCCGAGCCCGAACAGGGCCAGCGTGCGCCGCATGAGCGGTCGCGGCAGTCGCCCTGTGAGCCAGAAGTAGAGGAACGGGAGCGCGAACACGAACCCGAGTCCACGCGCGACCAGGCGGTGCATGTACTCCCACAGGAAGATCGGCTTGAACTCGGCGAGCGTCATGTCCGGGCGCAACTGCCGGTACTCGGGTGTCTGCTGGTACTGGGCGAACCGCTCGGTCCACTGGGCCTCGTCCAGAGGCGGGACCACGCCGACGATCGGCTCCCAGCGCACGATGGACAGCCCCGACTGCGTGAGGCGGGTGATGCCGCCGACCACCACGATGGCCGCGATGACCACCACGATCGTCCAGAGCCAGCGGCGGACCAGGCGACGATCGCGTTCGGGCATCGTCGTGCGCCAGTCCTCGACGGGGATGATGGCGGTCGTGTCGTGCATACGGCCGATTGTCCACAGGGGACGGCATGTCCGCGTTGTGCTGGCGCAATGACGGACAGCGTGTCGGCCCGTCGGTGGGGCCGGCTGCCCCAGCCGGCCGCCGCCCGATCAGCGTCGCAGCACGTCGGCCACCAGGTCGCCCAGTTGGGCCACCGTGTACTCGTTGCCTTCGATGCGACCGGTGAGCCTGCCGGTCCGATCGATCACGGCCGTGCGGAGCGAGTGGTTCATCAGCCCCTCGTCGGGGAAGGCATCGACGCCGAAGAGATCGCACACGCGCCGCACGTCGTCGACCTCACCCGTGAGGAACCGCCAGGCCCGTGCATCGGTGTTCCACTGGCGAGCGTAGTCGCGCAGCACTTCCACCGTGTCGCGCGCCGGGTCGAAGGTGATCGTGAGCAGCGTCAGGTCCGTGCCGAGCCGATCCTCGAATCGCCGGGCGATGGTCGCGAAGTGGTTGGCCACGCGGAAGCAGAACTGCGTGAGGGCGCAGCTGGTGTAGACGAAGTTGACGACCACCACCTGGCCGCGCAACTGAGACAACCTCAGGGGTGTGCCGGTGTGGTCGGTCAGCGTGAAGTCCGGCACCATCGCTCCGACTGCGACCGGCGCGGGTCGCGGGGCGCCCATCAGCGCTTCGAGCTGCCGCAGGCGCCGCGCGGCCATCGGGTCGAGCTCGGTGCTCTCGTACGGAACGACCGTGATGGACTCCGCCCTGGCGTGCCCGGCGTCGACGACCAGCGTGAAGCGGATGGCCACGCCGGGTGTGAGGCCCTCGAGGTCCGCCGGATCGCCCACCTCGAACGCCATGGTCATCGCGCCCATCAGGCCTTCGATGGCGTCGTGTGACACCACGAGCGTCCGGCGTGCGGCGTCGGTGGACACGACCATTCCGGTCACGTGGTACCGGGCTGGCTGCTGTGCGGCTGTCGCGGCCGACACCCCCAGGAAGAGCAGGCCTGTGAGCAGCCAGCGCGCGAGCGTGCGGACCGGCTGCGCGGTCATGGCGCCGATGCTCCGTGAAGGGGAAGTGGCGGCCGGGGGCGAGGTTCGTACCGCTGCGAGAACTCGACCACCTCGATGACCTGGTTCGGTTCGACTCCGTCGAACCGCTGGCGCGTGCCGCTCGTCGGCCACCAGACCTCGACGTCCACGCGGCGAACGTCGGTGCCGAGCCCGATGTGCTGCTGGAGGGGCGAGGCGCCGAACGAACCGCCGGCATCCACCTGTCGGTGCACGCGTCGCGTCGCCTGGTCGGTCTGCGTCACGGAGACGGTGATGCGCGCCCCGATGGCGGCCCGGTTGCTCTTGACGCCCCGGAGCTTCACGCCGAGCCATGCACGCCCGTGCCCCGGGTTCTCGAACAGGCGGAGCACGTGCTTGTCGCCCGGTGTCGCGCCGCCGACCTGGAACACGATCTCCTGGTCGCCGTCGTTGTCGAGGTCGGCGAACGCCACGCCATGGCCCCGGTGCCACTCGCCGGTGCCCGAGGAGGTCGTGATGTCCACGAACGCACGGCCCTCGCGATTGCGCAGCAGCACGCTCGGCACCAGCGACCCGTACGACGGGCTGCCCGTGCCGAGGTAGAGGTCGGCGAAGCCGTCGTTGTCCACGTCGCCGAAATTGGAGCCCATCGGCATGTAGACCTTGTCGAGGCCGACGGCGCGGGTGACGTCCTCGAAGGTGCCGTTGCGTCGGTTGCGATACAGCTTCAGCGTGGTGGCGTTGTGCGGCAGGCCGAGGTAGGTGCGTGCCGTCTCCTCGAGCGACGTGAAGTACGACGTCGCGAAGATGTCGAGCCAGCCGTCGTTGTCGTAGTCGAAGAACCACGTGACGAAGCCGCTGCCCGGGCCCGGCACGCCGGCGGCCACCGCCATCTCCGTGAACGTCCCGTTGCCGTTGTTGCGATAGAGGAAGTTGGGTGTGCTGCCGCGGGTCGAGACGTAGAGGTCGACCCAGCCGTCGTTGTCGATGTCGCCCGCCGCCGCGCCCTTGACGAACGCGGGCCTGGCGACGCCCGCCTGTGTCGCGACGTCGTCGAACGTCCCGTCGCCCTTGTTGCGGTAGAGCGCCGCCGGTCCCCCTTCGGCGCCGACGAAGAGGTCGAGCCGTCCGTCGTTGTCGAAGTCGAGCCACGTCGCCGCTTGTGTGCTGCGCGCGGTGCCGAGGCCGCTGGCCACCGTCACGTCGGTGAACGTGCCCTGGCAGCTGTTGCGGAGCAGCGACGCGCGCTGCGGCAGCTCCCAGCCGCCGCGCAGCACGAGCACGTCGAGGCAGCCGTCGTTGTCGAAGTCGGTCTGCACGATCTGCAGGCCGCCCCGCTGAGCGTCGAGGCCTGCACCGGCCGTGCGATCCACGAAGGGGCCCGTGTCGGACCGCTGGAAGAACTGCATGGGCGCGCAGCTGTCCATGCTCGACGTGAGCACGTCGAACCGGCCGTCGTTGTCGAAGTCGTCCACGATCAGGCCCCCGGCCGAGGCGAAGACCTTCAGGCCGCTCCGGGGCGCCACGTCCACGAACCGGCCGATGTC
>VFQN01000581.1_pt1 | contig 66799 bp, 45 predicted proteins | sample 3512371 | NCBI WGS metagenome assembly VFQN01 (sample SAMN10412370, study PRJNA504923) | tailings metagenome | isolation source: Replicate 2 from Balatoc abandoned mine | place: Philippines: Itogon, Benguet | collected 2017-08-28 | reverse complement strand
GTGGCCGCCGGCGACCTGTCGCGCAAGATCACGGTGGACGTGAAGGGCGAGATCCTGGAGCTCAAGAACACCGTCAACACGATGGTCGACCAGCTCAGCTCGTTCGCCGCCGAGGTGACCCGGGTGGCCCGCGAGGTCGGCACCGAGGGGAAGCTCGGCGGCCAGGCCGACGTGAAGGGCGTGGCCGGGACGTGGAAGGACCTCACCGACTCCGTGAACATCATGGCCGCGAACCTGACCGTCCAGCTGCGCGACGTGTCGAAGGTGTCCACGGCCATCGCGATGGGCGACCTGACGCAGAAGATCACCGTCGACGTCCGCGGCGAGATCCTTCAGATCAAGGACGTGATCAACACGATGGTGGACCAGTTGCGGTCGTTCGCGTCGGAGGTGACCCGGGTGGCCCGCGAGGTGGGTACGGAGGGGAAGCTCGGCGGGCAGGCCGACGTGAAGGGCGTGGCCGGGACGTGGAAGGACCTCACCGACTCGGTGAACTTCATGGCCGGGAACCTCACGTCGCAGGTCCGCAACATCGCCGAGGTGACCAAGGCCGTGGCCGCCGGCGACCTGTCGAAGAAGATCACGGTGGACGTGAAGGGCGAGATCCTGGAGCTCAAGAACACCGTCAACACGATGGTCGACCAGCTCCGGTCGTTCGCGTCGGAGGTGACCCGGGTGGCCCGCGAGGTGGGTACGGAAGGGAAGCTCGGCGGGCAGGCCCAGGTGGAGGGCGTGGCCGGGACGTGGAAGGACCTCACCGACTCGGTGAACAGCATGGCCGGCAACCTGACGGCCCAGGTGCGCGGCATTGCGAAGGTCGTGACCGCGGTCGCCAACGGCGACCTGAAGCGGAAGCTCACCGTCGAGGCGGAGGGCGAGATCGCCGAGCTCGCCGAGACGATCAACGAGATGATCGACACGCTCGCCACGTTCGCCGACCAGGTGACGAGCGTGGCCCGCGAGGTGGGCGTGGAGGGGCAGCTCGGCGGGCAGGCGAAGGTGCCCGGGGCGGCCGGCATCTGGCGGGCGCTCACCGAGAACGTGAACCAGCTCGCGGCCAACCTCACCACCCAGGTGCGGGCCATCGCCGAGGTCGCCACCGCCGTGACCCGCGGCGACCTGACGCGGTCCATCACCGTCGAGGCGCTCGGCGAGGTGGCGGCGCTCAAGGACACGATCAACGAGATGATCCGCAACCTCAAGGACACGACCCAGAAGAACACCGAGCAGGACTGGCTGAAGACGAACCTCGCCAAGTTCAGCCGGATGCTCCAGGGCCAGCGCGACCTGACCAACGTCGGCCGGATGGTGCTGTCGGAGCTGTGCCCGGTGGTCGCGGCGCAGCAGGCCGAGTTCTACGTCCTCGACGGCGGCCGCGACGCCCCGGTGCTGAACCTCCTCGCCGGGTACGCCAGCGGCGGCCGCGACGAGCTCGGCAAGCGGATCGAGCTCGGCGAGGGGCTGGTCGGCCAGTGCGCGGTGGAGAAGCGGCCGATCCTGCTCGACGACCTCCCGCCCGACTACATCACGGTGGCGTCCGGCCTCGGCCAGGCGCGGCCGCGGAGCGTGCTGGTCCTCCCGCTGGTGTTCGAGGGGCAGGTCCGCGGGGTGCTCGAGCTCGCGTCGATGGGCGGGTTCAACCGCACCCACCAGGCGTTCCTGGAGCAGCTCACCGAGTCGATCGGGATCGTGCTCAACACGATCGAGGCGAACATGCGGACGGAGGGGCTGCTCACCCAGTCGCAGTCCCTCGCCCAGCAGCTCCAGGCCCGGCAGGAGCAGCTCGAGCAGACGAACGAGGAGCTCCAGGAGAAGGCCCGGCTGCTCGCCCACCAGAACCAGGAGGTGGAGCGGAAGAACACCGAGGTCGAGCAGGCCCGGCAGGCGCTCGAGGAGAAGGCCAAGCAGCTCGCGCTCACGAGCAAGTACAAGAGCGAGTTCCTGGCGAACATGAGCCACGAGCTGCGGACCCCGCTCAACAGCCTCCTCATCCTGTCCGACCAGCTGTCGAAGAACCACGACGGCAACCTGACCGGCAAGCAGCAGGAGTTCGCCAAGACGATCCACTCGTCCGGGAACGACCTGCTCATGCTCATCAACGACATCCTCGACCTGTCGAAGATCGAGTCCGGCACGGTCGTCGTGGACGCCCTCGACCTGCGCCTCGACGACCTCAAGGGGTACGTCGAGCGCACCTTCCGCCACGTCGCCGAGAGCAAGGGGCTCACGTTCCAGACGCGGTTCGACGCCCGCCTGCCGCGGAGCATCTACACCGACGCCAAGCGGCTCCAGCAGATCATCAAGAACCTGCTGTCGAACGCCTTCAAGTTCACCCACCACGGGCAGGTGACGCTGACCGCCGAGCCGGCCGCCGGCGGGTGGGCGGCCGACAACGAGGAGCTGAACCGGGCGCCCGAGGTGGTGCTGTTCGCCGTGTCCGACACCGGCATCGGCATCCCGGCCGACAAGCAGCAGATCATCTTCGAGGCGTTCCAGCAGGCCGACGGCTCGACGAGCCGCAAGTACGGCGGCACCGGGCTCGGCCTCGCCATCAGCCGGGAGCTGTCGCGGCTCCTCGGCGGCGAGATTCGGCTGTCGTCGCTGCCCGGCCGCGGCAGCGAATTCCACCTGTACCTGCCGGTCGTGTACACCCCCTCGCGGGCGCCGCGCAAGCCCTCGGCCGAGGCGCCGCCGGCGCTCCCGGCGTCCGGCCGGAACGGCCACCCGGGCGCGCGCCCGGCCGTGGCGCCCGAGCCCGAGGACGAGGTGCCGCTGGTCAACGAGTACGGCGACGACCGCGACGACATCCGCCCCGGCGACCGGGTGCTGCTCGTCGTCGAGAACGAGCCCGGCTTCGCCCGTCTGCTCCTCGAGGCCGCCCGCGAGAAGGGGTTCAAGGCGCTCGTCACCGCCCTCGGGGCGTCGGCCCTCACCCTGGCCCGCGAGTACAACCCGGACGCGCTGACGCTCGACATCCACCTCCCCGACATCGACGGGTGGCGGGTGCTGGAACGGCTGAAGAAGGACCCGGCGACGCGGCACGTGCCGGTCGTCGTGGTGAGCACCGACGAGGCCCGCGACCAGGCGCTCGCCGGCGGGTGCCTGGCGTTCGTGGCCAAGCCCGTCCCGAGCCGTGACGTGCTCGACCGGCTGCTCGACCAGCTCCACGCCTACGCCGGACGGCCGGCGCGGCACCTCGTCCTGCTGGAGCCGAACGCGGCCCGGCGCGAGCAGCTCACCGGCGTCCTCGCCGACCCCGAGGTCGAGGTGACCGCCGTCGCCGGCGCGGCCGACGCCCTGACCGCGCTCGCCGCCCGGCCGACCGACTGCGTCGTCGTCGGCCCCGGCACCAACGGCGACACCGAGGCGCTCGTGGACGGGCTGACGGCCGCCCCGCCGACCGGCCCGGTGTCCGGCCGGCTCCCGGTCGTCGTCTACGCCGACGCGGCCGGCCCGGGCGAGGGGGCGTGGCGGCGGGCGGCGGACCTGTGCACCGTCCGCACCACGCACTCGCCGGACGGGCTCCTCGACCTGGCGACGTTCTACCTCCACCGCCCGCTCGCCCGCCTCCCCGAGGCGCAGCGCCAGCGGCTGCTCGACCTCGACCGCACCGGCAAGACACTTGCGGGGCGAAAGGTCTTGATCGTGGACGACGACATGCGCAACATCTTCGCGCTGTCCACGATCCTGGAGGAGCACGACATGGCGATCGTGTCGGCCGACAACGGCCGCGACGCCATCCGCCGGCTCCAGGACGAGCCGGGGGTCGAGATCGTGCTGATGGACATCATGATGCCTGAGATGGACGGGATGGAGACGATGCGCGAGATCCGCAAGTTGCCGCAGTTCAAGAACCTGCCGATCGTGGCGGTGACGGCGAAGGCGATGAAGGGCGACCGGGAGAAGTGCATCGAGGCCGGGGCGTGGGACTACCTCTCCAAGCCGGTGGACCCGGAGCAGTTGCTCGCCGTGCTGCGGGCGTGGCTACACCGGTAGGGAATGATGAATTCGGAATGATGAATGATGAATGACGGACACCGAGCCGAACGTCGTCCGCCCCTCTGAATTCATCATTCGTCATTCATCGTTCATCATTCCGAAGGCCACGCATGACCGAGGAGTCCGTCAAAATCCTGGTGGTGGACGACCTGCCCGAGAAGCTGCTGGTCTACGAGACCATTCTCGGCGGGCTCGGGCCGACGCTCGTCACGGCCCGCTCGGGCGAGGAGGCGCTGCGGGCGGTGCTGCGCGACGACTTCGCCGTCATCCTCCTCGACGTACAGATGCCCGGCGGGATGAGCGGGCTGGAGGCCGCCGCGCTGATCCGCGGCCGGCGGCGCAGCGCCCACACGCCGATCATCTTCCTGACCGCGTTCGGGGCCGACGAGGTCCGCGCCGCCGAGGGCTACGCCCAGGGCGCGGTCGATTACATGTCCACCCCGGTCGTCCCCGAGATCCTGCGCGCCAAGGTGCGGGTGTTCGTGGACCTGTACCGAATGACGCAACAGGTCAAGCAGCAGGCCGAGGAGCGGGTCGCCCTGGCGGAGGAGCGGGCGAAGCGCGCCGCGGCCGAGGAGGCGACGCGGCGGTCGGCGTTCCTCGCCGAGGTCAGCCGGGAGCTCGCCGACTCGCTCGACCCGGACACCACCGCCCGCACCCTCGCCCAGCAGGCGGTCCCATTCCTCGCGGACCTCGCCGGCGTCACCCTCGCCGGCCCGCCCGGCACCCCGTGGCGGACCGAACTCGCCTGGGCCGCCCCCGACGGCCCCGCGGCCGGCCGCCGCGTCACCTCTGCCGACGCCCCGCGCGACGCCCTCCGCGACGCCGTGGACCGGGCGCTCGCCCGCGGCACCGTGGAGATGCTTTCGGACGTGGACGTCGCCGCGCCGGACGGCGGGCCGCGGGTGCGGTCCGCGCTCGTGCTCCCGCTCGCCGCCCGCGGCCGCACCCTCGGCGCGCTGACGCTGGCGTTCGGCCCGGCCCGCGCCCACGGCCCGGGTGACCTGGCGCTGGCGGAGGAGCTGGCGTCGCGGGCCGGCATCGCGCTCGACAACGCCCGCCTCTACAAGGACGTGCAGACCGCCGACCGGCAGAAGAACGACTTCCTGTCGATGCTCGCGCACGAACTCCGCAACCCGCTCGCCCCGATCCGCAACGCCTCGGAAGTCCTCCGCATGGCCGGCGGCGCCGAGCCGCGGGTGGTGTGGGCGCGGGAGATCATCAGCCGACAACTCGGCCACCTCGTCCGGCTGGTGGACGACCTGCTCGACGTGTCGCGGATCACGCAGGGGAAGATCCGGCTCCAGACCGCGCGGGTGGACCTGGTGGCGGTGGCGGCCGACGCGGTGGAGGCCAGCCGGCCGCTCATCGACGCCCGGCGGCACCGGCTCGACGTGGACCTGCCCGGCGAGCCGGTCGAGGTGATCGGCGACCCGACCCGGCTGGCGCAGGTTCTCGCCAACCTGCTGAACAACGCCGCCAAGTACACCGACGAGGGCGGCCACGTCTGCCTCGCGGTCGCGGTCGAGGGCGGGGCCGCGGTCGCGCGGGTGCGCGACACCGGGATCGGGATCCCGGCCGAGGAGTTGCCGCGTGTGTTCGACCTGTTCGCCCAGCTCGACACGGCGCTCGACCGCTCGCAGGGCGGGCTCGGGATCGGGCTGACGCTGGTGCGCCGGCTGGTCGAGCTGCACGGCGGCCGGGTGGAGGTGGCGAGCGAGGGGCCGGGGCGTGGCAGCGAGTTCACCGTCCGGGTGCCGCTGGCCGAGCCGGCGGCGGCCGTGGTGCGCGCGTAAGGTCGCCACCAACCGCGTGGTTATTCCCGCTCGACGTGGTGCCCGGCCGACGGGCGGGCGACCCAGCCGCGGGCGGTGCCGGCCAGCCCCTTCACTAGCTCCGCCGCCTCCGCGGCCGACCCCGTCACCGCGAACACGGACGGCCCCCACGAGCTCTGGCCGACGCCCGTCACCCCGCGGGCGCGGACGGCGCCGACCACCACTTCCACCTCCGACGCCGCGTACGCCCCGCCCTGCGACTCGGCGAACGGCTCGCCGGCCCGGCGGTTGAACTCGAACACCGCCTCGCCGAACCTGTCGAGGTCGCCGGCGACCGCCGCCGGGAGCATTCCCAGGAGCGCGATGCGGCACAGCGCGTCGGTGAGGCCGGGCGGGCGTGGGACGGCGCCGGCGCGGGCGAACGCCTCGCGCTCGCGCCCGCCGTGCCAGTGCGCCCCGACGGTCGGCGTGAACACGACCACGCGCCAGGCGTCCGGCAGCAGGACGCGCGTCAGCAGCGGGGACAGCGCCTCGCCGGGCGCCTTCCCCGGCTCGACGATGAGCCCGCCGCGGTCGAACCCGTGGACGCCGATCGCCGACCGCTCGCCGCGCCCGACCCGCAGCGCGAGCTCCGGCGCCGCCAGATCCGGCTCGCCGGCCTCGACCGCGAGCGCCTTCGCCACCGCCAGCCCGAGCTGCGTGCCGACGCCGAGGCCGACGTGCTCCGGCGGCGTGCGCTCGACCAAGACGTGCAACGGCCGCGGGGCGGACTGCCCGGCAATGAACCGGTGCGCGAACACCTGTGCCCGGCTGGCCGACGCGCCCTCGAACCGCCACGAGTCGGCCGGGCGCGCCGACACGACCACGCCGGGCAGGTCGATCATCAGGCCGACGCCGCCGAACGCGCGGGCCGGCGCGGCGTCGGACCCGTCGGGGACGTGGAACAGCCCGAAGTGGAGCCGGCTCGGGGCGGTCACCCGCGTCATCGGGGCGCCTCCGCCGGGCTGATGAACCCTCGGACGGTCCGCCCTCGTCCGGCCGCGTAGCGGCCGGCTCCCTCCCCCCTTGAGGGGGAGGGCTGGGGAAGGGGGCACCACCTGACGCGAAGTTCGGGGGCCAACGCTCTTGTGTCCCCGCTCAGGTGGTGCCCCCCTCCCCGCCGCGAAGCGCGGCGACCCTCCCCCTCAAGGGGGGAGGGTGGCGAGCCGACCGGCGCCTGGCCGACGCTTTCCAGATGCGTCATCGGAGCGCCTCCGCCAGCCGGGCTTCGAGGAAGTCCATTGCCGCGTGCTCGTCCGGCCCGCCGGTCTTCCCGACGATCACGCGGAGCTTGCGGAACTCGGCGGCGACCTCGGCGTGCGGGACGAGGTGCAATCGCGTCGCCAGGATCGCCGCTTCGACGACGGCGTGCTTCGCCCGGTTGAAGCCCCAGAAGTCGCGGTGCCGTTCCGCGTGCACCACCTCGGCCTCGATCGCCACGCGCTCGCTGCTGTCGTCGATGCCCTTCACCACGAACTCGTAGTGGCGCACGCAGTCCGCCAGCACGAAGCCGGCGACCGTCGTGGCGGCGCGGACGGGCGGGGGTGGGTCGGCGGCGCCGAGCGCGGCGCGGGCGATCAGGAGGGCGTCGTCGGTCACGTGGAGGACGCCTTCCGGGTGGGCGAGGAGGTTGCGATAAGTGCCCGAGGTCGGGAACGGGCGGAGGGTGAACCGGGCGAAGTCGGCGCCGACCCGCGGCCCCATCGGCGCCAGGTGCGGCGAGCCGTCGGCGTTCCGGGTGGTGACCAGCCCTTCGAGAATCATCGGTCCTGGCGAATGGCCGGCGTGAGCCGGCTGGTCGTTGGTAGGGGTAGCCGAGGTAAGCTCCAACCAGCCGGTCATCAAATCAGGCATCCGGGGCAACGACCAGCCGGCTCACGCCGGCCGTTCGCCCAGAGCTTTCAGCAAACCCGCCGCCTTGTGCAGCGTCTCCTCGTACTCGCGGCACGGGTCCGAGTCGGCGACGATCCCGCCGCCGACCGGGAACTGTACCCACCCCCGGCCGGCGGTGAACGTGCGGATCAGGATATTGGTGTCCATCGCCCCGTCGAACCCGACCCACCCGAGCGACCCGCAGTACGGCCCGCGCGCCGTCGGTTCGAGCTCGGCGATGATCTCCATCGCCCGCACCTTCGGCGCGCCGGTCACCGACCCGCCGGGGAACGCCGCCGCGAGCAGGTCGAGCGGGCCGAGGCCGGGGCGGAGCTTCCCGCGCACCTCGGAGACGAGGTGGTGGACGAAGCGGAACGTCTCCGGCTCGCACACCCGCGGCACCGTCACCGAGCCGTACTCGCACACGCGGCCGAGGTCGTTGCGGAGGAGGTCCACGATCATCACGTTCTCGGCGCGGTCCTTCGCGTTCGTGACGAGGTCGCGGAGCTGCGCGGCGTCGTCGGCCGGGGTGGTGCCGCGCGGGCGGGTGCCCTTGATCGGCCGCGTCTCGACCGACCCGTCCGGGTGGCACCGCAAGAACCGTTCCGGCGACGCGCTGAGAATCTGGAACTCGCCGAGGTCGAAGTACGCGGCGAACGGCGCGGGGTTGAGGGTGCGGAGGCGGTGGTACAGGTCGAGCGGGTGCTCGCGGAGCGGCGCGAGGAGCCGCTGCGACAGGTTCACCTGGAAGCAGTCGCCGGCGTGGACGTACTCGACCGCGCGGGCGACGGCGGCGACGTACCCGTCGCGCGAGAAGTTGCTGGTAACGCCGGGGAAGCCGGGGAGCGGGTACTGTGGGGTGAGTTCGGAGACGGGGCGAGCCGGCGAGCCGGGGGCGTAAGCCCCCGGGTTCTCACGAGCGCGGAGCGCGTCGAGGACCGAACCCATTCGCTGCTCGGCACGCAGCAGGCGGTGTTCGGGGAAGGGGTCTTCGCTCTCGACTCCAGTCGAGACGAGCCACGCACGATCCTGCTGGTGGTCGAAGCTGACGACCCAGTCGTAGATGCCGAGCGCGAGGTCGGGGACGCCGAAGTCGTCGAGCCGGGGCCGCGGCTGGCGGTCGAACGACCGGCCAAGCCCGTATCCGAACAATCCGGCCCAGCCACCCAGGAACGGCGGCAACTCCACGGCCGTCGGGCGTTCGACCGGCCGGCAGTCGAAGCGGTCGTCGTTGAACGGGTTGACCGGCCCGTCCGGGGCGAAACGGATGAGCGGGTCGGACGGATCGGCGGCGACGTAGGAATAGCGGCCGCGCTCGGGGTGGTGCTCGGCGCTGTCAAGGAAGAGGAGGTTCGGGAGGTGCGCCAGTTTGCGGGCGACGGCCCACGGGTCGGGGGCGGGGACGAGTTCGACCGCCAGCGGGCCGCCGGGCGGGGTCGGCACCGGCACCGCGTCGAACACCAGTTCCGGCCCCGCGTCCATGCTCGCAGTATAGGTAAACGGTCCGGCCGCTAGCGGCTTCGCGCCGGGCAGCGCGAAGCCGCTAGCGGCCGGACCGGTGACCACTCTTCGGTCAGTTCGTCGTCGTCCCGGCCTCGCGGACCAGCGTCTCGATCTCGCGGTCGAGGACGGCGTTCTCCGGCGAGCCGACCCACTTCTTGCGGATCACGCCCCGGTGGTCGATCAGGTACAGCGTCGGGAACGCGCGCACCCGGAACGTGCTCAGGATCGGGCCGTCCTGCCCGTTCCACCAGTGGACCCACGGCATCGGCGTGTCCTTGAGGAACTCGGTCAGCGTCTCCTTCTTCTCGTCCGCCGACACGCTCACCAGCACGAACTGCTTCCCCTCCATCTTCTTCACCAGCTCGCGCTCGTGCGGGATCATCGCCCGGCACGGCCCGCACCACGTCGCCCAGATGTCGAGCAGGACGACCTTCCCCTTCAGGCTGCTGAGCTTGGTCTTCTCGTCCTTCAGCCCGACCCCGACCACGTCCGGGGCGACCTTGCCGACGCCGAGCGTCTTCAGCGCGGTCAGGTCCTCGGTCGCCATCTTCTCGATCGTGCTCGGCCCGACGCGCACGTCGCCGGCGTCCTTGACCGCCTTCTCCAGGTACTCGATCGCCTTGGCGCTCAGCTCGGCGCCGGCCTTCTCGTTCGGCGCGTCGTCGGCCTGCTCGGCGAGCTGGCTGCCGAGGAAGTACAGCGCCATCCCCTTCACCTTCTTGTCGCCCGACTTCTCCGCGGCCGTCTTCAGGAGCGCCTCGCCCGCCGGCCCCATCCGCCCGGCCGTCATCACCAGGTCGCCGACGCCGGGGTTGTCGAGGTGGTGGTCGACGACGGCCTTCACGAACTTGTCGACGCTCGGGCCGGACAGGCCGAGCCCGGCGAGCTTGGTCAGCCCGAACCGGGCGGCGTCGAACGCGACCGCGTCCTTCGGGTTCTCGTCCACCAGTTTGGCCGCCTTCTCGGCGGTCAGGGCGGCGAGCTCCTTCGCCTCGGTGCGGACGGCGTTCTGCTCCTCGCGGTTGGTCGCCTTCTGGAACTTCTTGAGCAGCTCGTCGAAGCTGGTGTCGAACGCCTTCTGGATCGCTTTCGACTTGGCGACGCGGGCCGGGTCGGCGGGGCCGTCCTGGGCGCCGCCGGTGGCGGCGAACAGGCCGCACGCGGCGAGAAGCGCGGTGGCGAGGGCCGGACGCATGGGAGTACCTCGGGGTGCGGGCAGTCCGGCCCGCGGGATTCGGGTCAGGCTACAACGGTAGACGGAGCGGGGAAAGACGTATTCGGCCCCGCCGGCCCGCCCGCGGCCACATTCCTTGCCGCCGTCCGGCCGGCGCACTAACGTGTTAGTTCCGATTTCGCACCCGGCCGCGGCCGCGGGCGGTCGTCGTCATAGGGTGAGGCCATGAGCAAGACGTGCGTGTTCACCGGCCGCGTGGTCGGGTTCGGCAACCAGAAGACCTACCGCGGTAAGGCCAAGTACCTCGGCGGCGTCGGCAAGAAGATCACCGGCACCAGCCGGCGGAAGTTCAAGCCGAACCTCCAGAAGGTGAAGTGCGTCATCGACGGCAAGGTGCAGCGGGTGTGGGTGTCCGCCGCCGCCATCCGCAGCGGGCTGGTGGTGAAGCCGGTCAAGGTCCAGCCGTTCAGCACCATCAACGTCTGAGTCGGCTTTGTAGGTCGGGTCGAGTCTTCGAGACCCGACGCCGCGGCGCGGTACGGTCGTCGTGGTATCCGACTCGTTCCGCACGTCGGGTCTCGAAGACTCGACCCGACCTACGAAAGCGCGGCCGACCCATGTCGCTCTCACTGGACCAGGTCAAGAAGGTCGCCAAGCTCGCCCGGCTGGAGCTGTCCGACGCCGACCTCGCCCGGATGCAGACTCAACTCTCCGCCATCCTCGACTACGTCGATCAACTCCAAAAGTTGAACACCGACGGGGTCGAGCCACTGGCCCACCCGCTGCCGGTCCAAAACGTGTTCCGCCCGGACGAGCCGCGGCCGTCGCTGCCGGCCGCCGACGCGCTGCGGAACGCCCCGACCCGGCTCGGCGACTACTTCGGCGTCCCCGCCGTGTTCGACACGGACGAGCCGGTCAGCCACTAGGCACACGACCAAAGCCAAGACAATTTGACAGGATAACAGGATGAGCAGGATGCCGAACCATTCGTGGGCTCGGTAATCCTGTTCACCCTGTTATCCTGTCTCAATTCGGACCTCCGCGACAGGAATTGCCATGAGTCTGATCGAGAAGACCGCCGCGGAGCTGCTCGCCGTCCAGACCGCCGGGCAGGCGTCGGCAGCCGAGATCGCCGATGCCTTTCTCAATGCCGTCGCCGACCGCGAGCCGAAGCTGAAGTCGTTCATGACCGTGGACGAGGCCGACGTCCGCAAGCAGGCCGCGGCGATCGACGCGAAGCGGAAGGCCGGGCAGCCGCTCGGCAGGCTCGCCGGCGTGCCGGTCGCGGTCAAGGACGTGCTCTGCACCCGCGGGATGCGCACGACCTGCTCCAGCAAGATCCTCGACCACTTCGTGCCCCCCTACGACGCACACGTCGTCGAACGGCTGAAGGCCGAGGACGCGGTGATCCTCGGCAAGACGAACATGGACGAGTTCGCTATGGGCTCGTCCACCGAGAACAGCGCGTACCAGACCAGCCGAAACCCGTGGGACGTGTCGCGCATCCCCGGCGGGTCGTCGGGCGGCAGCGCCGCGGCCGTCGCGGGGTGCCAGGCGCCGGTCAGCCTCGGCACCGACACCGGGGGGTCGATCCGCCAACCGGCGGCGCTGTGCGGCATCGTCGGCATCAAGCCGACCTACGGGCGCGTCAGCCGCTACGGCCTCATTGCGTTCGCCAGCTCGCTCGACCAGGTCGGCCCGTTCACGCACGACGTTACGGACTGCGCGCTGATGATGGAGGTGGTCGCCGGCCACGACGGGCGCGACAGCACCAGCGTGGACGTGCCCGTGCCGGCGTACACGAAGACGCTCAACCAGCCGCTGAAGAACCTGCGCATCGGCGTGCCGAAGGAGTTCTTCGGCCAGGGGCTCGACTCCGAGGTGGAAGGCGCCGTCCGCGCCGCGCTGAAGGAGTACGAGAAGCAGGGCGCGACGCTCGTGGACGTGTCGCTGCCGCACAGCCCGTACGCGCTGGCGGCGTACTACATCGTGGCCCCGGCGGAGGCGTCGAGCAACCTCGCCCGCTTCGACGGGATGCACTACGGCCACCGCACGAAGGAGAAGGTCGATCTGATTTCGACCTACTCGAAGAGCCGCGGCGAGGGCTTCGGCCCGGAGGTGCAGCGGCGCATCATGATCGGCACCTACGTGCTGTCGAGCGGCTACAAGGACGCCTACTACGTGAAGGCGCTGAAGGTGCGCCGGCTCGTCAAGAAGGACTACGACGAGGCGTTCGAGAAGTGCGACGTGGTGATGGGGCCGACGACGCCGACGGCGGCGTTCAAGGCGGGGGAGAAGTCGGGCGACCCGCTGGCGATGTACCTGTCGGACGTGTACACGGTGTCGTGCAACCTGGCGGGCATCCCCGGCATCAGCATCCCGTGCGGGTTCACGGCGGGCAAGCTCCCGATCGGCCTCCAGCTCCTCTGCCCGCCGTTCGAGGAGGAACGGCTGCTGCGGGCGGCGCGGATGTACGAGGCCGCGACCGACTGGCACACGCGCCGGCCGGCGGTGTGACCCACGGACGATCGGTAGCGACAGGCTGGCCCGCGCCCAGGCGGCCGGGTTAGAATCCGGGTATGAGTCCCGCCACTCTCGTCCCCCCTCAGCCGATCGCCGCCCCTCTCCGAACGGGGCCACGCATGTTAACAGTCGCCGACCTGGCGGTGTTCCCGCGGTCGCTCCCGTCGGGCGACGTGACCTGGGAACTCCTCGACGGAGTGCCGATCCCCATGTCCCCGCCCGGCTACCGCCACGGTCGCGCGGCCGTCAAGATCGTGGTCGAGCTCCACACGCAGGGTGAAGCCCGCGGGCTGGGGGAGGTCGGGGACGAAGTCGCAATCGTCCTGCGGCGGAACCCGGACCGGGTGGTCGGGGCGGACGCCGTTTTCTTGCTCCCCACGTCCCTACCGGCCCGTCTCTCGCCCGAAGGGTATCTCGAGTCCGTTCCGGACATCGTGGTGGAAGTCCGCAGCAAGAACGACACGGCACCCGAGGTCGAGGCCGAGGTCGGGGAGTATCTGGCTGCCGGTGGGAAGGCGGTGTGGGTACTCGACCCGGACGCCCAGACCGTCACGACCCACACGCCGGCCGCTCCCCCGGTCGTCTTCGGCCCGGCCGACACGCTCACCAGCCCGCTCCTGCCCGGGTTTGCCGTCCCGGTCATCGAGCTGTTCCCGGCCGTGTAGGCCCGGTAGTCGCCGCCCCTTCCTCGCCGCGGCTTGTGCGATTGCTCGTTTGTCGCACGTTCCTCGTTGCCCCGCGCCGGGCGGCGTGCGAGAATCGCCGCGGGCGCCCACCCGTCTATCGCCCGCCCCTCCCCGGAGTCTCCTGTGTCGAAGCTCCTCAGCAGCGTGCTCGCGGCGGCGCTCGTCGCCGGCCTCGCCGCCGTCGGCCCGTCGCCCGCCCAGGACAAGAAGAAGGACGCCAAGACGGCCCAGCCGGCCAAGGGCGGCGGGGTGGTCGAGGTGAACGAGAGCAAGGACGGGAAGTTCCGGTTCACCGTCCGCGACGCCGACGGCAAGTACCTCGGCGGCAGCGCCACCGGGTACGCGACGAAGGACGACGCGGTGAAGGCGGTGAACGCGCTCAAGGCCACACTCGCCACGGCGAAGATCGAGTTCGGCAAGAAGGATGAGAAGGACGAGAAGAAGTAGTCGCCGGCTGCCGGGTGGGGCCGGCGTCCAGTCGCCTCGTGACACCCTCGGTACTTTCGGCCCGGACGGCGGCGTGGTATGACGGGGTAGTCCCCCGGCCCAGGAGCCGCGCCGATGACCGGGCCGTCCCCCGCCGACTTCGCGGCCGCGCACTTCACCGACCCCGCCCTCGCCGCCGCCGACCCCGTTCTCGGCCCCGACGGCCGCCCGCTCGCGCACCGCGGCCGCCGCGGTGTCGTCTTCCAGCGCTGCCCCGCGACCGACGACCGCGGCTGGGCGGTGAAGTGCTACCCGGCCGCCGACCCGGCGCTCGCCGACCGCTACGCCCGCGTCGCCGCCGAGGTCCGCCGCGGGCGACTGCCGTTCGCCGTCCCGTGCCGGTTCCTTCCCGCCGGCGCGCGGGTCGGCGGGAAGCCGTACCCGGCGGCGGTACTCGACTGGGTGGAGGGCGTGCCGCTGAACCAGGCGGTGCGCGAGCGGGCGGGAAACCCGGCAGCGATGCACGCGCTGTTCCGCGCGTGGGGGCGGGTGGCTGCGGGGCTCCGCGCCACCGGCGCCGCGCACGGCGAGCTGGCACACGACAACGTCCTCGTCACCGCCGGCGCCGACCCGATCCGGCTCGTCGATTACGACTCGTTCCACCTCCCCGGGCTCATGCCGGCGGCCGACGCCGGGCACCCGAATTACGCCCACCCGGCCGGGGCCGCCCCCGCCGACCGCGACCGCTTCCCACTGCTCGTGATCGCCACAGCTCTGCGGGCGGTCACGGTGCTGGGGCGCGACGTGTGGGACCAGTGCGACACCGGCGACAACCTCCTCTTCGCCGCCTCCGACTTCCGCGACCCGGGTGCGTCGACGCTGTTCGACGCGCTCATCGCCGCGCCCGACCCGACGTTGCGCACGTTGGCGGCCGCGCTCCGGCTGGCGTGCGCAAAGCCCGCGGGCGAGGCACCACGGCTCGACGACCTGCTCGCCCCGCCCGCGGCCGCCTCGGCGCCGGCGCCGCCGGTCCGGCCGGTATGGCGGCAGGTGCTCGTGCCGCTGGCGCTGCTCGCCGGGGTGCTGATGATCGGCGGCGGCGCGGTCGCCGGGCTCGTGTCGGCACTCCTCGTCCCGCCCGCCGAGGTGGTCGAGGCGCCGACCGACCCGCCGCCGGTCGCGCCGCCCGCGGAACTCTCCGCGCCGAAGCCGCCGGCCGATGTGCCGCCCCCGGTGCCGGCGCGGGGGGCGGTCGGGTTCCACAAGGTCTGGGCGAAGACGCTCGCCGACGCCGGCGCGGCGCCGAACCTCGCGTTCACCCCGGACGGCGCCGCGCTGCTGTGCCGGGTGCCCGACGCGAACCGAATCGACGTGTACGCCCCGAAGACCGGCGCGGTGCGGACGACGTTCCGCGGCGCGGGCGTGCCGGCCGGCGCGTTCCGCGCGTGGGCGCCGGAGCCGGGCCGCGTCGCGCTGTACGGCCCAGCGCTCGGCACGCCGAGCGTCTGGGACGTGCGGACGGGGGCGCGCCTGCCGGACCCGTTCCCCGGGCCGCTCGCGCCGGGCGGGCGGATCGACGCGGCCGGGAGGCTTCACGGTCCGGATCGGGTCGAACTGTCGCCGGACGGGCGGTACGTGTTCGCCGCGAATTCCGCCGGGGCGAACGGCCGCGCGCCGTACCTGCTTACCGAGGCGGCGACGCGGCGCGTGGTGCGGGCCGGAACGTGGCCGTCCGGCGACGCGCGATTCACGGCCGACGGCGCCCGCCTGCTCGTCACCGAGTCGGGCGGGCGGACGTATCGGCTCCGCCTCCCCGTTGGGCAGGTCGAGGCCGAGTGGGTGTACCCGGCGAACTCGACGGGGAACCGGATTCACGGGTTGTCGGCGGACGGCGGCGTGGCGGTGCTGCGTGTCCGGCACGGCGACGCGCCGGGCACGTTCGTCGCCGACGGCAGGACCGGTCAACTGCTCCGCCGCGTCGAGACCGCGTTCCACGCCGACGCGCTGGCCCTGGCGCCCGACGGCGGCTGGCTGCTCGGCGTCGTGGCGGACGGGCCGAACGTAGCGGCGCAGCTGACGGACGCGCGAACGGGATCGGTGCTGGTGCAATCGCCGCTCGGCAAGCGGCTAAGCGCGGTCGGCGACGTGGCGCTCGCGGCCGACCTTCGGGCGCTCGCCGTCTTCGACCCGGTGGCGCGCGAGCTGACGTACTACGCGCTGCGCGGCGACGTGCCGGCCGCGACAGCGCCGGTGCCGGAGCCGGTCGCCGCCGCGCCGAACCCGCCGCCGGACTTCCCGCAGTTCCCGCAGCCGGCGCCGCGTCCCGCGCCAGCCCCGCCGGTCGTCGAGCCGGTGTTCCCCCCGGTGCCGGTCCGCCCCGCACTGCCGCCGGCGCCGGCGCTGCGACCGCGGTGGACGGCGCCGGCGGCTGCCGGCCTGCAAATCGTCGGGGTGCCGCAGCCGCCGCTGTACGCGCCGGACGGGAAGACGGTCGTCCTGTCCGGCGGGGCAGACGGGACGGTCCTCACGTTCAAGGCCGCGACCGGACTCCCCGGCCCGGTGTTCGACGGGCACAAGGGGCGGGGCGGGACGTACTGGCTGGCGCCGTTCGCCGACAAGGTGGTGTCGCGCGGGTTCGACGCGAAGCTGACGACGTGGGACGCGGCGACCGGGCGGCGCGCCGACGACCTGGCGTTCGCCGACCTCCCGCCGGCCGACCGCGGACACACCGCGTTGGCGCACGCCGTCTCGCCGACCGGCCGCTACACCGCCGTCGCCCGCCGCGACGGGGCGCCGGCGCCCGGCCCGCTCCGCGTCCTCGACACGACGACCGGGAAGGTGGTGGTGAGCGCGGGCTGGGGGGCGCTCACGCCCGGCGGGCACCTCGCGTTCACCCGCGACGAGTCGAAGCTGTTCGTCCTCGACGGCACCGGGATGGCGACGTGGTACAAGCTGCCGTCGGGCGAGGCCGAGGCGCAGTGGGCGGCGGGCGACGGCCCGCGGGCGATGATCGCGCGGGTGCTCGGCGCGTCCGCCGACGGCCGGCGGATGATCTACAACGGCCCGGCCCCCGGGCACGTCGACGGGGTCGCGCTGGTCGACGGCGCGACCGGCGCGGTCGTGTCGCGGCTGCCGGCGTTCCCGTACCAGCCGGGCTCCGGGGCGGCGCTGTCGCCGGACGGCCGGGTCGCCGCCGTGGCGGGCCGCGACCCGAACACGCTCGCGTGGTACACCGACGTGCTCGCCGCCGACGGCTGGCGCGTGCTCGGGCGGATCGCCCACCCGCCGGGGGCGCAGCACGAGCCCGCGCACGCCCAGTTCTCGCCCGACGGGAAGGACGTGGCCGTGTTCTTCCGCGGGGCGCGTCAGCTCGCCGTCTTCCCCGTCCCCGACGCCGGCCCGGCGGCCGCGATTCCCGACCGCCCGCCGCCGCTCGTCGAGCGCGTGCCGCCGCGGCCCGCACCGGCTGCCGACGGCGGACTCGTCGCGCGGTGGACCGCCGACGTGCCGACCGGCGGCACCGTCGCCGGCGTCTACCCGGACGCCCGCGGGCGGGTGCTCGTCGCCAACACGTTCACCGGGCTGCACGCGGTCGTGGACGCGCGGACCGGCGCCGTGACGCCCGGCGGTGCCGCCGGCGATCCGGCGCGGGCCGTGGTGCCGGGCGGGCGTGGCGAGGCCGTCGGGGCCGACGTGCGCGACATCCCCGTCATCGACCCGGGGCGGGCGCGGCGTCTCGCCGCCCCGATCCCACTCCCGGACCTGCCGGACTTCCGCGGCGCGGACACGGCGACCTACGTCCGCCTGTCCGCAGACCGGCGATACCTGGCGGCGGGACGTCGGCACCTCGCCGCCGGCGGTGGAGTGCTGCCGGTCCGGGTGCTGGACCGGGCGACCGAGAAGGTGGTCGTTTCGACCGAGTGGGGCGGCGGCACGATTCATTTCACCGCCGACGGCACGCGCGTGTTGCTCGCCGATCACTCCGGCCGCGGCCGCTGGTTCAAGCTGCCGACGGGCGAACCGGGCGGCGCGTTCGACCTGCCGCGCGGGGCCGGCGGCCGCACCCCCGAGGTGACGGACCTGTCGGCGGACGGCCGGCTCCTCGGCTACACTGGCCCGGTGATCGGCCCGGACCGGGCGCCGGTGGCGGTAGCGGACGCGACGACCGGGCAGCCGGTGCGCACGTTCGGGGCGGCGTACCTCTACACGTCGCCGGTGTCACTCTCCGCCGACGGCCGGCTGGCGGCGGTGATGCGGGCGGTGGCGCCGGTCGGGAGCGACGTGGTGGTGGAGGTCGTGGACGTGGCGAGCGGGGCGGCGGTCGGCCGGGCGACGGTGACGACGCGGAACCGGAGCGTGCCGACGTTCCGGCTCACGCCGGACGGACGGGCACTCGTAGTCCACGACTACAGTCGCCAACAGCTCCACTGGTTCGACCTGCCGCCGCAGCCCGAGGCGCGCTGACGGAATTGGTGGGACCGGCGGCACGCCGGTCCCACCAAAACGAGCGCTACCCGACGGCGATCATGAGCCAGCGGGCGGCGAAGAACGCCCCGACCGCGGCGACCGCACTGCCGGCGAGGATGAACACCGCGACGACCGGCTCGGGGAGGCCGGCCCGTGGCGCTGCCCCCGCCGCGGGCGGCGGGTCGGCGGCGGGTCGTGGAACGGGTCGTGGGGCGGCCGGGGCCGGCGGTGGTTCCGGTTCGGGGCGGAGGTCTTTGGCGCACCAGGGGCAGTGGGTGACCGACTCGGCCCGCCCGCCCGGCGGGCGGATGGTCGCCTCACAGAACCGACACGTCACGCTCACCGCCATCCGCCCCCCCCGCTCGCGCCGCGGCGCCATCGTACACCCGCGCCGCAGGACGGACCAGCCGGGTAGGGGTTTGGTTCGCCCGCGGTGCGGTCACTCTGTCGGCACGACGGACTGGACGATCCCGTTGAACACGAGCCGGAACGTCCCGTGCGGCTGGCCGCGGAAGAGTACCTGCGGGCCGAACAGCGCCAGCCGGCCGCGGCCGACCCGGGCGTCCACCACCGCCGTCCCGCCCTCCAGGTGCTGCTGGCCCCACGCCCACCCGCTCCGCAGCGGCGTGGCGGTGTCGAACCACGCCACCCGCTTCGCGCCCGCCGCGTCGGCGTTGTTGGTCAGCCGGAACGTCGGGCTGTTCGAGAACATCACGTCGGCGTGCTCGCCCAGCCCCCACGCCAGCGGGTTCGCCGGGTCCACCCGCACCCGCAGCACCGACGACGGCACGTAGAACTTCGTCGAGGCCAGCGCCTTCGGCTCGTTCTTGTCGTCCACCTCGGTCAGGTAGTTCGCCACCGGCGCGCCGAGCTCCGCCCCGAGCTTCGTCGAACTGCCGATCGTCAGTACCGTGCCGCCCGCTTCGAGGAAGCGCTTGAGCTGTGGCACCGTCGTCGCCTTCGTGATACTGCCGCGCTGCGCCGCCGGCCCCACCGGCGCCTTGCCGGCGTCGTCCGGCGCGTCCGGGGCCGGCGTGAACCCGCCCTTCCCGCCGCCGCCGGGGCCGTCGCCGTAGGCGCCGTCCACGAGGATGAGCACGTCGTACCGCTCGCGCAGGTCGCCCTTGTCGAGCTCGGGCGCGTACACGACCCGGTGCGGGAACTCGAACTGCTCCAGCAGCCAGCGCGTCCAGCCGGACGGCATCGACCCGCCGAACCGGTCCCACAGCGCGACGCGGGCCGGCTTCAGCGCCGCCGCCTCGGCGCCCGGCGCCGCCTTGCTGCCGCGAAAGGTCACGCCCAGGTCGGCCGCGATCGACTCCAGGGCGGGCACCGTGGACGGCTTCCGCGGCACGAAGAACGTCCCCGCCGGGAGGCGCGTGCCGCCCACGTCGGCGGACGCCTGAAGGCGACGGACCTCCTCGCCGGCCTTGTGGAGCCGGTTCACGGCGCGGAAGGCGTCGTTCGTCTCGATGCCGAGGTAGAAGCCGACCGCGCCGTCGGCGCCGGCCACGCGCCCGGGCGGCGGGGCGGTCGCCTCGGCCGTGACCGCCTCGAACGGGCCGTCGAAGCCGTCGAGAATCCGGTCGAACTTCACCGCCATCTGGTACGCGAGCGTGTAGCCGGCGGAGTCGTAGGGGCGGACCGGCGGGCCGCCGGGGTATGCGAAGTCGTTCGGGTGGTCCTGCGGCTCGAACATGTCGAGGACGTGGGCGCGGAACGCCTGCGCGGCCTTCACCACGTACGAGCCGCGCGGGTAGCGCTTCCCCGCCACCTCGAAGTCGGTCGTCGCCCGGTGGACCGTCACGCCCGTGCCGAGCAGCGCGTTGACGAACTTCGTCGCCGTCAGGAAGTCCGGCTGGTCGGCGGGGAGGATGTAGCCGCGGGCGTCGCGGCGGGCGGGGTCGCGGAACAGCTTGGCGAAGTCCGCCCCGCCCTTCGGCCCGTCCTTCGCGCCCCCCTTCCCGCCCCCCTTGGGGGCCGCCGCCTGCGCGGCCTCGACGACCTTGGGCGTGACCGTCCAGCTGTCGCGGCTGCCGCGCTCGATCGCGTTGGTCCCCATCTTCCAGATGTTGAACAGCAGCTGCTCGCGGTGCCGCGAGGCGTAGTCGAGGATCGCCTTGTTCGCCGTCACCGAGTAGTCCACCGACTGGCGGAAGTGCCACTTCTGCGGCGCGATCGGGGCGAGGTAGTCGCCCTTCGGCAGCTGCTTCGAGACGACCAGCGGGATGCTCGACGGCGTCGGGCCGCCGACCGTCTCGGTGAGGATGCCGATCATGTTGTGGAACCCCGCCGTCGTGCGGAGGCCGCCGTTGAACCACGTCGAGTACGGCGCCCCGGACCGGCTCGTCGCGCCGGGCTTCCCCTCCACGAGGAATCGTTGCATCATCGCCGCGCCGACGGAGTCGATCCCGTTGAGAACGAGCGGGTCGCAGAAGTAGTTGAACGGGTCGCGGAACGGCGGGCAGAACAGCACCGTGCCGGGCGGGCCGGACTGGTGGTGGTTGTACATGACCTGTGGGAACCACTCGCGGTACATGTACCGGTTGAGGTTCTTCGTCTCGGCCTGGGTGTTGGCGTAGAAGTCGCGGTTGTTGTCGTGGCCGATGTACTTCTGGTACAGCCGGGGCAGCCCGCCCAGCGTCCGCTTCGTCGGCTCCTTCTCCTTCATGTAGTGGTCGGCGACGAGGTCGTGCCCGTCCGGGTTGGCGTGGACGAACAGGATGACCACGTCGTCGAGGACGCGCCGGGTCTCGGCGTCGTCCGCGGTGAGGAACTGGTAGACGGTCTCGACGAGCACCTGGGCACACAACGATTCGCTAGCGTGAAGGCCCCCGTCGATCCACACCACCGCCTTGCCGCCCGCCGCGAGCGTCCGCGCCTCCGCCTCGGCGACACCGTCGGCGAGGGCGAGGCGGCGCGAGATCGTCTTCAGCGCGTCGAGCTTGCGGTGGTTCGCGGGCGAGGTGACGACCGCGGCGAGTTGCGGCCGCCCCTCGGCGGTGGTGCCGATGGTGACGAGCTTGATCCGATCCGACTCGCCCGCCAACTTCTCCCAGTACGCCTTGAGCTGCTGGTAGTTCGCCAGGCAGTAGTCGTCGCCCATGTTGAACCCGAAGAACGCCTTCGGGGTGGTGACCGCGGCGGGTTGTTGCGCGGGGGCGACGGCCGCGCCGGCGAGCAGCGCGAACAGGACGAGGGCGGGCGGGCAGCGGGTCATGGGTCCACGCCGTGGGTGAAGGGGGGGGCGGTGGAGAGGTTGGGGTCAGTCGCACGGAGGAGAACGTGGCAACTGAAGTGCGGGTGGTTCGCGCCGCGACGGTCCCCGTCGCGGCGCGAACCACCCGCTACCCCGTCACCCTTCTGATAGCGGGCGCGTCGGCCGGCGGACAGCGCGAAGTGGGGACTGGCACCCGGCGGCGGTTCGTGAATAATAACCTCCCGCTCTCCCACTCGCACCGCACCTCCGGGAGCCGACTCGTGACCCCAGCCCGACACCGCCGCGCGCTGGCGGCGACCGCCGCCCTGTTCGGCCTGCTCGCCGTCGCCACCGTCCCCGCCGCCGGCCAGCCGGCGGCGAAGAAGATCCTTACCCACGCCGACTACGACGCCTGGAAGACGGCGACCGGCGTCACCCTCTCGCCCGACGGGCGGTACGTCGCCTACAGCGTCGGCGCCGCGGACGGCACCGGCGACGGCGAGATCGTCGTGCGGCACATCGCCACGGCGAAAGACATCCGCGTCGCCCGCGGCGGGCGGCCCGAGACGAAGGAACCCGACGCCGAGCCCGAAGCCCCGCCCCCCGGCCTGCAACGGGGGGCCAAGGGTGGAAAGTTCGGCGCGGGTGGCAGCGCCGGCGGCAGCCCGCGGTTCAGCCCGGACTCGTCGCGCGTCGTCTTCGCGCTCCCGCCGACGAAGGCCGAGGTGGGGCGGGCGAAGGCGGTGAAGGGGAAGGGCGACGAGACGCCGCGGGCGGTCCTCGCCGTGATGGACCTCCCCGCCGGCACGATCGCCACGCGCCTCCCCTACGAGGGCGGGTTCACGGTCGCCGGCGACGGCGCCGGATACCTCGTCTACCAGCTCCCGTCCAAGAAGGAGGCGAAGGAGGACACGAAAACCGAAACGCTACCCGCGACCCCGCCCGGCCCGTTCGGCTTCAAGCGCGGCGGGAAGGGCGGCGGGTTCACGCCGCCGGGCACCGGCCCCGGCGCGGCGCCGGCTGTGAAGGCGCCGCAGTTCGGCAATGATCTCGTGATCCGGGATCTCGCCACCGGCAAAGAGCACGTCATCCCCGAGGTGTCGTCGCACACGATCAGCAAGGACGGGAAGCTGCTCGTGTACGCGGTGGCGTCGCGCAAGGGCGAGACGAACGGCGTGTACGCGCTCGACCCGCGCGCGCCCGCGGCCGGCGTGCCGCTCAAGGCCGGTGACGGGAAGTACAGCCGGCTGGTGTGGGACGAGAAGCAGACCAGGCTCGCGTTCTTCCACGACGCCGCCGGCGTGACCGACGACCCGAAGGTCGCCCCGCCGCCGCGCCCGGTCGGCTGGACGCAGGCGCCCACCCCGCCGAAGCTCCACGCCTACGTCTGGGACCGCCCGGCGAAGGCCGCGGACGCGGCGCCGGCGGTGCTCGCGGTCGGCCCGAAGCCGGACGGGCTGAAGCCCGGCTGGGTGATGAACGGCACCACGCTGGCGTTCTCCGCCGACGGCTCGCGCCTCTACCTCGCCACCGGCCCGCAACGCACGCCGACGCCCGACGCGGCGCCGAAGGCGCCCACGCCCGGCGAGGGCGGGCCGCGCACGGGCGCGGCGTCCGACCGCGTCGAGCTCGACCTGTGGCACTGGAAGGACAACTACATCCAGCCGATGCAGAAGGTCCGCGGCGACGTGGAGCGATTCCGCACGCACACCGCGGTCGTGTTCCTCGACACGAAGCAGTTCCGCCAGCTCGGCGACGAAACCCTCCAGGTCGGCCCGCCGGCCGCCGGCGACTGGGCGCTCGGGTCGGACAACCGCAAGTACCTGCACCTCACCGGCTACGCCGACCCGCTGCCGAAGGACTTCGCGCTGGTGAACGTGCGGACCGGCGAGCGGAAGCCGCTGTTCACGAACTTCGGCGGATCGGCGGCGCTGTCGCCCGACGGCAAGCACGTCCTCACCTACGACGGCAAGGACTGGTCCGCGGTCGCCGTCGCCGGCGGCAAGAAGCACAACCTCACCGCCGGCGTGCCGACGAAGTTCTTCAACGAGGACGACGACCACCCCGCCGACCCGCCGCCCTACGGCGTCGCCGGGTGGAGCACCGACGGCCGGTACGTCCTCCTCCACGACCGGTACGACGTGTGGAAGGTCGCCGCCGACGGCAGCGGTGCCGAGAACCTGACCAAGACCGGCCGCGCGCAGCAGATCCGCTTCCGAAGGCTGAACGTGCCGGTGGACGAGGAGGAGCCCGACGACCGCAAGGGGATCGACCTGGCGCGGCCGATGCTGCTCGCCGCCGAGAACCTCGACACCCGCGACACCGGCTTCTACCGCCTCGACCCGGGCGGCAGCCCGCAGAAACTGCTCACGGGCGCCCGCAAGTACGGCCCGCCGACCCGGGCGAAGCACGCCGACGTGTACCTCCTCACCGCGCAGAGCTTCACCGAGTTCCCCGACTACCACGCCACCGGCCCGGACTTCGCCGAGCTGACCCGCGTGACCGACATTAACCCCACGATCCGCGACTACAACTGGGGCCGCGCCGAGCTGGTCCGCTACCGCAGCTCGGACGGCGTGCCGCTCAGCGGCGTGCTGGTGAAGCCGGAGAACTTCGACCCGGCGAAGAAGTACCCGATGGTGGTGTACATCTACGAACGGCTGTCGGACGGGCTGCACTCGTTCCGGGTGCCGAACGTCACCCGCGGGCAGGTCATCAACCCGACGTTCTACGCCAGCAACGGCTACCTCGTGCTGATGCCGGACATCGCCTACAAGGTCGGCTCGCCCGGGCAGAGCGCGGTCAAGTGCGTCCTCCCGGCGATCCAGGCCGTGGTGGACAAGGGGTGCGTGGACGAGAAGGCCATCGGCATCAACGGCCAGTCGTGGGGCGGCTACCAGATCGCGTACATGGTGACACAGACGAACCGGTTCCGCGCCGCGGCCGCCGGCGCCCCGGTGTCGAACATGGTGAGCGCCTACGACGGGATCCGCTGGGGGAGCGGGATGCCGCGGCAGTTCCAGTACGAGAAGGGCCAGAGCCGGATCGGCGACACGCTGTGGAAGGCGCCGATGCGGTACATCGAGAACTCCCCGATCTTCATGGCCGACCGGGTGGAGACGCCGCTCCTGATGATCCACAACGACCAGGACGACGCGGTGCCGTGGTACCAGGGGGTCGAGTACTACCTGGCGCTCCGCCGGCTCGGGAAGGAGTGCTACCTGCTCAACTACAACGGGGAGAAGCACAACCTGGCGAAGAAGGCGAACGCCCGCGACTTCGCGGTGCGGATGTTCCAGTTCTTCGAGCACCACCTGCGCGGCCGGACCGCCCCGGACTGGATGACGAGCGGCGTCCCCTACGCCGACCGCGACCGCGAGCGGGAACGGGCGCGGCAGCTGCTCGTCCCGGCGAAGGAGTAGCCCCGCCGCCCCGGGCAGGTCGAACCCCACGACCCGCCCGGGGGCCGGGCTCGCACGGGGCGAACCTCACAGGCCGAGCTTGCGGCGTACGTCACCCGCGACCTCGGCCGGGGGCGGGGCCACGTCCACCACCACCTCCCCCTCCGGCGGCTCTAACGCGGCGAACTGGCTGCGGAGTAGGTCCGGGTTCATGAAGTGCCCCTTCCGCGCCTCCAGCCGCTTGCGGATCAGCTCTTCCGAGCCGTGCAGGTAGACGTACCGGACGCACGCCGGGTCGTTCCGCTCCAGGTACTCGCGGTACTCGTCCTTCAGCGCCGAGCACGCCACGACCACGTCCTCGCCGCCCGCGCACGCGGCGTCGATCCGCTGCCGCAGCGCCCGCAGCCACGGCTTCCGGTCGGCGTCGGTGAGCGGGATACCGCTCTTCAGCTTCTCGACGTTCTCGGGCGGGTGGTAGTCGTCGCCCTCGACGAACTCCCACCCCAGGTTGGCAGCCAGTTTCTCACCGACCGTCGTCTTTCCCGACCCGGACACGCCCATCAGCACGATCACCATGTTCGCCTCCGTCAGCGTGCTCACGCGGCCACTAACTCGTGTCCCGACCGGTCCGGCGCGGGGCGCCGCGCCCACCGGTCGGCGAGGTTGAACGCGAGCGGGTTCAGGGTGATGGACAGGATCGCCCCGGCCACGATCAGGCTCTGCCCCTCCGGCGGCATCAGCTCCAGCGCCACCCCCAGCCCGGCCAGGATGAACGAGAACTCGCCGATCTGGGCGAGCGCCGCCGACACGCTCAGGGCGGTGCCCCGCGACCCGCCAAGGGCCAGCACGATGCCCAGCGCTGCAAGTGACTTGCCGACGACGATGATGCCGACCACGGCCGCCACCCGCAGCGGCTGGTCGACCAGCACCCGCGGGTCGAACAGCATCCCGACCGACACGAAGAACAGCACCGCGAACACGTCCTCCAGCGGCTGCAACTTCTCCACCGCCTTGTGCCCCACGTCCGAGGCGTTCAACACCATCCCGGCGAAGAACGCGCCGAGAGCGAACGACACCCCGAACACCTCGGTGGCGGCGTAGGCGATGCCGACCGACTGGCCGACCACCGCCAGGGTGAATAACTCCCGCGACCCCGTCTCCGCCACCTTCTTGAGCAGCCACGGGAAGACGCGGGTGCCGACGACCAGCATGAGGGCGACGAACGCCGCGACCTTGCCCAGCGCGACCCCGAGCGTGGCCCACAGGTTCCCGCCGTCCGTCGCAGCCTTCCCGCCGAGCGGCCCGGCCAGGGCCGGGAGCAGCACCAGGGCCAGGACGATGGCGAGGTCCTCGACGATCAGCCACCCGACCGCCAGCCGCCCGTCGTCGGTGTCCACCCGGTCGCGGGCCTCGAGCGCCTTGAGCAGCACGACGGTGCTGGCGACCGACAGGGCCAGGCCGAACACCAGCCCCGCCCCGAGCGGCCAGCCCCAGAAGTGCGAGACCCCGACGCCCAGCGCGGTGGCGGCCGCGATCTGCACCACCGCCCCGGGGAGGGCCAACTTGCGGACGGCCCACAGGTCGTGGATGGAGAAGTGCATCCCCACGCCGAACATGAGCAGGATGACCCCGATCTCGGCGAGCTGGTGGGCCGTCTTCACGTCGCCGACGAACCCGGGGGTGAACGGGCCGATGGCGACGCCGGCGAGCAGGTAGCCGACGAGGGCCGGGAGGCGCAGGCGGGCCGCGACGAACCCGAGGGCGAACGCCAGGGTGAGGCCGACGGCGATCAGGGCGATGAGGGGCGTTTCGTGGTGCACGGGAATCCTTCCGTTGGGTAGTGGGGTGGTCTGCCGCGTCTCCCCGGTCACCCGCCGCCCCGCCCGCGCAGCACGGCGTCGTGGGCGGCCAGCTTGTACAGCTCGCCCAGGGTCGGGTGGTTGAAGCAGGTGTCGAGAAGCAGGTCCGCCCCGGCCCCGACCATGAGCGCCATCACCCCGATGTGCACGACCTCGGACGCGACCTCGCCGATGACGTGGACGCCGAGCAGCTTGTGGTCGGACCGGCGGAACAGCAGCTTGAGGAACCCGCACTCGTCGCCGATGATCTTGCCCCGGGCGACGTCCGGGTAGGCGGCCCGGCCGGCCACGTAGTCGACCCCGGCGGCCTTCAGCGCCTCCTCCGTCTCGCCCGCGGAACTCACCTCCGGGACGGTGTAGATGCCGGTCGGCAGGACGCGGGCGACGGGGCCGCCGGTCGGCTTCCCGAACGCGTGCCCGGCGGCGGCCCGCCCCTGCTCGGCGCTGGTCGAGGCGAGGGCCGGGAACCCGATCACATCGCCGACCGCGTAGATGTGGGGGACGCCCGTCTGGAAGTGTTCGTTCACCTCCAACCGCCCCTTGCGCGCGGGGCACAGCCCCGCGGCCCCCGGGTCCAGCTCGGCGACCCGGCTGGCCCGGCCGGCGCAGATCAGCACGTGGTCGGCGGCGAGGACGCGACCGGAGGACAGCCCGAGCCGCACGTCCCCGGCCGCGGGGGCGTCGCAGGAGGCGACCGACTCGCCCCACACGAACCGCACCCCGAGCCGCCGCATGGCGGCCTCCAGCGCGGCGGACAGGTCCGCGTCGAGGAACGGCAGGAGCTTGTCCCGCCCGTCGATCAGGTGCGTCTCGACCCCGAGGGCGGCGAACATGCACGCGTACTCGCTGCCGATCACCCCGGCCCCGACGACGGCGATCGACCGGGGCATCCGGTGCAGGCCGACCAACTCGTCCGAGTCGTGGACGCGGTCGTGGTCGAACGGGAACCCGGGCGGGCGGAGCGGGGTCGAGCCGATCGCGACGACGACCTTGTCGGCGCGCAGCTCGCGCCCGCCGCCCGGCCCGTCCACCACGACGGCGTGCGGCCCGCCGAACCGGGCGGTGCCGTGGACCACCTCCACCCCGTACCGGCCGAGCAGCCCGCGGATGTGGTCGCGGTGGGCGGTCTTCACCGCCCGCTCGTGCCGGAGCACGTCGTCGATGGTCACGTCGCGGCGGAGGGACAGGTCCACCCCGTGCAGGTCGCGGCTGCGGAGGCCGGACAGGGCGAGGGCGGTCTCGCGGAGGGTCTTGCTGGGGAGGGTGCCGGTGTTGACCGCGGCCCCGCCGACGAACGGGGCTTTCTCGACGACCGCGACCCGCTTGCCGAGCCGGGCGGCGGTGACGGCCGCGGTCTCGCCGGCCGGGCCGGCGCCGATGACGAGGAGGTCGAAGGGGGGTGGCACGGGGGCGGCTCCAGCGTGGTGCGGTCGGGTACGGTCCGACCGGCTCCCACACAGGGTCCACCCGGATGCCGTCGCGGGAACGCCCCGCAAGGGGGAGCCGGGTCGGAAGACCGCTCCCGTCGCAACGACCGCCGCGCACGCGCCCGGATCGGGCCGGTGGGGTGGTCTGCTGCGTGGTGCCAAGCACACGACGTGCCCATCCGGTTTTGCGGGCGGGCGGCTGTCACAGTGCGGTCGGGGCAACGAGAACGGGGCGGTGAGATCACGGAAGATGTTCAACTCCTGGGCGCGCCGCCGGAAGTTGACCAGCGGTCGTGCGCCGACACCACGCCCTGGCGTCGGGGCCGGGCACCTGATCGACGGCGTGGCCGCCGGTCGTAACGTCTGGCGGGCGGTCCGGACCTGTGGCACCGTGCCCCGGGGTGTTGTCGGCAGCGACGCGGCCGGGTAATGTCGGCGTGTCACGCCCAGGACACCCGCATGTCGGACGACCGCACCCAATTCGCCCCGCCGACGCCGACCCCGACGGTGGTGGCCCCGCCGCCCGAATCGCCGGCGGACACCGGGAGCACGATCCCGGCCGGGCGCGTCACGCTCTACACGCCGGCCGGACTTCCGGATGTGCCGGGCTACCGGGTGACCGGCGAGCTCGGCCGCGGCGGGATGGGCCGCGTGCTGACCGCCACCGACCTGCGGTTTGGTCGCGACGTGGCGGTGAAGGTGCCACTCCCGGGCCACGCCTTCGGGGAAGCCGGTCGGCTGTTCGTCCGCGAGGCGGTCATCACCGGCCGGCTCGCCCACCCCGGCATCCCGCCCGCTCACCACCTTGGCGAACTCCCCGACGGCACCCCGTTCCTGGCGATGAAGCTGGTCCGCGGCCGCACCCTGTCCGATCACCTCGCCGCCCGCCCCGACCCGGGGCACGACCTGCCGCGGTTCGTCGGCGTGGTCGAGCAGGTGTGCCAGGCGGTCGGGTACGTCCACGCCCAGGGCATCGTCCACCGCGACCTCAAGCCGTCGAACGTGATGGTCGGGGCGTTCGGCGAAGTGCAAGTGATGGACTGGGGGCTCGCCGCAGCCGGAGCGGGCACGGTTCTGGTGGGCGGAGGCGCTGCGGCGGGGGCCGACGGCGCCCCCGCCCCCGGCACCGGGGTCACGGGCACCCCGGCATACATGGCCCCGGAGCAGGCCCGCGGCGAGGACGTGGACGCCCGCGCGGATGTGTTCGCCCTCGGTGGCGTCCTCGCCGCGGTCCTGATCGGGCGGCCGCCGTTCTGGGCCGACGACGCGCCTGCGACGCTCGCCCTCGCCGCGGCCGGCGACACGGCCGCGGTGCTCGCCGCGCTCACCGCGTGCCCCGCCGACCCGGACCTGATCGGGGTCGCCCGCCGCTGCCTGGCCGCCGACCCGGCCGACCGCCCGGCCGACGGGGTGGCCGTGGCCCGGCTGGTGGCGGCGTACCGGGGCGGCGTCGAGGACCGGCTCCGCGCCGCCGAGCGCGACCGGGCCGCGGCCGAGGCGCGGGCGGCCGAGCAGCGGAAGCGGCGGCGCGTCCAGCTTGCTCTGGCGGCGGTGCTGCTGGTGCTCGTCGCGGGGGCCGGCGGGGTCGCCGTGTGGCGGGTGCGGGAGGCGGCCGACCGCCGGGCCGAGGAGGTTCAACGGGAGACCGAGGAGCGCGAGCAGCGGGCGCGGGCGGCCGCCGAGGACGAGCGCCGGGAGCGCGTCGAGCGGGACCGGAAGGCCCGGGCGACGGCCGCGGTGGCGCGGCTGCTCGACCAGGCCGAAGCGGGGCTGCGGGCCGGGGCAGCGGACCGGGCGGGGCCGTTCCTCGACCAGGCCGCGCGCCGGGCGGCGGACGACGGCGTGACCGACCACGCCGCCCGCCTCGAAGCGGACCGGCGCGACCTGGCAATGCTCGACGAACTCGACCGCGTGGACGCCTACCGTTGGACGCCGATCGGGCTGCGCTACCCGCCACCGGTGGATGTGGCCCGTCGGTGGGCGGCGGCGTTCACGAAGTACGGGATCGCACCCGAGGCCGCTGCTCCGGATGTGCCCGCCCGCCTTCAATCGACACCGATCCGGTCCGCCCTCCTCGCCGCCCTGGACGGGTGGCTGGCGCGTGACCCGTCGCCCGCGGTCCGCGCTCTCCTCGCCGCGGCCGACCCGGACCCGTTCCGCGACGACGTGCGGCGCCTCCTCGCCGCCGCGGACGTGGCCGGACTGACGAAGCTCGCCGGTCGTCCCGAGTGGTCCACGCAGCCGGCCGGCATCGTGCGGGCCTACGCCGTGGTGCCCGTCATCCCGGCCGGGGTGCGGCGGGCGCTGCTGGAACGGGTCGCCGGCGCCCGCCCCGACGACTTCGGGCTGGCGATGGACCTCGGCGGCACCTATCCGATCAACGACCCGACCACGGCCGCACCCCGGGTGCGGTGGTTCCAGGCCGCGGTCGCGCTCCGCCCGCGGAGCGCGCCGGCCCGGCTGAGCCTCGGGGCCGCGCTCCGCGGGACGGGCGACCGGGACGGGGCGGTCGCGGCCTGCCGCGAGGCCGTGCGGCTCGACCCGGGGTCCGCGGCCGCCCGCAACAACCTCGGCAACGCCCTCGCGGCCCGGGGCGACCTGGACGGGGCTGTCGCCGAGTTCCAGGAAGCGATCAACCTCGACCGGGCGGACGCCCACCCCCACCACAACCTCGGCAACGTGCTGGCCGAACAGCGCAACTGGCCCGGCGCCACAGCCGCCTACCGCGAGGCCATCCGGCTCGGCTCGGCGGACGCGGCGCCGCGCGTGGGCCTGGCGAACGCGCTGCTGGTGCAGCGCGACCTGGACGGCGCACTCGCCGCCGTGCGGGAGGCGATCCGGCTCGACCCGAAGGACGCGGCCGCGCACAACGGGCTGGGGAACGTCCTCCGCGCCCGCGGCGACCCGGCCGGCGCGGCCGCGGCGTACCGGGAGGCCATCCGGCTCAACCCGGCCACCGCGCCGGTGTATGGCAACCTGGGACGGGTGCTCCAGGCGACGGGGGATTTCGACGGGGCCGTCGCGGCGTACCGCGAGGCCATCCGGCGCGAGCCGCGGAACCCGGCCCACCACAACGGGCTCGGGCTGGTCCTGGAGGCGAGTCTCGAGTTGGTCGGGGCCGAGGCCGCGTTCCGGGAAGTGATCCGGCTCGACCCGCGCTCGCCGTTCGCCCCGGGGAACCTCGGCGAGGTGCTGCGAAAGCAGGGGCGGACGGCGGAGGCGGCGGACGCCTACCGCGCCGCGCTCGCCGCCCGCTCAGATCTCCGCTTCGCCCGCGAGGGGCTGGACTACTGCCTGCGCGTCTTGCGGGGCGAGGTGCCGACCGCGCCGCCGCCACGGCCGGTCGGCGGGCGCTGACCCTCACCGGGTCGGGCCGTGGCCGATGTATCGGTCGAGCCAGCCGAACACCTCGCGGTGCCACACCAGCGCGTTCTGCGGTTTCAGGACCCAGTGGTTCTCGTCCGGGAAGTAGACGAGCCGCGTCGGGACGCCCTTCTGCCGCAGCGTGTTGTAGTACTCGAACCCCTGCGTCACCGGCACCCGGTAGTCCTTCTCGCCGTGCAGCACCAGCGTCGGCGTCTTGAAGTTCGCCGCGAACCGCTGGGCGCTCTGCCGGTCGATCCGGTCGAGGTCGCGCCACGGGAACGCGCCGAGCGCGCGCTGCCGCCCGGCGACGACGTCGGACGCCATCTGGCCGTGGTAGCTGTACACGCCCGCGTGGCAGACGTGGGCCTTGAACCGGTCGGTGTGGCCGTTCAGCCACGCCATCATGTACCCGCCGTAACTCCCGCCGGCCGCGGCCGTGCGGTCCTTGTCGATCCACGGCTTCGCCTCGAACCAGTCGGTCGCCTTCATCACGTCGGCGAGCGGCTTGGTGCCGTAGTCGCCGGTGATCGAGTCGGTGAAGCGCTGGCCGAACCCGCTGGAGCCGTGGAAGTTCACCACCCCGACGACGTACCCGCGGGCCGCCCACACCTGCGGGTTCCACCGGAAGCTGAACTCGCTCATGATCCCGTTGTGCGGCCCGCCGTGGACCATCTGCACCAGCGGCCACTTCTTCGCCGGGTCGAAGTCGGGCGGGTAGAAGACCCACATCGGCACGTCCGCGTCGTCCGCCCCCTGGAACGTCACGCTCTCGACCTTGCCGAGCTGCCACGACTTCACCAGGTCGTCGTTGAAGTGCGAAAGCTGCACCGGCTCCTTCATCCCGGGGCCGTGCGCGAACACCGTCGGCGGCTCGTTGAAGCTGGTGCGGAGGTACACCCCGAGGCGCACGTCGCGGGCGAAGTCGATCGCGCGCTCGGAGAACGCGCCGGCGTCCGCGACGCGCTTGCCGTCGGCCACGGTCACGAAGTTGATGCGGACGTAGCCGGCGTCCTCCACCTCGACGGCCAGCCGGTTGCCGTCCGGGAGCCAGCGGGGGCTGGAGCAGCTGCGGTCCAGGTCGGCGGTCAGCTCGCGCGGCGCGGCGTCACCCGTGCGTACCATCAGCCGGCGGCGGTCGGCGTAGAAGAACTTGGTCGTCTGCCGCAGGAACGCGATCGACTTGCCGTCGGGGCTGTACGCCGGGCTGGTGTCGGCGGCGGGGTTGTCGGTGGTGACGCTCTTCGGTTCGGCCTTCTCGCCCAGGCGCAGCACGAACAGGTCCGCGTTCGGGTCGATGCCCGGGTCTTTCGAGGTGTCCGCGACGAAGCACAGCTCCGTCCCGTCGGGCGACACGTCGTAGTCGTCGGCCGACGGCTCGTAGGGTCGCAGGTGGAGCTTCGTGCCGGCGAGCAGATTCGTGTGCTTGCCGGTCGCCACGTCGATGCCGAACACGACCGGCCGCTTGCCGTCCGTCAGCCACCGGTCCCAGTAGCGGTAGACCGTGTCGTCGATCACCACCGCCTTCGCCTTCTTCTCCTTCTCGGCCTTGTCCTTCTTCCGGTAGGCGGCATCGTCCGGCGTGTCGGGCCACGTCCACGCGACGGCGTAGAGCATCTTCGAGTCGCCGGACCACTTCAGGCCGCCCGGGCTCATCGGCATGTCGGTGACGCGCCGCGCCTCGCCGCCGGTCGGCGCGATGACGTAGACTTGCGGTCCCTCGTTCGCGCCGCGCTTGCTGGTGAAGGCGATGTGTTTGCCGTCCGGCGACCACTTCGGCCCGGTGTTCTTCCCCGGCGTGTGCGTGAGTTGGACCTGCCGCGAGCCGTCGGTGGCGAGGAGCCATAACTGCGAAGAGTTCTCGTCCTTCGGCACGTCCCACGTCACCACCTCGACGACCGCCCACTTGCCGTCCGGCGACACGCTTGGCGGCCCGACCCGGCGGACGGCCCACAGGTCGTCCGGCGTCATCGGCCGCGACGGGGCGGCGGCCGCGGGGCCGCACAGGAACAGGATGACTACTGGGATCGCGCGTCGCATGCACACCCTCCTTGACAGGAACTGGCCGGGTGTGGCGATCGTACCGCCCACATCTGCCGTCGGGACAGCGATTTCCCCGCCCCGGGTTCGGCCGCCGTGTTGGCCTCGCCCGAATTGTGCTCTACAATACCTGTTCCCCCTACGGAGATCGAGCGCGTCATGGCGAAGGTGAAGAGCAAGAAGCCCGTCATCGAGGACGACGAGATCGAGGCGCCGGAGCCCGCCCCGGTCGCGCCGGCCGCCCCGACCCGGCGGGCGGACGACGGCATGGTGCTGGACCTGGAAGGGCTCGGCGGCGAGGTGGCGAGCGCGCTGGTCGTGAACGGGCTCCGCGCGTACCTGTCGGTGGTGAACCGGGGCGTGAGCGCGGTCGCCACGAACCGGGCGCACACCGCGTTCGTGCCGGTGCGGATCGAGGCGTGCAGCGGCGGGCTCGACGTCAAGCGCGACGAGGCGAAGGCGCTGGTCGACGGGCACGGCGTGCTGGCGTTCCTGGTCGGCGACGACGACGACCGGCAGCGGTACTACGTGCCCGTGTCCGAGTACCTGGAGATGGCCGAGGACCGCGGCGACACCGGCCTCCGGCTCGACGCCACGGCCCACGCCCGCTGGCTGGAGAAGTACGAGGGGCACGCCGGCGTCAAGCGGGCGTTCGCGCGGCTGCTCGGCTAGTAGTCCGCCACAACTTTAGGTGGCATTCATCCGTGGGGCCGGCGTCCCGCCGGCCCCACTAAGTCCGTCGCAATGAACGACCGGCAGGCCCGGTCACACGGTCGCCGGTGCCGGCTCCCGGAGGGTTGCCTCAAGGTCGTGGGCGCACACCGGCTTCGCCAGGAGCGGCGTGCGCGTCAGGCGGCGGAAGGCGGCGGCCGAGTACGGGGCGAGTCCCGCGGACATCGCCACCCGGGTCAGCGCCGGCGCCACCGCCCCGAGCCCGGCGAGCACCCGCGCCCCCTGGAGGCCCGGGAGTTGGAGGTCGACCACCGCGGCGCAGAACTCGCCGCGCCGCTCCTCGCACAGGCGCACGGCGGCCGCCGCGTCCTCGACCGCGCACACCACCCACCCGCGCCCTTCCAACTCGTGCCGCAGGCGGTCCCGCTCGACCGGGTCCGGGTCCACCAGCAGTACGCTGACCGGCCGTGTCGTGCTCATCGCCGCCTCGGGAGAACCGCGGGTTCCAGCACCTCGACCAGTCGAAACAGCCCCGCCTCGAACCCCGCCTGGTCCGCGACGCGCGCCGCGGCCGCGGCGGGCGCCTCCGGGCCGATCCCGACCGTCACCCCGCCGCGGGAGTTCACCGCCGCCACCGCCTCCTCGTCGTTGGCCGCGTCGCCGGCGTAGAGGGCGAGCGCCCCGGGCGGCGCCAGCCGGGCGACCGCGTCGCCCTTCGTCCACGTCCCGGCCAGCGCCACCTCCAGCGCCCGGCTCACCTCGCGGACGCGGAGCGGCGGGCAGTCAGGGCCGAGCTCGGCCAGCGCGTCGCGCGCCTCCTCGACGAAGCACGCCGCCTTGAGCGGGGTGAGCTGCCGGAAGTGGACCGACAGGCACCCCGGCTTCCGCTCCACCCACGTCCCGGGGAACCACCGCACCGGCACCGCCAGCGCCGTCACCAGCGCGTCGGCGATGCCGTCGAACGCGGCCAGCGCCGGGTCGACAACTTCTTCGCCGCCGGCGTCGAGGTGCATCCCGCCGGACCCGGCGTAGCCGAGCCCGGGGAGCGCGACGAGCCCGCGGAGCGTGCCCAGGGCGCGGCCGCTCACCACCCCGACCGTCACCCGCGGGAGGGCGGCCAGCGCGGCGAGCGCGGCGCGGGTGTCGGCGCCGAGCTCCGCCAGCGCCGGGTGCGCGGCCAGCGGGGCGAGCGTGCCGTCGTAGTCGAACAGCAGGGCCAGCGCACGCCCGGCCCGGTACGGGGCCGCGAGCGCCTCCACCCAGTCGAGATCAATCACCGATCGCGTCCTCACGCGGGGAAGGTCAGGAGCGGGGGCGGAACGAGGCGGGCGGGGTGGGGCGTGTCGTCGTCCCGCACGACCAGCCGCGGCGCGGCCGGCGTCGGCCCGCCGGCCAGCGGGTGCTGGTCGATCAGCTTCGCCGCCTCGCTGAGCAGCACGCCGGCCCAGCGGTAGATGTTGTTGTCGGCCACCTGCGCCCGCATGCGCTGCATGCGCCGCTGCTGCTCCGCCGGCGGCATCGTCAGCGCCGCGTGCATCCCGGCCGCCAGCCGGTCCACGTCGAACGGGTTCACGACCACCGCGTCGGTCAGCTCCCGGGCGGCGCCGGTGAACTCGGACAGCACGAGCACGCCCTGCTCGTCGTCGCGGGCCGTCACGAACTCCTTCGCCACCAGGTTCATCCCGTCGTGGAGCGAACTCACGACGCACCCGGCGGCGGCCCGGTAGAGCGGGTAGATGAGCTCCGGCCCGGCGTGCTCGTTCACGAACACCACCGGCCGCCAGTCGTCCGTCCCGTGCCGGCGGTTGACGCGGTGGGTGAGGGCGCGCACCTCCTCGGCGAGGTCGCGGTACTCGGCCAGGTTGGTGCGGCTCGGGGCGCCGAGCTGGACGAGGTGGAACGTGCCGACGAGTTCCGGGTGGAGGTCGAGGAGCCGGTCCAGGGCGCGGAGGCGCTCGGGAATCCCCTTCGTGTAGTCCACCCGGTCCACGCCGACGAGCAGCGGCCGGGCGCCGAGGCCGTACCGCGCCCGCAGCGCGGCCACCGGCGCCTCCCAGTCGTCGCCGAGGTGTTCCGCGGCGAGGTCGGGGTCGACGCTGATCGGGAACGGCTGCACCCGCGTCGTCTGCCCGCCCCGGCTGACGCTGAACCGCTCCCGGCAGACGCGCGACTCGACGGCGCGGTCCACGGTCTCGAGGAAGTTGTTGCAGTGGTGCTGGGTGTGGAACCCGAGCAGGTCGTTCCCGAGCATCCCGTCGAGCAGTTCGCCCGCCCACGGGCAGACGCGGAACGTCTCCGGGTTCGGCCAGGGGATGTGCCAGAACTGCGCCACCACCAGGTCCGGCCGGGCGCGCTTCAGCAGCCGCGGCAGGAGGGCGAAGTGGTAGTCCTGGACGAACACGACCGCCGGGCCGCCTCGCGCTTCCTCAAGGACGGCCGCGGCGAAGAGCTCGTTCACCGCCCGGTACGCCTCGCGGTGCGCGGGGTCGAACGTCGGGCGGTGGTAGACCTGGTGGCAGAGCGGCCAGAGCGTGCTGTTGGCGAACCCGTAGTAGTACCCCGCCTCCTGCGCCGGCGAGAGCCAGACCCGGCGGAGGGTGTAGCTCGGGTCGTCCGGCGGCACCGCGACCCGGCCGCGGGCGTCGGCGGTCTGCCGGTCGGCGTCGCCGGAGCCGTGCCCGACCCACACCCCGCCGCACGCCCGCATCACCGGGTCGAGCGCCGTAGTCAGCCCGCCGGCGGGGCGCATCAGCTCGACCGCGCCGTCGCGGAAGTGGTGGATGTACGGCTCGCGGTTCGCCACCACGATCAGCTTCGCCCCGCCGAGGCGGGACCGGGCGATGTCTTCGAGGCGGTGCTTGGTCCAACCCACAGTAGCCTCCGGGTGCGGCGGGGCGACATGGGCGCCCCGGGCATACCAGTTGCGATTCCCTAAGGCAACGGGTGTACCGGAGGCGACGGGGCGAACGACCGCGGTCGAGAAGTGGGCGGCCGACGACGCCGCGGCGGGTCGGCCCGGCGGCCGTAACCCAGGGTTAGTGTATACAGTTAAGTAGCGTCGAGGCCGCTCCCACAATCGGCCGCAGTCCTGCCCCGCTGCCCGCGCCCCGGCCCGCCGCGGGGCGAACCGTGACCCGGATCTGAACGCCCCGCCTGGATTCTGTTCAGGAGTTCCCCGACTCATGGCCCCGCGCGTGTGGACCGGTATCGCCGCCCCCGTCGCCGCAGTCAGTGTGCTCCTCCTGGTCACCGCCGTCGGCACGGCGTGGTACGTCCGCCAGATGCAGGCGACGACGGCCCGGGTGCTGACCGAGAACGTGACCAGCATGCGCGCCGCGCAGGAGCTGGAGCTGAGCGTCCGCGACCTGCGCAGCCAGGGGGTGCGCTACCTGCTCACCGGCAACCCGAAGATGCTGGAGCCGATCCCGCGGATGCGCGCGCGCGTCGCCGCCGCGCTCGCGCACGCCGAGTCGCTCGCCACCACCCCCACCGAGCAGGTGATGATGCGCCGGGCCCGCACCGGGCTGGAGGCGTTCTCGACCGAGTACGACCGGATGACCCGCGGCCGCCCGGAACTCGCCGACTACGCCAAGACGCTGGAGCTGGTGGACACCACGCTCGCCAACGAGGTGATCGAGCCGACCCGCGAGTACCTGCGGTTCAACGAGGGCGGGCTGGCGCGGGCGAACGAGGAGAACGAGCGCGCCGCGGCGCAGCTGACGACCGGGCTGGTCGTGCTCGGGCTGTGCGGGTCGGTCGGCGGGCTGCTCGGCGGGTGGGTCATCGCCGCCGGCCTCCGCCGGGCCATGCTCCGCACGGAGGAACGGCTCCGCACCACCGCCCGCCAGCTCGACGAGGCTACCCGCACCGCCGAGGACACCGCCCACCGCGCCGGCCGCTCCGCCGACGCCCTCGACGACGTGGCCCGCAGCGCCACGGCCGTACTCGACCGGCTCCGGCAGACGGAACGCGACGCGCTCCGCGCCGAGCAGCTGGCGTGGGCCGGGCGGATGGCCGCCGGCATCGCCCACGAGGTCCGCAACCCGCTCATGGCGATCAAGCTCCTCGTCCAGGCGCTGGCCGACGGCCGCACCGGCGACCGCCTCCGCCCGCGCGACATGGAGGTGCTGGAGGAGGAGATCATCCGGCTCGAACAGGCGGTCGGGTCGTTCCTCGACTTCGCCCGCCCGCCGCGGCCGGACAAGAAGCCGGTGGAGGTCGGCCCGCTGGTCGGGCAGGTCGCCGACCGCGTCCGCGGCCGGGCGGCGCTCCAGCGCGTCGCCGTCGAGGTGACGCCGCCGCGCCGCCCGGTGGTCGCCGAGCTCGACCCGAACCAGCTCCAGCAGGTGCTGTACAACCTGCTCTTCAACGCGCTCGACGCGCAGCCGACCGGCGGGCGGATCGGCCTGACCGTCGCCGAGGCGGACGGCCGGGTCGAACTGCGGGTGGAGGACACCGGGCCGGGGCTGCCGGCGCGGGTGCGCGAGCGGATGTTCGAGCCGTTCGTGAGCACGAAGGACGCCGGGATGGGGCTCGGTCTGTCGATTTGCCGGCGGATCGTCGAGAGCCACGCCGGCGAGATCACCGCCGCCGACCGCCCCGGCGGCGGGACGGTGTTCACCGTGCGTCTGCCGGTCGCCGCGCCCGATCGCCCGCCGGCGGCCGCGCCGCCGGCCCTCGCCCGGTCCTGAGGCCGCCATGCCGAAGCTGCTGCTGGTCGACGACGAGCCGAACGTCCTCTACACGCTCGAACTCGGGCTCGCCGCCGAGGGGCTGGAGCTCGTCACCGCCCGCACCGCCCGCGAGGCGCTCGAGCTCGTCCGCACCGCCGCGCCCGACGCCGTCGTCCTCGACATCCGCCTCCCCGACGGGTCCGGGCTCGACGTGTTCGACGCCGCCCGCGCCGCCGACCCGCACCTGCCGGTCGTCGTCATCACCGCCCACGGCACCACCGACACCGCCATCGAGGCGATGAAGCGCGGGGCGTTCGAGTACCTGCTCAAGCCGGTCGACCTGCACCAACTGCAAGAAGTGGTCGGGCGGGCGCTGGCCCTGCGGCGGATGCAGGCCGTTCCCGCCGTCCTCGACCCCGGGGCCGACGCCGACCCCGGGGCCGACGTGATCGTCGGCCGCTCCCCGGCGATGCAGGAGGTGTTCAAGGCGATCGGCCGGGTGACCGCCCGCGACGTGAACGTGCTCATCACCGGCGAGAGCGGGACCGGGAAGGAACTGGTGGCGCGGGCGATCTACCAGCACTCTGCGCGGGCCGAGCGGCCGTTCCTGGCGATCAACTGCGCGGCCATCCCCGAGACGTTGCTGGAGAGCGAGCTGTTCGGGCACGAGAAGGGGGCGTTCACCGGGGCCGACCGCCAGCGCGTCGGGAAGTTCGAGCAGGCCGACGGCGGCACGATCTTCCTCGACGAGGTCGGCGACCTGCCCCCGGCGGCGCAGGCGAAGGTGCTGCGGCTGCTCCAGCAGCAGCAGTTCGAGCGGGTCGGGTCCGGGCAGACGTTGACGGTGGACGTGCGGGTGATCGCGGCGACGAACCGCGACCTGGAGGCGATGGCGGCGGCCGGCACGTTCCGCGGCGACCTGCTCTACCGGCTCAACGGGTTCGTCGTCCAACTGCCGCCGCTCCGCGACCGCCGCGAGGACGTACCGCTGCTCGCCGAGCACTTCCTGCGGGCGGCGAACCGGAAGCTCGGGAAGGCGGTGCGCGGGTTCACGCCGGAAGCGCTGCACCTGGTCGAGACCTACGGGTGGCCGGGGAACGTGCGCGAGTTGCAGAGCGCGGTGCGGTACGCGGTGGTGCAGGCGGCCGGCGAGGTGATCCCGCCGGACTGCCTGCCGCGGTCGGTTCGCGGCGCCGACCCGGAGCCGGCGGCCGCGGCGGACCCGCACCTGGACGTGACCGGCCTGGCCCGCGACCTGCTCGCCCGCGGCGAGGAGAACGTGTACGAGAGGGTGATCCGGGCGGTGGACCGGGCGGTGCTGGAGGTGGTCCTGCGCCACGCCGGCGGGAACCAGGTGGCGGCGAGCCAACTGCTCGGCATCTCGCGCACGACGCTGCGGGCCAAGCTCCAGTCGCTCGGGCTGGTGATCGAGAAGCTTGTCCGGTCCGACGCACCGGGGGCGGGGTAGGCGGGAGCGGCCGCCCGGCCGCCTTGGTCACGCCGGGCCTGGGTTTTCAGGCCGAAGGCCTGACAGCCCTCAGTCCAGGGCAAGGGCCGAAGGCCCGCCGCCCTGGGGTCGGGGAGGATGGGAGTTGCAGCCTGAAGGGCTGCCAGCCGGCCGGCAGCCCTTCAGGCTGCCGGGTAATTTGAACCGCAAAACCCAGGGCGGCGCCGCTGCGCGGCCGGCCCTGGGCTGAGGGCTGTCAGGCCTTCGGCCTGAAAACCGGTACGACACTGCGCGGAGGGAGTGTCACTTCGTGTCCAGCAGCTCGACGCGGAACACGAGCGTCGCGTTGGGGCCGATCAGGCCGCCGGCGCCGCGGCTCCCGTAGGCCTGCTCCGGCGGGATGCGCAGCACCCGCGTGCCGCCCACCTTCATCCCGGGGATGCCGTCCTGCCAGCCCTTGATGACGCCGGTCAGCGGGAACTCGATCGGCTGGCCGCGCTTCACGCTGCTGTCGAAGACCGTCCCCTTGTCGTCGGTCAGCCAGCCGGTGTAGTGGACCTTCACCTTCGCGCCGGGCTTCACCTCGGCCCCGGTGCCGACGACCTCGTCGTGCGTCTCCAGCCCGGTCGCCGACTTGTTCCACGGCGTCGCCGCCAGGTCGGGCCGCTTCAGCTTCTCTTCCATCGGTGCGCCCTCCGTTCGGGTGATGGGGTCAGCAACCTCCGGGGCGAACGGCCGGCGTGAGCCGGCTGGTCGGGGTGGCAGGTGCCAGCACCAACGACCAGCCGGCTCACGCCGGCCGTTCGCCGGGCAGATTACTTGGTGTCCAGTAGTTCGACCTCGAACACCAGCGTCGCGCCCGGGCCGATGAGGCGGCCGGCGCCGCGGTCGCCGTAGGCGAGTTCCGGCGGGATGCGCAGCCGGCGGACGCCGCCGACCTTCATCCCGGGAATCCCCTCCTGCCAGCCCTTGATGACGCCGGTCAGCGGGAACTCGATCGGCTCGCCGCGCTTCACGCTGCTGTCGAAGACGGTGCCGTCCGCGTCGGTGAGCCAGCCGGTGTAGTGGACTTTCACGTCGGCGCCCGGCTTCGCCTCGGCGCCGGTGCCCGCCTTCGCGTCCCAGACTTCCAGGCCGCTCTTGAGCTTCTTCCACTCCTTCGACTTCAGGTCGGGGCGGACGAGCTTCTTGTCGGGCTGGGCGGTCGCGTCGGTCAGGCCGCCGGCGGCGACGGCGACGGCGGCGAGTAGGAACGCGGACAGCACACGCATCGGGTATCCTCCCGGGGGTGGAACGGGCGGGACTGGTATACGGATTACGAGCCGTGGGGCTTCTCCGGCGGCACCCGCGGCACCTGCCCGCCGGGGCGGACGCCGGCCCCCGGGCGGCGGACGCGCTTCAACTTCGGGACGGGGACGTCGTGCTCGTCCTCCAGGTCGCCGACGATCTCCTCCAGCACGTTCTCCATCGTGATGAGCCCGCGCACCTTCCCGCCCGCGTCGCGGACCACCGCCATCGGCCGGTGCGACTTCTGGAACAGCTTGAACGCGTTCGCCACCGACTCCTCGGGTTCGAGGAACGTCGCCGGGTACAGCGCGTCCTCCAGCAGCACCACGCCGGACGTGCTGAACAGGAAGAACAAGTCCTTCGTGTTGACGATGCCGACGACGTTGTCCGGCGTGCCCTCGTACACCGGCATGCGGGTGTGGGCGCCGAGGCGGACGGCTTCGAGCACCTTGTCGGGCGGGGTGTTCCGCTCGAGCCCGACGACCTTCTCCCACGGCACCATGCAGTCGGCCACCGTCTTGTCGCGCAGGGCGAACACGTTCAGCACCATCTCCGCCTGCTCGGCGTCGATCAGCCCGGCCTCCTCCGTGTCCTCGACTAAGAGCCGCAGCTCGTCAACGGTGTGCACCTCGCCCTCCTCCGCGCTCCCCTTGTAGCCGAGGCCGCGGAGGAAGAAGTTGCTCGACCCGTTCATGAGCGTGATGAGCGGCCCGGACGCGCGGGCGAACCAGTTCACCGGTGCCGCGATCACGAGCGCCACCCGCTCGCTCGACTGGAGCGCCGCCAGCTTCGGCATCTGCTCGCCGAAGACGACGTGCATGTAGGTGATGAGCCCGAGGGTGACGCTGATCGACACGACGCGGGTGAGGAGCCCGGTGTCGCCGCCGGGGAGCGCGGCGAAGAGCGGGTGCAGCGCCTCGTGGATGGCCGGCTCGCTGACGAACCCGAGCGCCAGGCTGGCGACGGTGATGCCGAGCTGGCAGGCGGCGACGCTCCGGTCCAGGTCGGCCACCGCGGCCATGAGCGCCGCCGCCCCGGCCTTCCCCTGGTTCACCAGCTCCTCGACCCGGGTGCGGCGGACGGCGACGAGCGCGAACTCGGCGGCGACGAAGAACCCGTTGATGCCGACGAGGATCGGAATGGCGACGAGGCCGATGACGGTCTTGGCCGGGTCCGGCCCGTCCGGGAGAGCGGCGACCAGGGCGGGGAGTACGGCGAACGAGTAAAGGAACAAGACGGTCGGCCCGGGGGGAACGGCGCCCGGACGCCCGGGCCGCGGGTATTCTACGAGCGAATCCCGGCCCGGGCTGGCGAAGCCGTGAAGGGGTGAGCGGGCGAAGGGGTGAGAGGGTGAGAATGACCGCGGCTCGTCACCCCTTCACCCGCCCGCCGCGAGGGGCTGGTATCGGAAGTGTATGATCCGTCTGGGGCTGTGCCACGGGGAGGGCGGGCGATGAGCGGGAAGCGGGCGGGGTGGCTGGAGCGGACGTCCGGGTGGGCGACGAAGTGGACCGGCAGCTCCCACGCCTTCGGGCTGGCCGCCGGCGTCATCGCCGTGTGGGCGGCGACCGGCCCGTACTTCGGCTACTCCGACACGTGGCAGCTCGTCATCAACACCAGCACCACCATCGTCACCTTCCTGATGGTGTTCCTCATCCAGCGCGGGCAGAACAAGGAGTCGCAGGCGATCCAGCTGAAGCTCAACGAACTGGTGGCGGCGGTGAAGGGGGCGAGCAACCGGCTCATCAACGTCGAGGACTTGACGGAAGAGGAAGTGAGGATCCTCCACCAGCACTACTGCAAGCTGGTGGAGTTGGCGAAGAAGGACGACCGGCTCACCGTGTCGCACTCGATCGAGGACGCCGAGCACGACCACGCCGAGAAACTGGCCGCGCGCCGCGCCGGCGGGCGGGGCCGCCCGCCGGGGGCCTGACGGCTACCACCCGTTGCCGAGGATGTCGCCGGCGGAGCGGGTGCAGGCCGCCCACCACACGTTCGCGTCGATCGAGCTACTCAGGTTGCGGACGCTGCCGTCGCCGAGCCCGACCACGATGACCCCGGTGTGCGGCGACGACGCCTGCCCGCGGTCGCAGACCGACGTGGCGACGTTCGTGTTGCTCGGCGGTATGCCGAAGATGGTCGGCTTCGACGACGGCCCGATGTACCACTGGGTGCCGTCGCCCGACTTGCCGCCGCCGAACACCGCCGACACCCGGTCGCCCGGGTAGCTGTCGGTCGCGGTCGGCGGGCTGGTCCCGGTGACCGTCCCGGAGTTGTAGATCCCCCGCATCCACCACGACCCGCCGGCGCTGTTGGACCCGTTCTTGGTGTTCGGGGCGGCCACGGCCGCGGGCGTCACCCCCGGGCAGTACGACAGCTTCTCGGCGATCACGATGGTGTTCGACTGGCCGTCGGTGATCGACGCGAACCGGGCGTTCCCGTCCCAGTCGGCGTTGTTCACCCCCGCGCTCGGGTTGTAGGCCGGGCTCCCGAACACCTGGAAGTTGGCCGCGTAACTCGCCTCGCCCGGGGACCAGTCGGTGGCCGCGTTGGTGGCGATGGTCGCGTCCGACGGACAGAGGTAGACCGGGATCTTGACCTGGCGGAGGTACTGGGGGTTGCCGCCCGGGCCGGGGGTGTTCCAGAGCGGGATTACCCCGCCGGTGGTGACCGGGGTGGCCGCCTTCCACACGTTCCCCTGCTCGACGTACGGGAGCATGTGGAAGAAGAACGGGGCGAAGTACGCGCCGCCGTAGTTGAACCCCGCCATCGGCGGGAACCGCCCGAACGTGTCGTGGGCGTTGTGCAGGCCGAGGCTGATCTGCTTGATGTTGTTCGTACACTTCGACCGGGCGGCGGCCTCACGAACCTTCTGCACGGCGGGGAGGAGCAGGCCGATCAGGATCGCGATGATCGCGATCACCACCAGCAGCTCGATCAGCGTGAACGCGCGGCCACGCCGCGACCGGACGGGGAGAGAAGCCATCACAGGCTCCGGTATCGGGAGATCGGCGCGGGGGGCGGCCGACGACCCGGGGGACAAGGAACGGCCGGGGGGGAAATGAACGCGAGTCCGCCCGGCCAACAACCCCCTCATCACACTCCGACGCAGTAGCCTCGTCAAGAGTTATTCTCGGCCTTACCCCGCCCAGAACTTGCGGTCGAGCATGCGGTAGCGAATTGCTTCTAGTTAGACGATTAAATTTTATCCATTCTGGTGATTGCGCAGGTTGGCCGGGGTGCTTCGGCGCGCCGAGCGAGTACCCCCGGGCTAGTGCCCCGGCCGAACACTTCCGACAACCCGGGCGACCTGCGAATTACTCCTCATCCCCGGGTTCGGACAGCGGACGGGGCGGGTTCGGAGCGACCGAGACCGCAGTCGTTGGTGTGATTCTTCTGCCGTTCCGATCACCCGGACCTTCAAGGGGCCCGCGCTATTCAACCGCGTGACGCCTCGCGGGCCTTCTTCTGGAGGGCGGGAAGCGTCGCTCTCGGCCTTACCCCGCCCAGAGCTTGCGGTCGAGGGTGCGGTAGCCGATCGCCTCGGCCAGGTGGTCCGGCATCACCCGGTCGCTCCCGGCCAGGTCGGCGACCGTGCGGGCCACGCGCAGGATGCGGTCGTGGGCGCGGGCGCTCAGCCCCAGGTCGTCCATCGCCGCCTTCAGCAGCGCCTCGCCGTCGGCGTCGAGGACGCAGTGCCTGCGGATCAGCCGGCCGGTCATGCGGCCGTTCAGGGCCGACCCGTCGCCGCCGAACCGCTCCTTCTGCCGCCCCCGCGCAGCCAACACCTGTTCGCGCATCCCGGCGCTCGGCGTCCCGTCCGCCTTCGCCGTCAGCTCCGCGAACGGCACCGCCGGCACCTCGACGTGGAGGTCAATACGGTCCAGCAATGGTCCCGAAATTCGCCCTAGATACTTCTCGACGGTAAGTGGGTTGCACTTGCACGGCCGGCGCGGGTCGCCGAGGTAGCCGCACGGGCAGCGCACAATTCCATCTCCTCGCGTCTACTTTCACTGTCAGCGTACAAGTCCCCGGAATCTGTGCCAATTCCGTTCCTGCTGACGGCGCAGCAGAGGTCGCACGTCGCTACCGCTCGGGGGAGACGCAGGGGGCCATCGCCGCTTCCCTGGGCGTGCCGCCGAGGGCCGTAAAACGTGTTCTGGAGCTGTCTGGGGAGCCGCTCCGCACGTCCTGTCCCGTCTCGGGCGTGCACCGCCAAGCCATCCTCGACCGGCACGCCGAAGGGAAGTCGATTAAGGAGCTCAGCACCGAACTGGGGCTGAACTTCGCCACTGTGTACCAGGTGCTACGGCGGGCCGGGCGGGTGAAGAAACGACCGCGGTAAGCACCACCCCCTGGATCGCTAAAATACCTTGGCCATCCCGCGTGATACACCTCCGTCGCGCACGAGTGCGGGATGCCCGCCAAGGTAGAGTCCCGACAGTGCCGCCACCCGGAAGCGACGTGCGCCACGAGAAGAGCGTTGCTTTTTCGACGAGCTTGAGTGGGATGATGCGCGGCAGGCATCTAGTGAAAGGTGATTGTGCCGAGGAGATTGACGTGCGAAACAAGTCCGAAATGGAAAAGCGCGACAGATTTTCCCGCCTTTACGCCGCCTTGAAGGCGGCCGAAGCCTTGGTGTCGTTCCGTGCCCGGGGGGCCGTCACCACCGTCACGGTGGAGGACGAGGACGACAAGCTGTGGGACGACATAGTTGAGCGGGAAGCGGGCCAGAAGGGGTGCCGCCGCCACCAGGTGAAACGTCAGCTCACGCCGCTCGATGAGATTTCGTTTTCCGAGTACGTCGCGGCGGCGGCGAAGGGGAACCCAGTCGACCACTTCCACTTCGCCTATCCGGCACCGATCGAGGTCGATGGCGTCGGCGAGCTACGGATTCTCGTCGGACTGTGCGACCGCGTCCAGCAGGAGGGGGCAGATCACGGGAAGATCGCCGCCGAACTCCGACCGGCGGAACAGAAGTGGGTGGGCAAGTTGAGGGAGTGGACCGGGAAGAGCGTGGCGGATGTCCTCGACCTCCTGCGGCGGGTAGAGATCGACTTCATTGGTGACGAAAGGGAACTCACCAAGCGGGCGAGGCGCGTGCTGGAACCGATGTTCGGTGCGGGTTGGGAAAGGGCGTGGAAGGAGATCGTGGCGTTCGTCTCGGACAAGGACGGTGTCGTTGAGATCCACCCCGACACCCTGCTGAAGAAATTGTCCCCTCCGGCTGTTGACTCCGACGTTGCCCTCGACTGGTCGGTCGTGAGGGATTCAGAGAAGCAGGCCGAGGCCGCCGCGCAGGGGCGAACCGTCAACTACGTCGAACAGTTCACGGACGCGCTGCGGAAGCACTACACGCCCCTTATCACCCCCCCGGGTGTAAAACTCAGCGACGTTCAGTCGGCGAGGCGAGCAGGCGACGCCGAGCGGGCGAGCGAACTGATCGAGGCGGCCCGGCGACCGGGGAGTTGGGAAATCCTGATTCACCCGAAACGGATCGGGGGGCGGGTGCGCTTCGACACGCTTGCCGAATGCTGGCGGGCGGCAGAACGCGCCTGCGTCCCGCACTCAAGGGTTTCGGAGTTCCCCTCGGTCAGGCACGGCAACCGCTCCAGCGGGACTGACTGGATCGACTTTACGTACAACCTCGACCGCGACATCGAGACGTGGCGGCTGTCGCAGTTTGCCGCCTTCGCCTGGATGTCACCGATCAGCGATGACCTCAAGCCACCTACGGGCTGGGTCCAGGTCGAGAACAAGTCCTTCCCGGAGCGAACGCTCGACCTCGACGAGGCGGTGCGAAACGTCACCCTCGCGTTCAGATTTGCCGCCCGCTTGGCGGGTCAGTTGGACGCGCCCGGCGGCGACGAGTTCGTGGTCTCGGTGCGTTTAACGCGCACGGCCCTCCGGGCGTTACGCCCCTCTCGTGGGATGCTCCGGGGTGAGTACAGGGCAAACGTGGCAGAGTTGCAGAACGCGTGGACGTGTACCCGGTCGGATCTGGAGGCGGACGCCGACGGTCTTGCGGCGAGGGCGTGCTTCTGGTTTTTTGAGCGGTTCAACTGGCAGCACATGACCCCCGAAGAGGTTGCTCAGCTCCAGGAGTCCGCCCTCTCACGTTGAATCCGTTGCAGGTCCTGACAGACCCCCATCGGGGTGGACCGCATCTGGACCGTTCGATGTGACGTGGGGAGGAGGCGTTGTCGGGGCCGAGAAGTGGCCGTGAATGCGCTCGCCGGGAAGCGAGGCAGCCCTCATGGCGTGCGGAGGAAGTGCCAGAGAGCGACGCCGAGCGCGATCATTGTCGCAACTGCGATCAGCCGCCACCGGGCTACCGCCGACTGGAGCCCGCGGAGTTGGTCGAGTATCGCCTGAGAATGGAGCAGCAGCTCCGCATCCGCCACCTGCCGCTCCCGAGAACGCTTCTCATCAACTACCGACCGCAACCACCCGCCGAACGCGGTCGGGGTCGGGAAGTTGATGTCCGCGACCCGGCCCAGGACGAGGTCGTCGGTGGCGTGGCCCAAGGCTACGGCTACCGGGACGGGGGAGGCCGCGACGGCACGGATCAAGTCGTCGTCGTCGAGTGCGTTCACCCCCTCGCCGCCGCCCCGGGTCAGCACCACGACCCGTGCGTCGGCGGCCTGCTGCACGGCCCGCGTCACGTCGGCCGGGCGGGACACCGGCACCCGCACCACCTCCAGGACGACCTCGCCCTCGGCCTCCCGTAACTGCGAGCGGATGTCGTCCACTGCGACCGAGCCGACGCCGGTGATCACGACCACGCGGGGGCGGTCTCCCTGGAGGGCGGCCCGCACGTCCCGCTTGGGCCGCGCGGCGGCCTCCCGCCACCGCTCCAGCAGTTCGCCTTTGCCCGGGACGCGGGCCGTGCCGACCAGTTCGACCGCATCGACCCGGAACTCGGGTTTCAGGACGCCGCCCCGGCCCGCCTTGAACTTCAGCAGGCCGCAAAAGACGGCCTCGCGGTTCCACTCCAGTCCGGCCGCGATGCCTTCCGGGATGCGGGCGTCGATGGCGTCGTCGGTCCGGGGGTCGCGGAGCTGAGCGTAAACGAACCCGCCGTACACTTTGACGGTCCCGGTCGTCTTCAGCGGGACGGCCCGGAGCAACAGGCCGCTGACGCCGTCGTGGAAACGGTCGAGCCGGGCGGCCAGCGATTCCAGCAGGGCCGCGAGGGAGAGCGCGACGGGGTTGTCAGGCTGGTTGTTCAAGGGCCTCTCACTTCCAACTCTGTGAGCCAACCCTACCGAGAAGGCACGAAGGCGCAACGGCGGAATCGGCCCGGCGGAATGCGCTGCTCCGGGGCGGCCTTGCTCCGGGAATGTGACGGCTCAGGCCGCGGGCTCCCGGTCTCCGCCGCGAATGCGCGTTAGAGGTGCGCAGCTGCCCGGACCGCGTGCACGTCAATCGAAGCAACTCGCCTGGAGGTCGTGCCGGAAACCGTGCTGCCGGTCGATGTCCCCGGCCCAGACCGCTTCGTAGTACCTCCGGGTCGCGGCAAGAAAGTCGGCCCCGGGACGGCTGCGCTGGCCGGCGGCGTATTTGCCCTTCTTCGGGTCCACGCTGACCGCGAGACTGACTTCAAGCCGGGTGAGGTGATCCCGCACCAGTTCGGCGTCGGCCTCGGAGAAGGTGGTAACCGAGTCGATAACGGCGAGCGGGAGGCGTCGGCCCGGGAGGCGGCCTGCGTCGAGCAAGATCTCTTCGACCCCATCGGCCTCAAGGTCGACAGGGGTCGTGTACTCCGCCACCCGGGGCAGTTGCCCCTTTCTCAGAGTCCGTCCGACGTTGTCCGGGCTGCCGTATGCCCGCCCGCCCGCGGCGGCCAGGCAGCGTTCGGCCGAAGCGGCGAAGCGGACGTGCGGGTACGCCCGCCAAGTCGCACCCGGCGTTCGGGTGCCGCGCAGTTTTTCGTCGAGGAGGGGCGGGGTTCGCTTGCGAAACAACATCACGAAGCCGGACGGCGTTCGGTCGCCCAGGGCCGGAACGAGTTGGTCATCGTCCTGCCGGCTGGAGGAGCGTCGGGGCGAGCCCGCCGCGGCGAGATCGCTCCCGCAGCGAAGCCCGCCGGCCGCGATCACATCCGGGACGAGGAAGAGTGGTGTGACGTGATACCAGAAAACCATGCGGTCGCCTCGTGCCCTACGCCGATTCTGAAGCCCTCGTTTCGCTCCAGTACGCGTTCCGGCCGTGATGTCGGGGGTGCGAAAATCCCTTACGGTGCGACGCCCTGGCGAGCGCGTCCGCCTCGCCGTCGTGAACGCCCGCGGTCGCCGGGGTTGTGGAGCGGAAGTCGGACGCGGGGCAGCCCGCATGCGGCGGACAAGCCGCGAGCGGAACCCCGCGGTCGGGTGGTGCGCCGACCTCAGGGTACTACTTCTTTTCTTTCGGCTCGATGGCCATCTCCCAGAACTCCGGCCCGAACGTCTGCCGAACGACCTCCATCCTCATGACATCGGTCGTCCCGTCCGCGATGCGGAGGCCGTTCAAATCCCGCAACCGATCGCCGAGGTCCACGCGGTCCGAGTAGCCCTCGCCCCCGTACGCCCGCGTGGCGGCGTCGACGGCTCGGAGTGCGATCTCGACCCCCTCGGCCTTGATCCCGCAGATCAGGGCACGCGTCTCCGTGCCGTAGTCCCCGCGGTCGATCCGCTCGGCCGCCTCCCGGGCGAGGGCGTACGCCATGCGGAGTTCCGTCTTGTACTGGCCCAGCGGCTGTTGCAGGTGCGTGAACCGGCCGATCGGGCCGCCGAAGGCGTGCCGCGACTTGATCCGGTCGGCCATCTGGTCCAGCGCGTTCTCCCCGGTGCCCAGGGCGGCGGCGGCCTGCATGAGCCGCCAGTACAAGAAGTGCTCGAAGAAGATGTGCATCCCTTGGCCGTCCTTGCCCAGGAGCCGCCCCTCGGGGATCATCAGATCCTTGAAGCTCATCCCGCCGTACGAGTTGCCCGTGAGGCCGTGGGCCTTGAACCGCTCGATGGTGATCCCCGGCGCGTCGATGGGCGTGACGAACGCGCTCAGCTTGCCCCGCTCGCCGGTCGTCCCCTGCGTGAAGATGACGACGTGCGTGGCCTGGTTCAGGCGGGCGTTGAACCGCTTGGTCCCGTTCAACACGTACCCGCCCGGGACCTTCTTGGCGGTGCTCTTGATGGCCGGGATGTCGGAGCCGGCGTCGGGCTCCGTGATGGCGATGGCGATGTACCCGTCGCCGCGGGCGACCTGGCGCACGATGTCGAGCACCTCCTTGTCCGCCGACTTCAGCAGGGGCCGCACGTGCGCCCCGCCCACCACGTCCCGGAAGTTGAGGTTGTGCTCCCCGGCCCGCTTGAACACCTCGACCATCTTGGTCGCGGGCCACGCCGAGCCGCCGTACTCGACCGGCAGGTCGAGGCCGGGCAGGCCGAAGGCGGCGGTCTTCTTGCGCCAGGCCCGCGGGTCCAGGAACTCGTCCGTCCCCTTGAGGGCACGGGCGGTCTCGTCGAGCTTGCGGGTGATGTGCTCGACGGAGTTCGCGGCACCCGCCGGCCGCTCCGCCGCGCCCTTTTCGTCCAGCAGGGCCACCGTGAAGACCGTGTTCACTTCGTAGACGAGGCCGCCGGTGCGGGGGATGCCGGCGGGGTTGTTGAGGAACAGCCGCGAGCGTGTCCCCTTGTCGCCCGCCTTGAAGTCGGGGACGTACTGTCGGTCGCCGCCCGGCTTCGCCGGGTCCACGACCTCGATCTTGCCGTCCGCCTGCCCCTTCATCAGGACGAAGTGCCGTCCGTGCACCTTGCCCGTGCTGTCGCTCACCGTGTAGCTCAGTACCTTCGCCCTTCGAGGGGCGACGCCGAGGTCCGGCCCCGCGGCTTCGTCCCACGTCGGCGTGTGCGTCCTGTACCCGGAGTTTGGGGCGGACAGAACGTCGATGCCGATCCGGGCGTGCCCGAGGTGGGCCTGGTAGAAGCGGAGGAGTCGCTCGACCTGTTCGTTACTGACGCGGCCCGCGAGCAAGTCGGGTTGGGCCTTGAACGCCGCGAGGGCGGCCTTGTGGGGGTTGGGATGGGGGGCGAGCCCGGCCATGACGCGCAGGGCTTGCATGAGGTCGACGCACGCCGCGCTCGCGCACGCCCCGCCGCCGTCCGGGTGGATCAGGGGGTCCAGTTCGTCCTGGGCCACGAGCCCGCTCTCGTCCCGCCGGTACGCCTCCTGCAAGGAGGCCAGCGCGACGCCCGGCAGCCCGGGAGCGCGGGCAGCCGCGGGCGAGCCGGCCGCTCCCCCCGGTTTGTCCTGGGCCGTCACCGGCCCTTGCCACGACAACACGAGGGCCGCGGCCCAGAGCGAAGACCGAATCGGTCGCGCGAGCATGATTGAGCTTTCGTTGAGTTTGTGGGTGTATCGGCGACCCGACTGGCTCGCCGTGGGTGTGGCCGTCTGACGGACCGTTTAGTTTAGTTACTCGGGCTCCTCTGGAACCTCGGCCCACGGCACCACCTTGGCGGACTCCAGCCGGGCGTGCCAGAACTTGATCCGCTCCTCGTTCACGCGTGACCCCGCCCCCAGCCAGTCGTCGACCATCTTGTTCAGGTCGTCCGTCGGCAGTGCGCCGTAGGTCGGCCGGTCAACCCGAGTCCGCCACGCCGTTAATGACCCGGTCGCGGCCGTCGATTCCTTGATGCGGTCGGAGATCGCCTTGCCGTCCTCCGGGCGGAACCGCCGGGCCATTGCGTCCTGAATGAACTGGGCGGTCCCGTTGGCCTTGAGCCGTGCGGCGGCGTACAGCTCTTGTCCCTCGTGTTCCGCCCCGGCCGCCAGCCGCCCCTCCCGCTTGAGCCGCTTGGCACGGGCCGCGGTCCCTTCGACGGCTGCCTTCTGTTCCCCGAGGAACTCCAGCAACCGGGGCAACTCCGCGACCACCGGCGGGTCGGCCGCCCCCGGCGGCAGGTTGAGCTGGTTGTCCTTCGCGGCTTGCCACCATTTGGCCCCGATGACGAGCAGGGCGAGGGCCACGACCACGCCGGCGATCGTAACCCAGGGGTTCTTGGGCGGGTTCGCGGGTTCCATGTCTATCTCCAGTGTGTTTGACAGATTGTGTAGATTAAAACCGCACCACAGAAACTCGACCATCTCAGTTGTGCGTGTCGGTCGAGGTGGGACGCGATTGCGGCTCGCGCTCGGGCGGACTCGCACCGATAGTCCGGCCGGGGCCGTCTCAGCCCAGGCCCGGAATCGGTCGGTATTTGAGGACGGTGTTTTGGGAGAAGCGACGGGTGGGTTATCGTCCACCCGGGCTCAACGGGGATTAGTCGCGCGAGTAACCGGCGGGGGTCATGAACCGGCCCGCCGGCACTCGGCCGGTCACTTGACCTCGAACTCGTGCTTCGTCACGGTCGCGGCGGCCCCCGGTTGAGGCGGGGTGACGGTGATCGTCACCGTGACCTTGCCCTTGTCGGTCGGCTTCAGGTCGAACTCCGTGACGCTGTTACCGATGACCGTGCGCCCCTGGACCACCTCGCGCACCGCGCTCGTGGCCGCGACCTTCGCCGGGCCGTCCACCTTGGCCTCGATCTTCGAGCCGGCGATCCCCCGGCCGGTCAGCCGCACCAGATCGCCCTTCTCGACGGTGAAGGGTTTCGCGTCCTTGGGCACGACTACCGTCTGCTCGTCCGCCCCGGCGATGCCGCACGCCCCGAGCAGGGCCGCCGCCAGAATCAGAGTCTTCACGGTCCACCAGTCCTTTCGCCCGTGTCGGGCTGTCGCTCTCGCCGGCGTCCGAGTGCGCCGGGTGTTAGAAGAGGGAGCGGATGACCGGGGGACGGGTTCGGGTACACCTGTTCAGATTTGCGTGAAGAACTCGTGATGCTCCCTGGGCGTGTCGGTGACCGGCATGTTCGCCGCTGCGGCGGCCGGTCAGACGCCGACCTCGTCCGCGAAATACTTCGCCTCGCGGTTGTCGAACGCCGGCCGGGTGCCCTCCAGCACGTTCAGCACCCGCCGGTTGATGTCCGGGTTCTCGATCGACCCGGACACGTACCGGACCCGGTGCCCGTCCTTGGCGTCGATCGAGGCGCAAATGATCTGCTCGGCGTCGCACGCCACCGCCAGGTTCGGGTTGTGCGTGACGAGGATGATCTGCCGCCGCTGCTTCGCCTCGCGGATGCACTCGCCAAGGAGCTTGTAGACGGTGTGGTTGTCCAGGTTGCCCTCGGGCTGGTCGACGACGAACGGGATGTCGTCCTTGTCGACGAGCAGGTAGAAGATGAGCAGCAGGGTGCCGCGCTCGCCGGGCGAGAGCTGCGACAGCTCCTTGTCGTCCAGGCTGAGCGTGTACTGGGGCGACAGGTAGTCGAACGAGAAGATGAAGTCGTACAGCGCGTCCGGCGTGACGTTACGCTTGAGCTGTTTCTGGACCGACGCCGCAGGTCGCTTCGCGTCGCGGTGGTCGCGGGCCATGTGCGCGAGCAGGTCCTCCGCGAACGCCATCGCCCCGTCCGCCGTGGAGAAGTCGTGCCTCGCCACCAGGGCCTTGAACGCCCGCGTGCCGTCCTCGACTCCGCAGAACGAGCCGGCCGCCCCGTGACTGATCAGCTGGGCGAACGACTCGTAGAAGTCGGGCCGGGGGCGGATGGCGACGGTGAAGTTGAGCTTGAACCGATTGTTGATGACCGCGTGGGTCTGCGTGAAGTTCTGGACCGGGCGGTACACCGCCCGGTAGGTGGTCGCCAGGGCGGCGATCTGCTCGTAGATCTCGCGGGCCGCGGTGGCCCGCTCCGCCCGCAGCCGGGCCAGGTCGGCGGGCAGCCCGTCGAGGGCCGCGAGGGTGGCACGCAGGTGCGCGGCCGTTTCGGACTCCTCCGCGCTTCCCTCGATCCGGGCGTGGGCGGCCTGCCACTCGGCCAGCCGCGTCTGGTACTCCTGGTACGCCTGCCCCGGGCCGTCCATGCGGTCCTGTAGCGATTCGATCCGCTCCTGCGTCTGGCGGCGGGCCGCGGCGAGCCCGCCCGCCCCGGCCGGGTCCAGGCTCGCGTCGACCCGCTGCGCCTGGTCCCGGAGCGCGTCCCCGGCCTGCCGGAGTTTGGTCGTGTCGACCGCCACCGTCACCACGTCCCCGGGGGCCAGGCCGAGGGGGCCGAGTTCCGCGGCGAGCTTGGCCGCGAACTCGTCGTACTGCCGCCGGAAGTTGTCCAGCAACTGGTCGGCCGCTTCCGCCTTGGACCGGAGCAGCGCGAGCCGCCGCTGCTCGGCCTTCGCGGACGCGATCCGGTCGTCGGTGGCGGTCAGTTCGCCCCGAGCGGCCTCGATTTCCGCGACGAGCGAGCCCGCGGCCGGGTCGTCCCCGGGCGGGGCGACCTCGGGCGGGCGGGAGGCCAGGTGGGCGGCCAGCTCCCGCTCCTTCGCCTCCAACTGCTTCTGGAGCCCGGCCCGGTGCTCCGGGGTCGCATGCCGCTCCAGCCGCGCGGTCTGGCTGTTGACGGCCCGCAGCTTGGCCTTCAAGATGTCGATCGTGTCGTACGCCTGCTTCGTCTTCACCCGCAGCAGTTCGTCCAGGGTCTCGGTCCCCAGCCGCTCGGCGGCCGGCACGTGCGAGAAGATGACCGCCTTCAGCTCGGCGTCGAAGCCGCTGCCGTCCCCCTCCTTGATCTCGTTGCAGATCTTTTCGAGGTAGTTCTGGGGGAGGTACTTGACCCGCTCGACCTCCTCGGCCCCGGTCGGCACGTCGAGGCCGCGGGCGTGGCGGTCGCCGCTCTCCCAGGTCAGGACCGCCTCGAAGTGCTGCGACAGGTTGACGCGGGGGTTGCGGAACTTGGCCGCGGTCAGGAACGAGAAGTCGGCCTCGTTCTTCGAGCACCCGAGGAGGCCGATGATGTCGACCAGCGCGCTCTTCCCGCTCCCCTTGTTGCCGATGACCGCGACCAGGTCGTGGTTGAACTCCAGGGCAGCGTCGAACCAGTGGTCGGGCAGCGGCGACCCCGGCTTCTTTCGGACGGTCAGGGACCGGATGTACTTGGTGCTGTTCTCGCGGACCAGGCCCACCTTCGCGGGCACCGGGCCGATGTAGACCCGGTGCGCCGGCTCGTTGCACAGGTGGAGCAGGCCGCGGAAGGTGGTGTCGGCCTTGATCCAGGTGCAGCGTTCGCGGCCGTGCTGGTCCTTCGGGTACACCCCGTAGTCGGCGTGGCGGTGCGCGTCGCTGCCGGAGACCGGCGGCTTGCACCGGCCGCCCATCGACTTCAGGAAGTGGCCGATGAACCGCGCGTTCTCCGCGGTCTCCCGCCCCTGCATGAGGTTGTGGTAGTTCTCGCTCCGGGCCTCGTACAAGTGGGCCATCTCCATGAACACCGTCGTGATGAGCGGGTGGGACTTCCAGTCCATCTTCTCCAGCCCGCCGTAGGTGTCGAACGGGAGCATGACGAGGGCCTTGCCCTTCGGCAGCGACGCGACGGCGGCTTCGAGGGACTGCCGCGTCACGAGTGCGGCCTCGGCCCCGACATCGAACTGCCGGTTCGCGGTGTCGCCGATCCCGTCGTAGTCCGGGATCACGTGGCGGATCTTGTCGGCCGACAGTTTCTCGGCGGTCAGGGCCAGGCCCTCGTCGGAGAGCGGTCGGCCCACCGCCACGAGCGTGAGCTTGGACTTGAAGTCGTTCAGCTCCTGGTCGGTCAGCTCGTCGGAGAGGACGACGTGGATGTTCATGCGGAACGGAACGGGGGCCTCGACGCGGAGTTCGATGCCGGGAAAGACCGCTTTGGCGAGGGGGACATCGGGGTTGCCCCTCAGGAACGCCCGCAGCCCGAGGTATCCGTCGAACGTCCAGTAGTCCATGACCGCAAAGGCGTCCGCCGCGCTCGCGTTCATCGCCTCTACGGTGGCCCGGTACAGCTTCGCGGCCTGGCCGGGATCGCCCTTTCCGACCTTCTCGCCACGCCACTTGAACGACGCGGGCGTGTGGACGTGAAGGTCCCACTTCCGCCAAACGGCCCCGCGCTCGGACATACCGCGACCGCCTTTCACGAATCGCGTCCCGCGAACCAACGCGCGCCCGCTGGTCAGTGAAACGCAAATTATGCCTACAAACTGTGAAGAGTACCCGCCGGTGTGCGGCGGCCACATGTGAGTTGGGTGGGGCGACGACAAGTATTCTCGGATTCGTCCGATTGAAGCGGTTGCGCAAGGGGGGCAATTGGGCCGTCGCCCGGGGTTTGAGTTTCGACGATCCGATTTATGATGTGCCTGTGTAGTAGGCCGACTCCCGCCCCCGGGCCAGTCACCGTGTCCGGGCGAGGTTGTTCCCGTTTCTGCTTTAGGAGGCACGGGTGATTGGCCGACGCCGCGCGTAATTGCATCTGCTGCGTGTTTACACCCGAGAGGTCGCGGGACGGGGGCGTTTCCTGCCACACGCCCGGTCGCGGTGGGTGGGGCGAACGCGTCGCCGGCGCGACGCGTGACTCACCCGTCCTCCCCGGCGTGCGGGCGAGTCTGCGGCGAACGTCGTGTTCCCCGGAGTCGAGGGCGGGTCGAACGCCGGGGAGTGTGGTTTGACTTGTTGAGTTCGGACGGCGGTCCATTGCGGGGGGTAGCTCGTGGGCGACTCACACGGCTTCGCCGTGGACGTGTTCCAAACCGTGTGCGACCGGCTCGCGGGCAAGGCCGCGGACCTGCGCGCGATGGTTGACACCGCCTCGTCGTTCGAGGAGTGGCTCGTCTGGGAAGCGTTCTTGGCGTGCAAGCTCCGGCAGGAGAGCTACCCGTTCTGCGAGGTCGCCGCGAAGCCGGCGTATGCGAGCGAAGGGGTCATTGACGACGGCGGCGACACGGACGGGAACTTCGGCGACTTGCGCGTCGGCGGGCCGAACGACGGGGCCGACCACTGCTGGGTGTTCGCCGAGTTCGCCCTGCTCCACGACGGGAACAGGGTCGGTGGGAAGTGGCTGCGGGAGGTCGAATCGGACGCGGATAAGCTCGTGCGGCTCGGGTGGAAGCGGTCCGCGTCTCTCCTGGTCGTGGTAGCGACGAGCCGGGGCGACGCGACGAGGGGGTGGGCCGAAGACCTCGCGGAATGTGGTGTATGGAGCCGGCCTGCACTGACCGACCCATTCGTCATCGCTTTGCCGGGCGGCGGCAGTGCCGTCGTGAAGGCGTTCGACATCAAACGCGACCCGGCTCACACGCTCACAAAGACTACCGTCTGAATGCGAGCCGACTCACTTGTTAGGGAGAGGACGCTTCAGTTCGCGTTCCAGCCGTGGTCGCGGGAGACCAACACCCGCTTCCAGTGCGTCTCCCTGGCGAGTACGTCCGCCTCGCCGTCGTGGATGTCGGCGATCTCAAGGATCGAGAAGCGGAAGTCTGCCGCACGGGCAACACCTTCCCGGGCGAGTAGCTCTCGCAGCAGCACGTTCCCGCCGTGGCCGTTCTGGGCGTACGCCGCCCACCGGCCCCAGATCCCGCCCTCGCCGGTCGCGCTCCCGACGTACAACCGGCCGGTCTTGGTGTCCGAGATCAGGTACACGCCGGCCACGCTCGACAGGGCCGTGCGCCAGGACAAGGGTGCCAGCCGGACGACGGTGTCGAGGACCGACTTCGAGATGTCCACCGCCCGGTAGCCGGGGAAGTCGGCCACCGAGCACGGCTCCGGGAGGAGCTGGCGGACGACGATGTTTCCGGCCCACCTCTCGGCGTCCAGGTACGAGTTGCGGCCCGGCCGCTCGAACCCCACGACCAGCCGGCCGGCGAACCCCTGCGCCGCCGCCCGCTCCCGCAGGTCGTAGTACCACAGGTCGCCGCTCTGGACGGCCCCGTGAGCGTCGAACAGGCCGGCGAACAGCCACCGATCGCCCGCCTGGTACTGGATCAAGGACAGGACGACGGGACGCTCGAAGTTCTTCCGGCTCTGCCACCGCTGCCACTCCTCGAACCGGCCCGCGAGGTACTCGTCGAGCGGATGTTCCTTGCCGTTCCAACCGGCCAGGTGGATCTTCGCCCCGTCCGGGGAGAGTTGCGGGTCGACCAGTTTCAACAGGTCGAAAACGGGGACTGGCATCGGCTCATTCCTTTCCCCACACCGCGAGGGCGTGATCGGGCGAGCGGTTCGTGTGGCACGGCCTTCGGTCGGCCCCTGTGGCCACAGACCGCCGGCTCGCGCGGTGCGGATCGAGGGGCGACGACTCGGACCGCGCGGTTTGAGGCTCCGGCCCTCGCTGTGCGGGTGCGTGTCCTCATACAGCGACCCGTCGGCCAGAGTTGGTGGCGTGCGATGCCGGCGGGTTGAGTGCCTAACCGCGCGCCAACGCTCCGGGAGCGCGTCCGTCCCCGTCGTATGCGTCCTCGTCCCCAACCCGACGCTTCTTACGCCTTGAGTTCGATCGCTTTCTTTACGATCGCCGCAAGTTCGTAAACCCGCGCGTCCATCTCCCGCCTCGTCGTGGCCAAGTCTACACCCGCCCGGGCGTGGCCGACTTCGTTGCGTAACCTGGAGTAGACGGTTTCGAGTACGTTCTGCTTGTCGGGCCTTTTGAACTGCCGCTTGGCGGTAGTTTCCTGCTCGATGAAGTCGTCCACGTACTTCTGTTCTTCTTTTCCGGCGGGGCTGAGGCAGAGCAGGGACAGGATACGGTACAGCGACATGTACCGATCGACGGCGTCCGCGGCCTGCATGGCGATGCGGTACAACTCTTCGTAATCGTGCCGGTGCGGACGAAGGTCTTCCAATTCCTTTTTCAGCTCGGCAGAGTCGTTCGGCTCGACCCGTTTACTATCCTTTCCCGAGCAGAATAGTGGGGCGGCCGAGGCCGCTGCCTTCACCCTCTTGCCGTCCCTCTCCTCCTCCAGCTCTTCGCTCGTCAGCAGCGGCTCTTGTGCGCACAGCCCGTACCGCAACGCCAGCCGGCCGACGACCGTGCGGCAGATCACTTTGCCCGAGATCAACGCCGTGTCGACGGACGGGGCCGACGCGAACGTGATGGTCACCACGATCGGCGACTCCTCCCGGCACTCTACCACGACCTTTTCCACCCAGGGCTCAGGTGTCTGGATCTCCAACGGGTCGAACGACCTGAAGATGTACCCCTGCACCGCGCTTGCGTACTTCAGTGTCCCTTTCACGCCGGACGCCATGTCTCGCCTCCAAAGGTCGTCGTGCCGATTCGGGCAGTGACAATCTACCCCCGGCCGAACCCGAGAGCCGACGGTCATCCCCACAGTGAAGCAACACCCGCACGGGGGCGTCGTCGCCAGAAATCCGTGAGCGTGAGGGGGCCGTCTTCGGGAAGGACGCTCACCTGCCGGCCCCGGCGTACCGCTTCGGGGTCAGCCGGATGTACTCGGTCGTACCGTCGCCGAGCCGCCGTACGCTGGCCGACAGGTCGTGCGCTCCGCCCAGCACCAGCAGGGCCACCGGCCCCGCGGCCAACGCCCGCCGCACCTGCCCGTCGTGCCGGGCCTCCAGCCTGTCGGGGTCGAGGCGGATGGTCCCGTCGGGCCAAATCGGCAACGCGCCTTCTAGCAGGTCGGCGTCGTCGAGGGGGAGTACCTCGATCACCCCGCGGCCCGCCAGTCGTCCGCCGGCCCCGTACTCCAGTGACTTTTCGCGGAGGTCACGGGCCATCATCTCGATCTTCTGGTTAATGTCGGCGGGCAGCGGGTCGAGCCCGGAGGCCGACGCCCGGAGACTGGCGATCCGGTCCTCGGTGGCCTTGAACACCGACAGTACGTCCCGGTAGTTGGTTTCCCCCTCGGGCGTCAGCCCCTCGGCCAGCACACGCCTTTGCCCGTGCCGCCTCGCCAAGGCGGTGAGGATCTGTTCCTGATCCCGCTGGACCGCGTCTACTTCCCGGATCAGTTCTTGGAAGCGGTCGTCGACTTCCCGGTCGTCGAGCTGGCGACCGGCCGCCTGCCGGAGGTCCAGTGCGTAGAGGTCGCGGGGGACGTAGTGCCAGTCCCGGACGTGGATGATCCGCCGGATCGGGCGGGCGACGGCGACGAGGACTTCGACCTCGCTCACGCCCGGCAGTTGCCGCAGCGCGTCGGCGTGCGGCCCGGTCGATTCGTCCGCGGCGTGAGCCGGGGTCGGAGCCTCGACGGGGGGCGGCGGATTCATGGCCGGAGTCGGCTTCGTGCACCCGGCGAGTGCCAGCAGGCACATGAACGGTCCGATCCCCCAGGCTTTCATACACCGCTCCGTGGCCCTTACTCCGTAGTTCAGCCGCCCAAAAGCGTCGGTCGGTACGGTGCGGCGCACGGACCCGCGTTCGCCTCCCGCTACTTCGTCGGCGCGTTCACGAGGATTGGTGAATGCACTGTTGCCCGGCTCGGTCCGCAAGCACCCGTGCCCGTTCGACAAATTGCGGCGGCACGAACGAAGCGGTTCGCGCCTGGGGGCCGCCTGCGCATCAGCCGCCGCACGTCTCACGAATCCGGGTGCGCGCGGACACGGTGTCCGCCGCCCCGAAGTCCCGGCTTCCGCTTTCGAGGACGCTCGTGGCGGCGGTCGGCCCCCACCTCAGCCGCCTTCGGGCGGCGGGAACGCACCGCCGGGCGACCGTCGGCCGGCACCGGGATCATCGCGGGACCGCTGCGAGGGCCTCCCGTGCGGGCCGCCGACGGTCGCCCGGCACTCGCGGGCCACTCGCGGGAGTGACGACCCGCCCGGCAGCCCCCGCTGCCCGCGGTAAAGGGCCACGTCCACCGCCGCCCACGTCTCGCCCGGGGCCTCCGGGATCGGCCCGCCCTTGCGCGACGGCCATTCTCCCGTCCGCCGGTGGTGGGCGGTCACCCACCGGCGGATCTGGTCGGGCGTCAGCGGCGAAAGGGCCTTGCGGTTCCGCTTCCCCCGGTGCCGGGCCAGCAGCCGGGCCAGTGTGTCGCCGCCCGATAGCCCGCGCAACCCGCCGGCCAGGGCCTGTTCGACCGCTCGCCAGGTCTCGCCGGGAGCGTCCGCGATCGGGCCGTCCTTGCCCGACGGCCACCCGCCGGTCCGCGAAAGGTGGGCGTCGGCCCACACGAGGATCTGTCCCACCGTGAACGGCGGCAGGGTCATGTGGTTGCGGACCCCGCGGCGGTCGGCCAGCAGCTTCGCCAGCGAGCTGCCGCCGGGCAGTCCGCGGCACCCGGCCTCAAGTGCCGTCGCAATCGCCGACCACGTCTCGCCTCTCTCACCGGCCACACTCCCGCCCCCGGCGGTCGGCCACTTCCCGGTGCGGGCCTGGTGGGCGTCCGCCCATGCCAGGATCTGCTCGGTCGTGAGCGGCGGCAGGGCCGCGGGGTTTCGCACCCCCCGTTCGGCTTCGAGCAACACGGGAAGGGACGACCCGCCCGGCAGCCCCCGGTGGCCGGCGGCCAGCGCGCGGTGGACCGCGTACCACCCCTCGCCCGGCGCGTCGGGGATCGGCCCGGACCCGGTCGTGGGCCAGTCGCCCGTCCGGCGGTGGTGGGCGTCCGCCCAGCGCAGGATCTGCTCGGGGGTGAGCGGCGGCAGGTCCGCCGGGTTTCGCGTCCCGCGGCGGCGGGCCAGCAACTTGGCCAGCGAGTCCTCCCCCGGCAGGCCCCGGGTGCCGGCCCAGAGCGACGAGTCCACCGCCGACCAGGTTTCGCCTGCGGCCTCTGTGATCGGCCCCGACTTGGCGGTCGGCCACCGGCCGGTCTGGTCGAAGTGGTTGTCCGCCCAGACCAGGATCTCCCACACCTCCAGCCGGGGCACGTCGGCCGGGTTGCGGACCCCGCGCCCGGCGGCCAGCAGCCGGGCCATCGAACTGCCGCCGGGCAGTCCGCGGACGCCGACGAGCAGGGCCTGGTCGACCGCGGACCACGACTCGCCGGGGGCCTCCGGGATCGGGGAGGCGTCCTTCTCTTTCTGCGGCCACCGCCCCGTACGGGCGTGGTGAGCGTCGGCCCAGCTGAGAATCTGCTCGGGGGTGAGTGGGGGCAGGTTGAGGTGGTTGCGGACCCCGCGGCGGGCTTCGAGGAGTTGGGCGACGGACGAGCCGCCGGGCAGGGTGCGGCACCCCTCGTTGAGCGCGCAGTCGACACCGGACCAGGTCTCGCCCGGGGCGTCGGCGACCGGCCCGGCGTACTGCGTCGGCCAGTCCCCGGTGCGGGCGTGGTGGGCGTCGGCCCAGGTCAGGATCAGGTCCGGGGTGAGCGGCGGGAGCAGCCCCTTGTGCCGCCGCCAGCGGTGTTCGAGCAGGAGCTTGGCCAGCGACGACCCGCGGGTCAGGCCGCGGAACCCGCCCTTGAGGCAGGCGTCCAGCCCCGACCACGTGTTGCCGGTCAGCCCGACCCGCCCGTCCTTGCGGGTGGGCCAGCGGCCGACCCGGGCCTCGAACGCGTCGGCCCAGTCGAGGATCTGCGGGACCGTGAGGTCCGGCCGGCGAACGGGTGGAGGACGGCGTCTTCGGCTCATGGTGGCAACCAACTGCGGGTGCCTGAAGTCTACCCCGCCCGGAGCGGTCTTCAAACGGAAACCCCCGCGTCGCTCAGCCGCCGTCGGATGTCCACTACTGCGCGGTCGGGAAGGCTGAGATGGGCGGCTCCCGGGAAGACTCGTTCGAGCCCCTCGAAGTAGCGCGTCCAGTAGCCGTCGCCGCTCGACGCGAGTACCTCGCCGAACTCCCTCCAGTGGACGACCCGGATCGCCGCGACCGCCGCCTCCGTAAAGTCGTCGAAGGCCGCCTCGAACGCGGCCTCGGCCGCCTTGAACGTCGCCCGGCGGTCGTTCCGGTGGTGGCCGGCGAGGAGCCCCCGGTACTGCCCCAGCATGTCCCGAACCGATCCCTGGTCCTGGAAGGCGTAGGAGTAGAACCTCAGCTTGTGGGCGAACAGCAGATGCGGACAGAGAAGGACGTACCGGAAGGACCACGGGCGGTCGGACGGCGGCTGGGTCTTCGTCACCCAGTACGCGGCCTCCAGCCCTCGCACGGCCTGGTTCACCAGGGGGTACTTCACGGTCTCCAGCGACACGTCGCTGCCGAGCTTGGCCTCGACGAAGTACAGACGCCGGAGTCCGGGGTCGATTACCACCGCGTCGAACTTCGCCCACCGCGACAGGCCGGCGAGGTCCAGGAACGACAAGTCCCGCGGCGACCCGCTGCCGCCGGTGAGGCGGCGGAAGGCGTTGCCGGCGACCTCGACCTCGAACAGCACGACGAGCCGGTCGAAGCCGACGGTGTCCGGGTCGAGCAGGCGACCCCGGCCGGCGTGCCGGCTCCACAGTGAGCCCGGGGCCGTGCCCGTGGCACCGCTTGCCACGTCCCCGAAGAACCGCCCGTCCCAGTCCCCGCCCTGCGGCCGGGGCGGTCGCGCGTACCGCCCGACCCGCCAGCCGTCCGTCGCCCCGAGCATGAAGAGGGTCAGGGCCGTCTCGGACCGCGGGTTGTGGAACGAGTCGGAAGAATACCCGGCCTTGCGGGTGCTGGCCGCCGTGAGGGCGTCGCTGCGGGGCTTGCTGACGCCGTACGTCTCGTACCAGTCCGCGGTGAGGCGGTCGCCGGCAAGAACGGCGCGGAGGAACTCGATGTTGTCGGCGGGTGTGGGCATCGGCCGTCGGCCTTTCAGCGGTCACGGACCTCGGACTACTTTTCGGGAGAACCGCCGGGGCCGGCGAGTGGTACGAAGGCGAACAACACGTGCAGCTTGTCCGCCCAGCCATCTCGGGTGCGGGGGACGGTCGCCGCGACGGTCAGCACCGCCCGGTCGAGGGCGTCCTTCAGGTCCGCCCAGTGTGCCGCGATCCGCTCGCGGCCCGGAACCGCCCCCCGCCGCGGCCCCTCCCACCACGCCCGGTACGTCTCGTCCCAGGTCGTCGCCACCAGACACCCGAAATAGCGGGTGCCGGCCGGCAGTTGACGCAACTCGCTGGTGATCGCGGCCGACCGGAGGCGTACCCAGTCCGCCCCCAGTTCGCACGCCTTGTCTGACCGGAACAGCCGTTTAGCCTCGCCGAGGACGGCGACGCGGGTGGCCGGGTGGACGGCGGCGAAGTCCAGGTGGTTGTCGATCAGTCCGGTGAGCTGGATCTGCGGGTACACGAAGAAGCCGTGGTCCCGAAACTGGAAGGCCAGGTACGTGGCGGTCAGGGCCTCCGGGATGTCGGCCTCGCCCTCCATCGGGTAGTAGTGCGCGAACGCCCGGCCCAGCTCGGCCGCGGTGCACGCCGTCAGCGTCTGGAACAGTGCCGTGAGTTCGGAGTCGTGGGTCGCCGTTGCGTCCGTCATGGCTCAAGTGTGTGAGAAGTCGAAGTAGACGCCGCACGCGCCCGGCGAGAACCGCCTCACGCTCGGGCGGGCGGGCGGCGGTTACGAACCCGCCTCCCCCGCCAGGATCTCGTCCGTGATGTACCGCTGAAACTCCCCCACCTCGGTGAAGCAGCGGAACCCGGCCTGGCTGGCGACCGCTACCGTCTCCCGGTCCTCGTTCAGGAGCACGGCGACCGGCGGGCTGAGCCCCTTTTGGAGGCCGTCCGGCCAGGCGAGGTCGAACACGGCCCGCTGTTCCCCGGTCGCCGCGTCGGCGAAGTCGTACGCCAGTTCGCCCGGGGGCAGCCCGTGCTGGTCGACCCAGGCGTTGAGGGCGGCGAGCTGGCCCTCCTCCTCCTCGCTCGTGATCCCCCCGCGGACCGCCGCCGCGACGGCGGCCGTGGGGGCAGTGCCCTCGATCCACCGCGTCTCGCCGTGGAGGAGGTCTCGCATCCGCAGGTTGAACTCCGCGGCCAGGAGCCGCTTCCGCTCCTCCAGGAACTCCCGGTAGTTGGCGACCTTCCAGAGGGCCGGGTCGGCCGGTATCCACTGGGAGGCGAGGGCTCCGGGGTGGGCGGCCTCGACCTCCGGGAAGTAGACCTCCGGCAGGCGGTCGCTGATGTCGAGGTTCGTGTCCTTGGTGAGGAAGCAGAAGTTGGCCAGGGCGTTCACCTCCGGCTTGCGGAACTTCCGCTGGTAGAGCTGGGACTTGGGGAAGATGTGGTGGACCTCCAGCCGGTTCATCTTCCCGAGCAGGTTGGCCTTGAGCGGCAGCCCGCTGCCCCAGTCCCGGGCACCGCCCATCCGCGTGATCAGGTACAGCACCGGGTAGAACCGTGCCCCGAGGCTCCAGCCGGTGAAGTGCCCCGGCTCGACCCGGAGGCCGCCGTGCCAGAGCCGGAGCTGGTCGAGGAGCTTGTCGAGCCCGCCGTCCGGCCCGTCCAAAGCCGCCAGGTCCTGGTCGATGAACGACTCGGTCGAGCCCGAGAACCGGCCCCACATGCCCGCCTGGACGAACCAGAAGAGCAGCTTGTCCCGCTCCTTCTCCCCCAGCGGCCCGGTGCGCTTGTCGAGGTAGCGGACCAGCACCGGCACCGCGAACCGGCCGAAGAACACCTGGTCGTGGTCGAGCCCGAGCCGGCCGCCGATCAGGTTCAGGCACGTGTCGACGTGCTTCGCCGCCCGCTTCAGGCCGTCCCGGACCTCGTCGGCGGTCTTGTCGTGGAGGAACTGGAACTTGGCCTCGCCCGTCAGCACCGTGTTGAGCGACCGGAGCAGCCAGTCCAGGCTGAAGTGGAAGTCGGCCTTGGCCCAGGCCCCCAGCCGGGCCTTCATCTCATCCCGGGCGTGGGGCCAGTCGGCGCAGATCTTGGCCAGGGCCAGGTCGCCCTTCGACAGCTTCGTGCCGCCGCTGTTCACGCGGTTGAAGATGTCCACCACCACGTCGAGCGTCTTGTCGGCCCCGGTGACCTCCTCGATGTGGAGGTCGATCTCGGTGATCCCGAGGAGCCGGCTCAGGCGGCCGACGTAGTCCCCGATCTTGGCGGCGTGGCCCGGGTCGCCGCCCAGCCGGGTGACGAACTCGCCGAGCCCGGCCGTCCCCTTCCGCATCAGCTCGGTGACATCGACCCAGAGCGGGTCGCCCTGCATCTTGAGCGGCTGGAAGAACCCGAACGTCTCGGCCCCGAGGTGGAACCGCAGCCCGGTGAACGCCTGGGCGTTGCCGTCGAAGAACTTCGGCG
>VFQN01000580.1_pt1 | contig 66809 bp, 55 predicted proteins | sample 3512371 | NCBI WGS metagenome assembly VFQN01 (sample SAMN10412370, study PRJNA504923) | tailings metagenome | isolation source: Replicate 2 from Balatoc abandoned mine | place: Philippines: Itogon, Benguet | collected 2017-08-28 | reverse complement strand
CAGCGCGGCGACCTTTTCGGTCGTGCCGACGGGCGATGTCGATTCGAGGATGACAAGATTGCCGGCTTGCAGTTTGGGCGCGATCGCGCGAGCTGCTGCCAGCACATAGCTGATGTCGGGGCGATGATCGGCGTCGTGCGGCGTCGGCACGGCGATCACGAAGCTGTCAGCGGGCGCGACTTCGGTCGAAGCGGTGAGCGCACCGCGTGCAACGACGCCCTGGACGAGCCCGTCGAGATCGACTTCTTCAATATGCACCTTGCCGCTGTTGACGGTTTCGACGACCTTTTCGCTGACATCGACGCCCGTGACGCGGCAGCCCGACCGCGCTATCAGCGCCGCGGTCGGCAACCCGATATAGCCGAGGCCGAGAACGGTAACTTGCTGGTCGGTATCAATGGGCACGCGCGACAATCTCCGCAATTCGCTGGGCAGCAAGGCCGTCGCCGAACGGATTGTGCGCGCGGGCCATCGCCGAATAGGCTTCGCTATCGTCCAAAAGGCTGAAAATTTCGGTAACGATACGGTCCTTGTCGGTGCCGACGAGCTTTGCCGTGCCTGCCCTAATGCCTTCGGGTCGCTCGGTCGTCTCGCGCATGACGAGCACTGGTTTGCCGAGCGACGGTGCTTCCTCCTGCACCCCGCCGCTATCTGTGAGCACGAGATGGGCTTCGGCGAGCAGGCGCACGAAATGCGGATAGTCGAGCGGGTCGATCAGCGCGACGTTGGAAAGCGCGCCGAGCAGCGGCTCCATCGCGCTGCGGACCTGCGGGTTCGGGTGGACGGGAAAGATCACCGCGACATCGGGGCGGGTGGCGATGGCGGCGATCGCTTCGGCAATCGCGCGCATCCCGTCCCCGAAATTCTCCCGCCGGTGCGAGGTGACGGCGACAATGCGCCTGCCGGCAAAGCGTTTGACCAGCGGATCGAGGCCTGCGGCGAGCGACGGATTTTCGTCGATCCGAGACTTAGTCGCGAGCAGCGCATCAATGACGGTGTTGCCTGTGACGTGTATTTGCTCGGCCGTCACATTTTCCGCGCGCAGTGCCGCCGCAGCAGTGTCGGTGGGGGCGAAATGCAGGTCGGCGACCGCGCCCGCGACCTTGCGATTCACCTCTTCGGGCCACGGATGATAGATATCTCCGCTCCGCAGGCCGGCTTCGACATGGCCGACCGGAATCTTGCGGAAATAGGCGGCAAGCGTCGCCGCCATCGTCGTCAGCGTGTCGCCATGGACAAGAATGCGGCCGGGGCGATCGGCATCGAAGACCTCGCCGAGGCTGGTCACCAGCCGGGCGAGCAGCGCATCGAGCGTCTGGTTTGGCGTCATGACGTCAAGGTCGATGTCGGGGCTGATCTGCGCAATGTCGAGAACCTGATCGAGCATTTCGCGATGCTGCGCGGTGACGCAGACGCGCCCTTCGACGCCAGGTTGGCGGCGAAGCGCGTGCACGACGGGAAACATCTTGATCGCCTCCGGGCGGGTGCCGAAGACCGTCATAACGCGCATTCGAAAACTCCTTGTCGCGAAAAACTCCTACACGGAAGAGCTTGCAACACTCTTAAAGTCTTGTGCCCGCAAGGAAATGATAGAATGCCCAATCGTCGATGAACTTTCAGGGCCCTCGTGCGTAGGTTGCAACTGACGTGCCGCGGGACTAGGAGCGACGCCATTCGCGCGCCACATTCGTTTCTGCCCGAATTATGCATTTTGTTTGTAGTGGGATGGTTCTAGTTCCGATGTTTTGGAAGCGGACAAGCAAGTCGGACGAAACCGCACGAAGCAGTTTTTCTGTCCCGGAAGGGCAGCGCGTCTATGCGATCGGCGACATTCACGGACGTGACGATCTCTTTGCCGAGCTGCTGGACCAGATTCGTGCAGACAATGCTAACCGGGGTCCGGCAAGGGTCACGCTGATTCTTCTGGGCGACCTGATCGATCGCGGCCCTGAATCGGCCGAGGTTGTCGAGCGGGCGATGTCGCTGCACCACGAGTTTCCGGACACTCGACTGCTTATCGGAAACCATGAAGAGTGCTTTCTGGCGGCTCTGACCCGTGACGTGCGGCGCCTTCGCTATTTCATGCGGATCGGCGGCGATGCGACGGTGCGCAGCTATTGGAAAGATGATGCGAGCCTGGCTGTCGCAAGCTTCGAGGAGGTGGCCGAACGGCTCCCGGAGATTGTGCCGGCCGAGCATGTACAATTTCTTGGCGGCGGCGAGGACATGATCGAGATCGGCGATTATGCGTTCGTTCATGCCGGCATCCGGCCCGGTGTTCCGCTCGAGAAACAATCCTTGGCCGACCTTCGCTGGATTCGCGACGAGTTTCTCGATGATATGAGCAATCACGGGAAAATGATCGTTCATGGCCACAGCATCACGGAACGGCCCGACGAGCAGGGGAATCGCATCGGCGTCGATATCGGTGCGTTCCGGAGCGGCTCGCTGGCGGCCTTGGGGCTCGAAAAGGAAGATAGGTGGTTTCTTTTTGGAACGGCGAGCATTGCTAAAGCGGAATAATCGCGATGTTTGTGAGTGTTTCTAATCTCGGCTTGATTCAGAGCGTGATTTCTTGTTCCGGAAGTACTTTCACTTCAATTTGGCTGCTATAGAATGGACGAGGTGCGGCATTTGTTTTCGATACCCTGATTAATTGTCAGGTAATAGCGGCACTAAATCGAAATTATTTTTGGGATTTGAAAGCAAAAATGAAAAAATATCCAACAGGTTTTGGCGATAGATTTGCGACTTATGGCAAATCTATTGCGATTTGGATCCCTGTATGTTTCATAGTTTTTGTTTTTATGCTCGGAGGGGGCGCGCGAAGTGACATTGCTTCGTTACCCCTTCTGCGCGGTGGTAGCGTTTTGTTTGCGTTATGGGCTGCATTCCAGCTCTCGCAAAATGATTGGCGGCGCATTAGGGTGCCGCTCTTTTTGACCTTGGCGCTAACTGTGTGGATCGCGCTGCAGTTGGTCCCTCTCCCTCCCTCCGTTTGGCACCATCTCCCCGGACGCGAAATCGTCGCTCAGCTGGATGAATTGCTTGGCCAGTCGGATGTTTGGCGGCCAATCAGTATGACGCCTTCACAGACTTGGAATGCATTGTTGGCAATGACAGTTGTGCTGGCCGGGCTGCTGGTTGCCGCCAGTTTGAAGTCTGACGACCTTCCTCGGGTCATGTTCTCGTTTGTAATAATTGGATGCATCAGTTGTGTTATTGGCCTTTTCCAGGCGCTTTCTGGTGCAGGAAGCTCTTATTATTTTTATAGAATAACCAACGATGGTGCTATCGTCGGTCTATTTTCGAATCGAAATCACCACGCAATTTTCTTGGCTTGGGATGTGTTGATTGCTTCGATATTGTTTCGCGATGAGCTCATGCGTAAACGTAGTCGCGGTATGGTTCGATTCGGTCTCGCTGTAGCGATGATACTCCTTACCGTTGTGGCGGTGTTGATTGGATCACGTGCCGGCCTTGCGGCGATCGTAGCATCTTTTGTGGTCAGCTACATCGTTGTTGCTTCTGCTTGGTATTCGCGAACGCCTAGAGTGGGTCGACCTTTGTCGGGTCGAGGAGCCGGCTTTGTCTCTCCGCGTGGCATTTTTCTTGCTCTTCCTCCGATAATTCTTGCCCTTTCGGTTGGAATTGCCCTTGCGCTGTCCAGTCGCGTCAGCTCAGTTACTCGTATCAGGGGAGAGGTTTTGGCAGATGATATGCGCATTCTTGCTTGGCCGACCGTGGAGGCGATGATCAGCAAGTTTTGGTTGCTGGGAAGTGGATTCGGTTCGTTTGCGCAAGTTTTCAAGATTTATGAACCTGACAGTCTGTTGCAACCAACATACTTTAATCACGCGCATAACGATTTTGCAGAAGTCATAATTAGTGGTGGTATATTTTTCGCTATTCTTATCGCTTGCGCGATCCTATGGGTGAGCTGGAAAATTTCGCGGCGCGGGCTACGGAACTTGGTGCGCGGGTATCGGGGAGATACCCGGCTTCCAGCCATTTTGATTATCCTCATTGCTGTCGGCGCGAGCTTGGTCGATTATCCGCTCAGGGTTCCCTCTCTTCAGGTTTTCTTGATCTGGGTAATCGTGATCTCATGCAGTCCGCCGCCGCCTCGGGCAGTTGGTCCCAAATAGGCTTGCCGCGGCGCGATGAGCGCCCCTATACCGCAGGTCCCATGCACAGTCAGAATGTATCGGTTTCCCATGCTCAGTCTTCGTAGCAGTTTAGTCCTTGTTGCATTTGCCATGACAGCGTGCGCGCGGAGCGCGCCGCCCATCGCAAGTGCGCCTAATACGCCGGTACAGGTCCTGCCAAATTTGCCGGAACCGGAAGCGCCGGATGTCGTTCGCTCAACCCGACTGGCCTATATCGGGCCGTTCACAGAGCTGCGCGTTGAAGTGTTTGGCGTTCAGGATATGCAACGCGACATCATGACGGACGGAAAAGGGAACTTTTCATTCCCTTTGGTGGGAAATATCGCTGCTGCTGGCAAGACGCCTGACATCGTGGCGGCTGAAATCCGAGACAAGCTTGCAGGGCGCTATGTGCGAAATCCTCAGGTAACCGTCAATTTTAGATCGTCTAGCAACCCATTGGCCTTGCAGTCGATGTCGGTCACGGTCGATGGCGAGGTCAAGCGCGCTGGATCCTATCCTGTTGTTGGACGCGTGACGCTAATGCGTGCCGTCGCCCAGGCTGGCGGCGTGACCGAGTATGCAAAACTCGATGACGTTGTGGTTTTTCGCGACGTCGGTTCGAAGCAGTATGTTGGCCTTTATAATCTGGAAGCAATTCGCCGGGGCAACTATGCGGATCCTGAAATTTTCCCGAACGACGTTGTTATTGTAGGCGATTCTCCGCAAAGGCGTTTGTTCAAGGACGTATTGCAGACGGCGCCCGCTTTGCTTTCGCCGATTATTCTGTTGTTGAGAGAGTTTTAAGGTGATGGCGGGTTTGATCATGAATGATTCTGATAGAAGCTTGCAAGCCGCCTTCTCAGTCGATCCTATGTCGCCGCTGGTTGATGATTCAACTGCATATTCGTCTGGTGTTTCCGCGGTGGAACATGTTCTTCTAGTAATATCTAACCGGCGTAACTGGGTGATGGGAATTATTGCTGGCGCCCTCGTAATCGGTTTGATTTTAACATTTCTCGCGACGCCACAATTTTCTTCTACGGCACGTATCGAGATTCTTCCAGATTCACCGATTGCTACCAATGTCGAAGGTCAGCGAGACAGAAGTCTGATTAATGAGGTGGCATTCTATAATACCCAATATTCTCTGTTGGAATCTGAATCTCTTGCTGAGCGCGTGGTGCGCGCGGGAAATCTTACAGTTGATAAGGATTTTGCCGCAGCATTTGGTCTCGATCATGTCGAAGCAGGAATGACAAGCGATCAGCGCAAAAGTCTTTCGAACTCGGCGGTTCGCATTTTGCTAAGTAATCTTAGCGTGTCACCGGTTCGGAATTCCAGTCTTGTGGATGTGAGTTTTTCCACTCCTTCTCCGCAACTTTCTGCAAAACTTGCCAATCTTTGGGTAACCCAATTTGTCCAGTCAACGATTGACCGTCGTTTTGCCGCGACGTCCGATGCGCGTCAGTACCTGGAAAGCCGGTTGTCCCGGTTGCGCGAGAACCTAGAGGCTTCGGAGCGCGCGCTTATCAACTATTCCACGGATAAGGGCATTGTAACCATCTCAAGCGAAACCGATACGTCCGGACGGACGCAGAATCGCACGCTTGTTGGATCAGATATAGCCGACATCAGCGCTGCCCTCGTCAAAGCCAGGGAAGCGCGTATTGCCGCTGAGGCAGATCTATCGAATTCTGTCGTTGGAAGTGCTCAAATTAATGCTCCGACGCTCGGTGCGTTGCGCCAGCGTCGCGCAGAAGCTGCAGCCGAACTGGCTCAACTCCGTACACTGTTTGGCGAGGACTATCCCGCGATAGCATCGTTGCGTGCGCAAGTGGCGACGCTTGATCAGAGCATTCAGTCTGAGGCGGCCCGGTCTTCACGGGGCAACCGTGAAGCCTATAATTCGGCATTGCGCAGGGAACGCGAACTCCAGCGGGAGCTGGATGAGTTAACAGCAAAATATAATGCGCAGCAGCGTCAATCGATTCAGATGGCGATATTGCAACGGGAAGTGGATTCCAATCGGCAATTGTACGAAGGCTTGCTGCAGCGCTCGAAGGAAATTGGCGTTGCTGGCGTCGGGCCGAATAATATTTCGATTGTTGACCGCGCTCGTCCGGCCAACGGCGCATCGAGCCCAAGTCTCCCGCTTAATATAGCATTGTCGCTTATGTTGGGCGTGGCTTGCGCCGCGGCGGCGGTATTTCTGATTGAAAAAATGGACAATTCGGTCCGTGATCCACAGGAGGTCGTCAGTCGCTTCAACCTGCCATTGCTTGGTGCTATTCCTGAACTCGTTGACGGCGATGTGGCCGATGCAATTCTTGATAAAAAATCACAGATATACGAAGCATATTTTTCGTTGATGACGAATTTGTCGTTCCTGACGGAGCACGGCGCGCCCAAATCGATAATGCTGACATCTTCTCGGCCGAAGGAAGGGAAGAGTAACTCGTCTCTGAGCCTGGCGACTGTGCTGGCTGCGACAGGCAAATCAGTTATCCTGGTTGATGCGGATGTTCGGAATCCATCGATTAACCGTTACTTGGACGTTCCAAACAAGCGCGGTCTGACCCATTACCTCTCTGGTGACGACCGCCTGTCTGAAATTATTTCGCCTCTGGATAAGTTCGGCTTTTCGGTAATCACGGCCGGCAAGACTCCCCCCAACGCTGCCGAGCTACTTGGCAGTGAACGCATGGGCTTGCTTATCGAGACGTTGCTTACCCAATATGATCACGTACTTGTCGATTCCCCGCCGTTGCTTGGATTGGCTGACGCTCCGCTGATTGCCCGGCGCGTAGAAGGTGTGGTGTTCACCATCGAGGCCAATTCGACTAGAACTCGTGAAATCGGTACAGCGTTGCGGCGACTGCGGATGTCAGGAGCCCGCTTGTTTGGTGCTATTGTGACCAAGGTTGGCGCCAGAAATCACATCTACGGCTACGGCTACGGCTACGGATATGGATTCAGCTACGGAGCGGATAAGGGTGAGCCATGAGGGCCGAACATAAGGCTGCTACGATAGAGTTGTTGCTATGTATCGCTCGGTGATTTGGTCCGTTGCGGTCGGATTTGCGATTGTCATCGGTTTGGCCAGCTTCTCCGTTGCGAATCAATTGAGGCGACCGGTTGCCGCGCTGCTGCTGGGTTTTCCGGCCGCTGCGAATGCGGGCGGTGAACTTGCCGCGCGGACGTTTGGAGTACGCCAAAGGCTCAACCCTGAAAGTACAGTTACCGCAAACGAGAAGCGCCTTGCGCTACGCGCCTATCGGGCTGAACCGCTGTCACCCGCTTCGCTCAGTATTTTGATTGCGGCGCGGGACGGGGACGTGGCTCAGCGGCAGAAGCTGCTGGATTTGGCCAGTCGGCTTTCGCGTCGGAACAGCTATGTTGGAACGCAGCAGATTAATGCGGCTGCCGAGCGTGGCGACAACGGCGATTTTTTTCTGTGGCTGTCGCGGTTGACGCTCACAAACAGCGATTTGCGGCCTACGTTGATAAATGCAATGGCCGATGCAACGAGTCGGGACGGGGCGGTTGCTGCTCTTGAGCCGGTGCTTGAATCGGACCCTCGCTGGGCCGATGCGTATTGGGAGGCGGTGGTTCAACGACGCCAAAGTTTGGTCAACGCTGCCCTGCTTCGCATGCGAATTGCGCGAAAACATTCGACCCAGCGCGAGATAAGCCAGAGCGACAAGTCGCTGTCGATTGGTCTTGCGCGCATTGGGGCATTCGAAACTGCTCGTCGTCTTTATGCTGCATTGGCGGGATCCGATATGGCCAATGCGACTGGTGATGTCTTGCAAAACAGCAATTTCTCTAGGATTCCTCTGCTTCCTCCCTTTGATTGGCAACTCGCAATGACGGGGACCTTGGGCGCATCGATCGATACCACAGCGAGGAACCTAACCATATCTGCAATTGGTGGCAGCCGCGGCTATGCCGCCCGACAACTGGTGCAATTGATGCCTGGGCGATATCGGGTCGCCTGGGAAGAAACGGCTCTTTCACCTAACCCGGGTGGCGGGCTTTCCGTGCGCATTTCTTGCGCTGACACCGGCAAACGGTCAATGGCCATTGATCCGATTGAGGTTGCTCGCCCCAAGGATGTGCAACCGGTGATTATTCCGGATGGTGCTTGCAAATGGTATTGGTTTGCGCTGCACGTTGACTTGCCCGATGATTCCCCAGGCATCGATACGAGCTTTTCTAGTTTGTCGATTTCTCGCGAAGAAAAAGTTGCGGTCGGAAAGGGAAGCAAAACCAATGCCGGCTAGCCCATTGCCGGGTAAGGCTCTCGTTACCGGCAGCGCAGGTTTTATCGGATTCCATCTTACCAGACTATTGCTCGATGAGGGCTGGACGGTCTTGGGTTACGATGGAATGACCCCTTATTATGATGTTACGCTTAAGCGTCGTCGAAATCAGATGCTGCTTCAGCATCCCAATTTTCGTGTCGTCGAGGCGATGCTTGAAGACGCTGAATCTCTCGACAATGCCGCGGATGCGTTTGAACCTGACATTATCCTGCATCTCGCAGCGCAAGCCGGGGTTCGCTATTCTCTTGAAGAGCCCAAGGCCTACATTGAGTCGAACGTAATCGGTACATTTCACGTGATGGAGGTGGCGCGGCGCCATTCGGTCAAGCATCTTTTGATGGCGTCGACCTCGTCGGTCTATGGCGGAAACGAAGAAATGCCGTTTCTGGAGACCGACAAGGCTGATTTGCCGCTCACTATCTATGCGGCAACGAAGAAGGCGGCGGAAGCGATGGGGCATTCCTACGCCCATCTTTGGAACCTGCCCGTTACAATGTTCCGCTTCTTTACCGTCTATGGCCCTTGGGGCCGACCTGATATGGCGCTCTACAAGTTCGTCGATGCCATATTGAACGGTCGGCCTATCGATCTTTACAACAATGGCTGCCTTTATCGTGACTTTACGTATGTGACAGACTTGGTGCGCGGTATCCGGCTGCTCATCGACGCGATCCCCGATAAGCCCCCGCGCCGCGCCGATATCGATCCTGGCGACAGCCTGTCGCCGGTGGCGCCATTTCGCGTGGTGAACATAGGTAATGGTGAAAAGACGAGCCTGTTGGATTTTGTGGCTGCGATCGAAGCATCGCTTGGCGTCAAGGCTGTACGTAACCTGATGCCGATGCAGAAAGGCGATGTGGAAGCGACTTGGGCTGACTCATCTCTGCTGTCCCGGTTGACCGGATTTCGCCCGAATACCGACGTCGGAGAAGGCGTGGCCAAATTCGTGACATGGTATCGTGATTATTACGGAAAATGAAGGCGGAGATCGAATTTAACGTGCGTCGCATCACCTGGATGCTGTTGGCGGGCAATGCATTCGATGATGTTTGAAGAGATAGAAGCCGATGACTCAAGCCAGCAAAGCCCTCTTTAAGAAGCTAATCCCTCGCGCGCTGAGAGTTTCGGCGGCGAATTATGTTGCTCAAAGGAATTCGCTAAAGCCGATCGCTCCTCGAGAATGTCCGCTATGCGACTACAGGGGGTGGTTCGATCGCTTCGGTCGGCCGCCTCGCCTTGATGCTCGATGTCCTCGTTGCGGTAGTTTGGAGCGGCACAGACTGCTCTATTTGGCGATGTTGCGGAAGGAGCTTGGCGAGGAGGTTGATCGAGAATCCGATGGGGTTCTCCATTTTGCCGCAGAGCCGCAACTGGAGAGAATTTTCCGAAAGCAGTTCAGAAATTACAACACGGCAGATCTCTTCGAAAAGGCTGACCTCAAGATAAATCTTGAGGCGATCGATTTGCCGGCTGGAGCCTACCGCCTAATCATAGCGAATCACGTTCTTGAGCATGTTGATGATGTCACTGCTGCATCGGAGATAGCTCGTATATTATCCGCCGATGGGATTCTTGTCGCGATGGTTCCCATCGTTGAAGGATGGGACCAAACCTATGAGAATAACAAAATTGCCGATGAAGCAGGGCGATGGCTGCATTTCGGGCAGGGAGATCATGTCCGATATTACGGGCGCGATTTCAGAGATCGAATGGAACGCGGTGGACTGAAGTTGAGGCGCGAAATCACCGCAACTGAACCCGACGTCGCAAATTACGGGCTTTTGCGTGGCGAAAAGGTATTTGTTTTCGGGAAATAGGTGGCTTCCACTCCGTATACCCATTGCGAGGAAAATATTGATTCACTTCGCTATCAAAAGCCCCGCAATCGCGTGTCGAGTGTTGCATGACTAACGAAATTCATCATCCCGAAGCCGTAGCATCTCATAGAGTGCGCATCCTCTTCGTCCATCATGCCCATGATCCGGGGGGGGCTGTACGAAGCCTCGCGATGCTCGTTGCTGGGCTGGACAAGCAAAAACTGGAGCCGATAGTTGTCATCCCCGATCGCCCTGGAAGCGATGCGGTTCGGCACTTGCTGGAGGTCGCGGGAGCCAAAGTCATCGCTGAGCGTCATGTCCGACCGTTCCATGGTTCGACCGTCGTTCCATGCGCGACCCTCCGTGAAAAAATCTACAGTCTTGTCGGATTTCCGCTGCTGGCGCTGCTTGCGGCAAAGTTGGTGAGGCAGATAAGGCCCGACATCGTACATCTTAATTCTACTAGCGTGATTGCAGCGGCTGCAGGCGTTCGAATGTCTGGCATGAGAACGCCGGTAATCGCCCACGTGCGTGAACCTTTGTTGTCCAGCCGATGGGGACGTTTGCTTGCAGCCCTGAATCGCAAGTTCGTAGATTATTTTGTATCGATCGACGAAGCGGGCCTGCGGTCGCTGGCGCCGCCGATCGTTCGCGGCAGCGTGATTTTCAATTTTGTCGATGCGGCCCGTTTCCGGCCTGATGAGGCACGACGCGCAGCTTTGCGCCGGGCGCAAGGTTGGAACGAGGATGACATTGTGTTTCTGTCGCTCGCTCGAATTACGCCGGCGAACGGAGCGTTGGAATTGGCACGGTTCGTTCATGCCCATAACGATCGGCTAAATGCCCGAGCCCGGTTCGCGATCGCCGGCTTCGAGCCGGAAGGGGGGCTGTTTCAACAGCAGGTTCGGGATGCCATCGCGCGGTGCGACCGATGCGATGCTATCGCCTTCACCCATGACGCAGCGGGACTGATCGACGCGGCCGACGTAATCGTCGCTCCTTTTACAGTTCCGCACAGCGCACGCAGCGTCTTTGAGGGGGCTGCAATGGGAAAGCCAGCGCTGGTGACGAGGCTATCCAATCTTCTGGAGCTCATCAGGGAAGGGGAGACGGGTCTTTCCTATGACATGGATTGCCCGCAAGAACTTATCGATGCGGTCAATCGGCTTTGCGATGACAGGACGCGGGAGTCGCTTTCGGATGCCGCTTTTCGTTTCGGTGTCGAGGAATTCGGCGCGGAGGCTAATGTGGCGCGAACGGTAGCTGTCTATCACGAAATGCTGGGCGACCCAAGCGAAGCCGGAGCCGCAAGCGGGGTGGAAGGGCGTCAATGATCCGCTCTACCGTTGCCCGGAACACGGCCTGGATATTGCTCGACAATGTCGTCTCGCTCGCGCTGAGCTTCGGCGTGACCATGCTGGTCGCGCGCTACCTGGGGCCGGAGAAGTTCGGGCTTTTTTCCTATACCTTTGCGACGGCTTCAATCTTTGCAATCGTCGGCCATCTCGGTCTCGACGGGCTGGTCGTGCGCGAGTTCAAGTTGCGGCCGGACGAGAACGAGACGATCCTCGGCACGGTCTTCAATCTCAAGCTGGTTGCCTACGCCGCCGCTGCCGCGGCCATGATGTTCTATGCGTTCTGGGCGCATGCGGGTAACTCGACTGCAATCACGCTTTTCGGCTTCGCGGCGCTTTCGACTGTCTTTTCGAGTACCGGCGCGCTCAATGCCTGGTTCCAGGCGCGTTCGGAAAATCGCTATCCTTCAATGGCTTCGATCATAAGTAAAGTCGTGATGGCGGTGCTGAAAATAGCCGCGATTGCGATGGCCAGCGGTGTGGCGATGTTCGCGGCAGCGAATGCCGCGGGTGCCGCTCTCGCTTTTGCACTGACCTATTTTTTCTTTCGCTGGACCGGCGGCATGTCGATCTTCAAATGGAGAAGTTCGGTCAGCGAAGCGCGCAGGCTGATGGGCGAGGGATTTCTTCTGTTTCTCGCGGCTGCGTTCACGACCGTCTATCTCAAGATCGGTCAGATCATGCTGCAATGGATGTCGACGCCGGAAGCACTCGGGAACTACGCAGTGGCCGCTCTGTTGTCGGAGTCGATCTATATTCTCCCGATTGCGATTACGACTGCCGTCTTCCCGCGGATGATCCAGTCCTTTCACCGTTCGACGGAGGAATTCGAATATGAGCTTCAACTTCTGTTCGATTTCCTCGTCATTCTGGGATTGTGCGCGATCCTGGGGGTCGTCTTGCTCTCTGATCCCGTCATCACGCTTGCTTTTGGCGAAAAATATGGAAGCGTATACAAGCTGCTCTCGATCCTTTCGCTTGCCATACCCTTCATGTTCCTGCGTGCCGCACTTAACCGCTGGATCGTGATTACGCGTCTCAGTCTGGTCAATGTCATCATGCAGGGCGCGGGCGCCCTGTTGAATGTGGGGCTCGGGTTCGCGCTCATTCCGCACTTCCATGCCGAGGGCGCTGCGGCGGCGACCGTCGTTTCCTATGCCTTCGCCACTTATGCATCGCTCGCGATTTCGCCGCAGACGCGGCCGTTGTTCCGCACGATGAGCCGATCGTTGCTTATGCCCTGGGGCGCTGCTCTTCGGCTCTGGCAATTCGGAAAAAGCTATCGGACGAGGCCGGGAGCGGTATAGGCAGCAATCCGGCTCATGGTTGGTCGCCGGCGCCAAGCGGGTTTCATCAAGGGTTAAGAGACTGAAGGGATTATCGATGGCGAATGGGACTTCTCTTTTGGGAAGGGCGTCGACCAAATTGGCCGAGCTGAACCAGTCTGCAGCCGACGCGCGCGCCGCGGTTGAGCTTGCGAAGATCGGGGTGCCGTATCTCCCGTGGCCGGCGTCGGCCATCGCGCCTTCGGCCCTCCTTTCGATCCTGAACGATATGGAAATCAACGACCGCCGGCATATCGTCGAGTTCGGTTGCGGTCTGTCGACGGTCTATATGGCGATGATCGCCAAACGGACGGGGGCGAAGATCGTCAGTTTCGACGACAATCCCGAATGGGCTTCGCTCGTGCGGGGCTGGATCGATCGCGTCGATGCCGCCGCGGCATGCTCGATCGTAGTTGCACCGCTGAAGACGAACCCGCACGCGCTTGACGGAAACAAATGGTACGATCGGACCGTCGTCGAGGCTCATCTCGCCGGCGCGACGCTCGACCTCATTCTGGTCGACGGACCGATCGCTTATACGCAAGAGAAGCGGCTTGCACGCTACCCTGCGCTGCCGAATATCGCCGATCGCCTGAGCTGCGATTGCGCGATATTCCTCGACGATGTGCGACGTTCCGGAGAGCGCGAGATTGCAGAGCGCTGGGCGAAGGAATTTGGCTTGACATTCGAATATCATACGAGCCGCGGCGGCTATGCGAAGGCTGTTCGGGGCAACGCCTTTTATGCTGCCTTCTGATTCGTTTCTCCGGGGACATCCAGAAGATGAACGGCGAATCCGTCAAATCCTATGTCTATGTACAGCGAAGCGATGGCCATCGGCCGTCCTATCAGATGATCCTGTCGCAGGCCCTTGACGTCGAGCCGGTTTCCGGTCGCCTCGGCGCGCACCGGTTCGCCCGGCTGCTTGGCGCGCGACGGCTCATCTTCTCGACCATCGACGACAATTATTTCGTCTTCCTGCTCGTTTCGCTCGGCCGCGCGATTCTGGGCCGGCGGACCGTGGGCATTTTCCTGCGGCCCGCCCAATGCTGGACCGGCACGCGCTACTATCATCGGTGGAAGCGCTGGGTGTTCGCGGCGCTCCGGCGCATTCGCTCAATCGCCGTGCTGACCATCGTGCCGTTTCCCGTCCGCCCAGAATATGCCTTGGTCGCCCGCGACTGGGTGCATGATCCGCAGATGTGGGATGTGTCGGCGCGCGAGGGATGCGTGGACGATACGCCGCTGGCCCGATCCCTCAGGGATGCCGCGCAGGGACGCCGGATACTATGCTTTGTCGGCGGCGTTTCGGCGATCAAGGGGATCGATTTTCTGGCGGATGTTGCCGGGGTCGACCCCGGCTTTGCGGACCGGTGTCTGGTCGCGGTCATGGGCAAGGCCGATGCAGAGAGTTCGCTCGCGCTGAAAAGGTTGGCGGCCGCCGGGGCCAAGATCGTCGACCGCCATCTCTCGGACCCCGAGCTGGAGAGCCTCTACAGTACAGCGGACATGATCTGGGCTTGCTATCGACCGGATTATGATCAGGCCTCGGGGGTGTTCGGGCGAGCTTTCCAATCCGGAAAATTGTCGCTGGTAAGGTCGGGGTCGGTTATCGAGCAATATGCCCGGCACGTCGGCGCCGGCGTGCTTCCGATCGAATATGGTGATGCGGCGGCCGCTGTTGCGGCGATCGACGCTATCAGGGAAACCATGCCGAACGCGGACGGTGCCCGGTCGGCGATGGCGATGCGCGATCAGTTCGTTGAAACGATCGGCAAATGGCAATGAACCGCCAGAGCCAAATCCCTTTTTGTTGTCGGCGTGACCGGCTTATGCTGGTGAAGCGATGAAGAAGATATCCGAAGTATTGGCCTTTTTGACGGCGGCGTTCATCCCGTTCCCGACGCTGGGCTATCCGATCGCTAACGACCTGACCATTTCGCCGGCCCTCGTTTGCGGTTCGGCATTTCTGTTGCTGAACTTTTTGCACCTGTTCGACAGGCGGGATTATCTTGTCTCCGCAGTTGGCGTGGCCGCGTGCTTCATCGTATCGAACATCGGCAGGAATCCTGCCGATACCTATATGCTTTCTCTCATCGCGCTCTTTGCAGTATTGGCGCCCCTCATTCTCGGCGATATCGGGAATAGCGTTCGCCGAGCGTTGATATGGGGCTTTATGACCGGCCTAGTCATCACAATGGTCATTTCGTTCGTCGAGCTCATGGCATCTTTGCTCAGTATCGACGATGTACTGAATTTGCTGGACACGATCTTTCCAGATGGACGGCGTGGAAACCCATCACCTTACCTCCGCCCGAAGGCTGGTTTTTTCGAACCCTCGCACCTCGCGGTCTATCTAGCCTATGCTTTCGTCATCGTAGATGTGGCCTTCCGAAAGACCCAGCGGAGCAACGTGTTCAAGGCCCTTATCGGCGTATGCATTCTATATGTGGGCTCACTGGCCGGGTTTCTGATCGCAACCTTTTACGTCGCAGCGCAGGGGGTGAGCGGCATTTTCAAGAGCAAGCGCAATGCCTTCATTGCTTTTATGCTGCTGATCCTGTCGTTCGCGGCGGTTCTGATCTATTGGAACGATATCGTATCAAGCACCTACTTCGAACGTCTGGGGATCGTCAGCGACGCCTTTTCGAGCGGTGATCTCGTGGGTAGTGAAGGGAGCCGGATCAACGCCTTTCGGCCCGTTTTCGATTATTGGTCGGAAAACGGCTGGACCGAATTTTTCCTTGGTACCGGCTACGCGAATTATTCAGACTGGCTTATCACCCGTTATGGGGGGCTAGGCACTTTCTCCAGCGCGGGACGCGGGGATATCGATAATATTTTCGCGGCGGTTATGCTCTCCACCGGATTGTTCGGTATCCTGTCTTATCTGACCTTCCTGGTCGTTCGCCTCTATTCGGTGAGCAAGGGACGGCGGATTCCGATCGTGCTATTTCTAGTGGCGGTTCATTTCGCCTATGGTCACATGATCTCCTATCTTGGCTGGTATCTGCTGCTCGTCCTCGCAAGCGCGCTTGAGTTAAGGCAAAACGCTGAGGTGGCGGCTTCGCGCCTTGTGATTGGTCGCAGAGAGGTTGGATCCTCCGGCATGGCGGGTCCAAGGCGGCCAGTGTCGGCCTCTTGATCTCCCATGGATATCCATTTCTATCAAGTCGATGGCCTAGGCCGTGATAGCGGCGACGGCGGGGCGATTTTCGATTACAAGACCGTCGAGGCAATTCGTGGCCGCGGCATAGACGTTGAGGCGGTGGGCGTCTTTCGCCGCCGTGCACTGCGCTTGCCGCCTTGGGCGGGCCGCGTTGATGAAGGAATGTTTCGGATTCCTGCCCGCGGCGTGGGCGCGCGCACGATCCTGTCACACGAGGCAACCTTCGACCTCGCTCCCGTTGTAGAGGCGGACGCCCTTATCGTGCATAATTATTTTCCGGCCTTCAGTTTTCCAGGGCGCAAGGATCTGGAAGGCTATTATCGGCTCGGCGCGCGCGACTATTATCGCAGGGCATTTGATCTGGTACACCACGTTTTCTTCTTGTCTTATCGCGAGCGCGCTCTGGCGGAGCAGGATTTTCCTGCAATCAAAGGGCGCACTACCGTTATACCGCCGCCGCCAGCGCCGCTGGAATTGTCGGGGCGAAGCATGGATGTAGTGCATCTTTCCGGATCTGACGGCTGGTTGCCCAAGCGCTTGTCGCGTCTGACCGGGCGCGATGCCGAGAATTTCGCGCGGGCGGACTTTGCCATTAGGGATTTCGGGACGCAGCCGGCGTCGGCGTTCGGGTTGATCAACGATCGCTTCACAGTCGGGTTCAAGTTGAAGCTAATGCAAATGATCGCCTGCCGCGATGTGATTGCGAGCTGCGCCGACATCGCCGAAGAACTCGAGGTCATTGCGCCGGGATATCCGTTCTGGCACCGGGTTGGCTCGGTGAGCGATGCGCTCGAATATTTCTGCGATATACGGGATAGGCTTTCCGCCGAAGAGATTGACGCTGCTTTCGATGCGGTCCTTCCCGGATGGCAACTTCCAGCTTGGAGCGACCATGGAAGGATCATCGCCGATGTGGTGTGCCGTTTCCCTCCGAGCGCAACCGCAGAAAAGTGTCAAGATCCTTTGGAATCCGCATCATAGCCTGTAAAGGCGGGCGCTTGCCCCGAATATCGTAGCGATCCGAGTACAATGAAAATCTCCATCCTTACTGCCGTTTGGAATCGCGCTTCTACGCTTGGGCAGGCGCTCGATAGTTTGGATGGGCAGGATTATCCTGACTGGGATCATGTGGTTCAGGACGGTGGTTCGACGGACGGAACGCTGGCCTTGCTCGATCGAAGACTGGACGAGCGCCGTCATGTCGAAAGCAGACGGGACGGCGGTATTTACGAGGCTTTGAACCGTGCCTTCGAAAGAAGCTGCGGCGACATTATCGGTGTACTGCACTCAGATGATTTCCTTGCGGAACCGGGTGTTCTGTCAAAGGTCATATCGACTTTCGCCGAAACGGGAGCCGATGCGGTCTATGGCGACCTCGATTATGTATCGGGTGCGGATAGCTCGCGCGTGGTTCGACACTGGAAGGCCGGAAACTTCCATCGTGCGTTGCTCGGGCGGGGGTGGATGCCGCCGCATCCCGCCCTCTTTTTGCGCAGGACGGTGATAGAACGGCTCGGCGGTTATGATACGTCTTTCCGCATCGCGGCCGATTATGATGCCATTCTCCGCTATTTCCGGGACGAAACGCTACGCCCCGCTTATCTACCGCAGGTACTCGTAAAAATGCGCCTCGGCGGGGAGAGCAATCGTTCGCTGGAACGGATCATTCGCAAAAGTCGGGAAGATTATCGGGCGCTTCGTCGCAACAAGGTCGGCGGGGCGGGGGCATTGCTGTTCAAGAATATACAGAAAATTCCGCAATTCTTTTTGAAATCATGAAGGCAGACCAATGGCGAAAAAGGCGTTGATCACCGGGGTCACCGGACAGGATGGCTCCTATCTGGCGGAATTCCTGCTCGAAAAGGGATATGAGGTTCACGGCATCAAACGCCGGGCATCGCTGTTCAATACCCAGCGGATCGATCATATCTACGAAGATCCGCACGCGGATAATACCCGCATGACACTGCACTACGGCGATTTGACCGACACATCGAACCTGACCCGCATCCTGTCCGAAGTGCAGCCGGATGAAGTTTATAACCTAGGCGCGCAAAGCCACGTCGCGGTCAGTTTTGAAGCGCCGGAATATACCGCTGACGTCGATGCGATCGGTACATTGCGTTTGCTGGAGGCAATCCGCTTTTTGGGTCTCGACAGGAAGACACGATTCTATCAAGCTTCGACGTCTGAACTCTACGGGCTTGTCCAAGAAACCCCTCAGCGCGAGACAACCCCGTTCTATCCCCGATCGCCCTACGCCGTTGCCAAGCTCTATGCATATTGGATAACGGTCAATTATCGCGAAGCTTACGGGATCTATGCGTGCAACGGGATTTTGTTTAACCATGAGTCACCACGTCGGGGTGAGACCTTTGTGACGCGCAAGATTACCCGCGGCCTCGCAAATATCGCGCAAGGCCTCGAAAGCTGTCTGTTTATGGGCAATATTGATGCCCTGCGCGACTGGGGGCATGCCAAGGATTATGTCCGCATGCAGTGGATGATGCTGCAGCAGGACAATCCGGAAGATTTCGTGATCGCCACCGGCGTCCAATATTCAGTACGAGAGTTTATCATCTGGTCGGCTACCGAACTCGGGATTTCGTTGCGCTTTGAAGGTGAGGGTGTGGAGGAGCGCGGAATCGTGGACGCGGTGACCGGCGATGATGCTCCCGCAGTGAAGCCTGGCGATACCATAGTCCGTATCGATCCTCGATATTTCCGGCCGTCAGAAGTTGAAACGCTACTGGGCGATCCTGCAAAGGCCAAGGAGAAGCTGGGCTGGGTGCCAGAGATTACAGTCCAGCAAATGTGTGAGGAAATGGTGGCTGAAGACTTGCGCGCGGCGAAACGTCACCGGTTGCTGCGCGAGAATGGTCTTGAACTCCCGGTGTCGATCGAAAACTGAGGGTCCGTAGCTATGAAATATTATGTCGCCGGCCATCGGGGAATGGTAGGAAGCGCCATTGTCCGTCGGTTGCAGCGGGCCGGGGAAGAGGTGATCGTGCGAACGCGCGCCGAACTCGACTTGACTGACCAGGATGCGGTGCGCAGCTTCATGACAGAGGAGCGCCCCGATGCGGTTATTCTTGCGGCAGCTAAGGTTGGCGGCATTCACGCCAACAACAGCTATCCGGCGGATTTTATTTATGAAAATCTGATGATGGAATGCAATGTCATCCACCAGGCGTTTCGTGCGGGTGTTGGCAAACTGCTCTTTCTGGGATCTTCGTGCATTTATCCCCGTGCCGTTCCGCAACCGATGCGTGAGGATGCCCTGCTGACTGGGGTGCTTGAGCCTACCAATGAGCCTTATGCGATTGCGAAGATTGCCGGCATCAAGCTTTGTGAAAGCTACAACAGGCAATATGGCACCGACTACCGCAGTGTGATGCCGACCAATCTGTACGGGCCCGGCGACAATTTTCATCCGGACAATTCTCACGTTCTGCCGGCGCTCATTCGGCGGTTTCACGAAGCTGCGGAGAAGGGGAGCGAAGCGGTCGTAATATGGGGGACGGGGACGCCTCGACGTGAGTTCCTGCATGTCGATGACATGGCTGAGGCGTCGCTTTTTGTCCTCGGCCTCGACAAGAAGCGTTATGATGCAGATACCCATCCCCTGCTCAGCCATATCAATGTTGGCTCCGGGCACGACGTGAGCATTGCTGAATTGGCGGGGCTGGTAGCCGAAATCACTGGGTTTGGGGGACAAATCGAGTTCGATTCCGCAAAACCTGACGGCACGGAGCGAAAGCTGATGGATGTCTCCAGGTTGGCGCGCATGGGTTGGGAGGCGAAGATACCTCTCGAGCAAGGCGTTCGCGATACATATGACTGGTTCCGTAAAAACCGAACAACTTTGCGTGAAGTATGAGCGACGATACGGAATGAAAATCCGATGAGTGGATGCTGGAACCGAGCAGTATGGAATCTGTCGCTTGCTCAATTCCACCCCACCTGCGATAAGCTGCTATCATGCCTTACATGCAAGGTATTTTGCGCAAGATCACCCTGACGCATTGAATGCACATTGCTTAGCTCTTCCCCCCATGCCGAACCTGAAGGAAACAGCCCGATGATGGAACTGGATCATCCAGTCCGCACAGGTGTGTCGTGGCCGTTGTTTTTCTCGTCGCTGCGTGTCCAACTGCTCCTATGCCTGCTGGTCGGCGTCGTGCTGCCGATCTTCCTCTATTTTCAGAACGACCTGTCGGCGCTGGCGGACAATCGCGCCGCTTGGAATTCCGCTCTGTCGGCCGCCTTGGCAACAATTGCCGGTGTCATTGCCATACGCAAGCTGGCCGAATTCCCCGGGACCATTGGGGCTAGCTATATTTTTCCTTCGTTCGCAGCGAGTTATGGCGTTGCTATGGCCGTCATTCTTCTTGTGCGGGCACCCTATAGCGGTACGTTGTTGTCGATAAGTTTTGCGTTCAATCTGATTGCGCGTTTTGCCATCGGCGCAATGGAAAAGCGCGGCAACCGGGGCGTCTATTTTCTAGTGCCGGGAGGAGATATCGACCGCATCCGAAGCGACATGGACGTCGCATCTGTCGTGCTCGATCAGCCAGTCCTTCCGAATATCCCGGATGCCGCAATCGTCGCTGACCTGCATCACGATCATACGCCGGATTGGGAACGTGCCTTCGCGGTTGCGGCGCTCAATGGCATCGGAGTATATCACTATAAGCATGTATGGGAGGCCCAGACCGGCAAGGTTCGCATTGAGCATCTGTCGGAAAATAGCTTCGGATCTCTTATTCCGAGCAATTCCTATGCAAAAACCAAGCGGGCTGTAGATATTGTGCTGACTTTGGCCGTGCTGCCGCTTCTGCTTGTGCCGCTGCTGCTGACCGCATTTCTTATCCGAATGGATTCGCCGGGATCGATATTCTTCACGCAGGAGAGGATCGGCTATCGTGGCCGGTCATTCCGCGTTCTCAAGTTTCGAACGATGCGCGATCATGCCTTGGAAACAAGGGAGGAAGTCGATTCAGTGCGGGATGCCATCACCCGTCATGGCGACGACCGCATTACCAGAATCGGCCGTTTTCTAAGGAGAACACGAATCGACGAACTGCCGCAGATCGTCAATATTCTGCGCGGGGAAATGAGCTGGATCGGCCCCCGTCCCGAGGCGCGCCCTTTGTCGGAATGGTATGAAAGGGAAATTCCCTTTTATTCCTATCGCCATATCGTCCGTCCCGGGATCACCGGGTGGGCGCAGGTAAATCAGGGGCACGTTGCCGGGATCAGCGAAGTTCACGACAAATTACGGTTCGATTTCTACTATATCAAGAATTTCTCGATGTGGATCGATCTCGTCGTGTTGTTCAAGACCGTGGTGGTGGTAGTCCGAGGTTTTGGCGCGAAATAGGCGACTTTCGAGCGCTTCCGGGCGGTAGGCGGTTCAACAGAAAGCCGTCGCTTGCGCGAAGGGTGGAGGTAGATGCTACATCGGGCGCCCGGACCGCCTGGCTCATTGAACCCGTTTCAGCGTGATGGCTTGATCTCGTCCATGAAGCGCATGGTTTCATGCCACCATTCAGCGTCCGGATCCCATGGTGCCTTTTTGCTCGCGGCTTCGTCCCATCCGCCCCAGATGATGATACCGTCGGCAAGGCGATAGGCGGTTTCCAGTTGAAGTCGCCAATATTTCCCAGGGATGGGGCGCGGGGGGCGAGGGTTTCCCTCATTGTGATAATTGGGCCACAGGAAAACATATACGGGCTTCGAAGATAGCCGCCGGGCTTCGCAAATCTGCGCGCTAGCATAGGTCACCCACTGCTCTTCTTTAGGATAATAGGTGTAGATTGAGGGGAATAGCGCATCCACATTTCGAGCAAGAGGAGCCGCGCGATCGTTCTGCTTCTGCCACTGAGTATATTTTTCCGACCCCGACGGAGCAACCGCGCGCCAGTAGTCGATAAGCGGAACATAGCCATAGAAGCCTAACTCGCGTCGGGTGCCGGATGCACGAAATGCAGCCAGAATTTTCTCCAGCTTGGCGATGCCCGATCGAGCCTGCGCATCGTCCTTGGCCAAGTCGTAGTCCTCAAAATCGAGTACGATTGGTGCATCGTCGTCCGGCAGGCTTTTGACATAGCTGCGTACTCTGGACCCATCGGGCGGGCCGATGCGCGAGACGCCGGGCGCCCAAATCCCGCGATCGACGATGTGAATTGGTTTCAGGCCAAAGGCGGCGAGGTCGGGTTGCCCTTCGAAAAACAGGCCGTTGAACATCCTGAACGGACGCGCCGCAGGCTTACTGCATTCTATCGCATGCACTTCCGCGCCAGGCGAGAGAATAAGGAATATCACGATCAGGGTAAGGATGGATGCGAAGCGATTCATGCCAGCTACATATCCGGATTTCCGTGTTAATCCGATCAAATTCAAACGATGGCTGATCGAGGCGCGCCTATGGGCAAGGTCCGTCATTTGCGCATTTCAGTGTCCCCTCGCGAGTGGATGGATTTAATCACGGACTGGTCATAAGCAATTGAAATATAATTATATTCCTTCGCGATTCTTCCTCGTGCTGAACAACATCGTTTCAAAACTCGAACGGGAAATTGATAGGTCCTGACCCTATGGCTTTGCTTTTTCGGGCGGGAGGCTTGAATAAGAGCGAAGGACGCGGCTGGTCCCGGCGCGGGGCAGGGGGTAAGATGGTGTGGGAAGGCGATCGAGCATTGCCAGTATGTCAATCCCGCGGGGGCGCACCGCGACTACCGAATAATAGGTAGGGGTTCCGCTGACGACGGCCTCTCCGCGTACAGATATGGCTGAGCCGCTGGCGTCAGTGGCGAGAAGGTAGCGATCATTCGTTCCTGTGGGTCGATACACAGCTTGCCCTTTTCCCAAGTGGGAATCGAGGCACCAGAAGCTTGCCGAGATTCGGATGTCCGGTATCTCTTTCCTCGTTGTGAGCGTCACGAGTCCATAGGCTGGAGCATCGACGGGATCTCCCGGTGGATGCGCCAATGGAATTGTGCATCGAGCGATCGGTCTGACGGGCTGGCCCAATGCTGCCGAGGAGAGGCTGAGGTCAGTGACAGCTGCCTGCATCCATGTTGCGGTATCAGCAGCCGAACGCTTGAGCGACGATGCTCGCAGCAGGACATACCAATCGCCGGATGCAAACAAGGCTGTCCCGATACTTTGCCGTTTTCCATGTTGAAGGCGGTTGTAGACCGCAAGGATGCCTGAGTCCTTGCCGAGGCCCGAAGGCGTGAAACTGTGCGGCGGAATAGCCAGGCCGCCGCCTTTTTGATGGAGATCGATTTCGATCATTCGTTGCGCTTGCGAAAACCAGACCGGCACGTTCCCCGACGTGTTTCGGAAAACACTGATTGTTAGCAACTCGCCGCTCTTTTCGGTTCCGAACACAGCTTGGATATCCAAATTGTCCGGAGCGATCGTTTGCGCCGACCGAGAGAGGCCGCCTACAGTCGGCGGGATGGCGATGCCGGATCGGGCAATGCCTAGGGGAGCGTTCGGGGATTCGCTTGCAGAGGAGATGCCGATAGACGCTGCGCATAGCATCATGATCGCAATGGTCCGCCTCGGACTAGTTATTGTCATGAATCGTTAGGTCTTTCCGGCTTTCTGATTAACAACCGCAATCCGCGCGACCGTCGTCAGCTCTCGTAGCCCTCGCGATTATCCAATTGCCAGCGCCACGATGAAGTGCACATGGCATCGACGTCAAGCCGAGCCTGCCAATTGAGTAGGCGTTCAGCCTTCACCGTTGCCGCGAAACTGCTCGCGACGTCTCCTGGCCGCCGCGGCGCGATTTCGACGGCGATGGCGTGGCCGCACGCGCGCTCGTAGGCGGCGACGAGTTCCTTGACGGTGATGCCGGTGCCGGTGCCAACGTTGATCGCCTCGCAGCCGCCGGCGCGCCCGCTGTAGTCGATCGCCGCGAGGTGCGCGGCGGCGAGATCGACGACATGGATATAGTCGCGTTCGCCAGTGCCGTCGCGCGTGTCATAATCGTCGCCGAAGATCGCAAGCTTTTCGCGCTGGCCCACCGCCACCTGCGCGATGAAGGGCATCAGATTATTGGGGATACCCTGCGGGTCTTCGCCGATCCGGCCCGATTCATGCGCGCCAACGGGATTGAAATAGCGCAGCAGCACCGCCGACGCGTCCGGGGTCGCCTTGGCCCAGTCGCCGATGATGCCCTCGGCCATCGCCTTGGTCCGGCCATAGGGGTTGGTGGGGGCGATCGGATGATCCTCGTCGAACGGCAGATAATGCGCCTCGCCATAGACGGTTGCCGAGGAGGAGAAGACGATCCGCTTGCACCCGGCGGCATCCATCGCCGCGAGCAGGTTCATCGTGCCGCTGACGTTGGTCTGATAATAGAGGAGGGGGAGGTCGCTCGATTCTCCGACAGCCTTGAGCCCGGCGAAATGTACGACCGCATCGGGCGCAAATGTGGTCACCGCATCGCATAGCGCGTCGGCGTCGCGAATGTCAGCCTCGACTAGTCGCATGTCGCGGTTGGTCAGTTGCCGCACCCGATCGAGCGCGACGGGCGAGCTGTTCGCGAAATTGTCGAAAACGCACACCTCATGCCCCGCCGCCAAAAGCTGCACGAGCGTGTGGCTGCCAATATAGCCCGCCCCGCCGGTAACAAAGACCTTCACCCATCGCCTCCTTGCACCGCCTGCCTAGCGCTTCGCGCGGCGCGGTCAATTCAGAAGGGCTTAGGCACCAGAAGCAAAGGTGGCGTTACGTGCTTTGGCTGCGACGAAAATAGAGGGCGCTCGATCCGTCGCTGGCAAAAGCGGGCTCCCGTGCGAAGAGCGCCGGGACATTCTGCGCAAAAGCATCGTGGGTGGCGGGCGTTTGCGCGGCAAGCCGGCCACCGCCGATCCACAGCACCGTGTCGGCAAATTGTGCGACGAGCGACAGGTCGTGAAGCACCGCGACCACCGTGCGGCCGTCGGCGGTGAGCGCGGCGAGGCATTCCATCACGCGATATTGATTGGCGGGATCGAGCGCCGCGACCGGTTCGTCGACGAGCAGGACCGGCGTTTCGGCGGCGAGAACGCGAGCGAAACAGGCGAGAGCTGCCTCGCCGCCCGACAGGCTGGTAACGCCGCGATGGGCAAGGTCGGTGCAGCCGGTGGCGGCCATTGCGCGGTCGATCGCCGCCTTGTCCTCGGCAGAGAGCCGTCCCGGTGCGGCGCCATAGGCGAAGCGGCCGAGCGCGACCATGTCGGCGACGCTGATATCCCAGGCGAGTTCGTGCACCTGCGGCAGATAGGCAAGCCGCCGCGCGCGTTCGGCGGGGCGCAGTGCGGTGACGTCGGCGGCGCCCATGCGAATCGCGCCCTGCGTCGGCACGACGCCCGCCATCGCGCGAAGCAGCGTCGATTTGCCTGCGCCATTGGGGCCGACGATCGCGGTCAACTGTCCCGGCGCGAATCGGACGCTGATGTCGGCGATGAGGGGGGTGCCCTGCGCCTCGACGCGCAGCGCTTCGATGATCAGATCGTCAGCCACGCGAAGCTCCTCGGCCGCGGTGCAGCACGATCAGCGTGAAAACGGGCGCGCCCGCAAGCGCGGCGACGACGCCGAGGCGCAGCTCATTGTCGGTTGGCAGAATACGCACCACAAGATCGGCAAGCACGAGGAGCAGCGCGCCCAGCCACGCCGCCGGCGCCAGGGTCCGCCCCGGATCGTGCCTAGTCCACGGGCGAACCAGATGCGGCGCGACGATCCCGACGAAGCCGACCGCGCCGGCCAGCGCCACCGCGGCGCCGGTTGCGATTCCGGTTCCGGCGACGATCGCGATGCGGGTGCGGCGGACGTCGAGGCCGTGCGCCGCGGCAGCGGTCTCGCCAAGCGTGAGTAGCGACAGGTTCGCGCGCTGGGCGAACAGGAATAGCGCGCCGACGAGGATCAGCGGTGCGGTCATCGCAAGATCGGCGAGCGACCGGTTGGCGACCGACCCGAGCGTCCAGTTGACGAGATCGGAGAGCGAAAAAGGATTGGGCGCGAAGTTGAGGATCAGCGCCATCAACGCGCCCGCGAGGCTCGAGAGGCCGACCCCGACGAGGATCAGGCTCGCCATGCCCTGCGTCCGCACCGCCGCCGAGGCGAGGAGCAGAGTCGCGAGCGCAGCGCCTGCGATGGCGCCGAGGGGAAGCGCCCAGGGGAAGAGTGCCGCGAGCCCGAAATAGAGCGTCAGCGTTGCCCCGAGCGTTGCCGCCGCCGAGACTCCAAGGATTCCGGGTTCGGCAAGCGGATTGCGCGTGAGCCCTTGCAGCGCGGCGCCGCAGAGGCCCAGTGACGCGCCAACGACCGCGGCGCTGAGCACGCGCGGCAGCCGGATGTCGGCAAGGATGATCGCCGCGGCGGGATCATGCCCGCCGAGCCAGCCGGCGAACAGCGACGGCGACACGGCATCGGGGCCGGTCGCCAGCGCAAGCAGCGCGGCAAGGAGCAGCAGCGCGGCGAGGGTCAGGTTTAGGCGCGTCATCGCATATCCCTTCGCGCATCGGCGAGCGCCTTGACCGCGTGCCCCGTCAACCAATTGCCGCACGAGAGCCAGCCACCGGGCACCTCGACATCGCGGGCATGGCGCGTGGCTTCGGCCACGACGGGGTGGCGCGAGCCGGTCCAATAATCCTGCCGATAGCGCGCGCTGTCGAAAAAGGCACGGAACACGAGATCGGGCGGACGGCGCACCATCTCCTCGATCGGCAGGCTGCCCCAGCCGGGGCGGGTGCGATAGGGGGTGAAGCCCGCCGCTTCCATGACCTCGGCGACCAGTGAACCGGGGCCGGTCGTGACGTCGCCGGGGGTGATGTAAAGCGCGGTGCCCGCGTGCCCGCCGCCCTGGTGCGCGGCGGCGACCTCGGTATCGAAGGCCTTGACCAGCGCCGCGGCGCGCGGGCCGGCGCCGAGCGCCGCGCCTGCCCGGAGCATCTGGCTTCGGACATCGGCGAGCGTGCCCGCATAGCCGAGCTGCACGACCCTTATCCCCATCGCTTCGAGCTGGCGGTCGAGCTTCGCGCTGCCGCCATAGGAGCGCACGACCACCGCGGGGCGCAGCATCGCAATATCCTCCAGCTGCGGGCGCAGCCGCGGCAGGCCCGCGGCGCGCGGCGCGGCAAAGGCGCTGTCGCTCGCCGCCTCGAAGGATATGGCGCGGATGCGCTCCCGGGGCACGAGGCCAAGGAGCATCTGGTCGGCGCAATAATCGATGCTGACGATGCCGTGACGGGCGGGGAGCGGCGCGCGCGGCTGGCAGGCCGAAAGGGCCGCCAGCATCGCGAGGGCCGCTCCCGCGCGCATCAGAAGGCCCAGCGGACCCCGACATAGGCCGAGCGGCCCGCGGTGCCATAGCCCGCCACGGTCCGATAATCGGTGTCGAACAGATTTTCGATGCGGCCATAGACATCGATTCCGGCGACGAGCGGGTAGCTCGCGCGCAGATCGACCAGCCAATAATCGTCCAGCGTCACATTGTTCGCGCGATCGTCGAAGCTCTTGCCGGCATAGCGCGCGGCGACCGACAGGTCGGCGCCAGCAAAGGCGCCACCGGGCGTCCAGCCGAGTTCGGCATTGGCAAGATGCTTGGGGCGCCGCGCCAGCCGATTGCCCTCGTAGACCGAACCGGGGGTGCGGTCGGTCGCGACGACGAGGCTGTAGTTGGCGCTGAAGCGCAGGCCCGGCGAAAGCTGCACCGCGCCCTCGACCTCGACCCCCTGGCCGCGCGCGCGGTTGATATTGTCGTAAGTACCGAAAGGGCGGTTGCCCGTCGCGCAGATCGGGGGCAGGGGATTGGGACCGGCGGGGCAGTTCACGAAATCGATAAGATTGCGCGTGTCGCGGCGATACCAGGCGATATCGATGAACCCGAGCGGTGCGGCTTCGATGCGGACCCCGACTTCATAGGCGCGGGCGCGCTCGGGCTGCAGATCGGGGTTGCCGTAGGCGCCTGCGGTATCCGAAAGCTGGAACAGCGTCGGCGCCTTGAAGCCTTCGCGATAGCTCGCGCGCAACGTGACATGATCGCCGAGCTTCTGCCCGGCATCGAAGGCGAGGCTAGTCGCGCCGCCGAAGTCGCGGTGATCGTCGCGGCGCACCCCCGCGGTCAGCGACAGCGTCTCGGTGGGCTTGCCGACGATCATGGCCCATAGTCCGGTGGTCGCGGTGCGGCCGCTGTCGCTCGAAAAGGCGTCGGCGGTCAGCGAGCGCGTCCATTCGCGTTCGGCGCCCGCGATCAGCCGCACTTGCTGTCCGCCTGCATTGCCCGCGGTCAGCCAGTCGATGCTGTACGAAAGCCGCTCGCTGCGACCGCGCGCCTTGAAGCTCGGAACGCTGCCCGCCGCCGGGTCGTAATTGTCGCGGTTGATGTCGGCAAAGCCGAAGGCGAGCTTGTGTGAGAAGCCGGTCGTGCTCGCGTTGCCGCCGGGGCGGTGTTCGACCGAGGCAGCGGCATAATGTTCGCGCGTCTTTTGATATTCGGCGGTGTCGCCGAAGCTGTAGGTCGGGGGCGCGAAGCCGTCGAGGTCGACGCGGCTGTCGGCATATAGGCCGAAGGCGCGGAAGGTCAGCGTATTGCCGATTTCGGTCCGGTTGGTGAGGTTGAGCGCATATTGGCGATAGCCGTCGCGCTCGGTGCCCACCGCGGCATTGCTGATCCCGTCGGTGCGGACATAGCCGCCGCCGAGGCCGAATTGCGACGCGCCGAGGTCGGCGCGGAACTGGCCGTTGACCCGCGCCGTATCGCGCGCGCCATATTCGGCGCCGATCCGGCCGCTCGTGCCGCCGCCGACCGCGTCGGGCTCGGTGGTCGAGATGGCGACAACCCCGCCGATCGCCTGGCTGCCCCACGGCAGGCTGTTCGCGCCGCGCAGCACCTCGATGCGGTCGATCGCGCCGAGCATCAGATTGGCGAAGTCGAAGCCGCCGCCCGGCGAGGAGGGGTCGCCGACGCGCACCCCGTCGATGACGACCAGCGTCTGTTCGCCCTCGGCGCCGCGGATGCGCACATTCGATACGCTGCCGAGCGTACCATATTGGGTGATGCTGACCCCGGGCAACCGCGCGATCAGATCGGCGGCGGTGCCGTTCTGGGCGCGGCGGATGGCGGCGGCGTCGATGATCGAGACCGAGGCGTTGCTTTGGTCGGCGCCGAGCAGATCGCCGACGACGGTGATCGTCGAACCATCGGGATCAGCGTCCTGCGCCGATGCGGGCGAGGCTGCGGCAACGGCCACGAGCGACAAGGTGGATTTCCAGAAAAATGAATTCACGAGTACCTCCAGCGTAACGGCTTGCCGTCACGCGAGGATCCTCGCCTGCGCCCGGTACACCCCGCCCGCGTGCAGATAACGGCGACGCCCTGGCAGGTCTCCTGGCTCGCCGGGTCAGCGGTGGGATGCGGCCTTCCCGGAAGACAAGCTTCCAGTGGCATGATTGCATCCACCTCGCCGGACTACAGTTGCGGGGGCAGCGCCGGATCGACCGGTCTTCCCTTTTCATGCCTGTTTCCAGGCAACCCGAGGTCACGGTGCGGGCCGCTAGCAAAAGCGCGGCCGCGCTGCAATCGCCAATTCGCAGGCCGAGGTTGGACCGGCGCGCCGTGTTTCAGGTGAAGTCGGGGCTGGCCGCGGCCGGCTCGGTGGCGGGCTCGGCCGGGGCTTTCCTGTCGGCGGCGGCTGAACGGGCGGCGCGAACGGCCCGGGCGACGAGGAGGGTCGCGAGCGGCCAGACGATCGTGTTGAACAGGTCCATACGCGTTTCGGGCCAGTTCCAGTTGCCGAGATTGATCCGGTCGAGCACTTCGTTGCCGCAGGCGGCGATGATGACGATGCCGAGCGGCAATATGTCATCGAGGCCCCGGCGCATCACGAGCGCGGTCGCGAGGAAGATGAGCATCCCCGCATGCAGGTGCAGCATCGCATCGGGGAGGCCCGTCGTCGCCCCGATATCGTGAATGAGGCCGTGATAATCGGCGGCGGCTTGCTGCAGAATTTGCATTGATCTCTTTCAAATTGCGCGGAATTTCGAATCGGGCCGCCGCCCTTTGGCGCGCGCTGCCTGAACCCTGCTTGTATGCATCGAGCTGGCGCGCATTGGCGGAAAAGTTGAAGGCCCCGCCGTCCGGCGGGGCCTTCGAGGCTGGTGCAATCCTATCCACTGGAGGTGCCCGGCCCTTGTCCAAAACTCAATCTGCCATGAGCTTTTTCACCGCTACAAATATTTGTCAACGAACGATAATTTATTTCGAGCCAAATTGGATGCTATTGTGCATTCGTCGATGGACGGGGATTCAGCATCGCTTGCCCTCATGCGGAAATGAATTCCGTTTCAATATACTATCTTTTTTTGCGATCGCTGGCGTTGCTTTTGCCATGCCCTGCGAAGATTGAAATCCGCTGCGCGGCGAGTGGACGCCACTTCGCGATATATCGATCGCAGCGCGGATAATGACGCTAACCTTGACTTGCTGTGGGTTGCAATCGTTGGCGCTTCGACCGACATTGCTGCCTTAGGGAGCCGGGCATGGATTTTGCGTTCGACAATAGTTTTCACGACGCGATGCCGGGCTTTTACGCGCCCGCGGAGGCGGCGAAGCCGTCGGCGCCGACGCTGTTGATCTTCAACCATGCGCTTGCCGACCGGTTGGGGATCGATGCGGCGGGCGCGAGCGATGCACAGCTCGCCCGGATATTTTCGGGCGAGGAAATGCCCGGCGGCGCCAATCCGCTTGCGCTCGCCTATGCGGGGCATCAGTTCGGGCATTTCTCGCCGCAACTGGGCGACGGCCGCGCGCTGCTGCTCGGCGAGATCGTCGCGCCCGACGGGGCGCGGTTCGACGTCCAGCTCAAAGGGTCGGGGCCGACGCCTTTTTCGCGCAACGGCGATGGCAAGGCGGCGATCGGCCCCGTGCTGCGCGAGTTCCTCGTGTCCGAGGCGATGGCGGCGATGGGCATCGCGACGACGCGCGCGCTCGCCGCGGTGGCCACCGGCGATCGCGTCCAGCGCGAGCAGGCGCATCCCGGTGCCGTGCTGACGCGCATCGCGAGCAGCCATATCCGCGTGGGCACCTTTCAATTCTTCGCCGCGCATTTCGGCGCCGACCATGTCGTTCAACTGTCGGACTATGCCGTGCGCCGGCATTTTCCCGAGCTTGCCGAGGCGGCCAATCCGCATCTGGCGCTGCTCGACCGGGTGATCGGTCTGCAGTGCGATCTCGTCGCAAGCTGGCTGGGCGCCGGCTTCATCCACGGGGTGATGAACACCGACAATGTCGCGATCAGCGGCGAGACGATCGATTATGGCCCCTGTGCCTTCATGGACCGCTTCGCGGTGAACACGGTCTTCAGCTCGATCGACGCGAACGGACGCTATTCCTACGGCCGCCAGCCGCAAATCTTGCACTGGAACATGGCGCGCTTCGCCGAAGCGCTGCTCCCGGCCATCCACGCGGTAAGGCCGGACGATGTCGAAGAGGCGAAGGCGCTTGCCAACGCCATTCCCGAACGCTTTCGCGCGGCCTGGTTTGCGCGGATGCGCGCCAAGCTCGGGCTGACGCAGCCGGGCGATGGCGATGCCGAGTTGATCGACGGCTTGTTCGATCAGCTCGAGACGCATCAGGTCGATTTCACGCTGTTCTTCCGTGCGCTCGCCATGCTGCTCCGCGGCGAGGGCGATATGCTGCAGGCGCTGCTTCCCGCGCCCGATGCCATGGCGCCGTGGATCGCCGAATGGTGGGCGCTGATCGAGCGCGAACCCGCAGGGCCGCTCGAATGCGCCGACGCGATGGACGGGGTCAACCCGCTCTATATCCCGCGCAATCATCTGGTCGAGGCGGCGCTCGCCGACGCCGAGGCCGGCGATATGACAGCGTGGCGCGAACTGCTCGATGTCGTGCGCCAGCCGTTCGTGCCGCGGGGCGAGTGGGAGGCTTTTGGCCACCCGGCGCCCGAAGGCTTCGGGCCTTACACGACCTTTTGCGGAACCTGACCGGCGTGCCGGGCGCTGTTGAGCGGCCGCCCGGCACTTGCTAGAGCGGCCGCCAACCCAATCGAGGATCGCATCTTTGTCCCAGACCGAATCGGCGGCAGCCAGCTCGCCCAAAATCACCGTGGTCGGTACCGGCTATGTCGGCATATCGAACGCGGTGCTGCTCGCGCAGCGCAACCGCGTCGTCGCGCTCGATATCGATCAGCAGAAGGTCGATCTCATCAACGCCCGGACCTCGCCGATCGCCGATCCGGAGATCGAGGAGTATCTGGCGAACCGTCCGCTCGACCTGGTCGCGACGACCGACAAGCAGGACGCCTATCGCGACAGCGATTTCGTGATCGTCGCGACGCCCACCGACTATGATCCGGACAATAATTATTTCAACACGAGCACGGTCGAAGCGGTCATCGCCGATGCGCTGGCGCTCGCGCCGCGCGCGCTGATCGTCATCAAATCGACGATTCCGGTCGGCTTTACCGACCGCATGCGCGCCGAATTCGGCAGCGACAATATCGTCTTCTCACCCGAATTCCTGCGCGAAGGGCGCGCGCTTTACGACAATCTCTACCCCTCGCGGATCATCGTCGGCGACACGAACCCGCGCGCCGCCGATTTCGCGCGGCTGCTCGAGCAGGCGTCGCTCAAGGACAAGACCGATGTGCTGCAAACGGGCAATACCGAGGCCGAGGCGATCAAGCTGTTCGCCAACACCTATCTTGCGATGCGCGTCGCCTTCTTCAACGAACTCGACACCTATGCCGCGATGCACGGAATCGACAGCCGGCAGGTGATCGACGGGGTAGGGCTCGATCCCAGGATCGGGCAATTCTACAATAACCCGTCCTTCGGCTACGGCGGCTATTGCCTGCCCAAGGATACCAAGCAGCTGCTTGCCAATTATCAGGACGTGCCGCAGAATCTGATCCAGGCGATCGTGGCATCGAACACCACGCGCAAGGATTTCATCGCCGCCGAGGTCGTTCGCCGCAAGCCGCGCGTTGTCGGCATCCACCGGCTCGCGATGAAGGCGGGATCCGACAATTTCCGCGCGAGCAGCATCCTGGGCGTGATGAAGCGCGTCAAGGCCAAGGGGATCGAGGTTATCGTCTATGAACCGCTGATCGAGGAGGATCGGCTGTTCAACTCGCGGGTCGTGCGCGATCTTGATGCCTTCAAGGCCGAGGCCGACGTGATCATCGCCAATCGCGTCGCCGACGAACTCGCCGATGTGGCCGACAAGGTCTACAGCCGCGATCTGTTCGGCGCCGATAGCTGAGCGGTTGCCACGGGGCCGCCTTTTCGACGGACCGAGCCGGCTTCCCCGAAAACCGGGTTGCGTGCGTGCGGCGGGCAAGCCACAAGTGCGCATCGGTTGTGGACAGATGGCCAGCGAAAAAAAGCGTCACGAATTGAACGGCTTTGGCGTCGATGCTCGGCGGCGGTGGGGGCTATTGTCCGCGTCGTTGCTCTCGCTCGCCTGCGCCCATGCGGTCGCCGCGCAGGAGCGCGAACCGGCCGCGCCGCCGGCAGAAGAGGCCGCGACCGCGGAGCCCGCCGCGGCCGATACGCCGGCTCCCGGCGATGATACCCCGATCGCGAGCCCGTCGCCGCCGCCCGAGGGCGCGGTCTTGCCCGAGGTGGCGCCGATCATTCCCGATGACGAATTCAGGAAGGCGATTCCTCCGATCAGTGCGGAGGACGATCCCGAGCTCGACAAGCCGCTCGAATCGATCGCCGATTTCGAAAAGCGCGTCGCCGATGCGGCGAAGCAGAAGGCGAACGGTACCGCCGACGCCGTGCCGCAGGTCGACGGCGTGCCCGTTCCCGCGCTCGCCGACGGGGAGACGGTCGAGCCGATCGGCGATGCGCCGATAACCGATGCCGAGCTCGCCGCGCCCTTGCCGCCGCTCGAAAGCTTTGACGTTCAGCCCGTCCAGTTCGTCGATGCCGAGCCCGAGGGCGAGAACCGGCAGGTCGCCTATTCGGTGCAGGTCAATGGTCTTGCCGCAGCCGACGACAGCACCGATGCCGACCTCTCGGGGTTGTTCGGCGACCTCTCGGCGCTCTATGACGGCGATGGCAAGGCCGACAATTTCGCGATGCTGCGCGCCCGGCTGAGCAATGATGCCGAGTTGATGCAGCGCATCTTGTCGTCCGAAGGCTATTATGACGGCAGCGTCGATACGCGTATCGATCGCGCCGGCCGCGAGCGCGGGCAGCCGGTTTCAGCGGTGATCGATGTAAAGCCGGGTCCGCGCTACAGCTTTTCGGACATCATCCTCGATGCCAAGCCGACGGTGCCGCCGGGGCTGATCGCCGACAATTTCCCGCTCGCTATCGGCGAGCCGATCGTCGCCGAACGGGTTCAGGGCGCCGAAGCGGCGATCTCGCTCAAACTTCCCGAGGAAGGCTATCCCTTCGCCAAGGTCGGCCAGCGCGACATCCTGCTCGATGGCGACAAGGCAACGGGCGTCTACACGCTGCCGATCGACATCGGCCCGCGCGCCCGTTTCGGCGGCTTTGCGAGTAGCGGCGAGGAGGCCTTTGGCGCCGACCATGTCGCGATCATGGCACGGTTCAAGCGCGGCGATCTCTACGACAGCCGCAAGGTCGACGATCTGCGGCAGGCGCTGGTCGCCACCGGCCTGTTCGCGACCGTGTCGGTCGAGCCGCAGGCGACGGGCGAGAGCGCGGGGGACGATACCGAATATGTGACGATGCTGGTCAACCAGCAGGCGGGACCGCCGCGCACGCTCGCCGCCAGTGCCGGCTATGGCACTGGCGAGGGAATCCGCGTCGAAGGAAGCTGGACCCACCGCAATCTTTTCCCGCCTGAAGGCGCTTTGATCGTGCGCGGTGTCGCGGGGACGCAGGAACAGGGGCTGGGGGTCACCTTCCGCCGGTCGAATGCGGGGCGGCGGGATCGCACCTTTGAACTGGTCGGTGAGGCGACGCGGAGCAATTATAACGCGTTCGAGGCGCTGACGGGGCGCATTGCGGCGCGGGTCAGCTATGACTCGACGCCGATCTGGCAGAAAAAGCTGACCTATGCCTATGGCGTGCAGCTTATCGCGACGAGCGAGGATGACTACAGCTTCCTGCTCGCCGATCGCGAACGCGATCTATATTATATTGTCGGCCTGACCGGACAGATCGGGATCGATCGCACCGACAGCCTGCTCGATCCGACCAAGGGATTTCGCGTCACCACGCTGATCGAGCCCGAAGGGTCGATGAGCGGGCGCTTCTCGCCCTATGCGCGCGCGCGCGTCGATGTCAGCGGCTATTATCCGGTGGCCGAGAATATCGTGCTCGCGGGCCGCGTGCGCGTCGGTTCGATCCTCGGCGCCGCGCGCGAGCGGCTGGCGCCGTCGCGGCGCTTCTATGCCGGCGGCGGCGGTTCGGTGCGCGGCTTCGGCTATCAACAGCTTGGTCCCAAGGATCCCAACAACGACCCGATCGGCGGGCGCAGCGTCAACGAAGCGGCGTTCGAGGCGCGCTATCGCTTCGGCAATTTCGGGATCGTCGGCTTCGTCGATGCGGGGCAGGTCTATACCGGATCGACCCCCGATTTTTCGAATATGCGCTTCGGCGCCGGTATCGGCGGCCGTTTTTACACCAATTTCGGCCCGATGCGGCTCGACGTCGCGACGCCGATCGATCGCAAGCCGGGTGAATCGCGGATCAGCGTCTATGTCTCGATCGGGCAGGCTTTCTGATGGCCGAGGGCGCAGCCGAGCCGATGGAGGACACGCCGCCGCCGCGGCGGAGTAACCCTTGGCCGCGCCGCGTGCTGCGCTGGACGGGGATCGTCGTCGGCGGGCTGCTCGCGCTGATCGCACTGTTCGTCGTCGGTCTCAACAGCGACGCCGGGCGCCGCTTTGTCGTCACCCAGATCGAGAAATATGAATTTTCGAACGGGATGAAGATCGGCATCGGCCGGCTCGACGGATCGCTCTACGGCGCGATGGTGGTGCGCGATTTCACGCTGTCCGATCCGAAAGGCGTGTTCCTGCGCTCGCCCGAGGTCAGGATCGACTGGCGGCCGTTCGCCTATCTCAATAACCATGTCGATGTCCGTTCGGCGACCGCCTCGACGATCGTGCTGCAACGGCTGCCCGCATTCCGTCCGACGCCCGACACCGGCGAACCCCTGCTTCCCGACCTCGATATCGACATCGGGCGGCTGCGCGTCGACCGGTTCGTCGTCGAGCCTGCGGTGACAGGAGCGCGGCAGGAACTCCGCATCGACGGCAAGGTCGCGATCGCCGACCGGCGCGCGCAGGTGACGGCGAAGGCCGAGACCATCGGCGGCAAGGCGAAGGGCGACCGGCTCGCGCTGGTGCTCGACGCGGTGCCCGAAAAGAATCGCCTGGCGCTGACGCTCGACGTCAATGCCCCCGCCGGTGGGGTGCTGGCGGCACTCGGCGGGTTCAAGGAGCCGCTGACGGCCAAGCTTGCCGGCCGCGGCGACTGGACGCGCTGGGACGGGCGCCTCGACGCGACGCTGGGCGCGGCGCCGCTTGCCGGGCTGGCGCTGAGCGCGCGCGACGGCACGTTCGCGGTCAAGGGTACCACGCAGGCGGCGCGGCTGTTTGCGGGCACGCCGGCGGCGCTGCTCGGCCGCGAGACGGCGGTCGATGTCACCGCGCGGCTCGCCCAGCGCAAGGCCGATCTCGACGGACGGCTTTCGTCCGATGCGATGCGGCTCGGGATCAGCGGCGGCCTCGATCTCGGCGCCAATCGTTACGATGGCCTGCAACTGGCGTTCGTGCTGCTGCGCCCCGCCGCGATCGCGCCGGCGCTTCGGGCGAGCGGCGGCCGGGCGTCGGCGCGGCTCGATGGCGCCTTTGCGACGCCGACGGTCGCGTATAGCGTCGATGCGGCGAGCCTTGCGGTCAATGATATCGTCGTCGAGGCGCTGAATCTGTCGGGCAAGGCGCGCGTTGATGCCGACCAGATCGTCATCCCGGTGACGGGGCGCGCGGCGCGCATCCGCGGGCTCGATACGGTAGCGGGCGGAACGCTCGTCGCGGTGCGGCTCGACGGCGATCTTGCCTATAAGAACGGGCGGCTGCTCAGCGATAACCTCCGCCTGCGGTCGCCGCGCATCGACGCCAAGGCGATCATCGTCGCCGACCTCAACCGCGGCTTCTACACCGGCGCCATCGACGGGCGGGTCAATAATTACCGCATCGAAAGCGTCGGCATCTTCGACATCGGCACCGATGTCGACCTGAAGCGTGTCGGTACCGACGGGTTCGAGATCGCCGGCCGCATTCGCGCGCGATCGACCCAATTGTTCAATTCGGGCGTTCGCGACCTGCTCGGCGGCAATGCCGTGGCGACGAGCGACATTCGCTATGGCACCGACGGCATCGTGCGCTTCGCCAATCTGCGCCTCACCGCGCCGCGGCTGCGCGTCACGAGCGGGCAGGGCAGCTATGCGCCGAACGGCCAGCTCCAGCTTGCCGCGCGCGCCACTTCGGTCGACTACGGACCGCTTGGTGTCGAGGTGGCGGGGACGATCAGCGACCCGCGCGCGACGCTGCGCGCCGAGCGCCCCGGTCTCGGCATCGGCCTCGCCAATCTGGAAGCGCGACTGACGGGCGCCCCCAACGGATACCGGCTCGCGGCGAAGGGGGAGACGGATTACGGTCCGCTGACCGCCGATGTCGTGCTGCTGACCGCCGCCGGGCCGCTGACCATCGATGTCGAACGCGCCGACCTGTCGGGTATCGGCTTCAAGGGACGGCTGCAGCAAAGCGCGGGGGGGCCTTTCGTCGGCCGGCTCGACGCGTCGGGGCAGGGGCTGGGCGGTATCGTGCGGCTGAGCGCCGATGGTCAATATCAGGCGGTTGCGGCGAATATTCGCGCGAACAATGTCGTGCTGCCCGGCGCCGCGCGGCTCGCGGTCGGCAGCGCGATCGTCGATGCCGACATGATCCTTTACGACAAGCCGCGGATCATCGCCGACATCCAACTCGCCGACACGCGCATCCGCGATTATGACATTGCGGTCGGGCGCGTGAAGATCGACTATCGCGACGGGCGCGGCAAGGCGCAGGCGCTGGTCGAGGGGACAAGCGGCGTGCCGTTCCGCATCGCCGCCAATGCCGACCTGACCCCCGAGCTGTGGCGCGCATCGGTGCAGGGCCGGGCGAGCGGGATCAACTTCCGCACCGCGTCACCGGCGCGCATCGTGCCGCATGCCGACGACTATGAACTGCTGCCGACGACCATCGACCTCGGCCGCGGCAGCAGCGCGCGCCTCGCGGGGCGCTTCGGCGAGGGCATCGTCGTCCAGAGCCGCCTTGAGCGCGCGAATATGACGATCCTCAACGCCGTCTATCCGGGACTGGGGCTCGGCGGGCGCGCGACCGGCAGCCTCGACTTCGCGCAGGAAAATTCCGATGCCTTCCCGCGTGCCGACGCGCGGCTGACGATCAACGATTTCACGCGCACGACCGCGGCGGCGGTCAGCCAGCCGGTCGACGTCAATTTCGCGGGCAAGCTGCTCGCCGACGGGGGCGAATTGCGCGCCGTGGTGCGCAAGCGCGGCAGCGTGATCGGACGGCTGCAGGCGTCGCTGCGCCCGCTCGGGCCGGGCGCCGGCGACTGGATGACGCGCCTGCGCGCCGCACCGCTCGGCGGCGGGCTGCGCTATAATGGACCTGCTGACACGCTCTATTCCTTCGTCGGTCCCGCCGATCAGGGACTCGCGGGTCCGGTCGCGGTGGCGGCCGACTTCAGTTGCCAGCTTGCCGATCCCTGTCTGCAGGGTGTGCTCAAGGGCAATGGCATGACCTATGAGAACCAGACCTATGGCACCAAGCTGACCGACATGGTGGTCAGCGGCCGCTTTACCGGCAACCGGCTCGAAATCGATCAGCTTACCGCCAAGGCCGGCACGGGAAGCGTCGCGGCGAAGGGCTATGTCAGCCTGTCGTCGGCCGACGGTTATCCGATGAACATCGTCGCCACGCTCGACAATGCGCGGCTGGCGCGCAGCGAGAATATCGGCGCGCGCGCGACCGGCACGCTGACGCTCGCCAAGACGGCGGGAGAGGCGGCGCTATTGTCGGGCGACCTGCGCCTGCCCGAAACGCGCTATCGCATCGTGCGCGAGGGCGCGGCGAGCGTTCCCGTGCTCACCGGCGTGCGCCGCAAGCCGCCGAGCGGGCGCCGCCGGATCAGCGGCGACGGGCTGGCGGCGGTGGGCGGCAGCCTGTTCGACCTCATCCGGCTCGACATCCGCCTACGCGCCGGCGAGCAGATTTTCGTCACCGGCATGGGGCTCGAATCCGAATGGCAGGCCGACGTCACCTTGAAGGGAACCACCGTCGCGCCGCGCGTGACCGGCGAGATCGAACTGGTGCGCGGCACGCTCGACTTCGCAGGGCGCTCGTTCGAGCTTGAGCAGGGCAAGGTGACTTTCCCCACCGGCGATGCCTATGATCCCGCGATCAACCTGCTTGCGACCGACACTTTCGACAATGTGACCGTCAATGTCGCGGTGACCGGGCGCGCGAGCAACCCGCAGGTCGCCTTTTCGAGCGTGCCCGGACTGCCGCAGGACGAAATCGTCTCGCGCATCCTGTTCGGCGATTCGATCACCTCGCTGTCTCCGCTTCAGGCGGTGCAACTGGCGGCGTCGCTCAACACACTGCGCGGCGGTGGCGGGGGGCTCAGCCCGCTCGGCGCGCTCCAGTCGGCGGCGGGGATCGACCGGCTGCGCATTCTGGGGCCCGACGATACGACCGGACGCGGCACCGCGCTGGCGGCAGGGCAATATATCTCGAAGGACATCTACCTTGAGGTCATCACCGACGCGCGCGGTTATACCGCGACGCAGCTCGAGATCAGCCTGACGCGCGCGCTGTCGATCCTGAGCCAGGCGGGCGGTTCGGGACAATCGAACTTCTCCGTCCGCTACCGCAAGGATTATTGATGCGCCGCGCGCTGATGGTCTTGCCGCTGTTCGCGCTGGCGGCGTGCAAACAGCAGCCCGATTTCGACGAGCGGTACGACAAGGCTGCGTCCGACATCGAAGCGCGCGCGCGGGCGATGGACAAGGATCTGTCGGAGGCGGACAAGGCCGCCGCCGCGGCCGCACCGGGCAATGGGTCGCAGACGAAGGGCTTGCCAGCCGCCTCGACCGCGTCTAACGCACCCCCGTCATCTGGGGAGTAGCCAGCCGTCCTGCCGGACGGGCCGCAGCGTCAACATACTCGGTCGAGAGGCCGTGGCGCCGCGGAAGCGCGAAAGCGTTTGGGCGAGACCAATGGCGTCGCACCTTCGTCCGGGCCGGGCGGCGGGCGCGATCGCTGTTGGAGTTCGCTTGCCGCTCGGCCCCGGAGTAACTCATGGAAGCCTTGTTCACCTCGACCGCGGTCGTCGCGCTCGCCGAGATCGGCGACAAGACGCAGCTCCTCGCGATTCTGCTCGCGACGCGCTTCAAACGGCCGCTTCCGATCATCCTCGGCATTTTGGTCGCAACGCTCGCCAATCATGCGCTCGCCGCGCTGCTGGGGGCGCAGGCGGCCGCCTTCCTCGACAGCGATATCTTCCGCTATGTCATTGGCGCCTCGTTCGTCGCAATGGCGGCGTGGACGCTGATTCCGGACAAGTTCGAGGATGATGATGCGCCCAAATCGCATGCGGGCGCGTTCATGACGACGCTCGTCGCCTTCTTCCTTGTCGAGATGGGCGACAAGACGCAGGTCGCGACGATCGCGCTCGGCGCGCGCTTCCACGATGTCTTTACCGTCACGGCGGGTACGACGCTGGGGATGATGATCGCCAATGTGCCCGCGATCTTCCTTGGCCACGAACTGCTCAAGCGCGTCGATCTGAACAAGGTCCGGATGGTCGCTGCGGCGCTGTTCCTGGTGATCGGCCTGTGGGTTCTGGCCCAGACCGCGGGACTGTTCGGCGCAGGCTGACCGCCGCGATCAGAACGGCTTGCAGGGCTTGCCGTTGTCGTCGAACCGGGCGGCGAGATCATATTCGCGGCCGTTCCAGCGCAGATAGGGGAAACAGAAGCCGGGAAGGCCGACCTGGATATCGGGATAATTGTCGACGCCGTGGCTTTTGAGGAAGTTTGCGAAGCCCTGGGTGGTCAGCATCACCTTCCAGCTTCCCGCCGGCGTTTTGGTCAGGACGATCGAATTGACGCCGGCCGATCCGTTGCAGAAGATGCCATTGTCGTGGATCATCGCTTCGGGTCGGCCGTCGCCGTTGACGTCGCCGATAAAATCGACCTGCGCCTCCGAATGGCCGCTGTCGTCGTCGGTGCAGGCTGTCCAGCGGCCGCCCTTGACCGGCTTGATTTCGGCGGCGCGAAACAGCGCGAGGCGCTCGGTCGCCGGGATCGCCTTGGCTTCGGGGGTTTGCGAGCCGTCCCAATCGAACAGATAGTCGCGCGAAATCGGCATCGGGCCGCTACGCGGCGGCGCGGCGCTTGCCGGGGTGGCAGCGGCCTTCCCGTCCTGGCTGCACGCCGTCGGCGCGCCGTAGCTGCCGCCCGCGAAATGGCGCGTGCCGGGGCAGGCCGAATAGCGCGCCTCGAGCGTCAGGTCGCGCCAGCCACCGGTACGCGTCTTGGCGAAGCCGACGATGCCGTCCTCGGCGATCAGACGGCGCCAGCGCCCGTCGGTGCCGAGCGTCAGCACCGCAAAATAGGCGCCGGGCTTGCCATAGCATTTGGGATCGACATCGGCGACATGCGCCTCCGCCCGTCCGTCGCCGTTGAGATCGGCAAAGGCGACGCGCGGGTTCGACGCGCCGCCGCAGCGGTTGATCGCACGCCCGTTTTCGACCCGGAAGCCCGCAGCTTCGAACAACTGGATGCTCTGTTCCCTGGTCAGGCGCGGCTGCGCCGTACCCTGCGCCGCGCTCTGCGCCGGACCGGCAAGCGGCAGCGCGGCCAGTGACAAACCCAACAGCATCCGGATGTTCGACATGGTGGTCCCTCCCGTCGCGGCGAAGGCTAACACGAACCGCCCCCGCCTTGCCACGCAAATCGCGGGCGGTGCTCGCCCGCCCTCGCTTGCAATCGGGTGCGGTTTCGCGGATGGCTGAAAGCGGCAAGGCAAGCGACGACCCGCCCGGACGAGGCCGGCGCGCTTCGAGGAGAGGCTTATGGACTTCGATCTGGTCGTGCGCGGCGGGCTGGTTTTTGACGGGAGCGGCACCGCGCCCTTCGTCGGCGACATCGGCCTTCGCGGCGGAAAAATCGCCGCAATCGGGCAGATAACGGGCCGCGGGGCCGAGGAGATCGATGCCAGCGACCGCATCGTAACCCCCGGCTTCATCGACATTCACACCCATTATGACGGGCAGGCGACGTGGGAGACGCGGATGGCGCCCTCCTCGAATCATGGCGTGACGACGGTGCTGATGGGCAATTGCGGCGTCGGCTTCGCGCCGTGCCGGCCGCACCAGCGCGACATGCTCGTCAAGCTGATGGAGGGGGTCGAGGATATTCCCGAGGTCGTGATGGTCGACGGGCTGCCTTGGAATTGGGAGAGTTTCCCCGACTATCTCGACGCGCTCGATGCGCGCGAACTCGACATCGATATCGCGGCGCAGGTGCCGCATTCGGCGCTGCGCATCTTCGTGATGGGCGAACGCGGCGCGCAGCACGAGGCCCCGACCGCCGACGATCTGGCGCAGATGCGCGCGCTGGTCGCCGATGCCGTCGCCGCCGGAGCCTTCGGGGTCACGACGTCGCGCAACATGATGCACCGGACCAAGGCGGGCGAACTGGCGCCGAGCCTTTATTCCGAGGCCGACGAGCTGCGCGCGCTGATGGACGGCCTTGGCGATGCCGATGCAGGGGTGTTCCAGATCATCCCGGCACCGGCCAATGATGCCGAGAGCGAATTCGCCTTGCTGCGCGCGCTTGCCGAACATGGGCGGCGGCCCTTGTCCTTCACCCTGCTTGATGTGCCCAACCAGCCGGGGGCGGGGTGGCGATCGATGCTCGCGGGGCTCGAACAGGCGCGCCGCGACGGGTTGCAGATGCGCGGTCAGGTCGCGCCGCGTCCGGTCGGCATGTTCTTCGGCCTCGACCTCAGCCTCCATCCGTTCAGCTCGCACCCGAGCTACAAGGCGATCGCCGACCGCCCGCTGGCCGAGCGCGTGGCGGCTATGCGCGATCCGGTCTTCCGCGCGCGCCTGCTCGCCGAGACGGCCGAGGACAGCAATCCGGTGACGCTGGCGCTGATCGATGCGTTCCGCGCCGCGCATGAATGGAGCGACGGCCCCGACTATGAACCGCAGCGCGAGACGCGGATCGAGGCGCGCGCCGCGGCTGCGGGCCAGTCGGTCGCCGAATTCGCCTATGACCTGCTGCTGAAGGACGAAGGGCGGCGGCTCTTCTATCTGCCTGCCGCCAATTATTCGGAGGGCAATCTGAACGCGGTGCGCGAAATGCTGGGTCATCCCGATACGGTGATGGCGCTGGCCGACGGCGGCGCGCATTATGGCTTGATCTGCGACGCGAGCTTTCCGACCTATTTTCTCCAGCGCTGGGTCCGCGATGCCGATCCCGGCGACCGGATCGCGCTCGCCGACGCCATCGCCGAGCTGACCGCGCGTCCCGCCGCGACCGTCGGCATGACCGACCGCGGCCGCATCGCCGAGGGGATGAAGGCGGACCTCAACATCATCGATTTCAACGCACTGCGCCTGCATGTTCCGACAATCCGTTACGATCTGCCCGCTGGCGGGAAGCGGATGCACCAGGCCGCCGACGGCTATGTGGCGACGATCGTATCGGGCGCGGTCACCTATCGCGACGGGCAGCCGACGGGCGTGCTGCCCGGCCGGCTCGTGCGGCGGGGACGGGATGCGGCGCCAGCCGGCGCGGGCGATCCGTCGATCCCGCGTGCTGCCTAGCCCGAAAGGATCAGCATGAAGGACGATACCGACTTCGCTGGAAAGGCGGTTCTGGTGGTTGGCGGATCGAGCGGGATCGGCAACGGCATCGCCCATGGCTTTCGCACGCGCGGCGCGGCGGTCCATGTCTGGGGGACACGCGCGCAGGCGACCGATTACGACCCGGACGATGGGTCCGATCTTGCGGGGCTCGGCTATAGCTGCGTCGATGTCGGCGACCCCGACGCGATCGAGGCGGCGGCGATGCCGTTCGACCGGCTCGATGTGCTGATCCTGTGCCAGGGCACGGTCGTCTATCGGCGCGGCGAGTTCGAGCGCGAAGGCTGGGACCGGGTGATGGCGGTGAACCTCGACAGCCTGATGCATATATCGCGCAAGTTCCGCGCGCAGCTGTCGCAAAGCGCCGGATCGATCGTCATCGTCAGTTCGATTTCGGGGCTGAAGGCGAATATCGGCAATCCCGCCTATGCCGCGTCGAAGGCCGGGGCGATCAGCCTGACCAAGACGCTGGGGCAGGCCTTCGCCGCCGACGGTATCCGCGTAAACGGCCTCGCGCCGGGGCTGGTCGATACCAAGCTGACCAAGGTGACGACGCAGAATCCCGACCGGCTGGAGGGGGCACTCGCGCATATCCCGCAGCGACGGATGGGAACGCCCGAGGACATGGCGGGGGCGGCGATCTTTCTTGCCTCGCCGCTTGCCTCCTATGTCACCGGTCATACGCTGATCGTCGACGGCGGCCTCTCGCTCTGATCGGGCGCCCCATCAATTCCTGCAGGTGACGCGCCGCGATTTTCGCGGCAGGAGAGGGCGGCTACGTGATTTTGCAGAGTCGGTGCGGGAGAGACTATTGTGTTCGACACGCTGGAACCGAGCAGCCTGCCTCCCGAGGATGAGGCGCTGCGCATCCGCGTCCGCGCGCTCGCCGAGGCGGCGACGGCGGCGCGGCCCGCCGACGTCCGCGCCCGGTCGTGGCAGGGCTTCGATGCCGATTTCAGCCGCAAGCTGGGCGCCGCAGGGCTGCTCGGCCTGACGCTTCCCAAGGCCTATGGCGGCGGCGAGCGAGGCCCGTTCGCGCGGTTCGTCGTCGTCGAGGAATTGCTGTCGGCCGGCGCGCCGGTAGCGGCGCACTGGATCGCCGACCGGCAAAGCGCGCCGCTGATCCTGAATTACGGGACCGAGGCGCAGCGCCAATTTTATTTGCCGCGCATTTGCCGCGGCGAATTGTTCTTCTGCATCGGGATGAGCGAGCCGGGATCGGGATCGGACCTTGCGAGCGTTCGCACCCGCGCCGAGCGCACCGCGGGCGGCTGGCGGGTCAACGGGCAGAAGATATGGACGACCGGCGCGATGCACTGCGACTATATGATCGCGCTGCTCCGCACCTCGGGAAGCGCTGAGGATCGCCATGCCGGGCTGTCGCAGCTTATCATCGACCTGAAGGCGCCGGGGATCACCATCCGTCCGATCGTCGATCTGACCGGCGATGCGCATTTCTGCGAAATATTCTTCGAAGATGTCGATCTGCCCGCCGACGCGCTGATCGGCGCCGAGGGCGAGGGGTGGAAGCAGGTCACCGCCGAACTCGCCTTCGAACGCAGCGGCCCCGAGCGTATCTACTCGAGCGTCGTGCTTCTGGATGCCTGGGTGCGGCATTTGCAGCGTATCGGACGCGACGATACGGCGGTGCGCGCGCTGGTGGGGGATTTCACCGCGCGGCTCGCGACGCTGCGCGCGATGTCGATCGCCTGCACCGCGCGGCTTGCGGCGGGCGAAAGCCCGGTGGTCGAGGCATCGCTGGTCAAGGATCTGGGGACGGCGTTCGAGCAGCAGCTTCCGGTCGCGATCGGCGACGACCTTGCCGCGCATCCCGATGAACCCGTCTCGGACGAGCTTTACCGCACGCTGACCTATGTCACGCATGTCGCGCCCAGCTTTTCGCTGCGCGGCGGCACCCGCGAAATATTGCGCGGCATCATCGCCCGCGGCATGGGCCTTCGGTGAGGAGCCATAGATGACCGATTTCCTCGACCCTTTCGAACGGATGATCGCCGCGCTTTTTAGCCCCGCCGCGGTGCGCGCGGCGGAGCGCGGCGAGCCGGACGACACGGCATGGTCGGAGCTCGCGGTCTCGGGTTTTCTCGATGCACTGGTTCCCGAAGACGCGGGCGGCGCGGGGCTGTCCTTTGCCGATATCGTCCCGCTGTGGCTGGTCCTTGGCCGCCATGCGGTACCCTGTCCGGTCGGCGAAACGATGATTGCGCACGCGCTGCTGGCGCAAGCGGGGAGGGCCGCGCCCGATGGACCGATCGCGATCGCCGCGCAGGCGCCGGGCGCCGCCGGGCGGGTGATCGGCGCCGCGCTGGCGCGACATCTGCTCGTCGAATGGGAGGGCAATCTCTATCTTGCCGGCGTGGCGGGCGAAGCGGATGGCGGCGCGGGGGAACTCGCGGCATCGGTGCGCTGGGATAGCGAAGCCGCGACGCCGGTGGGGCCGATAGTCCCCGGCGGATTGCGCCGCGCCGCGGCGGTGCTGCGCGCCGCGCTGATCGCGGGCGCCGCCGACCGGCTGACCACGATGACGGCAGACTACGCGAACCAGCGTATCCAGTTCGGCAAGCCGATCGGCAAGCAGCAGGCGCTGCAACAGCAGCTTGCCGTGATGGCGGAAGATATGGTCGCGGCGCGCATTGCGGCGCATATCGGCGGCGCGGGTTCTTTCCCGCCTGCGCTCGCGGCGGCGGCGACCGCCAAATCGGTTGCGAGCAGCGCCGCCGCGCGGGTCGCGGCGATCGCGCATGCGGTGCATGGTGCGATCGGTATCAGCGAGGAATATGATCTTCAGCTCTATACGCGCCGGCTGCAGGCCTGGCGGCTCGCCGACGGATCGGAAAGCTATTGGAACCGCTTGCTCGGCGCCGAACGGCTGGCGGCGCCGTCGGGTTCGGTCGATTTCGTCCGCACGGCACTGGCACCGGCCTGACCGCCTGGCGCTGCCGAGGCAAGGGCGATAGGAACATGATATGAAGCGCCTGCCGCGGCTCGACCTCAACCTGCTCCAGATATTCGACGCCATCTATACCAAGGGCGGCGTGTCGGCCGCCGCGTCGCACCTCAATCTGTCGCAGCCCGCGATCAGCCATGCGCTGGCCAAGCTGCGCGCGATGCTGGACGATCCCTTGTTCATCCGCCAGGGCAACCGCCTCGTCCCCACCGGGACCGCGCGAGCGGTCGCCGAGCCGATCCATGCGGCGCTGCGCGAGTTGGTCGCCGCGCTCGACGGGGCGGGGAGCTTCGATCCCGCACAATCGACGCGCGAGTTTCGTATCGGAATCCGGCTGGCGGGCGAGATGTCGCGCTTTCCGGCACTGGCCTCGCGCGTGCTTGCGGAGGCACCGCACGTCCGCCTGATATCGACCGCCTTTCGGCGCCGCGATCTGGTCGCTGCGCTGGCCAACGGCGATCTCGACGTCGCGATCGACGTCGACCTGCCCGTCGAGGACCGGCTGTGCCGCGAGCCGCTCGGCGTCGAGCCGCTGCTGGTGGCGGCGCGGATCGGCAACGACCGCATCGCAGGGGCGCTCGACCTCGACCGCTATCTGGCGCTCGATCATGTGTTCGCGACGCCGCGTCCGCACGGGCCGGGGATAGAGGATATCGCGCTGGCGCGGCTCGGCTTGCAGCGCCGCGTCGCGGTGCGCTGCCAGCATGCGATCACCGCTTGGCAGATCGTGGCGAAGACCGACATGCTCTGCACGCTTCCGCGCAGCCATGTCCGCATGTTGCAGGACATCTGGCCGATGCAGTTGTTCGACCTGCCGATCGCGGTCGCACAGAGCAGCAGCTATCTCTATTGGCATCGCGCGGTTCAGGCGGATGTCGGCCTCGCTTGGCTGCGCGCGATCATCCTCGAGGTGATGCGCGAAGAATAGGCACCTATTCCTCAGGCGAATAGACTTTATTCGAAGTTATCATTTTTCCTGATGCCGCAGGGGCACTAGCCTTGGCCCCAACCAAGGAGAATAGCGATGACGCCGATCGAACTCGAAGCCGAACTCAACGACCTTAGAATGTCAAAGGAGGCGCAGCCGCTGTTCGATGCGGTGAAGCGCCACATCGCCGAAAATGTCGATCCGATCACCAAGGAGTTTTTCCGCCTCGGCGAAGGGCGCGCCGACCGTTGGAGCTGGGCGCCGGGGCAGCTTGAGCTGCTTGAAGGCGCGAAGGCCAAGGCGAAGGCGGCAGGGCTGTGGAATTTCTTCCTGCCCCACGGCGATACGGGAACCCCGCTCACCAACCTCGATTATGCCTATATTGCGGCCGAACTCGGCAAATCGCCGCTGGCATCCGAATCGCTCAACTGTTCGGCGCCCGACACCGGCAATATGGAAGTGCTGGAAATGGTCGGCACGCCCGAACAGAAGGATCGCTGGCTGAAGCCGCTCCTCAACGGCGAAATCCGCTCCGCCTATGTGATGACCGAACCCGGCGTTGCGTCGTCGGACGCGAGCAATCTGGAAACCAGCGCGACGCTCGAGGGCGACGAGTGGGTCATCAATGGCGAGAAATATTTCATAAGCGGCGCCGGCGATCCGCGCTGCAAGATCCTGATCTGTATGGTCAAGACCAACCCGGAGTCGCCGCGCAAGGCGCAGCATTCGCAAATCCTGGTGCCGATGGACACGCCGGGCGTGCAGGTGCTCGGGCCGATGCGGGTGTTCGGTGCCGACCATGCGCCGCAGGGGCATATGCATATGCGGTTCGAAAATGTCCGCGTGCCGCGCGACAACATCCTGCTCGGCGAGGGGCGCGGGTTCGAGATTTCGCAGATGCGCCTCGGGCCGGGCCGCATTCACCACTGCATGCGCACCATCGGCAAGGCCGAGGTTGCACTCGATCTGATGGTCAAGCGCGGCAATTCGCGGACCGCCTTCGGCCGGCCGCTGTCGCAGCTCGGCAAGAATCTGGAAGTCATCGCGCGGGCGCGCTGCGATATCGAGGCGATGCGCCTGATCGTGCTCAAGGCCGCGAAGGCGATGGACCTGCTCGGCAATCGTGAAGCACGTGTCTGGGTCAGCATGGCGAAGGCGATGATCCCCGAGCGCGTGTGCCAGATTATTGATCAGGCGATCCAGATCCACGGCGCGACCGGCATCTCGCACTGGACGCCGCTCGCGGAGCTTTATGCCGACGTGCGCCATCTGCGCTTCGCCGACGGTCCCGACGAGGTCCACTATATGGTGGTCGGCCGCGACGAACTCGCGCGCCACTAGGGCGATGAAGGGCGGGGCGGGCGGCGACGGAGCGCCGCTCGCCCCGCACCCGCCGGCCCTCGCTCCCCGCGCCGTGACCGATCAGCCTTCGAGATAGCGCGCCCAGATGCGCTTGCCCAAGCGATCGTAGCGCGTCATCGCCGCAATCAGCGCGGCGAGCGCATCGCTTGGACAAAGCCTTTCGGGTAGCAGCGGATCGCGCATGATGGCGCGGATGGCCTGCCGCCCCAGGAGCAGCGTTTCGGCCGCCGCCGCGGGCAGCCGGCTTTCGTCGATGCCCACCGCACTCTCGTCGAGACGGTGGGCGAGCCGCTGGTGCGAGGCGCGCAGGGCTTCGCCCTGCCACAAGGTCCGGAAGCGGGCGTCGCGGGCGGCGTCCAGCCCGCTCGCTTCGGCAACGAACAGCGATGGCGCGGCGTCGAGTTCGATCAAATCTCGCCGCATCCCCGCGGCCCCACGCTCCAGATTGTCGGGGCGCACCCAGATATTGGCGTCGGCCTCGGCAAATCCTTCAAGATCAAGCGCGCGCAGAGTCCGGCGCCAGATGGTGCGGTCGGCGCGCTCCTGCGGCCCTGCGACCGCGACGAGCCAGCGTCCCTCCCAGGGCTGCCGTCGATCGAGCCGGGTGCGCCAGCCGAGGATCCGCTGCTTCAGCACCTCCGCATTCGCGCCGATCGTATAGCGGCCGCGCGCGATCGCTTGAACCCGACCTTCCGACTTGAGGCGCGTCAACGCCGTCCGGATGCCCGGCGCCTCGATCCCGAAGGCCGCGCCGGCGCGCACCAGTTCGGCGACGGTGAACGCCGGCGGAGCGCCGGTGTCGAGCAGATCCAGAATGAGCATCCGCGCGCTCATCCCTCCGGCATCGGCCGAGTTTACTATATTGCGTTCTGTGTCCATATCCGACAATATATGCAACAAATAAGATGGGAGAGGAAGATGCTGCCCCTCGACGGCGTGACCGTAATCGATCTTACCAGCGTTGTCGCGGGGCCGCTGGCGACGCAGATCATGGCGCAGCAGGGCGCCCGCGTATGGAAGGTCGAGCCGCCCGAAGGCGATCGCGCGCGCCTGCTCGGCGCGGTCGCCGCGCCGGGGTTCAGCTCGGCGCATGTCGCGCTCAACGCCGACAAGCAATCGGTCGCGATCGACCTTGCGCGCGCGGATGGGCAGGCGCTGCTGCGCCGCCTGGTGCCGCAGGCCGATCTCCTCATCCATAATTTCCGGCCCGGTGTGATGGAGCGGTTGGGGCTTGGCACCGCGGCGCTGCACGCGCTGCGCCCCGATCTGGTCATCGCGCGGATCAGCGGCTTCGGTCAGGACGGGCCGATGGCGGGCGGGCGCGCCTATGATCCGATCGTGCAGGCCGAATCGGGGATGGTGAGCTGGACCGCCGAAGGTCCGCTGCTCGCCCCGCAATGGATTTGCGACAAGACCGCCGGGCTGTACGCGGCGCAGGCGGCGACCGCCGCGCTCGTCGCACGGGCGCGCAGCGGAAAGGGGGCGGTCGTCGATATTTCGATGCTGGAGGCCGCGGTCGCCTATGGCTGGATCGATCTCCACGGGGCGCAGGCCTTTCCCGATGCCAATTCGCGCATGCCCGACATCGCCGCCGTCTATCGCCCATGGGCGACCGGCGACGGCTGGATCGTGGTCGTCATGCTGTCGCAGTCCGAATTCGAAGGCTGGGCACGCGCGATCGAGGCGCCCGAGTTGCTTGCCGATCCGCGCTTTGCCGATATGACGACGCGATTCCTCAACTGGGACGATCTGCGCGCGATCTCGGCGCCGCGCATTGCCGCGCTGAGCACGCGCGAGGCGGTGGCCCGGCTGGCCGACGCGGGCGTGCCGTGCGGCGTCGCCAACCGGTCGGCGGCGCTCCCCGGTCACGCCCAGATCGTTCATGACGGCTTCGTCGCGCTGACCGACCACCCGCAGGCCGGTGCGGTGCGCCGGACCCGGCCCGTGGCACGCTTCGACGGCGCGCGGCCGGGCTTCGAGGCGCATGCGCCGCGTGTCGGCGAGCACAGCCGGGCGGTACTCGCCGCGGCCGGCCTCACCCCCGAAGAGATCGAAACCGCCATCGCAGAAGGCGCCGCTTGCGCGCCCGAGGAGACCTTATGACGACCTATCAGACCCTGTCCTATGCCGCCGAAAACCGGGTGGCGACGATCACGCTCAACCGTCCCGAACATTTCAACGCGATCGCCCACGGCATGCCGCGCGAGATCCGCGCCGCAGTCGAGCGGGCGGAGGCCGATGCGGACGTCCATGTCATCGTCATGCGCGGCGCGGGGCCAGGTTTTTGCGGCGGATACGACCTTAAACATTATGCCGAACGCAAGGGCGAGATCAGCGGATCGCAGGATATGCCGTGGGATCCGACGCTCGATTTCCAGATGATGTGGCGCAATACGCAGGACTTCATGGCACTGTGGCGCGCGACCAAGCCGACGATCGCGCGCGTTCATGGCGCCGCGGTTGCCGGCGGGTCCGACATCGCGCTGTGCTGCGACTTTCTGATCATGGCCGACGATGCGCGCATCGGTTATCCCCCTGCGCGCGTCTGGGGCGTGCCGACCCCGGCGATGTGGGTCTATCGTCTGGGGCCGCAGATGGCGAAGCGCATGATGATGACGGGCGACCTGATCGACGGGCGCGAAGCCGAACGGATCGGGCTGGCGCTCGAAGCGGTGCCCGAGGCCGAACTCGACGATGCGGTCGAGCGGCTGGTCGGGCGGCTGCGCGGGGTTCCGCGCAACCAGTTGATGATGACCAAGACGGTGGTCAATCAGGCCTATGACAATATGGGCCTCAACAATACCCAGATGTTCGCGACGCTGTTCGACGGGGTATCGCGCCATTCGCCCGAAGGCATATGGTTCCGCGACCGGGCGCAGGAGGTCGGCTTCAAGCAGGCGGTGGCCGAACGCGACAGCGGCGATCCGATCGCGAGCCAGGTGTCGAAGCGCCTGCCCGCCGACGATTGAGGAGACGAAGCATGACCGCACTCCAGCCGATCGACCGGCTCGACACCCATGATGTGTTCAACCAGGCGCCGCCGTTCGAAAACAGGAACCTGTTTACCGGCGACCGGGCGCTGGTCGATGCGGTGAACAGCGCAGGCGCGGGCGAGCATGGCGCCCGGCTCGCCGCGCTCGGGCAGCGCTGTGGTTCGGCCGAGGTGATCGAATGGGGCGTCGAGGCGAACCGCCAGCCCCCCGTGCTCGAAACCTATGACCGCTATGGCCACCGCGTCGACGAGGTGCGCTTTCATCCCGCCTATCACGACCTGATGCGGCTCGGGCTCGATAGCGGCTTTGCGGCATCGGCGTGGGACGGCAGCGCACGCGGCCATACGCTCCACGCGGCGATCCTCTTCCTGACCGGGCAGGCCGATTCGGGCACAAGCTGTCCGATGACCATGACCTATGCCGCCGTGCCCGCGCTGCGAGCCGAGCAGGCGGTCGCCGACGTCTGGGTGCCGCGCATCGCGGCGGGCCGCTACGATCCGGCCTTCCGCCCGGCGGCGGAGAAAGCGGGCGTCACGATCGGCATGGCGATGACCGAGAAGCAGGGCGGCAGCGACGTGCGCGCCAACACGACGCGCGCTGAACCGACGGGCGAAGCGGGCTGGTACAGCCTGACGGGGCATAAATGGTTCTGTTCGGCGCCGATGTGCGACGCCTTCCTGACGCTCGCCTACGCCGAAGGTGGACTGACCTGTTTTCTTGTCCCGCGCTGGCTTCCCGACGGCAGCCGCAACGCGGGGTTCCGTGTCATGCGCCTGAAGGACAAGATGGGCGACCGGTCGAACGCCTCGTCCGAAATCGAATATCATGGTGCGCTGGCCCAAAGGCTGGGCGCCGAGGGACGCGGCGTCGCGACGATCATCCAGATGGTGCAGCATACGCGGCTCGACTGCGTGATCGGTTCGGCGCAGCAGATGCGCGGCGCGCTTGCGCAGGCGCTATGGCACACCGCGCATCGGTCGGCCTTTCAGAAGCGGCTGATCGACCAGCCCGCAATGGCGGCGGTGCTCGCCGACCTTGCCGTCGAAAGCGAGGCGGCGACGGCGCTCGGTTTCCGGCTGGCGCAGGCGTTCGACGAAGAGGATGCGCTGACGCGGCTGCTGACGCCGATTGCCAAATATTGGGTGTGCAAACGCGCGCCGGGTCTGATCTATGAAGCGATGGAGGCGCATGGCGGCGCCGGATATGTCGAGGCGGGGCCGATGCCGCGGCTGTTCCGCCAATCGCCGCTCAACGCGATTTGGGAAGGATCGGGCAATGTCATCGCGCTCGACGTGCTGCGCGCCATCGCGCGCGAACCCGACGGGGTGGCGGCGCTTCAGGACTTTCTGGCGGCGCAGCGCGGACGCGACGCCCTTTATGATCGCTGGGTCGAGGACATCGATCTGACGCGCGCCGACGAGAGTGGCGCACGGCTGCTCGTCGAGCGGCTGGCGCTTGCGGCGCAGGCCGCGGTCCTGATCGGACAGGATAGTCCGATTGCCGAGGCCTTCTGCCGTCTTCGCCTGAGTGCGCGTGGCAGCGCCTATGGCGCGTTCGATGCAGCCGTCGATGCGCGCGCGATCGTCGACCGCGCGATGCCCGCGGCATGAGTGTGCGGATCACCAACGACGGTGCGGTGCGCACCGTCATCATCGGCCGCCCCGACTGCCGCAACGCGGTCGACCCGGCGACCGCCGACCTGTTGCGGCAAGCGTTCGCCGACTTCGACGCCGACGACAGCGCCGCGGTCGCGGTGCTGACCGGCGCGTCGGGCCATTTTTGCGCAGGCTTCGATTTGAAGGCGGTGGGCGCGGGCAACGAGCGATACCAACCCGAAGGCGTCGGGCCGATGGGGCCGTCGCGCATGTTGCTTTCCAAGCCGGTGATCGCGGCGGTCGAAGGCTATGCGGTTGCGGGCGGCCTTGAACTCGCGCTGTGGTGCGACCTGCGCGTGGCATCCGCCAGCGCGGTGTTCGGTGTCTTCTGCCGCCGGTGGGGCGTGCCGCTGATCGATGGCGGGACGGTTCGCCTGCCGCGCATCGTGGGGCAGGGACGCGCGCTCGACATGATCCTGACCGGGCGCCCGGTCGATGCGGCCGAAGCGCTCGCAATCGGGCTTGCCAACCGGGTCGTGGCGGAAGGGCAGGCGCTGGCAGCCGCGCAGGCGCTCGCCGCCGAGATCGCGCATTTTCCGGCGCTGTGCATGCGCACCGACCGCATGTCGGCCTATCGCCAATGGGATTTCGACCTTGCCGACGCGCTCCGGTTCGAAGGGCGCGAAGGCGCCGCGCCGTTGCGCGCCGAAGCCGCAAAGGGGGCGGCGCGCTTTGTCGACGGGGCAGGGCGGAGCGGACGCTTCGACTGATCGCGTGACGGTCCGCCGCGCCTGCTATTTCCGGCATCCACAAAGCGACCGCACCGGTATAGATTGCCGTCGACAGCTATTCCGGCGCGGGAGGGTGAGCGATGCGGTTTCGGGTCTTTGCAGGTGCGGCGCTGGGCGCCGCGATGGTTGTGGCGATGCCCGCGACGGGCAAGGCGCCGCGCAAGGTCAAGCCGGTGGCCGACTGCCCCGCCGACCCCGCGCTGCCGCCCGATCTGGCCGATTGGGGGCGGATGAGTTCGGCCAAGACCATCTATGCCTATGGCGAGGCGCGCGCCGCCGACTGGCCGTCGCTCGGCGCGGCGCGAACGGGCCTGTTGCTCCATAAGGCTGAAAGCCTGCGCTACTGGATCGCGCCCGAGCGGCGGCAGGATGTGTTCAAATTCGGCGGCATGATCCCGGTCGAGGTGAAACGGGCCGGCCGGCTCGTGATCGCGCTCGACGCGGGCGCCTGGATCGATCTGGTACGCGACGGCAAGGCGCAGCCGGCGGCGGCGCACGGCCATGGCCCCGCCTGCTCGGGCATCCGCAAGATGGTCGAATATGACGTGACGCCGGGCCGCTACCTCGTCCAGATCGTCAATGCGCCCGAATTGTCGATCCGCGCGATGGCGGTGTTGCGCGACTGATCGGGCATGGCGGAACCGGCGCGCGCGGTTCCGATCGCGTTTCGCAGGTCAGCGTTGCGGCGCAAGACTTTCGAGCAGCGCGCCGCGCGCATCGCTCGGCAGTGGCTTGACGCCGATCAGGCGCATCAGAAGCGGATAGACCTCGATATTGTCGACCAGCCCGACGTCGCCGCGCAGGCCGCTGCCATAGGCGATGAACAAGGCGCGCATGTCGGGGTCGTCATTGTCATAACCATGCGCTCCGCCCATCACCGGGTAGGCCGGCTTGCCCGCGACGATCGTCCAGCCGTTCTCCGCGATGCAGATGATCGCCGCGACGCGCGGATTGTGCCCATAGTGAAGGCGTTCCGGCAGATTCTCGCGGCGGCGGCAGGTCATATGGTCGTGCGGCTTCAGCAGTGCGTCATAAACCCGGTCGTCGGTTCCGGCGGCGGGTTCGATCGCGGCATAGGGGCCGGTCTCCACCGCGATAATGCTCGGCAAATCGATCAGGTCGGCAAGGTCGACGATCCGCGTGTCGCTGATCGCGTGCATGCCATGATCGGCCACGACCAGAAGCCGAACGGGCTGGTCGAGGTCTTTCAGCCCCGACAAGAGGTCGCCGATGCGGGCATCCACCTCGGTCACCGCGGCATTGAGTTCCGCCGAGTCCGGGCCGAAATGATGCCCCGCGGTATCGACGGCGTCGAAATAGAGCGTCACAAAGGCCGGGCGGATCGCGCGCGGGCGGCGCAACCAGTCGAGGACCGCGTTGACGCGCTGCACATTGCTGACATTTTCATCGTAGCGCAGCCAATCGGCCGGACGCACCTCGTGGATCGCGACCTCGCTGCCCGGCCAGAACATCGTTGCCGTTCGCACCCCGGCCTTTTGCGCCGTCACCCACGCGGGTTCGGCCTCGTCCCACCAGAAGGGGTCGAGCGCCTGCTTCGCATTGCCCAGGCTGAAGCGTTCGGCGGGACGCCGCGGGTCGATCATGTTGTTGCCGACGATGCCGTTGGTGTCGGGGCGTTTGCCGGTGACGATCGCATAATGGTTGGGGAAGGTCTTGGTAGGGAAAGAAGGGCGGAGCGCGCCCCGCGCGCCCTCGGCGGCGAGTTTCGACAAATTGGGCGTGATTCCGCGGTCGAGATAGTCGGCGCGGAAACCGTCGATCGAAATCAGGATGGTGACGGGCGCGCGCTGTTCGGTGTTCGCTTCGGCGGCATGGGCATAGGGTGACGCTAGCGAGCAAAGTGCCGCGATCAGGATCATCAGGCGAGTCATGGTCATCGCGCTAGGATGGCCGCGTGACAACCGCGCGACAAGCTCATTGCGCGTTGCCGCGCCGGTTCGGCCACATCCATGCTTGCAATCGCACCCTTGCCATGGTGCACCCGGTTTCATCCGAAACCACGGACGAAATGAAGGGGACGCGTTCATGAACAGGGGTTTGATGGCGGCGCTGCTGGTCGGCGCAGCATGTCTGGCCGTGCCGGCGACCGGGCAGAGCGGCGACGACACCAATCGCATCATCGACGAAGGCTATAATCGCAGCCAGGTGATGCAGACGGCACAGGAAATGACCGACGGTATCGGTCCACGCCTGACCAATTCGCCCGCCATGCGCCGGGCCGAAGCCTGGGCGATCGGAAAGTTCGAAGGCTGGGGCCTGTCCAATGTCCGCCGCGATGGCTTTGAATTCGGCCGCGGATGGGAAATCCTGTCGGTCAGCGCGCGTATGGTCGCGCCGCGCCCGCTCGCGCTGACCGCCATTCCGATTGCCTGGACGCCGTCGACCAACGGACCGGTGACCGCCCCGATCATCGTCGCGCCGATGTCGAAGGAAGAACATTTCGCGGAATGGAAGGGCAAGCTCGCCGGCAAGATCGTGCTCATATCGCTGCCGGGCGATGGCGACGAACCCGACAAGCCGGCCTTTCGCCGCCTGAGCGGCGACGACATCGGCAAGCTCGACGAATTTCGCCAGCCCAAATATGATCCCGATGCGCTCAATCGCCGGCTGGAGCGCGTGACGTTTGCCGAAAAGCTCGATGCCTTTCTGAAGGCCGAAGGCGCGCTGGCGATGGTCCGGCAATCCTATCGCGACGGCAAGCTCGTCCATGGCGAGGGCTATAATTATCGCGTCGGCCATTCGCCTACGCTGCCCGGCATCGAACTCGCCGCAGAGGATTATCGGCGCCTGGCGCGGCTCGCGAAAAGCGGCGCGCCGCCGCAGCTCGAGATCGATTCCAACGTCCGTTACGACGACAGCGACACGCGCGCCTATAATATCATCGCCGAAATTCCGGGGACCGACCCCAAGGCCGGCTATGTCATGGCTGGCGCGCATTTCGACAGCTGGGTGGCGGGCGACGGCGCGACCGACAATGGCGCCGGCAGCGCCGTCGTGATGGAGGCCGCGCGCATCATTCGCAAGCTCGGCATCCGGCCCAAGCGCACGATCCGCTTCGTCCTCTGGAGCGCGGAGGAGCAGGGGCTGCTCGGTTCGCTCGCCTATGTCGACAAATATATAGCGGCGCGCCCCGGCCCGACGGAGGGCGAGGACGGCAACGCGCTCTATTATGGCTGGCCGAGCCGGTACCCGATCACGCCAAAGCCCGGTTACGGCGACCTCAAGGCCTATTTCAACATGGACAATGGCTCGGGCAAGCTGCGCGGCATCTATGCCGAGGGCAATGTCGGCGCGGTTCCGATCCTGCAATTCTGGCTCGCACCCTTTGCGAGCATGGGCGCGGGCAAGGTCGTTGCGGGGCCGACGAGCGGCACCGATCATGTCTATATGCAGTCGGTGGGCGTGCCTGGGTTCCAGTTCATTCAGGATCCGCTCGATTATGGATCGCGCACGCACCACAGTAGCGCCGACACCTTCGACCATCTGAAAGCCGACGATTTGCGCCAGGCTTCGGTCGTGATGGCGGGGATGCTCGTCACGGCGGCGAACAGCGACAAGACGCTGCCGCGCTTCCCGGTGCCGACGCAGCCGACGCCCTATGATCCGTTCAAATACAAGGACCCCAACGACTGAGCGACGGGTATCCGCCGGGGTCAGGCCATCTTGATCCCGGCGATGCCGTTGTCGACGACGCCCGTCGCGCGTTTCGACAGCGTGCCTAGCGGCACCGTCACCTTGTCGACGACCATGAAGTGCGTCTGCCACGCATCGCGGTTCACATCGCACACGACATAGCCGCGCTGGTCATTGGCGAATTTGAGTTCGGGATTGAGCTTCAGAAACTGGTCGGTGCCGGCGCGCAGATCGCTGCCGTCGCCGCCGCTGCTGATCGAGGTGGCGACGAATTCTGCGCCGACGACCTTGTCCTTGAGCACCAGATCGCCGCAGAAATTCTGATGCTCGTCGCCCGTCAGTACGACGCAGTTCTTGAGACCGGCGAAGCGCGACAGAATGCGTTCGCGCGGCGCCTCATAGCCCGCCCAGCTGTCGAGGTTGACGATCTTTTCGGGCTCGTCGGCCTTGCGCCGCCGGTCGAGCGACATCATCGTCACCTGCTGCGCGATCGCGTTCCACGTTGCGCCGCCTTGCGCCAGGTTTTTGGCGAGCCACTCTTCCTGGGCCTTGCCCAGAATCTGCGCATTCTTTGCAAAGACGTCGGGGCAGGCGGGTTTGAACCCGTCGCCGCACGGCTGGTTGTCGCGATACTGGCGGGTGTCGAGCACCTGCATCGCCATCAGGTCGCCATAGCGGAGCTCGCGGTTCGCCGCGATGAAGCCGCCGCGCGGCAACAGCGCCTTGCGCACCGGCATATGTTCGTACCACGCCTGGAAGGCGGCTTGCCGGCGCAGCATGAACACTTCGGGCGGCGGGGCGTCGGGATCGTTGCCGTCGAGCCCCATCTTCCAGTCGTCATAGACCGATACCCAGTCGTTGCGGATTTCATGGTCGTCGAAGGTCGAGATGAAGCCATGCGCCGAGCGTGCCGCCTGCATGTCGATGTCGAGCAGCGTCTGGGTATAGGCGGTGCGGAAATCGCTCAGATCCTGAAGCCCGCGGAGCGCATATTTGCGCACCGGCCGGATCGGCAGGCCGCTGTCGTAAAGATAGTCCTGCTGATATTCGTAGATGAAGTCGCCATAATGGTAGACGAAATCCAGCTCTTCGCGGGCAAGATGGCGATAGGCGCCATAGAAGCCCGATTCATAATGCTGGCAGCCGCAAACCCCGAACTTGACCTGATCGGTGCGCGCGCCGGCCGCGGGCAGCGTGCGGGCGCGGCCGCGCAGGCTGCGTTCGCCGCCAGCGGTGAAGCGGTAATAATAGGGGCGGCTGGGCTGCAGCCCGGCAACCTCGACATGGACGCTATGGCCAAGCTCGGGGCGCGCCAGTTCGGTGCCGTTCGCGACGACCTTGCGAAAGCCGCCGTCCTCGGCGACTTCCCATTCGACCGGAACCGGGACCAGCGGCATGCCGCCGTGCGGCGCCATCGGGTCGGGCGCGAGGCGGGTCCAGATGACGAAACCGTCGCTTGCGGGATCGCCGGCGGCGACGCCGAGGCTGAACGGGAAATCGCGAAAGAAACCGGCCTCGGCGCGCAATATCGCCGGGGCGGACAAGCCGGCAAGCGTGGCGGTGGCAAGGAAATTGCGGCGCGAGAACATGGCGGGACTCCGGGGAGAAACGAATCGTGCTCCCCAGATAGACTAGTCATGCGTCACATCAATGATCTTGGCGGCGGGGTCAGAACCAGAAGCGGACCCCGGCAACGACGCTGGACCGCGACGGGTCGTTGCCGACGGCGCGCGCCAACTGCGCAGAGCGGCCGATCTTGCCTTCCCAGACATAGCCCAGATAGGGCGCGAATTCGCGGGCGATCTCATAGCGCAGGCGCAGGCCCAGTTCGGCACTCGACAGCCCGGCGCCGATACCCTGTTCGCGCACGTCCTGAAGCGCGACGTTTAGTTCCGCCGACGGCTGCAGGATCAGGCGCTGGGTGATGCGCTGGTCGTAGCTGCCTTCGATGCGGGCGGTGACATCGCCCTTGTCCGACAGGAACAGCGCCGCTTCGACGTCGAACCAATAGGGGGCGAGTCCTTCGACGCCGACAACGGCGTAAGTGGGCGAGGGGCCGGGGCCGACATCCTGACGCAGCCCGGTCTGGAGATCGAAATAGGGGCCGATGGCGCGGCTCCACAATAGCTGTCCCTCGCCGCGGTCGAACGCGCCGCCGAAGGCGCCTTCGCCCTCGCTTTTGATGACGAGCTTGTCGATGTCGCCACCGAAGCGGGCTTCGCCGTCCCAGCTATAGGTGGTTTCGCCGGAGTCGACGCGGACTTCGGCTTGATCGAGCATGATTCTGGAAATGCTGCCGCCGCCATGCTCGGCGTAGAGCCGGGCGCGGACCGGCGCCATTGCGTCGGTGCCGAAGATTGCATCGGCCGCCTCGACGCGCGGCGCGGGCGGCGGCGGCGCGTTGCCGACGGGCGGCGAGGGGGGTGGGGCTGTCGTGGGCTCGCCGGGGGTGCAGTGCCCCATGGCGGCGTGTTCGGGCGGACAGCCGGGGGGCGGGGGCGGCGCAGGCATGGCGCAATGTCCCATCGCCGCATGTTCGGGCGAACAGGACGGTGGCGGCGGCGGGGGCGCCACTACGGGCATCGTGCAATGGCCCATGGCGGCATGGTCGGCGGTACAGCCGGGCGCGGGGGCGGGATGCGCCATCGCGTCCGGCTGTGCGGCCAGCAACAGGAGCGCCATCGGGATCATGCCGCATCCTCCGCGGCGCGCACCGTCACGACCTGCATCATCCCCGCGTGCATGTGATAGAGGAGGTGACAGTGAAAGGCCCAGTCGCCCGGCGCATCGGCGGTCAGGTCGAAGGTCACCTTGCCGCCCGGCTGGACATTCACCGTATGCTTGCGCGGGGCATGGTCGCCCTTGCCCGTGACCAGTTCGAAGAAATGACCGTGCAGGTGGATGGGGTGCGTCATCATCGTGTCGTTGACCAGCGTCACGCGCACGCGCTCGCCCAGCGTGAAGGGAATGGGTGCGGTGACCTCGTTCATCTTCACCCCGTCGAACGCCCACATATAGCGTTCCATATTGCCGGTCAGATGGATCTGCATCTCGCGCGACGGGACGCGGGTATCGGGGTTGCGATCGAGCGCGACGAGATCCCGATAGGTCAACGCGTCCGCGACATCCTCCAGCCCCTGGCCGGGCTCACCGGTGCGATCGACCGGCATCGGCGAGATCGACTGGACAGCGGGCGTGTCCTTGACGGTCGGCGCGCTTTTCATGTCGCGCATGCTGTGCCGCATCGGTTCGCCCGGCGCCGCCGAGCCGTGCCCCATCGCGCCATGGTCCATGCCCATATCGCCCATGCCCATATCGCGCATCGTCACGAGCGGACGGGCGCGCAGCGGCGGAACCGGCGCGGTCATGCCGGGGCGCGGGGCGAGCGTTGCGCGCGCCATGCCCGATCGGTCGCTGTTCTCGGCGATGATGCTGTAGGCGCGGTCTTCGGGCTCGACGATCACGTCATAGGTTTCGGCGACCCCGATCTGAAATTCGCCCACTTTCACGGGACGGACATTCAGGCCGTCGGCCTGCACCACGATCATCGCAAGATCGGGCACGCGGATGTTGAAGGTCGTCATCGCCGATGCGTTAATGACCCGCAGCCGGACGCGTTCGCCCGCAGCGAACAACCCGGTCCAATTGTCGGCGGGGCCGTGACCGTTGACGAGATAGGTATAGGCCGCCGCGGTCACGTCGCTGATGTCGGTCGGGTCCATCCGCATCGCGCCCCAGGCGACACGGTCGTTCAGCGGCTGGTCGCGGCCCGCGATCAGCCCCGCAAGCGTCTGCTTGTTGTGGTTGAAATAGCCGCCCATCTGCTTGAGCTTTTTGAAGATCCCGTGCGGGTGCAGCGCGCTGTGGTCGGACAGGACGATCACATGCTCGCGGTCATAGGCGACGGGATCGGGATCGGCGGGGTCGATGACGATCGGGCCGTAATGGCCCATCTGTTCCTGCAGCCCCGAATGGCTGTGATACCAATAGGTGCCCGACTGCCGCACCGGAAATTCATAGGTGAAGGTCGCGCCCGGCGCGATTCCGGGAAAGCTGATGCCCGGCACGCCGTCCATATGAAAGGGCAGGATCAGCCCATGCCAGTGGATCGAGCTATCCTCGTCGGGCAGGACGTTGGTGACGTGCAGTCGCGCCGTCGTGCCTTCCTTCAGCCGCACCAGCGGCCCAGGAATCGTCCCGTTTATGCCGATCGCATGGCTGGTCCTGCCATCGACGCTCAGCATCCGGTGCGCGATGCTCAGGCGGATATCGGCGCCGCCGACCGTCGGCAGCCCCGACGCGATCGGTTGCGCCCAGGCTGGCAGCCACGGGACAAGCGCCGCCGCTCCGCCTGCCGCTAACAGCGAACGGCGGCCGATCGCGCCGCTCATGCGATGGCTCCGCGCAGCATCCAGAGCGCCATCGCGATCATCATCAGATTTTCAGTCAGCGATACGAAGCCCAGCGGCACCTTGCTGCTGCCGCCGACGCAGGCGCATTTGATGTCGCGGCGGTCGATATAGACCGCCTTGAAGACCGACACCGCGCCGATGACGGCGATGAACAGCGCGACCGGGATCGACAGCCACGGGAGGGCGTGGGCGGTCATCAGAACCCCGGCCAGCCCCTCGGCAAAGGGGTAGACATACGAATAGGGAACCCAGCGCCGCGCGAGCAGGTCATAGTTGAGGAACATCGTCGAGAAGCTTTCGACGTCCTGCAGCTTGAGCAGCGCCAGAACGATCATGCTGAACGAAATGAACCATTCGGCGGCGCGCAGGGTGAAGGGGCTGCCGTAGGCGGCGAAGCTCGCGGCGAGCGCCATCAGCGCGGTCATCGCGAACAATGCGACCACGGGGGTATAGCTCGTCGCACCCGGATCGCGGACGGCAAGGCCGAAATGGCGGCGCAGATCGTCATAGCCGCCGATCCGGCGGCCATCGATAAAGGTCTGCGGCGTCGTATTGACGTTGTGTTCGGCCTTGAACGCGTCGGTTTGCGCGCGCGTCTCCAGCCAATGATCGTCGACGGTGAAGCCCTTTCGTTCGAGGAGATGCTTCGCTTTCAGGCCATAGGGACAGATATGCTGTGGCATGACCATGCGGTAGAGGGTTGCTGTCTGTGTCATGCCGCCTGTATAACCTCCGTACCATGGTACGGAGTCAAGCGATGCAGCTTTCGATCGGAAAACTGGCGGAAGCGGGCGGCGTCGGGGTCGAAACGGTCCGTTATTATCAGCGCCGCGGGTTGATGACGACGCCAGCGCGCAGCGGCGGCGAGGGGTGGGGCGCCGGCATCCGTCGCTATGATGCCGACGATGTCCGCCGGCTGAAATTCATCCGGTCGGCGCAAGGGTCGGGCTTCACGCTCGAGGAAATCGCCGAGCTGCTGGAACTCGAACAGAGCGACGATCGTGCGCGGGTCCGCAGCCTGGCGCGCCAGCGCATCGCTGCGCTCGACGCCAAGATTGCCCAGATGAGCGAAACCCGCGCCGCGCTCGCGCGGCTGGCGGACCAGTGCGCCGCGACCGACAAGGGCCCTTGCCCGATACTCGCGGCATTCGAGCCCTGATGTCATCGCGCGGAGCGCAGCGACGACGCAATCGCCCGCTGTCGGCCGTGCGCAAGGTCGATGGCTGGAGATTGCCTCGCTTCGCGCGCAATGACGACGTTTCTGGGCGCAGCGCGGCCTAGCTGTGCAGGAAGTGCATGACGTCGCCGTCGTGCACGACATAGGCCTTGCCTTCGGCGCGCAGCTTGCCGGCTTCGCGCGCCTTGGCTTCACCGCCCAGTGCGACATAATCGTCATAGGCGATGGTTTCGGCGCGAATGAAGCCCTTCTGGAAATCGCTGTGGATTTCGCCCGCGGCCTCCGGCGCGGTCGCGCCGGTATGGACGGTCCAGGCGCGCGCTTCCTTCGGGCCGACGGTGAAGAAGGTCAGCAGGTGGAGCAGCTCATATCCCGCGCGGATCACGCGCGCGAGGCCGGTTTCGTGCAGCCCCATTTCTTCCAAGAACATCATGCGTTCTTCGCCGTCCATGCCGACGAGTTCGCTTTCGATCGCTGCCGAGACGATCACCGCCTGTGCCCCTTCGGCCTTGGCGCGCGCGAAGACGGCTTCGCTGTGCGCGTTGCCGGTCGCGGCATTCGCTTCTTCGACATTGCAGACATAGAGGACGGGCTTGCTGGTCAGCAGCTGCGCCTGCCGGAGGATGCGCTCTTCATCGGCGTCCTTCGGATCGGTCAGACGCGCGGGCTTGCCGTCGCGCAGCAGATCGAGCGCCTGGCCGAGCACCGATGCGGCGGCCTTGGCTTCCTTGTCGCCCTGCGCCGCCTTCTTCGCGAAAGCGGGGACGCGCTTTTCCAGGCTTTCGAGGTCGGAAAGCAGCAGCTCGGTCTCGACCGTCTCGGCGTCGGCGACCGGATCGACCTTGTTCTCGACATGCTGGATGTCGTCATCCTCGAAACAGCGCAGGACGTGGATGATCGCGTCGACTTCGCGGATGTTGCCGAGGAACTGGTTGCCGAGCCCTTCGCCCTTCGACGCGCCGCGCACCAAGCCGGCGATATCGACGAAGGCGAGCTGGGTCGGGATGATCTTCTGACTGCCTGCGATCGCCGCAAGCTTGTCGAGCCGCGCGTCGGGCACCGCGACATTGCCGATATTCGGTTCGATCGTGCAGAAGGGATAATTCGCCGCCTGCGCCGCCTGCGTCTCGGTCAGCGCGTTGAACAGCGTCGACTTGCCGACGTTCGGCAGCCCGACGATCCCGCATTTGAAACCCATTTTCCTACCCTTTTAATCAAGCCGGCGGGCAAAGACGCGCACCGGCTGCAAATCCCAGTCGAGGCGCTCATAGAGCCCCGCGGCGGGATTTCCATCCCGAACCATCAATTCCACCTTCGGACAGCCCCGCGCCCGCAGCCAGTCGCAGCCGGCATCGAGCAGATCGCGCGCGATCCCGTCGCCGCGCCGGTCGGGCTGGACGCCCAGATAATAGACCCAGCCGCGGTGGCCGTCGAAGCCGACCATGATCGTACCGACAATCGCGCGTCCGGCTTCGGCGAGCAGGATCGTCGCGGCGTCGTGGCCAAGCGCCCGGTCGAAGTCGGCGTCCGGGTCGTTCCAGGGCCGGGTGAGGTCGCAGCTTTGCCACAGGGCGACCGCGGCGTCGCGATCGGCGGGCGTCGCGGCGCGGATCAGCGTCATGGTTGCAGCCGCAGCGCCAGATCGTTCTGGAACCGCACGTCGTCGCCCTCGGCAAGCCAGCTCGCTTCGGCGGCGATCGCGCCAAGCAGGTCGGTCAGCGGTTCGATCTCGGTCTTGTGGTAATTGCCGAGGACATGGCCCGTCACGCGGTCCTTGTGCCCCGGATGACCGATGCCGATGCGGACGCGGCGGAAATCGTCGCCGATATGCTGGATCATGCTGCGGATGCCGTTATGTCCGGCCGCGCCGCCGCCCTGTTTGACCTTCACCTTCATCGGCGCAAGGTCGAGTTCGTCGTAGAAGGCGGTCACGTCCTGCGGCGCAAGCTTGTAGAAATCCATCGCGGCGCGCACGCTGCGACCGCTTTCATTCATGAAGGTGCCGGGCTTGAGCAGCAGAATGCGGGTCCGGCCGATGCGGCCGTCCTGCAACCAGCCCTGAAATTTCTTGGCGGGCGGCGCGAATTGATGGGTGTCGGCGATCACGTCGATCGCCATGAAGCCGACATTGTGCCGGTTCATCGCATATTGAGGCCCGGGATTGCCGAGGCCGACCCAGAGCTGCATTGCGGTGCCTTTCCCGGGTCCGATGGAAACGCCCCTCCCGCCGGGGAGGGGCGCATCCGGTAAGCTTTAGGCTTCGCCTTCGGCGGCTTCGCCTTCGTCCTTCGTCGTGTCGCCGTCGCTCGACTTGAGCGCCGACGGAGCGACGATGGTCGCAATCGTGAAGTCGCGATCGCTGATCGCGCTCTCGACACCCTTGGGCAGGGCGACGTTGCTGATGTGGATCGAATCGCCGACGTCGAAGCCGGTGACGTCGATGCTGATTTCGTCGGGGATCTTGTCCGCTTCGCAGACGAGTTCCAGCTCGTGACGAACGATGTTCAGCACGCCGCCGCGCTTCAGGCCGGGCGAGGCTTCTTCGTTGGCGAACACCACCGGCACTTCGACATGGACCTTGGCGTCCTTCGAGATGCGCAGGAAGTCCGCGTGGATCGGGCGATCCTTGACGGGATGAAAGGCGACGTCCTTGGGCAGGGTGCGGACGGTCTTGCCGCCCACTTCGATCATCACGACCGAGTTCATGAAGTGACCCGTCATCAGCTGCTTCATCAGCAGCTTTTCTTCGACGTGGATCATCAGGGGTTCTTCGTTGCCGCCATAGACGACGGCGGGGACGCGGCCATTGCGACGCAGGTCACGCGAGGCTCCCTTGCCT
>VFQN01000579.1_pt1 | contig 66949 bp, 68 predicted proteins | sample 3512371 | NCBI WGS metagenome assembly VFQN01 (sample SAMN10412370, study PRJNA504923) | tailings metagenome | isolation source: Replicate 2 from Balatoc abandoned mine | place: Philippines: Itogon, Benguet | collected 2017-08-28 | reverse complement strand
TGCGCAGGAACAGCGAAAAGTCCTTATCGCCGTAGCTCGTCAAACCCTTGCGCATGCCTGAGGTCACGTCAGCACTCCATCAACTCGATCATCCCCGAGGTGCGGGTGTGAATGTCCAGCCTCGAAGAGTAGTCGGCAACACGTTTGGCCCCACCCTTCGGGCCTGCACTCTGCGCAAGCATCTTTGGATGACGGCGAAACGTTCGCTGGTGGTGTAGGCAGGAAGCCGCGGCGGCGCAATGCTATTGCGCGCCGCAAGAGCGTTCTCGGCAAGCCGCTATTGCAGCTTGATGCCGCCCTTTTTCACAGTGTCGGACCAAAGCTCCGCCTCGGCCTTCAGACCGGCGGCCCATTGCTGCGGGGTCTGCTTCGGAATGCTAAGTCCGATCGCCCTATAGCGCGCAATCACCTCGGGTTCCTTGAGCGCCGCCAGAACCGCTTCGCGCAACTTGGCGATAATCGGCTCCGGTGTGCCTGCGGGAGCCGCCATGCCCCACCAATTGGCGCCGGTGAATCCCGGCAACCCGCTCTCGGAAAGCGTCGGCGTGTCCGGCAAATCCGCGAGCCGCGCGTCGCTCGCGACCGCCAGGGCGGTAAACTTGCCCTCCTTGAGATGGCCGACCCCCGCAGCAAAGCCGACGGTGAATAGCTGAATTTCGTTCTGAAGCAGCGCCAGCACACCCTGTGGCGAGCCGCGGAACGGGACGTGCTGCATGTCGAGGCCCTTGGTCAGCTTCACACGCTCCAGCAGCATGTGATTGACGGTCCCGGCCGCCGGCGAACCGAAATTGACTTTGCCTGGATTGGCTTTGACGTATTCGATAAACGAAGCGAAGTCCTTCGCCGGAACGGCTGTATTCGAGAACAGGACGAGAGGCACATCCGCAAGTTTCGCCACCGGCGCAAGCGCGGTCAGCGGGTCGATCGGCAGGGCCATCGTAAACTGGTTGATGACGAAGTTGTTCGTCGCCGTGACCACCAGTGTGTAGCCGTCCGGCGCAGATTTCGCGACCTCGACGGTCCCGATATTGCCGGCAGCGCCGGGCTTCGCCTCGATGATGAGCTTCTGCCCAAGCACCTCTTCCATCTTGGGCGCGAGCAGACGCATGATCCCGTCGGAAACGCCTCCGGCGGTGTAAGTCAGCACGACGCGGATCGGCTTGTTCGGATAATTCTGTGCTTGCCCCGACAGTGCGGACAGCGACAACAACAAGCCGACGGTAGCAAGACGTACGAATCCGATACGACGCATAACCCCTCCAATCGTCTCAGTTCATGTGCAAGGCCACTCCAGATCGGCCACTCCCGGTCTCTTCGTTTATTGCCGGCAGACAGTTCTCTCCAAACTTCAAAACTTGGGAAACAATTGCTGGTCCGCGAGCCAGCGTGACATCTGCAGGCGCTTCTTTCTCGATCCTGAAAGGAAGGCCTGATGCTCCTTCTTGTTCGGCCAGACGTGATCAGGCGTCACCGCCATGCGCACGAGGATGTCGTCCTTGGTCACGTTGAACACCATCAGATCCTGCGCAAGCGACAGCGGCCCCTGCCAGCCCTGACGCACATCGCGTTCCATCTCGCCGGCAGTGTCGAAATCGTTGAAGAAATGATAGATGACCGCGTGCCGCGGATTGGTTTTTGCGAATACATGCCCGACTTCTGACGGCGCAGTATGCGCGATGGTACCGATGCCGCGCGCCATGCGCTCGTCATATCCGGAACGCGACATGAGCTGGGACACCGTGTTGAACGCCTCGTGCACCAGAAGATCAGCGCCTTGGGCGTTCTCGATGAAAAACGTACTCGGCGTCGTGTCGCCGGAAAACACGAAGCACAGCCCGTTCCATTCAAGGCGAAGGCTCACCGGGCCGTCATAGATGTGAATGGCTGGGAAGCTTTTGATGACTACGCCATTCCTGTCGTAGATCACGCCGGGCTTGGCGAAGTCGAATTCGTGGACTTCCACCTCGGCGCCTGCGTCGGGCAACAGTCCGTGTCGCGTGTCGGTGTCCCATGCGAACGACTCGACCTGCTTCTCGACGAAGTGCTTCATCCCGTATTTTTGTTCCGACCCGGATGGCCCATACATCACGAGCGGTTTCGAGCGTCCCCCAGCCCAACTCCCGATCCATACCTGCGCAAAGTCGCCGACGTGATCGGCGTGAAGATGGGTCGCGAAATAAGCGGTGACGTCCTGGTGCGGAATCTCGAGCGCTGTGAAATTGGTCTGAGAGCCCGAGCCGAAGTCCCAGATAAACTTGTCGCCGTTGCCCAGCTCGATCAGCCACGAACAGTTCGCTTGCGCGCGGCGAACGAAGGGACGGCCTGTCCCCAGCGCGATGACGCGCATTTCGTCCGGCGCCAGCTCTTCGGTATTCGGAAAATAATAATCGCGCCTTGAGACCATTTCGGTTGCTGCCCCGTTCTATGCCTTGACGTGAGTATCGTTTGGCTCGGCGACGCTCGCGGCGCCTGATCGACGCGCCTGCGCTTTCGGACCCGGCCCCCGCATGTAATGGCGTTCCGGACGATACGCCCGCTTGCGACATAGCCACGCTCGGACAAGCTTTCCGATCCAGGCCATCAGCGTCGCAATTTGCATCGTTACGATTCCTGCAAGGCGGTTGCGCGCCGCGTCAGTCGCTATCGAGATCGGCGACATCCGCCATCATGCGAACATTGGCTTTGACCCGGCGAAGAACGCGCATCAGCGTTTCGAATTCCTCGGGCTCTACGCCTTTCAAGACATTGCGATAATGATCCTGCATGACCGTGCGCGTTTTCTCGAATACTGCGCGGCCCTTTGCCGTGAGGCGCACCGCCAGAGCGCGGCGGTCGTCCGGCAAGGCCGTACGCTCGACGAGGCCGATCTGCTCCATCTCATCGAGCAGACGCCCAAGGCTCGAGCGATCAAGGACCGCAAGTTGCGCGATCTCGCCGATGGTCTGCCCATCCTTGTGGCGCAGCGCCGACAGCGCACGCCACATCGGGACGCTCAGCCCGCGCGGCCGCAACGCGCGGCCGAGATTGAGCTGGTTCTGCCGCTGGATCGCAGCGAAATAGTGCATCGGATAGTCGGTAAGACGATATGGGACCGTGGCTGCTCCGGCCCCAGCCGTTGCGGCAGCGTCAGCTTTCGCCAATTCCACCTTCATCTCGTTTTTGGTCTCGTCGCTGTTCTCCGGGATCCCGGATGGCGACGAGGATGGCCGACGTTCCGCTTTGCGCAGCTGTGACTTTCCCATGCCATATATTATACAAATATTATATCTGGCAGCAATAGCCGGCACGGATGGCGGCCGGTGGCCGACCTCCGGACCGAGCTGAGCGGCGCGGCTTGAAGAAAGCGACCCCGCACGTCCCGCAAACACTTGATTCTCCTCAATTTCGGAGTGCCACGCGCTGCTAGTCTCCCGCGATCATGAGACTGCCCCCTTGCGTCGCCTGCATTGGTGGGTCGGTGGCGCTTGATGCGTGCACCGGCCGGGGTGATGCTTGCGGCCCGCTGCATTGCAACGGACGGCTGGTCGCCAAGGACGCCTACATCTTCCACCAGCAGGATGCGGTGACCCATGTGCATTGGGTGCGCAGGGGATTGCTCAGGCTTTACAAGACACTCGCCAACGGCAAACGGCAGATTGTCGGCTTTGCGTTTGCTGGCGAGTTCGTCGATCTTGCCGCCGAGGGCCACTACAGGATCAGCGCGCAGGCCGTTGTCGAGACCGAACTGCGCAGCATGCCGCGCCCCGGCTTCAGGTCCGCGGCACAGGCCGATCCGCAATTTTCCTACAGCCTGTTTGTGTCGGTGGCAGACCGGCTCGCGCGGGTGTCCGATCTCGCGTTGACAGTCGGCCAGCGCAGCGCGGAGGCAAGCCTCGCCGCTTTCCTCATCGAAATGCAGGAGCGCACGTGCATCGGCAACCCGGAGCAACGCGCCCTCTTCCTGCCGATGCCGCGCTCCGACATCGCCGACTATCTCGGCCTGACGCCTGAAACGATCTCCCGCCTGTTCACAAAGTTTTGCCAACAAGGATTGATCGCCACCTGCAAGCGCCGCGGCGTTAATCTTCTCTCGATGGCTGCGTTACAACAATTGGCGCAGGGGCTGACGCGCTGACGGCGTTATCGGGCTCGACCGGCGGGCGCCATAAGGCGCCTCGCGGATTGCTTGGTCTCGCCGGCAGCGGGCTATAGAGCTCCAGCCAAAATCTGCGGTAGGATGCCTCGTATGCCTCGCCTCGCTTTCCTCCTCGCCTTCCTGCTCGTTTGTTTCGCCGCTCCGGCGCCCGCAGCGGCGCAGGACAGATCGAAGATTCCGTTGCAAGGGACCTGGCGCTTCGAGAAGGATTCCGCGGACGCCGCCAATCTGTCTTTCGTCCGCGATGGCAAGGTGATGTTCCTCGTCCGCGCCGGGCGCACCATCAGTATCTGGTTCGCCTTTCCCGAAGGCCCGCAGACCAAAGGCGCAGTTCGCGTCTGGATCGAGACCGGCAAGAAGCGTTGGCGGATGGACGGCGACCTGACGACCGAGGAGCAGAACGGCAAGGCCGCCGTTTACTTCATGCAGAACGATTTCGGTATGACAGAGCGCAAGAAGAAGTGGGGAAACCTGATACAACGATACAACCAGTTCATCGACGGACTGACGTCGGCGAGCGAGATCGTCATCACCACCAAACAGGGCGTCCTGCGTTTGCCGCCGGTGAGCATTCCCGACGCGCGCAAAGAGATGCAGTTGTGAGGCTCGAGGTGATGCGCGACACCGTGCGGATAGTACGGGGCGAAGCGCGGTGACAAAGAAAAAGCCCGGCGTCAGGGCCGGGCTTTTTGACCTCGATGTTCCGGAAGCGGCAGGAGATTACGATCTCGGCCGCTTTCGCAACATATCACCGCACCTTCAGGTTTTCGGCCGACTCGCGTCCGCGATTGGACACGATCTCGTATTCAATCTGCTGGCCTTCATTGAGACCGGTCAGGCCCGCACGCTGCACTGCAGAAATGTGAACGAACACATCCTTGCCACCGCCGCCAGGCTGAATAAAGCCATAACCCTTGGTCGCGTTGAACCACTTCACCGTACCTGTAGCCACGTCTATTTCCCCAATTAACGAGATGTCCGCCGACACGAGCGTCCAGTAGAACATCTCGCAGGCTTCGCTTTCATACCCGAAAAAGCGAGAAAATTCCACCTTTCATTGAGGCGGACGCCGCACGGCAAGGCCGTCCGGCGCTGTTACGACACCCGCTTGACGTCACTCCATCGGCGCAGCGACGTCCAAAGGCCGCGGTCGAGCCGGAAGCGGTCGATCGGAGCAGACGAGTTGAGCGCGCGGATGCGGCAGAGCCCCACGCCGGTCCACTGGAACCCGCATTTTTCGAGAATCCGGCGTGACGCCGGATTGGTCACGCGAGCGCCGGCGCAAAGGCTTTCATTGCCGAGTTCGGTGAAAGCGAAATCGATCAGAGCCCGCACCGCCTCTGTGCCGTAGCCTTTGCCCCAATGCTTCACCCCAACCCAGTAGCCGATCTCAGGCGCAGCCTCGTCATGCGTTGCAATGCCGCAGGCTCCCACAGGCGCACCGAGATGCGTGGTGATCAGAAACGCGATGTCTCTCTGGCGCGGGCCTTGCGGCGTGTTGCAGGCCGCAATGAAATCCTCCGCATCGGCGCGCGAATAGGGATGCGGGATGCGTCGCGTGTTCTCCGCGATACGCTTGTCGTTAGCGAGCGCGGCTACGTGCTTAGCGTCCTCGAGTTTCGGCGCGCGCAAAATCAGCCGCTCGGTCTCGAGGACGGGGATACAGCCTTCCCGGTAGGTCCGGGATTCAAGTTCGAGGCAGGTCATGGTCAGGCTCCTTTAAAAAAACTTTGAGGGGGAGCCGGTTCACCCGTCTCCCCCTCAAATCTGGAGCCCGTCTGAGGGTCCCCCGGGTTCGACGTGAACCGGCGGACCTCTTTTTGAGATTCGCCGTCTATTCGGCCGCAGCCATCGTCGGTACGACCGAAATGTACGTACGGTTGGATGTGGCTTTGAACTCGACGCGACCTTCGATGAGCGCGAACAGCGTATGGTCCTTACCGATGCCGACATTGGCGCCGGGATGCCATACGGTGCCGCGCTGGCGCGCGATGATGTTGCCGGGGATAGCAATCTGTCCGCCGGCGAGCTTCAAACCAAGCCGGCGACCCTTGGAGTCGCGGCCGTTACGGGATGAACCGCCTGCCTTTTTGTGAGCCATGGCTCAAAATCCTTCTGTCGAAACGCTCATAACCCGATTCCGTGACGGAATCATCTCATTTCGTGGGCAATCTTGCGCCCGCGCGTACCGCACCGGCTTCGGAATGCCCGGAGCAACCCAACGACGACGCGATCAGGCCGCGTCGGCTTCCTCGGTCTTCACCGGCGGAGCCTTGCGCTCCGGCTTCGGCTTCGGACCCTTGGTCGGCTTGGCGCCACCGGTCAGGATCTCGGAGACCCGAACGACGGTATAGTCCTGCCGATGGCCGCGCTTGCGGCGTGAATTCTTGCGGCGCCGCTTCTTGAAGGCAATGACCTTGGGGCCGCGGCTCTGTTCCACGATCTCGACCGCAACCGACGCGCCCGAAACGAGAGGGGCGCCGACGTCCGGCTTGTCGCCGCCCAGCATCAGCACATCGCCGATCTGGACAATCTGGCCCGGCTCGCCCGCGATGCGGCCGATGCGGACCACCTGGTCCTCGGCGACCGAATATTGCAGGCCGCCTGTCTTGATGACTGCGAACATCGTTGTTCCTTCGTGTTCATTCCCCGGTGCTCGGACGAGCCGGACCGGCTTCTTTCAGTCGGAATTTGGGTGTCCGGCGCGTGCCCGAAAGCACGAAAAGGGGCCCAAAGGGCCCCGCCGTTGGCCGGGTTTATGAGGGGATAGCCCCCCAAAGTCAAGGAAATGAGGCTCAGTAGAGCCGGAAAAGCGGGGCGATGAGCGTGGCATCCCGCAGACTTTCGAGCGCCTTCAGGGCCGGGGCGGCCAGGAGAAACAGCGTCGCGTCCCAGAACGTACGGCGCACCAGCGCCGGCCGGACCAGCAGCGTGTCTGCTTCGTGCCAGTTGCGAAAATTCGGGAGAAACCGCGGCACCTTGGCCTTGTAGGCCGCGAACTCGGCCGGGAAAAGCGACGCCAGCGCGCGCTCCTCGTGGCTGACGACGAGTCCGAAGATGATGATCGTGACTGCCGCGCAGATCAGCGCAAAGACCGCGCTGCCAAGTTGGGCCCCGAGCCCGAATGCGGCGACGGCCGAGAATACGTAAAGCGGATTTCGGGTGACCGAGTATGGCCCCTCGGTCACGAGGTGATTGAGCTTGTTGCCGCCGATATACATCGAGCACCAGGTGCGGCCGAGAATGCCGATGACTATGAATACGATCCCGCTGCGCTCGACAAGCTCATGCCAAACGCCGTCCTCAGGAGACACCGGCTGCATCGCCATCAAAACGCCAATTCCGATAAATGCAGCCCCCGCGACAATGATTTTACGCTGCCATTGCTGGCCTACCAGATCAAATGCGATAGCCATTAAACCCCACTGCCTTCCCCGCACTTCAAACAAAAGAACAAAGCGGCAAATCGGAGGCACGATCGTCTCGGCTTCGATGAGCTCGGCCGAATTGAGCCTTATTGACCCGTCGGTCAAGCGTCAGCGCGCACTTACTCACCGGCACCCGGCGCGTCATGACTCGCGGAGTGTCTTGAGAAAATCCTGCGCGGCCGCGATGCAGGCCTGCGGGCAGGCCGTCATCACGTTGAACGGCATGCCCTCCATGAGAACAGCCTTGCAGTTCGGCATTAGCTCGGTAGCGCGACGCGTGGCATCCGCGGTCGCCTGCTGCGCGTTGGTGCCGCTGATAATGAGCGCCGGCGCCTTGAAGTGCCTCAGCCGATCAGTCTGATCGAGGTCGATTGAATACTCGAACAGCTTGACCATGAAATCCACCGGCATGCGGGATTGCTGCGCGATGTACCAGGCCCGCAGCTCCGGATCCGCATCCGCGGGCAGGCGATGCTTGTTGGTCTCTTGCGCCCAGACCGCGCTCCCCTTCTCGCGCAGGAGATCGGCCCAGGCTTTCGGACTCACAGCTCCGGCGCGCCAGTTATAGCCGAAGCCCGGAATCACGGCGCTGCGCACACGATCAGGATAATCGGCCGCGAGCTCTATCGCCACCGCCGATGCAAACTCCGCCATGATGACGTGGGCGCTATCGATTTTGAGCGCGTCCATGAAGTCGACGATGTCGCGCGCGAACGGCGCGAGCGACATCTCGAAGTCGGCGGCGACGGGACTCGAGTCCCCATGGCCGCGCATGTCGAGATTGTAGACGCGGTAGTCGCGGGCGAATTCCGGCAGCCATTCGTACCAGAACTTCCGGTTCTTGCTGAAGCCATGAACGAAGATCAACGGCTCCGCCTTCCTCCATGGCTCCGTGAAGTCATGGAGGTCATAGGCCAGCGTGACACCATTCGGCAAAGCGGCTTCAGCCATGGAGTTGTCCGGTTCGCAAGCCGCGTCACTGCAGTTTCAGATCGGGAAGCTGCTTCAGGAATTCGCCCCAGCGCGCATGGTCGCGACGCACCGTTTCTGCAAGTTCTTCAGGCGTGCCCGCAATCACCTCTTCGCCGGAATTGGTAAGCTTCTCGACAACGGCGGGATCCTTCAGCGCGGCAACGATCGAAGCGTTCAACTTGTCGATGACAGGCTTTGGCGTGCCGGCCGGCGCGAAGAACCCATACCAGTTGACGCCCTCAAGGCCAGGGAATGTGCTGGCGAGCGTAGGCACCTCCGGAAATGTCTTGACCGGCTGCGCAGTGGTGACGGCCAGCGGCCGCAACGCCTTGCTCTGAATGAATGGCGTGATCGAGGCGATCTGCATGATCGCCGAATTGATGTGACCGCCGACAGCGTCGTTGATGGCGGGGGCCGCACCCTTATAGGGGATGTGCTGCATCTGCACGTTTGCGCGCTTGGCCATCATCTCGCCGATGATCTGCATCGGCGCACCGCCGGTTCCGAACGTGACCTTCCCCGGATTCTTGGCGGCATAGGCAATGAATTCCTGAACGGTGTTCGCGGGCACCGACGGATGCACCGCCAGCAACAAGCCCGACTGGGAGGTGCGCGAGATGGGCGCGGCCTGCGTCAGCGGATCGAAGCCGAGATCGGCGAGATGCGGGTTGAGGGTCATCACCGCGTTCGTGGTCAGCACGATGGTCTGACCGTCGGGCTTGCCGCGCAGCACTGCTGCCGTCGCAGTGTTCCCGCTGGCGCCGGGTCGATTTTCGATGACGACGGGTTGACCGAGAGCCTCGGACAGCTTCGGCTGCACGAGCCGGGCAACGAGATCGGTGGCGCCGCCCGCCGGATAAGGCACAACGATCGTCACCGGTCCCTGTGGAAATTGCTGCGCCGATACATTCGCCGTCAGCATCGGGACGGCGAACACCGTCATGATTGCGGCTGCTATTCGCTTCAACATGGTGTCCTCCCTTATTTCGCTACAGCGAATTGTGCTTCGCATTTGCGATCTATTTCGACCCTTCAGCAGGCTTTGTCAAACCGCGCCAGGCGCGCTGTCGCCCACGCAAATCCAGTCGCAGCAACGGCAAAGTCATCGCTGCTGCGGCAGCGATCATTGGTGCGGCGAGGATGTTGGTGCCGCGATCAGGCGCTGCCAAATCGTTCCGCCGAGGACGAAGGTGAAGATCAGAAAATACGCGGCGATAAGGGCGAAATGGATCAGCGCCGGAATGCCCTCGAGTTCATAGGCACCATCTTGCAGATCGCTCGCGAAAAGGCCGACGACATAACCTGCGACGTGGAACGCTAAGAAGACATCGAGCATTGCGGCGAGCGCCTTGCGCCAGAGCGCGACGGGCCTTTGAAAACGCGCCGGCGGCGCGACTTCAAACGTTGACATGGACGTCGTCCTTTTTCGATTGACGAGGAGCGATGATTTGCAGCGTCGCTCCGCGATCAGCGCGGCGCTGCTTCATCACGCGCCTTTGGTTGCGGCGGGACGATCTTCATGACGAACGAGGTCGGATGCTCGTTCGTGCCGAACGGACCGGGGACCTTGTTCTTCACGGGCGGCAAGCTCTTGAGATAGACAGCGATCGCGCGCACGTCCTGCGCGGTGAGGATTGCGAAGGCATGCCAGGGCATGATCGGTGCAAGCTCGCGCCCGTCGGGACGCTTGCCTTTGGTGATGGCGGTCGCAATCTGGTCCAGCGACCAGACGCCGAGACCGGTCTCCGGATCCGGCGTCAGGTTCGGACCGTGAAAAACGCCGAGACCGGGAATTTCGAAGCCTACTTTGGAGCCGCCGAGGAAGCGTGCCGCGTCCGGTTTGCCGAAGAAATAGCCCGGCGTATGACAATCGTTGCAGCCACCCAGCGTGACCAGATACTGCCCGCGCTTGCTTATGGAATCCTGCGCGCGCAACTCCCCCGGCGCCGCCGGCAGACTTGCCGCAATGCTGGCGACGGCGAGCGCCAAACGGATCAGTCCGATGTCGCGGCGCAAGCGGTCCGGCAACGCGTTGAGATCTCGCGGAATTTGGTGAGCGAACAGGGTGCGATCCATCGACCGCGCGAGCCGCGCCGGAAGCCGACGCAACCTGGCGATAACCGCGTAAGATTCAAACAGGCGGGGGGTGACAACATCCTTCATGACAGACTCCATCGGTCGCACGGCGGGGGTGCGGCACAGACCGTTGATTTCATTGGCCATCTTGTCCGGCTCATCAGCCGTTGGGCTTCAGATACGTTCTGCCCCCCGCCGGCAACAATCAGCGTTATTGCCAAGTCATCCTGCGTTTTTGCAGTATTCCCGCATGATCGATTGGTCGGATCTCCGCTTCGTACTCGCCGTTGCGCGCGAAGGTTCGGCGCTGCGCGCGGCGCAGTCACTCGGCGTCAATCAGACGACCGTCATGCGGCGGATAACCCAGATCGAGGGCGCCGTCGGTAGCGCACTCTTCGAGCGCAAGCAGAACGGCTACCATCTGACAACGCTCGGTGAGCGGGTCGCCGCGGTAGCGGCGCGCATCGAAAACGAGGTCGACGGGCTGGAGAGCGCGATCGCCGCGGAGCAACGCGCCATATCAGGCAACGTGCGCCTGACCACCAGCGAAGCGCTTGCAAGCCATGTGGTTGCACCTTTACTGCCGGATTTCCGGAAGGCGCATCCCGGTGTCCTGATCGAGTTGCTCGCGGAGGACCGGCGTCTCGATCTTGCGCGCGGCGATGCCGACATCGCATTGCGCACAGGGTCGCAGCCGACGGGCGCCGGCATCGTGGCAAGGCGGCTGCCGAATGTATCGTGGAGCGTCTATTGCAGCCGGGCCTATGCCAGCGAACATGGCGCGCCGGCCACCGTCGAGCAACTTGACGGCCATCCGATCATCGGGATCGATGGCGCGCTCGCCAACCGTCCCGCATCGCTCTTCCTGTCACGCGCCGCACCGAACTCGAAAGTCGCTGCGCGCAGCAACAGCCTCGGCAATCTGGTCTCGACGCTCAAGGCCGGGCTCGGCGTCGCGATGCTGCCCTGCCTGATTGGCGATTCCGAAGCCGACCTTGTGCGATGCCTGCCTCCGATCGGCGAGGTCGATTCCGAGATGTGGATGATCGTGCGCGAAGACGTCAAATCGGCCTCGCATGTGCGCGCCTTCGCCGATTTCCTTGCCGCGCAGGTCCTGCGCATGCGCGGGCTTCTCGCCGGTGAATATCCTACACCGGCGGCTCTCACCGGAGCCGTTCCGAAATCCGGCTAGACGATGCCGCCAGCGGCAGAGACTGCGAAGACGACGCATTGACGGGCTCGCCAGGCCGCTTCGGCGCCTCCGGAATGAATCTCCCGGTCAAAAGCGGGCGGATAACCCGCGCACCGGCTGCGCAGCGGGCATTGGCCCTTGTTTCGTCGGGACACCTTGGCTAAGTAAGCGCCCGTCCGAGGGCGGTTCGCCCTGTTCGGCCCCCGCGGAGAGGTGGCTGAGTGGTTGAAAGCACCGCACTCGAAATGCGGCATACTCGCAAGGGTATCGGGGGTTCGAATCCCTCCCTCTCCGCCAGAACACCCTTATAAATCAATCACTTAGACCAAATATTGGTTTCATACTCCGGGGCTTCCCCCGGCTAGGCCGGTTCTAATGGCCGTAGGCACGTTTTAGCCTTTTAGTGGGGCTTCGAGCGCCCGGCCCCGGAATAACGTACCCTACATGGGCGCTATTGGACCCCGCGCGGGATGTCGGGACGACTTCCGCTGGCCACTGCGGCTCTAGATTTTGTTTTTGATTGGCTCAGCAACGCGGCTTCTGCTTGGCATTGTTTTTCCGCTTCGCGACGCAGCCAGTTGCGGAAGGCTATAAGTGCGGGTTCATCTTGGCGGATGGGTCGGTATTCCAAAAGCCAGCTCTCGCGCTTGCTGGCGACGATTGGAAATGGAGAAACTAATCGGCCCGCCGCCAATGCATCGCTGACGTATGGGAATTGAGCTAAGGCGACACCCGTCCCGTTCAATACTGCTTGCATGGCCATCGCGTTGCTCTCGAACAGAGCTTCTCCAGCCGAGGAAATTTGATCGTGCACTCCCGCAGCTTCGAACCAATGCGGCCAGTCGTTGGGCATATTGGTGACGCGGATTTGAGTGGCGTTGCTCAAGTCGCTGGGGGTCCGAAGTGAAGAAGCTATTTCGGGCGTACAGACCGCTATCACTGAGCTAGGGAATAGAGTTTCAGCGACATAACCAGGCAAGCTGTCGGTGTCTCGCCTGATAGTACAGGTCCAGTCATCACGCACCGGACGGGTCGCACCGCCGGTCGCCATACGCACTTCAACCTCGGGGTGAGAGCGATAAAAGCTCGCAAGTCGAGGAATCAGCCAGCTCACCGCCAACGTGGGACCAACGCCGATTGTAAGCACGGGGCCTGCACGCATCGCCGCAACGCTTTCGGCAAGCCGGGCTATGGAATCAAATGCGTCCGTAAGTCCGACCAAGAGGGTTTGCCCTTGTTCCGTCAACTCAAGTGAGCTGGCATGACGCCGGAACAATGGAAAGCCGAGGCGGCTCTCCAAGAGCCGGACCAGTCGGCTAACTGCGGTCTGAGTGACATTCAGCTCCTTGGCTGCAGCAGTGAAGCTGCCATGACGTCCTGCGGCCTCAAACGCACGCAATCCATTCAACGATGGTAAGCGTCGCATTGTTTTGCACCCCAATCTGAAGTTGGGCAGACCATAAGTTAATTGGGTTTGCCGGGCGATGGCAATCAAGTCAATGTAGTTCATATCAACGCCCTCTGATCGCATGGGCAGCCGCGATCACCCAATTGAGGCTGCGTTTCAGTTGGGCCGTCATTAGCCATCAGCCAGCTTCGGAGAAATGAAATGACCAACACGTTGCTCGTCAGATCAATCAGCATCGCAACTCTAGGAGCCCTATTCATGCTTCAGGCAGAACCGGCTGCGAGCCAACGCCGCGGCGTCATCCCTCACGCGCCGCTGCTGAAGATGGTGGTGCCCAATACGGCGAACCAAGAAGTCGCAGTTTACGAAGCGGAATATGAGCCGGGCGGGATCAACCCCCGCCACTTACATCCCGCTGCGATCACCTTTCACGTGTTGTCGGGATCAGGCGTTTGGCAGGAGGAAGGCAAGCCGCCCGTGACGCTTAAAGCCGGTGACAGTTTGTTCGTGCCGGCGGGAACGATCCACGCCCACTGGAACCCCAGCAAAACAGATCGCCTCCGTTTCCTGGAATTTATTGTGGCGGAAAAGGACAAAGGCCGATCTATCCCAAAACCTGAGTGATTGAATCAAGTCTTGGAACTAAAATAGGCGGGGGCCTAGCCTGCCCCGCCGATGAAGCGCACATGACGGCGAGAAGAGACCAACGCGGCATAGCCGCCTCGACCTGTCTCGACTCCCAAGAAGCAAAGCCTGCGCGGGGCTTTGTTGCATTCATACCGAATGCTGTTCATTGTCGGAGACGGTCTCGGCATATCGTGAGGCATGAACAGCATTCTGCTCGGCCCACCCGATCTCCCGCTGTAGCTTCACCACCACGGCGTAGATAGCAGGCGGCAGAGCTCCATAGTCATACCTTGCCAGCAGCATACGAAGCTCCTCCCGCAAGCGGGCGGGATTGTTCTTGTTCATTCGAATATCTCTCCTCGCACATTGGTCGGGAATGACCGTGCGTGAGAGTTGCGGTGCTTTCTCTTTTGATCAATGCACGCGGCCGTCGCGTCAGGAGACAGGAAGAGCGTCAGAAATGTCCGACAAGACCCGATGAGTGTTGAAAATATTTTTGGACATTTCGCGAACTCAATGGGCCTTAACCAAGTCAGCCGAGCTTATTTTGACAATCGAATTTGAAAATGCTCTGAGCGCTGTAAACAGATCGGGAGCGTGCGATGCGTTTAGCGAAAGATCGGATCATCCGCGTCAAGGTCGAAGACATTCCTCAACCGGAACGCACTGTGAAGGTGATGATCAAGTCTCATCAAATCAGCCTCGATGTGCCAGCTTACGTCGTCAAGAAACCAAGTAAGCGACCGCGATCGCGCCGGCCACGAGGAAGAAGATCATAACAAACGGGTCCACTGTAGTTCCTCCAATCCTGCGGGATTGCAGTCAGGGTCCCGGCAGGCTTTCACCTGCCGGGTGGGCTCCCCGATAGAGCCGCGCATCACGCCCAAAGGAGAGGGCTATGCGCCGTCGCGGTTGTTTTGATGAGACGGACACTCACGACTAGTCCGCCGTCCCGCGCTCAAGACCCTCATCGAAAGCGCGCGACCGGAGGCGATTGCTTTGAGGTACGCGGCGCAACCGCCAAAGCCGCCAACTGCCCAGCGGAAGAAGAACGCACGGGCAGTATCACGCAACCAACGCCGAACGCATGATGGCTTTCGGTTCGCGGACGCCCAGCAGCGCGGCCGGGCTGATGTCGAGGCGATGTTGAATGCCGGGTTCGCCTCGCTCAATCAGGAAGTCAATGAGCGCGACTTCCTCAAGCTCAAGGTCTTGTAGACGCTTTCGAAGCGCGTCCAATGCTTCGGTTTTAGCCTCCGGAGTCATAGCATCGCCGCGCGTCTCAGCTTGCTTGCGGGCTTGCTCGATAAGTTTCGCCAGCATGGCATCACGATGAATCCACGCTAGGACCTTGTTCGATTTCGGCGCATTGAAACCCCAGCCGACGCTGACATCCCCCTTGACCGCATCGAGTTCAATTCGAGGCTCGCCTTCGCTAGCCCACTTATTGACGATGATCTTGAGCTGGGCTTCGATCACTGAGAACGGCAGAGGAGCGCGCTGGACCTCAATCATGTGGGCCTTGATACGCGCGACCTCTTTCCGGATATTCTCGATGCGGCCGATGTCTGACGGGCCTACCTTCACTGGCGGCGCTTCCGCCAGTGACGTAGGCACGGCGTGGTGGAGCGCGCCGGACGCCTTGAGCCATTGATCGACCTGATTCAGAAGGCCCTTTGCATAGCTCAGGTTCTGATTGTTGGCGAAAATGCGCTTGTTAACTTCCTCCCGCTCTAGAGATTCATCAGGCATAATGCCGTTCGCGCGCTTCTGCAGGTTCGTCCGGACGGCTTCATAATCATCAACCAAGTTCCGAAGTTGAGCGAGGCGCTTCTGTGCACATTTCGGCAGCGCGCTTTCGCGCGTGACGACTTTTGGCGTTCCTGCGGTAGCAAGCATCACTGGGCTCCTTGGTTGGTCGGGTTGCGCCATGCTTCGGAAATTCTGGCGGCGTATCGGCGCTCATTCGCTGCTTGCAGCTGATCAAGGCCGATATGATCGGCCTTGAGGGGCTTGCCCTCACCGAAGGCGACCGGCTTGGTGACCTCAGGCGGAGTGCGCGAGAGGTCTTGTGGAATGTACGCCACCGGAGGATCGCGCCAGGCATCACTGATGCGCTTGTCATAGGCCGCCTGCCGCTCGATAGCGGCGTTGCGCTGATCGTTCGTCAGGACAGCGGAATGTGGCTTGTGATGGTCAAAGACGGCAGCGCCGTCTGTGATCGGCGCAGGCATACCGTCCATCATGGTCATGCGGAAGGAAACGAGTTGACCGTCCTTCAGAACGCCATCGGCTTCCGGTTCGATTTTTCGCATTGTCAGTTCTCCATAATGACTGCGCCGCCTCTGAGGGCGGCGCGTTTCGGGGCGGTGGCTTCCATGAACTCTTTGATGGACTTGTGCGGCTGCGAGCCATCGGGTCGGTTCATCACCCAAGACAGTGAGTCGTCGTAACTGCTGAACTTGCGCGAGAGCAGAGCCGCGACACCGGCCACGCTATTCGCGATGTCGTCATGCGATCCGGGAGCGTGGTCGATACTCTCCTTGCCGCCGCGCGCCGTCCGCCGCTCTAGACCGATCAGTTGGTTGGACAGGCGATCCACGTCCAGCAAGTCGAGCGTCTTGCTATTCACCAGCGGCAGCAGATCGCGGTACAGATCGCTTTTCGATTGCTCGCTTAGATCGTAGCTGATGCCGTGTTTGCGGAACGGTTCGCGGACCCACACGCCAGCATATCGGTCTCCGACAACGCGATTGATCTTGTATTCCTTCAGCGTGGCGGCGAATTCGGACACGACATCGTCCGGGCTGAATGGTGGCTTCCGCTCTCTCACCGCGTCCAGAATGATGCCATCACCTTCGCGGTGTCCGATGGCAAGAGTCATCGAGTCAGCGGAGCCGCCGCTCGGATCAATGAATGCGCGATAGTTGAGGCGCGGAACATATGGCCGCTCGCGGACGCTGGGGCTGACGCAGGCTTCGATTGCTTCGCGGCTTAGGAGCGATTCAACGTCGCTTCGGAAATGCGCGAGGTATTCGGCGCTGGCAGAAGCCGGGTCGCGCTCCATCGCCGCATCGATAAGGCTCTGTGGGACCGTCGCGTTCATGACGCGGGTCGCCGCCTGCCACACGAGGACCGGGCCGGGCTTGCCGAAATACTTACGGTGAGTATGCCACAACGCGCCCTTTCGAGCGTAAGGCGAGGAAGCGCATAGCAGCATGGCGTTCGGAATGGTTGCCATCGCCGGTCGCAGCGCGTTCAAGATTTCGTAGTCCGGTTCGGCGCTATTGTCGCTCGGCCAAAACGCGATTTCGTCACACAATGCGGCGACGATGGTGTAGCCGCGAAGGGATTTGAAGGACGCGGTGCCGACCTCGATTGAGATGCCGTTGCTCAGATCGAAGCTTTCGCGTGTCTCGCCCTCGATAAGCCGCCGTAGCATCGGAACGCCGCGCAGTAGACCGCCGATGTATCGGAGGATGACGCGGGCCTGCTTCCGGTCGGCCGCAATGACCATGATCGTTCCGCGTTCGCCCGGCTGAAGGTAGTGGCGATAATCGTGGAAGGTCGCAAGGAACACCGCCACGAGAGCGAGGATGAAGCTTTTGCCAGCGCGACGGCCACAGATTAGCCAAGCCTCGGATGCCGCTATCTCTGGCGGGTCGCTGCGGCCTGTACACTTCTCATAGATCGCGCGCTGACCCGGCGTCATTCCGATGGCGAATAGCGCAGCAAGGAAGGCGAACCACGGTGCCCATGTCTCGCGATTGGCGAACCACGAGGCGAAAAGATTGGTGTCGGCCGTCGCGCTGATGATGTTGACTGGCGGCTTACTCGGCATCATGGACCTCCGCCGATTTGCCAGCGAGATATTCGTCCAGCGTCGGGACCCGCTTCATCGCGCGCGTCAGGCCGATGCGAGATGAGATGCGAACGAGGCTACTGGTGAGCGCCGCGTGTTCAGCGACATCGACCGATTGGCCGTTGGCGAGCCTAGCTTCCAATTGCTCAGCGAGAGCGGCGGCACCGGCGAAGCGTCGAATCAGTTGAAGCTTGACCTCGGATAGTCGGTCGGCTCCGCCTAGATCGGTCGCGACCTGACCGGCAATGTCGCGGAAGCGCCTGGCCAGCGCGGACCTCCCGTCGATGCCGGGGAGGAGCGTCTTGCCGTTCGTGATGCGGCTCCGGTTCGCCGCCGATGGCGGCGCGACACCGTTCCGAGGTCTGGCCGTTTTCGTTTTGTTCATGCCGGAAAAGATCGGGCTTTTCGCGGCGGAAGGGAAGGGGCGGAGGGTGAAGCAAAGGGGGAACGATAGGCGTCCTCAACCCTCTTCACGAGATACTGCTGAAATATATTTCGTTCTGAGTGAAGGTTTGGCGGAGGAAGGAGGAGCCGTCACGCCTGCGAGCGTCGATTTTTCTATGGTGGTGATGTGGGTTCGCGGGCCGGTTAGATCGCCCACCTGAGGGGGAAAGGGGGAGGGAGGGTAAGGGGAATTTCTAACTCTCGCGGGGGGCAAATATAGTTTTAGGGGGGTCTAACGACCGGAAATCCCCCATACCCTCCCTCCCCTCATTCAGCGACTTCCGCGATGATCCACCGGCGTCCCCGGTTGACCGACGCCCCGCCCTGATCCGGGTCCCAGTCCAAGCGACGGCCGCCATATATCCCGCCTCGGATTTTGCCGAGCCATTTGCCGAAGGCGATACTATCGACGCCACCACCACCACGTGCCGGAAATGCGCTCTCGAATAGCTCTAGCTCTTCAGCCTGCAGGCCTAGATCAGCGACAGCCTTCAACAGCTCAGCAGCCCGCCAGCCTTGGCCCTTGCCCTTCTTCTTGGTCATCATGCGATCAGCGGCGGCCAAGATCGCAGCCGTGTCTTTATATGCCGAACTCACTGACCGGACCTTTTCGATGCAGTCGATTGGGTCTTGTTCTCCGAGCCAGATCAGCGGGCGACGGACGAATTGCGACCACCCATCGAACCCGTTCAGCGGCTTCAGCGTCAGCGCTTGCGCTTCCTCGCTAACGAACGCAGCACGCACCACGGTCAGCGCGGCAGCGATATACTCCGCCCGGCTTTTGATGACGGTATCGACGGGCCTGCCAGTGTATACCTTTGTCTCTGGTCGCTCCATCTTAGCATCGAGGTTGATTATGAGTCCGCGCCGGACCATGTCACCGCGATAGCTGATATTGTTGCCGTTGATGAAGAACGTCCCGTTCCAGTCGCATTGCGGCATCTCGCTCTTGCCGAGGATACGCGGCGCAGCGCAGCCCTCAGCGATCAGCGTGCACAAGAAGTCGCTGCCTACCTCCTGTCCTTGAGCACAGTTATCGATGCTGACGATGCTATGACCTTCCATCAGCGCGACTGACAGACGCTTTTCAAACTCAACATCGCCCTCGCCAACCGAGATCGGGACGACCTTGCGGCCGCGTGCGATGGTCGTGATAGTTTCAACAAGATAGCCTTTGCCGGACCCGGCCGCGAAAGCAGTCACCATAAAAGCCGGAGTAGTTGGGAACGCGCCACGCGCCACCACGGTCAAGATTGCAGCGAGCGCCACCGACAGGTCCAGTCGCGCGTCGGCAAACGGAAACTCCGCCAGCAGAGCTTTGAGCTTATCGAGCGCGGCCTTTGCCTGCTTCTTTGTCGGCTTACTCGGAACCTCGACAGCGCCAAGAAAGGGGTCCGGGTAATGCCACAGTCCCGTGGCCTCGTCATAGCCAGGCTCAGCCAATATCGTGCCATCAGGCCGCATCGTGGGGGCGTCGATGACGCCTGACACAATACGGATACCGTGGTGGTAGTGACCGAGGCCGATCAGCGTGTTGAACGGGGCCAGCGGAGCCATCACGCGGACCCTGACGCTCTTCTGCTGTTTCTCAAAGAACGCTGCGTGCTTAGTCACCATGTAAGCGAGCATACTTGGATCCAAGCGGCGTAGGATCGTGACCTGAGTTTTCTCCGGGCTACCCTTCCGGATCGGTCTGGGTTCATAGATCGGCTCTACAAGCGCATTGGCGCGGCGAAGCACAGGCAGTTCCGCCTCGACAATTGCCGCCTGAATCGCATCGACCATATCAGAGATGTTGTCGCTGACGAGGATCGGTCGCAGGACCTTCTCTTTGTAACTGTCCGACTTATCGACCATGACTCTTCACCTCATCATTCAAATCGTTGCCGATGCTGGGCCGGATAATCCGCACCGCGCGGCCTTCTTGGTTGAAGCGAAAGCGCGCCTCGCGGCACGCATACATCCCGTCGATGTCCTGATCTTCTAAGAGCGAGACCTTACGGACCTCAGGCGGCAAGACGGCATGTTCGAGCGTGTAGGCACTACCAGCGGCCCAAGCCGGAAGCCCGTCACACAACTGCGGACATGACAGCGCCGTCTCGATACCCTCACCCAATGCCAATTCTCCGGACACCGGAGCGAGGCGGATCGTGCTGCCGACTATCGAGGCGAGGTCCTTTCGCGGGGCGTTAACATTGAGCTTGTCCCGGCCGTTGCCGCTGAGCCATGTGCGGTGAATGCCGCCGAAACCGCCGTCTGGTGCGGTACGGTAGGCAATCATCGCTGGATAGCGCTCATTCTTCTCTTGGTTCCAGACCTTCGGATGAAACCGGAGGCAGTCGGGTATCGGAATGACGATGCCGCGATGGCGCAGGTAATCCTGAACGAGCGTCCCAGTAGCCGGGATAGCTTCACGCCATATCCGTTCTGCGCTCTCCCGGTTTTTGGCACGCCGGTTTTCGTCTTGCTCCTCCAGATCGGCAATTGCAGCCTTCAGTCTGGCTCGAATGTGAGCTTGGACCTGCCTCATCGTGCCGAGGTTGACGGCATAGACGTAATAATCGGCGGGACGCGACGGATCGAATTTCACCGCCGCGTCAATCTTGTCATTCTGAATGCGGACGAACGGGCCATCAACCGTACCGCCGACAATCTCAGCAATCTCCGCCAGTCCGAAGGTGCCTGGTGACTCGTTGCCGCCTATCCGCCTCAGCAAGTCGAGCCTGCTAAAGTATCCCATCACGCCACCCCTTGCTTCTTAAGAAAAGCCTTTGACGCTGGGCGCTTCCAGATCGACACATAGCCCCGGTTCTCGACGTAGACCCACGAACGGCCGTGCGGGTCCGGGAACAATTCCGTGTTGAATCTGTCGTGAAGTTTGACTCGGTAACGGAACGCGAGTTGCCAGTGCGAGCCGTCCGGCATTCGCACGACAGCAATTTCCATGACCGGAGTGCCCAGCGGCGGCTCGCTCTTGAACCACTGTTCCTTGCCGGTCGGGCCGACATGTAGCCAGAGCTTCGCAAGCGTCTCAGCTTCATCGAGCGCGGTCATGCGATGGCCTTTCGGCCGCGCTTCGCAAACCACTCTTTCCAAGTCTCAGTAGTGGTGCCGTCGCGGCGTGACCGGCGCCATTCGACGTACAGCTCAACCTCATCCGCGAAGAAGCCGACTGACCGGCCTCCTTCTATCAACTTAGTCGGCTTGCAGAACTCGCCCTTCTCAACGAGGTCTTCAATCTGCGAGCGGTTGATGCCGGTCATTTCGACCACGGCCGGATAGCGTAGGATTTTGGGCGTGGACATAAGCTCACTCCTTTCTAAGCCCCGCCGAGACGGCAGGACGGTTATGAAAGGAGGAGGATCGACTAGGAGGCGGCGTAGAAAAAAGATCGGCTCATCCGCGATGAGGCGCGGACTTTCGGCGGGAGCCTATCGGCTTTGGCGAGCCGGGATGGAGAGCGTTGTGGAGGCGGTCGCGCATCGCTGCGAGGCGTTCTTCGAAAGTGTCATCCGGGTCAGGCCGGGTCCAACGGCGCGCAGCAATTTCCTCCGCTGACCATAGCCCGCGCCGCTGCGAACGGCCGAATTTCACTTTCCAGATAGCGCGGATACGCTTCACGTCTTCAACGGCATGATCGAGATCGTAATTTTCCGCGACCCTCTTTTTGCGTTGCCCTTTTATGCGCGGCGGCAGATGCAGAAGTTCGGCTAGGTGCGGATAGCGCTTTCGCAGCGGTTCAATATCTGGACCGGCCTTTGGCGGGACGTAGGCTGGATCATTCCAAGCGCGTGCGAAGTCCTCTGGCGGGATACCGCGTGGTGCGCCTCTCGCAATTTCTATCTCGCGCCAAGCCTCCGGCAGACTGTCGTAAATCTCATCGCGATGGCGGCGAAAGAAACGATCATCCCATTCCAGCAGCATATCGAGCTTTTCGTTGGTCCAAGCCTCAACAGCCGCATTGTCGTTCCAGTCAGGAAGCGCTTTCATTTCGCAGCTCCCTTAAGCGGGATGACGTTCGCGCGGTTCGCGACCGGGCTGTAGCAATACTTGGCCCAAGCATCCATCATGGTCGCGCGCTTCTTGAACAGATCAGAGCGGCGGTATGCCTTCTCCACCTTACTTTCGATAACGTGGGCGAGTGCCATTTCGGATACGATGTTCGGATAGGAAGTGCAGTCCGAAACCCAATCTTTGAATGTTGAACGGAATCCGTGAACAGTGACAGCGGTTTGTCCCTTATCGTCCGTCTTCACGTTCATGCGCCGCAGCAGCATGTCCATACCCATATTCGAGAGCGGCTTGCCCTCCTCGGTGCCGATGAAAATGAAACCATCATCCGCGTCTCGCGTCTCATATAGTCTTTTGAGTATTGCGATGGCCGGCTGCGATAGCGGAATGCGATGTTCGCGGCGCTGGTTCTTTTTCCCCTTCATCCGTTCGGCAGGAATAGTCCAAACCTTGCCTTCCCAATCGACCTCTGGCCACCGAGCACCCAGCGTCTCGTTCGTCCGTGTAGCGCACAGGATCGTAAGCTCCAGCGCCCGCGCAGCTAGGGCTTCGCGCTTACTGAGCTCCCCCATGAAGCGGGGGAGTTCAACATAGGGTAAGGCGGCATGGCTCTTGACGGTCGCGATGTCACCTGTCGCCGGAAAGACCTCGGAAAGATGACTGCGCCATCGCGCCGGGTTGAGCGCATCTTTCGGCCGATACTCGCCAACGGTCGCCCAGCCTAAGACTTTTTCAATCCGGCCACGGACACGTGATGCGGTTTCCGGCTTCTCGTGCCAGATCGCTTTCAAAACCTTGATGACGTGTGAGGTGTCAATATCCCGGACATTCATCTTCCCAAGTATCGGGAAGGCGTAGTCACGGAGCGTCGTGATGACCTGGGCGGCGTGTTTCGCGTTCTTGTAGGAGGGGACCTTGCTCTGGTGCCAAGCTTCGGCGGCTTCGCGGAATGTGATGTCCTTCGCGGCTTCAGCGGCGCTGTCGTCCGCTTTCTTTTTCTTTGCGTCTATCGGGTCGATGCCGTTCGCTAGCTGGTCGCGGGCTTCCTGAGCTTCTGCGCGGGCCTCGTGGATATTTGGACGGGTCTTTGCCGGGTCGTCTTTGCCGGGAATGCGTACCCAATCGAGCGGACCTAAGCCAAGCATCCGGTCGCGCTTCTTGCCCTGACGTCCGGCGCGCGTGTCGTTCCGCTGATACCGAAAGACCCAGCTAGCGGAGCGCTCGCCCAATTCCAGATACAACCCGCGCCCATCGCCATAGCGTCCGGGTACTCGTTTGATTTCACCGTTGCGATCTACCCACGCAATCTCCTCCCCGTCGCTGAGGAGCCGGGCGTGGTTCGATATCGAGAGCTTGCCGCGCATTCCCTTCTCTTCCCCCTTCCACGCCCTCGAAAGTTCAGGCTATCCTAGGGGATTATCGGGGATTTTTACGGACGGGGGAACCAATAAGTACGGTTAATCAAAGACTTGGACCGGCTCCTCGGGGAGCCTCGGGGATAAAGGGTTCTGCGGAGGCGGCCTCCCTCTCCGCCATATTCATTCAGTAAAACAACATGTTAGGTCCGCAGCCGGATGGCGCGGCCATATTCTCCTCAGCGCAATCACGCAAATCGCGCGGCAGCCTTCTGCGAAGGCTCATACATCGGCATCCCGAATCTCGATCACCCGCGTCATCCGCTCGACCACGCTTGAACGATGCGTGATGGCGATGACCGTGGTCGAGGGCAAATGCTCAAGGAGCGTGTCAAGAACGCGACGCTCCGTCGCGAGATCAAGCGATGACGTGCTTTCATCAAGCACAAGGATATCGGGCGCACGCAGCACCGCGCGCGCTATGCCGATGCGCTGCTTCTGTCCGGCGGACAGGTCCACGCCACCCTGACCCAGGACCGTGTCGTAGCGCAGCGGAAGCGCTTCGATCTCCGCCTCGAGCCCGGCAACGCGCGCCGCATTCACAATGTCACCCGGCGCTGCGCTCTCCACATCGAGTGCAATGTTTTCCGCGATCGTGCCGGTAAAGACATCGATCTCGTGGGGCACGACCAGGATCCGCCGCCGCAACAGTGCAAGCGGAATCTGCTCGATCGGAACGCCCCCCAGGCGAATGACACCCGCGTCCGGACGACGCGCCGCGAAGATGAAAGTGGCCAGCGTGCTCTTGCCGATTCCGCTCGGGCCGATCAGCGCCACCCGCTCGCCTGGCTCGAACACGCAGGACAGGCCAGCGTATAATTCCCCACTCTTCCCCGAAAATGAAAACCTGAGATTGTCGATACTGAGAGATACCGGCCCTCTCTCCGCCACTTCCTGCGCGAGCGTAAGATCTTCGGCACCGGACTCGAAAAGCTGGGACAGGCGGCTTACCGATACCGTCATGGCCTGCAGGTCGTCGAATGACTTCAGCATCGCCAGAACGGGCGCGGCAAGCGAACCGCCGATCGACAGGACCAGAACAAAATCACCGACACTCATGGCGCCGTCCATGACGCGGAATCCGCCGAGCAAGGCGATCATCGCCACGACCAGCCCCGCCGCGAGCCGCCCGGCGGCATCGAGATACGCCGACAAGTCGACAGTCCGTAAGCGGGCGGCAAGATCGCGATCGAGTCGGTCTGAAAATCGCCGCTCGGCAAATCCATGCGCCGAGTTGAAACGCACGGTGTTCATGTAGGCAATTGACTCGACGATATGCGACCAGTGATCGCTTCGCGTCTCGAACCACGCAGCTTCACGGGCTCGCAACGTCGGCGCGAGCATCAGGTGCAGCAAGGCCAGCGCACCGACGATCGAAATGATCGCAGCAGCAGCCAGCGGATCGACATAGACCAAAGCACCCGCGAGAACTGCGATCATCCCGGCGGCGGTGCAGAACTCGATCAGCCCCTCGGTCGCGTTCTGGGCAAGCCGCTCGACCTCCTCGAATGTTCGTCCGAGCAGCCCCTGATCGCGCGACAGCGCGTCATCAAGTGGCAACCGCAAAGCCACCGCGAAGGCTGGCACCAGCATGTCGCGCTGCAATCGCAGTCCGGCGCGCGCGGAAAGCATTCTGCGCGCCAGAGAGCAAGCCGCGTCCGTCAATGCAACGCAGGCAATGCCGAGACCGATCGCAACACCGAGTGCAGCGTTGCGGCTCGGAAATGCTTTGTCGATCAGTTCGGCAAGCAGGATGGGCGGCACGAGTGCCAGAACAGCCAACACAACCGCAGCGCTCAGAGCCGGAACGACAAGCCGTCGCTGCATCCATCCGAGCGCACGCAGCGCCCAAAACGTCTGGCCCAGAAGAGAGCGCCCATGATCGCGTACGCAGACGTCCAGCATACCGGCCACGCTGCGTTCGGATCGCTCGGCGTCCAGTCGCCCGCGCATGGATTGTCAGGGGTTTTCGAGCAGGCGCGCCATCGCGTCGGCCATCGGCGCGCCGGTCGCAAGCTCAATCCAGTACCACTGACCGTTGGGGTTCAGCTCAAGAAAGACGTAATCGCCTTCCGGCGTGACGATCAGATCGAATGCACCGAAGCGCAGGCCGCAATGTCTGAGATAATCACGCAATGCGCGATCAACCTGATCGGGCAGCGGAACGATGGTGTGTGGCAGCTTGACCGTATCGACGGCGCGCCAGTCCTGCTCGGCCCCGCTCACGCCCTGGCTGTCGATGCGGCAGCAGAACAACTCATCGCCGATAATGGTGACCCGCAATTCATGATCCTTGGCGATCGCTTCCTGCAGGTAAGTCGGGCACAGAGAAATCGTGTCGCGCAGCGACGAGAATTCGGAGGGCGGCACTGGCCGCGTATAGGCAACGTGGTGCTCGCCTTCGACATAGTGACTTCCCATCAGAAGCGGCTTGCAGATTGCACCGTGTTTGCACGTCGCGAAGAACTGTTCGGCACGATCCGGATCATTGGTGATGATGGAGCGCGGAACGCGCAAGCCGACGCTGCGCGCCAGCCGGAGTTGCGGAAATTTCCGCTGATGCCTGCGGTTCTCGTCAGGATTGTTGATCCACGGCACGCGCGAGTCCATTGGCAGGAAGCCCATGAACTCCCGCATCTCGTCGCGCACATAATTGATGATGCCCTCATCCTCTACGCCACGTGGCGGTAGAGACGGCTCAGGCTTGCGCATCCAGACCGAGCGCACTTGATGCGGATACACGCACGAACGGCCCCACATGTCGTCGATGTGGATGGTCCCGGCAAGCTCGTCGGTCATCGCCACCCGGTACTCATCGTGGAAGTGATCGGTGTTGAGACGAAAACACGGCACGCCGCGCGCATGCAGACGCTCCAGAACCGCATCGACATGCGGATCGAGCTTGGTCGATATCATGAGAACGCTTTTAGGCGTGGACGACATGGCAGGCCCGCTTTTGGCTTAACGAAACGGAAAAAGGGTCGACCTTGCGGCCGACCCTCGATCGGATTGAAACGGGGGGCAACGTCTCAGTTGCCCAGAACGTCCGACTGCAGATCGGAGTCTGACGTCCGGCCCGATGTCGAGCTCACGTTCCGGTGCGTCGTCGACTTGTGGAACAGCATGGTTCCGCGCCAGGTCTGGGTCACGGGATCGTAGTAACCAAGATCGTTCTCCTCGTATTGCTCCAGAGCATACGGCTTGGCATTCGCGAGAACGAACGGAAGAGCTTTTCCGCTCTGCGACGTGTTGAGATGCATAAGGTATCCCCATTCAGTAACCGGCTTGAGATTCCGGCCATCTCATTTCATAAGCGGCAGCCGGAAAGGGTCACAACCCCCCATTCATGGGGGCGCGACAGAAGTGCAGAGATCGTCGGTCGCCGGATCCAGAGCCACACCGCGCTGCCGGAGTAACGCAGCCGCGCGGATAGCTTCCGCCTTTGAAATGAAATTGGCGCTGAAGGTGCGAAACCCGCGCTTCGGCACAATCGTCACCTGATATGCCAGGCGCCAACGCACCGATACTTTCCTTATTTCGCTGAACGGCAAATGGTGACGGCGGACGACGCGAATCGTCACGCCATCATCTCCCACGGCAAAAACCGGATGGATCGAATTGCGTGATAAGGCGAAGAGCGGAACGTTGCGAAGGCCGCTAAACGTCGCAATCGGGCTGAAATGCAGATCCGTGGTCATACCTGTTTGTGCCGGCTCAGCTATCGCCGGGCAGCCCCTTTTTTGGGGGGTACCGACAGCACGCGAAACCCTGCTTAGTTCGATATCGATTTTGATTTCGCGAAGTGGTGATCTGCATGCAAACCACGATGTGCACGAGACTCATTGCCGGTCTGATCGCGTTGTCCGGGACTGCCGGGTTTCCGGCGGGTGTCGCGCGGGCCGAAGTGCCCGATGCGATGTTGCAAGACGTGCGATGGTTTGTCGGCAAATGGGCGGTCGGCGCGGCCGATATGGCAGGATTTGAGACGATAGCCGGAGCTCCTGATTGCAAGGCCGCAATCGACATTGTCGAAATCGGACCGGCATCGATCCGGCGTATCGTCAGACTGAAAAGCGGCGAAGTGCGCTCCAACGACTTCACGGTCAAGAGCTTCGGCGGCAACTTCCCGTGGTGGAGCAAGGACGGGACCGGCGGGCCCGTCGCGAAGCGGATCGACGCCGACAGCTTCGTTCTGGCGACGACCCGAAGCGGCAAGGCCGACTGGGCGAACGGCCTCAAACACAAGCGCTGCCCGTGAGCGCGATCGGGAGAGCGCCGTCCGATGACGCAGATCAGCTTTCGAGACGAATGAAAGCGCACAATCGGCCCGGCGCGCCGCAGCGCAAGGTGGTATCAGCAGCCTGACGCAGGATATCGCTCACCTCAGCGCACCATCGCACGCCCGCATACGCTGCGTCCCGCGATCAGCCGGTCCACCGGCGTCCAGTCGTCGGTAAGCGTGACTGCACATGCATCGGGCCAGACGCTGGCCGCCGCCGTGAACGCCACACGCCGCCACACAACGCTCTCGGAGCGGACGGCCTCTCCAGCATCCATGACTGATGCCATCACGCGTTCGGACTCGGGCCGGTAGGCGCTTGAACCGTCCTTCCAAGCCGCCACGACGTAATTGGTCGTGAGCCCCTGTGGGCCACCGGCGACCCAGATGTCGACCGCGGGGAAAACCTCCGACAACGTCTGAGCAATACTGAGAGCGAGCGACGGTGTTGTAGCGCGATCGATGACATTCGACAGGTAAACAGCATTGGCTGACATTCGCGCAGCGATCAGCTTGGCAAACTCGCGAGTCACGAGATGCGTCGGGACGCTGCGCGTCCGGTAAGCGTCCAGAAGAACCGCATCGAAGTTTTGAGCGGCGTGCATGCTGCGAACGACGGCGCGACCATCGCCGATGAGCGTGCGGAGCCTGGGCTTTTGTCCAGCCCACATTTGATCGTTCGCCACTGCCGCGACCACCGGATCGAGCTCGATCGAGATCACGTCGGTTTCCGGTGCCCCTGCGGAGGAGGCCCAGGCGCGCGGCAATGTTGCTCCGCCGCCACCGATCACCAGCGCACTTGGCGCGGCCGCCTGCGACAGGGCCGCGCGCGCAAGCCGGTCGGTCAGCGCGGCATAGCCCAGATGCAGCCTCTCCGGATGGTCGCGATCTGAGGCGCTATGCACGCCCTCATCAAGAATCATGAAACGCAGCAGACCGCCATCGGCAAGGGGACGGTCGAGCAGGCGGATGCAGGTGTAGCGTGTTTCCCACAGACACGGGCCTGGCAGCGCGAGCGCCACTGCGATGGCAGCAGCACCGCCGAGTCCCGCCACTCCGCACAACGTCCGCACGGCGCAGCCGCGCCATGGCAGCACGGCTACGGCAAGCGCGATCCAGACCGCACAAACGAAGCCAATCAGGCCGGTCGCACCGACCGTCTCAAGCAAAACGAAACCAGTGATGACGGTGCCCGCAACGCTGCCGGCTGCGGACGCTGCATATATTGCGCCGACACTGCGCGACACTGCGGCATTGGGCGTCAGCACGAAGATTCGGACGGCCAAAGGGGCAACAAAGCCGACGGCAAGACTTGGCGGGAATGCCAGTCCGGCAAGCGCTAGCACGACACCGGTTCCGGGTGCCTGCTCCCCGGCAATCATCTTTACCACGACCTCTACCGCGCCAGGCATGAGCGACGCGGCCAAAGCGGCCGATAACCAGACGAGCCCGAGTGTCACCTGAAGCGATCGGACGCCTGTGGCGCGACCGGCAACGATGCCCCCCAGGATGTGGCCAATCGTGAGACCGAGCAGGACGCTTGCGATCGCGGCCGACCACGGCAGCAGCGATTGACCGACATAAGGCGCGCCAAGCCTTACGATCGCCAGTTCAACCGCCAGCGACGCCGCGGCAGAGAAAAAGATCGCCAACGGCAGCAACCGGCCGGTCATGCGAGAAGCTGAGCGGGCCGCCGCCACCGCGAGGCCACCGCCGCGATCAGACCCGCATTGGCGAGCGAGAGCATCCCGACCGCCATCAGCGACGCGCGAACACCAAACCCATCCAGCAGCACCCACAACGCCGCCAACACGCCGGCGACACTCCCCGCGGCGCCCGCCGCGTACATCGCGCCGATCGTGCGGCCGTCGCCGCCGGCTGCTCTCAGCATGCTCATCATCAGCAACGGTGTAGCAATTCCAAAGAGGAGCCCGGCTGGGATGCAGGGAATTGCCGTAAACAATATGATCCTCCACAGCGCCGATGGTGCGGGCGCGAGCACCCATGCATCCCAGGACTCGATCAGGAACGGCGCTGACGCTATGGCGACGCCACCGGCGGCTGCGACCAGTCCCGCCCGGCGCAGCGCATCCTGGATGCTACCTTTCGCCGCAAGCGAACCACCGATCCAGTTCCCCACCGCCATGGAGAGCAGAAAGGCGCCGATAATCGACGTCCATGTATCTGTCGACATTCCAGCATACGGCGCGAGCAGCCGCGCAGCGATGACCTCGAAGGCCAGCGCACAGAAGGCCACGAGTCCTTCCGCAAGACATAAGGAGACGCCCGACGTCAGTTTCCGCATTTGAGATTCTGTTCCTTTATGCGTTATGGAATCAGGCGTGGGGTTGTCGTACCCCGTATTCGAGGGGTGCTGGGAACTCCGCATGGGATTGTGGCTGCCAAATCGCGTCATGCAGGGCGCGATATTGCTGTGTCTGTCCGCCATCGCGTTGGTGCTTTGGATCGCTCTCAGTCAACCATGGCTTGGCGTGACGCTCGCAGCGGATCCCGACAGCAACGCTGTCCACATCGCCCGCGTGCATCCGTCTGGCCCCGCACAGAAGCTCACTGCGCCCGCGACACTCAGCACGCTTGGAACAACAGCAAAGCGTAGTGCGAGGATCGAACCAAGCGACCTCCGTGAAGAGCCCGACACGTTCGAAAGCTACGAACAGTTGCGACACTTCATGCGGCGGCAAGGCGATCTCGCGGCGCTCCTGAAGGAGCCGAACCTTGCTCTCGATATTGAACAGGCTGGCAGACAATCGACCGTCGCAGTCACCCCGTCGCGGCGCCCCCTGACCGACCTTCCGCTTTCTTTCTGGGTGCAGATTCTCACCGGCGCCGGCTCGCTTCTGATCGGAGCATGGGTCCTGGCGATGCGCCCCGGAGATATCGTGACCCGTCTGTTCGCCCTGTCCGGCGCAATGATCATGGTATCGGCCTATCCGGCGGCAATCTATTCCTCGCGCGAGATCGCAATCGACGGAGGGCTTTTTCGGACGCTGTCGGCCCTCAATCACGTTGGCGCACTCGGCTTCGGAATGGCGATGATCGCGATGTTCCTATGCTATCCACGACGTCTGGTGCCGCTGTGGTCGCTGTGGATTGTGCCCGCCATCTTTGTGCCGTGGCTGGCAGCCGACATCCTGCGGCTGCCGCCCAGCCAGACAATCGGCTCTCAGTTGCCGACGGCGATCGAGATGCTGCTGATCGTAGGCATCGTCGGCTTGCAATGGTTCGTCAATCGCAAAGACCCGCGCGCACGCGCGGCCCTGAGTTGGCTTGGCCTGTCGGTGATCATAGGCGCCGGCGCGTTCGTGTCGCTGATCATAGCGCCGATCCTGTTCGCCACAGCTCCCGCGATGCAGCAGGGGTATGCTTTTGGCTTCTTCCTGCTGATTTACGCAGGCCTTGCACTCGGTGTCGGCCGTTATCGGCTGTTCGATCTTTCGGAATGGGCCTTCCGCGTTCTTTTCTACACGGGCGGCATGCTGCTCCTGCTGGCGATCGATGCATCGCTCATCCTCCTTCTGCATTTACAGCAGCCGACGTCGTTCGGCATCGCACTCCTCGCGGTCGGCTTCGTCTATCTACCGTTGCGCGGAAATCTCTGGAATCGATTTGTCGCCCGCAGAACCCTGGAGGAGCACGAACTGTTTCGCGCGATCATCGACGTATCCTTCGCCGCTTCTGCGCCGGAGCGGTCGGAGCGTTGGCGCGAATTGCTGAAGCAGCTCTTCGATCCGTTGGCGATCGAGCCTTCGGACAGGAATGTCGAGACCGTTCAGATTCGCGACGAAGGACTTGAGGCCCTGATCCCGGCTGCCGCCAATACTCCCGCTCTGGTGTTGCGTTATCCATGGCGCGGACAGCGACTATTCGGAACGACTCATCAAAAGCTGGCCGCCGAACTGGTGCGGTTGATGCGTTACGCAGAGGCAAGCCGAAGCGCCTACGAACGCGGCGGCGTCGCGGAACGACGGCGGATCGCCCGCGATCTGCATGACGATGTCGGCGCGCGCCTGCTTTCCGGTCTCTACAAAACCGACCTCGGCGACACCCAACGTGTATTGCGTGACGCAATTGCAGATATCCGCACAATTGTCAGCGGCCTGTCCAGCGAACACGCTGTGCTGGGTCAGATAATAGCCGCTCTGCGTCACGAGACCGGCGAGCGGCTGACGGCAGCCGGCCTGGAGTTGAACTGGCCGATCGGCGAGATCGACGATTTAACCGTGCCACTGGACTACATAACGTTTCGCTCCTTGGCTTCCGCGCATCGTGAAGTCATCAGCAACATCATCCGTCACGCCAAGGCGAGGACAGTCAAAATCCGTATCGACGAGAAGCACGGACAACTGAATACGATCATCATTGATGATGGCGTTGGTATCGATCCCGCCTATGTCTCGGGCAGTCCGCGAGGCAATGGGATCAGGGGTCTGATGCGGAGGATCGGTGAACTCAATGGCACCGTGTCCATCAAACCGCTGGACAACGGGACATCCGTCGAAATCGCCATGCCGTTGCGACCGGCCGGTGTCGCTTCGCCGGCGATGGATGTTACCGCGCAGCCCGCCCATCACCCCGTCCCCCATGTTTGAGGGGTATTGGGTGCGTCATCTTGACCCTAGTGTGACTCTGTTCGCGCAGCGCGACACCCCCGGGATTCCGAGCTGAACCAATGCTGTCACCCGTCACGCATAAGGAGGGGCGTTGGGGCTTGATCGTCGAAGATCAAGCCGACACCCGCGCCTGGCTGATCCAGATGCTCACGACGGCGTTCGCAAATATCGATGTCGTCGCAGTCTCGACACTGCATGCTGCGCTGGACTGGATTGCTGCGCATGAGCAAGACCTGTCCCGCCCGGTCACCGCGCGTCATATAGCTTTGGTGGATATCGGATTGCCTGACGGCTCCGGCATCTCGATCGTCCGCGAGCTTGCGACGCATCATCGCTCCGTGACGCCAATCGTAACCACCATCTATGATGACGATCAGCATCTGTTCGACGCGATCGCAGCAGGCGCCCAGGGTTACCTGCTGAAGGATCAGCACCCGGACACCTTCATCCAGTATCTGCATCGCATCGATGATGGCGAACCGCCGCTGTCGCCATCCATCGCGAGACGAATCCTGCAGCATTTTTCGAATGCGCGGACTATGACGCCGGCGACGCCTGATCCGGACGAAGAGGCGCTGACGCCCCGCGAGATTGACGTTTTGCGATTGCTTGGACGCGGGCTGAGAGTAAGCGAAGCTGCGCGAGTCCTCGGCCTCACACCGCATACTGTCGCCGGCTACGTGAAGAACATCTACCGGAAGCTCAACATATCCTCGCGCGCCGAAGCGGCTGTCGAGGCGGTCCGGCGCGGGCTGGTCTAAGCAGCCGCAGCTTCCGATGAGGCAAACCTGGTGACTGCGACACGCCATGCCTCACCACGCGCAGCGACTGGCCGCTAACGTGAACACCGCCCTCCTCCGGCTGCGCGAACCATCATCGCTGGCGCTGATTGCCATCAACGCCATCCCGGTTCTGGGAATTCTCGTCTGGCACTGGGACGCCTTCCTGCTCCTGATGCTCTACTGGATGGAGAGTGCAGTCCTCGGCTTCTGGGCCATCGTCGCGGTAGTACTTTCGCCAGTGAAAGCGCTGGGACCGCTCGTCAAAGACAAATCTCGATTCGGCATCATCGCGTTCCTGCTCCTGCATTCCGGGATCTTCATGGGCGTGCATTTCATGATCCTGTGGGAGCTGTTTGCCGGCGGCTGGGCAGGCCGCATTCACGGCGGGCGCGAATTTGTCAGTCTGATCGTGATCGGCCAATCGCTCTGGTTTCCGCTCCTGGCCCTGTTCCTGATGCGAGGCGCCGTGGTGCTTCTGACGATCTTCAAGCCGGAATGGGTTCGCAGGTGGCAACCTGAGACGGTATCTTTCATGGATGCAGACGAAGGTGCGTTTCCAATCAGCGGTCCGCTCTTCGGATTCTACATTCGTATTTTCATCATGCAGTTCGTTCTCATCGTCGGCGGAGTCATTGCCGTCCTCATCGGCGCCGCCGCGCCGCTGATCTTGCTGATCGTAATCAAGACCGCGATCGATCTCGGGCTGCCTTTCAATATCGGCGATCGGGTGGCGGCCATCGCAAGAAACGCGCAGAACGCGCCGAAACGTTAGCTCAAAAGTCAGCCCGGTCGACCGCCAATGTCCTCGCGTGCCGAGGGATGCGCCTGGCGAACACGATGCCGCCGGTCAATCCGCCAATCATGCCCAGGATCGCCAAAAAGGATTCCAGCGAGCGGCCGTCATCGATCCATAAGCCGGCGACGCCGCCCCACCATCCTCCCGCAAACGGTCCGGCTGCCAGCACCAACCAGGGCAACTGACGCGGCCAACGATGGAACAGCAATGTCACCGCCGGAAGCAGCACCAGCGTGATCGGCGCGACCAGAACAAGCCCCTTGAAGGCGATGCTGGCAATTCGCGCCGGATCCATCATGATGATGACAATGACGACAAAGCCCACGATCGTCAGAGCCATCAGAACAGTGGCAAAACACATAATCACCGCGAGAGCCCAGACAGTAGCAACAAGACTGGTTCTGACGACCGAGACCAGGTTTGGGGCGATAGATACGTTTTCTTCGCTCATGTCATCGGCCTACCCGTCCACACGCGGAAGCAGGCCCTCGGGAATCGCGACGGGATCGAATTCGATCAGGCGATTGGCGCTGCGCCAATAAGGCGACTTCAACAGGATCAGTCCGCACCCTATGGCGAAAAGCCAGCGCCCGTCCGCTTGCGACATGCCGGCATGCGACACCATGGCTTGCGCGATCAGGTACATGGCCAAGGCCATCGCCAATGCGATCAGCAGACAGGATGAAAGTCGAGGGCCCGCGCGGAAACGGCAGCGCATATCAGTCGCCGCAAGCGCCGCGCAAAGCTCCGTGACGAGCCTGCGATAGGTCTTTCCCGACGACATTCGCCAGACAAGGAATCGCGTATATTCGTCGTAGATGCGGAGCATATTCCTGTCCGCCAGCCGAAGCTCGCAAACGTAATGCTCCCAAAATCGGGACCGAACCATATAGATTCGCACTTCCCGGATATCGCGTAACGCGACGGTTTGAGTGCTGCCGTTCGAGATCGTCATGGCGAGCGCCGAACCTTGCAGGCGCCATGCTGCCGGTCGTCCAAGCAGGCCTTGCCTCGATCTGTGCTCGAGCGGTGAGGCGCTCATCGCTTGCTTTGACCTTTTTCGGAATTACGGTCGCAGCCAGACAATACGAATGCAGAACGCGACATGACCTCCCGTTCAGCAGGACCGCCCAGCGCGTATGCGTCATACCAAAGCGCCTCGCCAAGATCGGGGAGCACGATAAGCGATGGCGGCACTGCACCGGATCGCGGTGCGTCGGCAATCTCCGTCAGATCAGCGCGATACGGAATGAACCGGATTGCCGGGAGGTCTGACGTTGCCTCGGATCGGTCAACACGGCGGTCATCTGCTTCACTGGAGTGACGCGCCGGCTCGAGCGAAATCCCGCCATAGCCATTCGACTGCTGAAAGCGGAAGCGATAGGCGTGCGACGCCAGCTTGACCAGAAATACAAGATCGGACGCCGCCGTACTCTCAATTCCGGCAGAGCCGAACGTCGCGGTGACGCCGGCCCCGCCAGCCTGGATATAGCGGGCGTGTTCGACAGTGCACGCGGCCGCCGGGCACCGAAGAACAAGCAGCGCTGCAAGGGCAATACAGGCATTCCGCATCGCAGGCCCAGCAAGATGATGGACGTCGCGCCTCCATCTCAACTTCGTTGGCTACTGCACAACCCCCGAAAGAAGGGGTCCCACCGCTTCGCCTGATTGCTTTATCAATGGATCGTGCAGACGCCGAGTCCCAGCGTGGCCGACAATCCGGATATTGTCTTCACCGCCCGCCGCAGCGAACTTGAACCATGCCTGTGCTGGCGACTGACCCGCGACGCGCTGATATGCGAACGGGGAGCTGTGCCCAAATCGCTGCTATCCTGGACGCGAGGATCATCGCTCGATCAGTGGCCACCGGCCATCCCGCTCAGCGACATCGTATCGATCCGGCTCCGCTTCGATCCCACCCGCTTTGCCAGCAATCGTTTCCGCTGCGATTTGCAAAGCGGGAGTGGCGCCCGCATATCGATATTCTCGACCCATTATGCCGGACCGGGACGGTTCGAGGATCGCGCCGATCAGTACGCGTCATTCATGAGGGCTCTGATTGTGCGTGTGCAAAAATTGCGGCCATCGGTGGAAATGCGCGGCGGCGTGTCGTGGCCCGCTTATCTGGTTCAGCACGGACTTCTATTGCTTTCGCTGATTGCACTTGTGGCGATGCTCGGCATCGCCGGCGTGCCGATGTTCGGGCAGGCCTGGGTGAAGTTCGCAATCGTATTGACGTATATCGGGTTGGCCGTTCGATATGCGTGGATCAACATCCCCAGATCGTTGGCACTGCCTCCACAAACCGGACGCGAGGTCTAGACCTTCTTGCCTGCGTCTTCCCATCGCTTGGTCGCCTTGGCGTTGGCAACGATATCATCGACGCCGGCGAGTTTCGCGCGGTCGCGAGCCAGCCCCTTGTAGAATTCGCCCTTCGACACTGGCGCTGTGTCTGCGATGATGGTCCACGTCTCGCCGCTGTCGAGACTTTCGAATATCTGGCCATCGGTATCCGCGGCGTAGAGCCCATATCTCCCGCTCCAGGCCTCGATCGTCAGCGCGGAGAAAAGCGCACGCTGGCCATTCGGCAGTCCGCCGAGCAGGCGCTGCCACGTCTTTCCCGCGTCGGGACTCCGGAAGATCTTGCCGCGCGCTCGGCCGCGCTCGTACCAATGCAGCGGCCAGCCGACACCGGCGGACATGAACAGCAGATCGGGCTGATCCGGATGGATGACGATCGCGTCCGGGTAATCCGCTTGTGGCGGCATTGGCACTTTGTGCCAGGTTTTTCCGCCGTCGTCGCTGTCCATCATGCCAACAATACCGTTGGCGACGATCAGGCGGTCGGGCCGCTCCGGATGCACCAGAATGCGATGGACGTCGCATTCCTGAGGGTCCGGATCGACCTTCAGATCGGTGAAGCTTTCCCCAAAATCGTTCGATACCAGCAGAGCGCCGATCTCGATGCCGACAAGAAGCCGGTCGCCATCGAGCACGATATCCTTGATGTGGCCGACGCGCGGCGGCGGCGGGAAGGTCCAGCGCGCCACGCTGTCGGCCTTGCGCAAGGCCGGCAGCTCGCGCCACGTCTCGCCCTTGTCCTCGCTGACATAGAGATGCGCAGGCAGCGATCCGGCAAACACCACGTCGCGGCCCTGCAGCGTGCCCGCGCGCGCCGACCAGAATTCGTAATGCGAAAGACCGTTATTGACCCATGTCCAGGTGAGCCCGCCGTCCGTGCTGCGGGCCATGCCTACACCGCGCGTGGCCGCAAACAATGTGCCGTCCGGAAGGGCCGTGACCGCGCTGACGAACACGCCCTGCAGGGCGCGGCTTTTCACGGCCCACCCCTTTTCGGTACGGGCAAGCATCGCAATCCCGTCCACGGTGCCGACCGCGATGGTGTCCGAAGAACCGTCCGCGCGTTGAATATTAGTGCCGCCGTTTGAGAGGAGAATCATGCGTGCCGTACCGTTGATAGCGCTGCGTCACGCGATTGATAGCCGAGCGCTCCCGTGGCGGAAAGCGGAATGCCGGGCGGCTCAGCCCTTAGCCGAGCTCGAAGGTCGTCACACCGAAAACCCGTTCGAGCTGAAGCGGACGAACCGGCGCCGTGTACATGCGCGCGGTTTCGAATACCGGGGTGAGGCCCGTCTCTTGCGCCAGCGCCACCGCGTGAGGATTGACGCTTGGCACATCGAGAAACACCTCGCCGCCGCCAATGGCCGCGATCAGAGCCGATAGAACGTCCTGTGCGCAGGCGCGATCAATTGCGACCAGCGGCCCGATCTTGAAGCCGCGCCGGCAAGGGCGAACGACGCCCCATCCGGCCAGCACGCCATCGCGGATCAACGCGCGGCCATGGTGATCGGGTGCGCCGACCCAACTAGTTAGAAAGTCTGGACGTGCCGCGGGAAAAACAGCGGCATCGCTCGCCTCGATGTCCGCCGGCGCGATGCTGCGGAGATCGACAATTCCAAGATCCTGCTCGCCCGCCGCTGCGACCATGCCTCCGTACCGCACATTCGCATAAGCAAAACCGAAACCGGATTTCCGATAATTGTCCTGCTGCGCAATGACGCCATCAAGCCCGATCGTACGACCACCTGCATGTGCGATCGCCGCTTTCCAGATCTGCAATCCCAAACCGCGGCCTCGCAAATCCTCTCGCACGATGTAGAAGCCGAGAAAGGAAAAGTGCGGATCGTAGTTCACGCAGGAGATGGTTGCAGCCGGCGCCCCATCGATCTCGCCGATCAGAAAGCCGCCCGGGTCAACGGTCTCGAAACAGCGCGCATCGTCGATGCCCGGGTTCCACCCTTCGGCCGCCGCCCAATCAATCGCGATCGAGATCTCTTCAGGCCGCATCGGACGGATGTGCAGTGTGGTCATGCCCAGCCCTCCCGGGTCGATGGCGAAGAGCGGCCGGACACCATTGCTTTCCGTGACTTCGCCAAAATCAAGCGCTTACTTTGCTCGCGCAAGTTTGTGTGGACGGCCGGTGGAAAGTTCCCCCTAGACGGTTGAGCAATACCGGCCTTTGCGACAAAGCTGTGACGTCTCGCAAGTTGTGTAGCGCGGGCGCCCCATGTTTCACAGCATATGCGTTGCGCACATGAAGTATCGAACCATCGATCACGGGCCCGGCGTTTCTCTGGCCGCCGTCGCCATTCTCATCGTCATCTCGGCAGCCGCGTTGAAATATCTCGGCGGCTAACCGGTGCGCTGACAGCAACCTTTGTCCGCAGCTCCGCGGACGCGATGGGATTCTTCATAGTCTGAGTTCATCCGCACTGTGTGCGGGGCATAGACCTCCTCCACATCCACAGCACTGAATCGGTCCGCAGTCCGTTGGAAGCCCACCGCCGTCGCATCACGCGCCCATGCGTCATTAGCTGGCATTCGCGGTGGTGTCCGGGCGACACGACTGCGTGACGTGATCCGGCGGCGCAAACAAGCTTGCCGTTCGCCCGACGCACGATCCCCGCTTGTGACCCGTTTGAGCACGCCCGGTGCTGGATGCAGGCAAATCGCAGGGCACAGGAAATTATCTGACAAACCGATACCCCGCGCGGTGAGCGACCGCCAACACGCGTTATTCTAGCGTTTCTCAGATAAGAAGCGCGATCTCCATCCCCCGGACCGCCGTGCGCGGGGCAACCGTCCCGTCGCGAGCATGTGCGCCAGCCGTGGCATGTGCGTTGCTCTGTCCGGATCTGCTTCGCTTTTCGGCGCGATGGAGATTCTGATGATCCGCTCAATGATCCTTGCTGTAACCCTGTTTGGCGCAATCTCAAGCGGCACCTGCGCCGAGGCAGCCATTCGCGTCGGCTGGCAGACCGGCGTCATCAACGCGATCCTGACCTACGCGGCGGAAACGGGGAAGTTCGACCAGCACGGCGTCAAGGTCGAACTGAAACCATTCGCCGCGGGACCCGCGATGCTCCCCGCGCTCGCGGCCAATGAAATCGACTTCGGATGGATGGGTGAGTTTCCCGCGACATCGGGCTTCGCCAATGGCTTGCCGATCCAGATCGTTCTTGTTCAGAGCGAACTGCCTACCGACGTCCGCCTCGTCGCCAATCCCGCGTCCGGGATCGCCACACTTTTCGATCTGAAAGGAAAGAAGATCGGCGTCACGATCGGCTCGACCAGCCATCACCACATCCTGCTCGCGCTCGCCGCTGCGAAGCTCTCGGAGAAGGACGTGACATTGGTCAATCTCGCGCCGGCGGCGATGGTGCCTGCCTATGTTGCCGGTCAGGTCGATGCGATCTTCACGTGGGAGCCCGGCAGCGGTGAGCTTGAAAAGCAGGGTGGCAAAGTCCTTGCGACCACCAAGAGCCTCGGTTCGATGACGGGCCTCTTTGGTGTCGCAAGCACCGCGTATCTGCAGAAAAGTCCCGAAGAATTCCAGAAGTTCCTCAATGCGTGGTCGCAGGCACTGGCAGACTACAAGAACGACCCGAAAGCCGTCCTTGCGTATGAAGCAAAGCGCCTGAACCAGAGCGTCGATGACGTGGCCGCCATCATCGCGCGGCAAGGCGCGATCTTCCCACCGGTGGAAGCGCAGCTATCCGCCGATTATTTCGGAGCACCGGATGCGACCGCCAATTCGCGGCTGCTGAACCACATCAACGGGATCGGAAAGTTCTTGCTGGAGATCAAGCGCATCAATCAACTGCCGCCCAGCTTCGAGCCGCTCATCAATCGGGCGCCAGTTGCCGCATTCATTCAGAACAAGCCGAAATAGCCGGCTCGTGCCGATGATGGACCTTGGTCTCGCAGCACTGCGCGGGCAGTATTGCGATGACCCCGCCCGCATATTCGAGGTGTTCGACTGGATTCAAAACAAGATGGATTCCGACACGTCTCGAAGCGTCTGGATCCATCGCGCCGAGAGGGCCGAAGTCCGGTCGGCGCTCGAAGGCCTGCTCTCACGCCGGGCTGCAGGCGATGCGCTTCCTCTTTTTGGCGTACCATTCGCGTGCAAGGACAACATCGACGTCCTCGGCATGCCGACCACCGCGGCCTGCGCGGAGTTTCGCTATGATCCGCAGGCGTCGGCGACCATCGTCATCAAGCTCCAGCAGATGGGCGCCGTTTGCCTCGGCAAGACAAACATGGACCAGTTCGCAACCGGTCTGACCGGCACGCGATCACCGTACGGGATTTGTCCTTCAGCCTATAATCCGGACTACATCAGCGGGGGATCGAGTTCAGGCTCCGCTGTTGCGGTCGCGAAGGGCCTGGTGAATTTCGCGCTCGGAACCGATTCCGGGGGATCCGGCCGCATTCCTGCAGGCTTTAACGGCATCGTCGGACTGAAGCCCACCATCGGCAGCGTTTCCTTGAATGGCGTGGTTCCCAATTCACGGTCGTTCGATTGTCCGTCGATATTCGCGGCGACGATCGACGACGCCGCCGCGATCTTCGAGGTGATTGAGGGCTACGACGAGCGCGATGCCTATTCCCGCGTCCGGCCTTGTCTGGACGATAGTCGCGACTCCAAAGACGAAGCGTGCTGTTTTGCGATACCGAAGCGTGCGGATTGCCAGTGGTACGGCGATGACGCGTCGGCGCGAGCCTTCGCCGGCGCTGTCGAACGGCTCGGAGGGCTCGGTGCCAAAGTGCACGAAATCGATTTCGCGCTATTTCGCGAGGCCGGCACAATGATGCTGAGCGGACCGTGGGTTGCCGAGCGCAAAGCGGGAATTCGCGCGTTCTTCGAACGCAGGCCGGATGCATTGCTCGACATTGTCAGAAAGGTTTTCGATCGTGCGGACCGCTGGACCGCGGTCGATGTCTTTGAGTTCACCTATCGCCTGATGGAGCTGCGTCGCCTTGCGCTCACGGCTCTGAAGGACTTCGATTGTCTGCTGGTGCCGACGGCGCCGCGGCCCTTCACCATTTCCGAAGTGCTGGCTGAGCCATACGAACGCAATATCGAGGTCGGCTACTATTCCTATTTCGTCAATCTGCTCGATCTGTGCGCGCTCAGTGTACCCAACGGCCTGCTGCCAAATGGCATGCCGACCGGCGTCACGCTGGTCGCGCCGGCCTGGCAGGATCAAAAACTTATACGGCTTGCCCGTCGCTTCTTCAGTAATCCGATCAGCGCGGACGATCGGCGCTGACCATCTCGCGGCGATAGCGGTCACTCAGCGCCAGCCCGTGTCCCGGCTCGGAGGACGCGCACATCATCCCGTTCGCATCGATGACGGGCCAACCTTCGAACAGCGGCTCGAGCAGCGGAAATTCCTCAAGCCATCGTAATGCAGGCGCGACAGCCGCGATATGGGCGAACAGTCCGGGCAGGAAATGCGGCGACACGATCGCATCGAAACTCTCCGCCAGCGTTGCGATATCGAGCACCGGCGTCAGACCGCCGACCATTGCCAGGTCCGGCTGGACCACGCTCGCAATTCGCTCGGATACAAACGGCAGAAAGCTTGCACGCGTCTGCAGATGCTCGCCAGTGGCGATCGCCACCCCGACTGACACGGCGAGACGCCGATACCCTTCGAGCGCGTGAGCCGGCAACGGCTCTTCGACAAACAGCAATCCGTGATCGCGCGCGAGCGCCATCAGCCACAGCGCCTGCGTCAGATCGCATTTCTCGTTGGCATCGGCCATGATCTGCACATGCGCAGGCAGCGCCTTGCGCACGGCTGCTAGCAACGCCGCATCGGACGGCATGCCCTTCACACGCGGCTTTACCGCGGTGAGCCCGCGGGACGCCTGCTCTGCCGCAACGTCTGCGGCGGCCTCCGGCGGCTGCACCGTGTTGAACCCACCGCTGCCATAGACCGGCACCGGGCGCAGTTCACCGCCCATTGCCACGCCAAGCGGCAGACCGCGTTTGCGCGCATGAAGATCCCATACAGCGACGTCGATCGCCGCAAGCGCGACCAGATTCGGGCCTGCACCGGTGCGGTTGAAACTCGCATTGATTTTGCGCCAGAGCGCAGCCGGTGGCGGCAGGACTTGCCCGTTGACGAAGCGAGCGACCTGCTCCTGCGCGGCCTTGAAGGCCACGCCGCCATGGCCACCGATCACGTAGGAAAATCCGAGGCCGGTCGCGCCATCGCCGTCCGTGAGTTCGACCACGATGACATCGACAGCGGAAACGCCGGACCCGCCGACCGCCTGGGTCAGCTTGTACGGGATCAAACCAGCGCGGGCCTGCAGTGTCACGTCAGTTCGACCGTCAGAGGATTGTAGGAGTAAAGCCAGCTATTGCGGCTTTCGCCTTCGTTGCGCTTGGAGAATTCGGCGCGGATCGCCTCCTGCGAAGGCAGATGGAACAAGCGGCGGTTCTGGGTCGATATCTCGACGATTCTCGCCGTCCGATCCACGCGATTGCGCTGGTACAGATCGAGCGCACCCGCGATGTCATCCTCCTGCTGCAGCGCGCGGGTGAGGACCGCGCCATCCTCGATCGCCATCGCTGCCCCTTGCGCGAGATACGGCAGGGTAGCGTGCGCCGCATCGCCGAGAATCGTAGCGCGCTTCGTACTCCAGTTGCGCACCGGCGGGCGGTTATGCAGCGACCAGCGATAACACTGGTCGCGGTCGGCGGCGTCGATGATGGTCTGGATTGCGGGGTGCCAGCCTTCGTAATCCTTCTTGAGCATCTCCCAGGGAAATTTCTGGGTCCATGATTCCTCGGAAGCCAGCTCGGTTTCGATGATGCCGACGAAATTGAGCAATGCACCGCTACGCAGATAGTAGCAGACGGCGTGGCCGCCCGGCCCCATGAATACCGACATGACCTGCGGCAGGAACGGTTTGGGCAACCGCTCGACCGGCACGGTGATGCGCCAGGCGCCATCGCCGGTATAGGTTGCGGGGACTTCGCCGACGATCTGGTGCGCGATCGTGGATTTCAGCCCGTCGGCGCCAACGAGGATGTCACCCTGAACGCTTGACCCATCCTCAAAGTGAAGTGTCACGCCGCTTTCGTTCTCGGTGAATCCGGTTGCCTTGCGGTTCAGATGGATCAGACCTGGCTTGGCCTTTTCCGCCGCTGTCGCAAGCAGCTCGTGCAGGTCGGCGCGATGCAGTTGCACATAGGGCGCGCCGTGCTGGCGGCGATGCGCCTCGGCAAGCGAAAACTCCTGGATGACCTCGCCGGTATCGTGCAGACGGAATACGTAGGCGCCAGGCTGGACCCCGAGGCGCAGAATGTCCTCCTCAAGGCCGAGCGACCGCAGGACGTGCATCGGGTTCGCGCTCATCTGGATGCCGGCACCGACCTCCGCCAGCGCGGGCGCCTGCTCGTAGACGTCGACGTCGAAACCGGCCTTCGTCAGGCACAGCGCCGCCGCAAGGCCTCCAAGCCCTGCGCCGACAATCAGAATCTTCTTTCTACCCATGCCGCACTTTTCCTGACGCAATGGTCAGGAAAGTGGCATTTCAAAGTGCCGACGCGCAACCGCGCAGAGCGCATGGCGGTGCCATCGCTTCTGCGCAGCGCGTGTGGGTCAGAATCAGCCGATATAGTTTATCGCGTATGGCAAAACTTCATTGAAACCGCGATAGATCATATCGAGTGCCACATACAGAATGACCGCGAGGCCGACATAGGCGATCCAGCGATGCTTCTGCAGCAGGTTGGCGATAAAGCCGGCCGCGAGACCCATCAGGGCGATCGACAACACCAGGCCAAAGATCAGCACGTACGGGTGGTCGCGAGCAGCACCCGCAACCGCGAGCACGTTGTCCAGTGACATTGACACGTCGGCGATCACGATCTGCCAGGCAGCCTGTGCGAAGGTTTTTCGTGGCGCCTTTCCGGCGACCGTGCCGTCAGCATTGAGGTCCGTACCGCTGAGCGCTTCTTCCGCATCAACGATGTCTTCGTGCGGGGTGCGCAACTCGCGCCACATCTTCCAGCAGACCCAAAGCAGCAACAAGCCGCCGGCGAGCAGCAGGCCGACGATTTGAAGCAACTGGGTGGTCAGAAGCGCAAACACGATGCGCAGCAGCGTCGCGGCGCCGATGCCGATCAGAATGACCTTGGTCCGCTGATCCTTGGGCAGGCCCGCGGCAGCGAGGCCGATGACGATGGCGTTATCGCCCGCCAGAACCAGGTCGATCATGATGACCTGGAAGAAAGCACTCAGAACCGAAGGCGTAATGAGGTCGAACACGACCGGACTCCTCTCATTGTTGGGGGAACGGTTCCGGTCAGCGATTGCGGGATTTGCATCCCAAACCTGGCGGGGCCATTCCTTGCGGAATTCCAGTCCGACATCGCGATCTCGGGAGATCGCCAGAGGGGCCCGGCCTGGATAAAGTGTAAGTCTTCAGATCACGGGGTCGCGGTCACGATCCCGAGTAGTTGCGAAACCTGAACAGATCCGCTGAACGCGCCGGCCGCGATGCCGATCAGGACGCAGCCTCCGGCGAAGTCCCAGATCGTGACGGTTACGGCGGTGCGCGCGGTGCGGGTCAGAAGGCCGATCGCCGCCGCGGCAGCAGCGGTCGCAAACGCAACGACCGCAATCGCGGGCAGCAGCAGATTCACCGGAAGGTGCGCTGCAACGACCACCGCAGGCATCGCAGCAATTGCTGCCGCCAGGGGCAAATCGATAGACGAAAGCCCCGCAAGCCGTTCCGATGTGTCCCGCGCCAGATCGCGCTTCATGCCTCGCTCCGGAGGATGCCAGCGAAACCTCGCATCCTCGTCGGCACGCTAGGCGTAGAAACGCCGTTTCGGCATCCGCATCGATTGCGTAGTAGAAATACGGGGATCGGTCGGGGCGAACGGCCGCGAAATGGCGCTAGGCCTCGATCCGGCCGAGACGGATAGCCTGGCGCACAAGAACGGCGACGCTTTCCGCCTGCATCTTTTCCATGATCTGGGCGCGATAGCTCTCGACCGTCCGGATCGAAAGGTCGAGTTTCGCCGCAATGGCCTGACTGGTGAACCCGCCGGCGACGAGATCGAAGATCTCCACCTGGCGCGGTGTCAGGCGTTGAAAGCGGTGGGTCAGTTCATCGGTCAGCTTTGAGGCGTCCTGCGCGGCAAAGACGCGCGCCATTGCGCGATTGATCGCGGCAACGAGCTTGGCATCGTCGATCGGCTTCTCGATGAAATCATCGGCGCCGGCCTTGATGCCCGCCACCGCCATCGGCACGTCAGCGTGTCCGGAAACCAGGATGATCGGAATGGCGAGTTCCCTCCGCGCCATTTCGCTGACCAGAGCGATACCGTCCATTCCCGGCATGCGGACGTCGGCCACGACGCAGCCCGGCCGCGGCGCCTTCACCGCATCCAAAAAAGCGGCAGCCGAGTCGAACAGTTCAACGGCAAATCCGAAAACGCTGAGCATTTCTCCGATCGCGTGGCGAACGGACGACTGATCGTCGATGACGAATATGGTCGGGGCGGTCATGACCGGCGGGCTCAACACCAACGTTGTTATTGGAGGTTGTGCGGCGATTCAAGCGGGAGCGTGAACCGGAACTCGGTCGTCCCCGGCCCACCCGAATGCAGCCAGATCCTCCCCCCGTGGGATTCGATAATGGTCTGGCTGATGGCCAGGCCCAGCCCGAGCCCTTCCGCCTTCGATGTCATCATCGGCTCGAATATCCTGTCCGCCAGATGCTCCGCGATCCCCGGCCCGTTGTCACTGACGGCTATTTCGACACGAGACGGAGCCGAGAGGGCTGTGGCGGACAACCGGACCACACCGCCCGCCCGGGCTGCTCCGGAAATTGATTCGGTCGCGTTGCGGATCAGGTTGAGCACCACCTGCTCGATCTGAATCTTGTCGCCATGGGCTATCGGCAGTCCGTCCGGGATCGCGGACGCGAGTTCGATGCCGCGCGCCGCAGCGTCGGGACGTGCCAGCATCAACGCATCCTCGATCATGGCGCGAATGTCGAAGCTCGAAACATGCGGACGGCCGCGCCGCAGGAATTCGCGCATGCGCCGCATCACGCCACTGGCGTGATCGATCTGAGCAATCGCATTGGCGACGTTGGCGCCGGCGCGCGGGAGGTCCGGCCTCTCCTGTTCAAGGAGGTGTTGCGCCGACCGCGCCAGGGCCCGCGCCGCGGTCATCGGCTGGTTGATCTCGTGCGCCAGCGCGGATGCCATGCCGCTGACGAGACTGAACCGCGCAGCCTGCGCTGACTCCGTCTCCTTCTCGCGCAGCCGGTCTTCCGCAAGCCGCCGCTGCGCATCCGCCGTCTGGCGCTCGCTGACAACGGCGCCGACAATCAATCCGGTGCCTGTGAGAACCAGCATCAGGGTTTGCATGTCGGTAAACGCGCGTGCGTCGTAACCGAAATAATGCATCAGGCCGACCAGAGCGAATTGCGTCACCGCAAGCGCAATGCAGGCACCATCAAAGCCATGCCGGACGGCAGACAGCATCACCGGCACGAACAGCAGATAGAAATAACGCAGGCCGCCACCGCTTTGGCCACTGACGATGACAAACAGCGCAAGACAGCTCAACGCTGCGTAAACCGCGACTTCGACCACCAGCGGGCGCGAATAGCCCGCAAGCACCGCCCGCCCCTGCATGAGCATTACAGTACGAAGCGTGAGCGGAGTCATCACCGCGATGCCGATGATGTCACCAAGCAGCAAGGGGGTCGCTGCTGTCAGCACATTGTCGAGCGCGATGCGATGATCGATCAGCAGCAGCAGCGCGACCAGCGCCGATGTCAGGACCGCCGCGACGATGCCAGCACCCAGCAGAACAACCAGATCACGCAGGTGATAAAGACCGGCATCGACGTGCAGAACGCGTCGGATCATCGTCGCCGCACCGCCATAAACCAGCGAGATGATGGCGGCGATCGCGACGATGACCGGCCATTGCAGCTCCGTCCGGACCACCAGCAGCTCAGCAGCGATCATCCCTGCGAACAGCACAAGGCCGTAGATCGGTCCGCGCAGCAGCATGAAGGCGAAGACGACGCCCAGCCCCGGGTTCCAAGGCGTGATCGGAACGCTCATGAACTCGTGGATGGAGCTCAGCCACTCCATCGCGACGAATACCACGACCAGCATGACGCCCAGAGCGACCCGTGTGATCCAAAGCGGGGATTGGATGATCGAATTCAAGCCGTCGATCAGAGATCGAGCCGAGATGGTCATAGGGACGGCATCCTTGCAGCGTCTCTCACGGCATTTCCTTGGTGTTTTTTGCCCACGTGTGTCGCTTCGCGCGGCAGTTTACAGGGCCGCGCAGCTCTCTTGCCATGGTAAAACCGCTTCCATATCGTACTGGAACGACTGGCCGGGCGCCTGATTTCAATCGGGCAAACCGATGCCGCGTGAGCCGTGAAGAACGCGGCCTTTTGGGAGGACTACTGAGATGTCTGACGCGGCGCTTCAAGACGACAAGGCTGCGTTTGCGGCCGATCCGGCCACGACCGGTAAAATCAAATCCACCACGCCGATGAATGGCGAGCAATTCCTGGAATCGCTGCGGGACGGGCGAGAGGTTTACATCTACGGCGAACGCGTCAAGGACGTGACCACCCATCCCGCGTTCCGCAATACCTCACGCATGGTGGCGCGTCTGTACGACGCTCTCCACGACGACAAGCACAAGGACAAGCTGCTGGTGCCGACCGATACCGGCAATGGCGGCATGACGCAGGCCTATTTCAAGGCGCCGAAAACCGTCGAGGAATCGGTCGCCGGTCGCGACGCGATCGCAGAATGGGCCAAGATCACTTACGGCTGGCTCGGCCGGGCGCCCGATTACAAGGCGGCTTTCCTCGGCACGCTCGGCGCCAATGCCGACTTCTACGATCCGTGGCAGGAAAATGCGAAGCGCTGGTACCAGTTCTGTCAGGAGCGCGTGCCGTTCGTGAACCACGCGATCATTCATCCGCCGATCGATCGCAATCGTCCGCCCAACGAGGTCGGCGATGTATGCTGCCATGTAGAGAAGGAGACGGATGCCGGCATTGTCGTGTCGGGCGCGAAGGTGGTCGCCACCGGTTCGGCACTGACCAACTACACCTTCGTTGCGCATCACGGCTTGATCCCGGTGCAGGACAAGAACTTCGCGGCCATTTTTATGATCCCGACCAATGCGCCAGGGGTGAAGCTGATCTGCCGGACCTCGTATGAAATGACGTCCACCGCGATGGGCTCGCCGTTCGACTATCCATTGTCGAGCCGCATCGATGAAAACGACGCAGTCTTCATCCTCGACAAGGTGCTGATCCCCTGGGAGAACGTGTTCTGCTACGGCGACGTTGAGAAGGCTAACAACTTCTTCCCGCGCACCGGCTTCCTGCCCCGCGCTCTGCTGCACGGCTGCACGCGGCTTGCGGTGAAGCTCGACTTCATCGCAGGCCTGTTGCTCAAGGCAGTCGAAGCGACGGGTTCGAAGGACTTCCGCGGCGTGCAGGCCAATGTCGGCGAGGTACTGGTCTGGCGCAATCTGTTCTGGGGTCTGACCGAAGCGATGGCGCGCAATCCGAAGCCATGGGTCGGCGACTATCTGCTGCCGGACATCGAGCCCGCAGGCGCGTACCAGATCGTATCGACCATGGCTTACACCAAGGTCAAATACATCATCGAGCAAACCGTCGCGTCCGGCCTCATCTATCTCAATTCATCTGCCCGCGACTTCAAAAATCCGGAGATCCGTCCGTATATCGACAAGTACATGCGCGGATCGAACGGATATGACGCGGTCGATCGCGTGAAGCTGCTGAAGCTCCTGTGGGATGCGATCGGTTCCGAATTCGGCAGCCGGCACGAATTGTACGAGATCAATTACGGCGGCTCGACCGAGGAAATCCGCCGCTACGTGCTGTTCGGCGCGATGGCGGGCGGCACGGCGAAGAACCTGCAGGGTTTCGCCGAGCAATGCATGGCGGAATACGATCTGGATGGCTGGAAGGTCCCGGATCTCGTCGATCCGGACGAACTCAGCTATCACGTCATCCGCAGCGCCAGCTCGGTCTCACCGCAGGTCGCGCACGAGCAGGATGGCGCATCGAAGCTGCATGGCGGGATCAAGCGACCGTAACCCGCGACGCGAGGTCCCCGCTCCATGCGGCAGCATACGGCTTAAGACATCAGCGACATCGGGACGATGGCCCGATGTCGCTGTCTATGTTGGATATGCTCCGACCAGAGGAGCCGGCGCGGTCGCGTCTCCGCTATTTATTTCGGGGTGGCGCCGGCTTTATCGATCGCGGTCGTGAGGTCTTTCAGAATCGCATCCGGGTCGCCGCCGGCCTTGCGAACGTTATCGGCCCAGGCCTTTCGCACAGGCTCGGAGGCTGCGCGCCATGCGGCGGCCTGTTGAGGCGTTAGCGAATACACCTCGTGATCCTTCATGGCCTGGAACTTCGGCAAACCCGCCATTTCGAAATCGGCCCAGGCCGACGCCATCTTGACGGCCCACTCGTTGCTGCAGTGATCGTCGATCACCTTCTTCTGCGCCGGCGACATTGCGTCATACTTCGCCTTGTTCATCACATAGCCGATCGGCGATACGTAGAACGGCGCGTTCATGTGGTACTTGGTGACCTTGTCGAGGCCGAACAGCAGCATCGACCCCCATGGGAAGGTGATGGCATCCGCGACGCCCTTCTCGATCACATCCCGCGCTTCCGGCGCCGAAGCCTGCACGTTGGAACCACCGAGCTGCGTGATGAAGTTGCCGATCGTTGCGTTTGCCGGCCGCACTTTCATTCCCTTGACGTCTTCCGGCAGCACGATCTTTTTGGTCTTGCTGTGGAACGTCCCGGGCTCATGGACCGTCATGAGACAGAACTTGACGTCGCCCATCTCTTTGCCGGCATAGCGGCGATACCACTCGTCGATCGCCTCCGAACCACCCTTGGCATTGGCCGCAATGAACGGCAATTCCATCGCACCCGCTATCGGGAAACGGCCCGGCTGATATCCCGGATTGATCATCGTGAAGTCGGCAATGCCGTCGCGCGCCATGTCGTAATGATCGAATGCCTTGCCGAGTTGCTGCGCAGGGAAGATGCTGAAGGTCAGCGTCCCGCCGGATGCTTTCGTCATGGACGCCGCCCATTCTTCCGTGGGCTTGTGCATCGGATGGCTTGCGGGCACCCAGTGCGAGATTTTCAGCGCGACCGGCTTGTCCTGCGCGAGCGACAGACCCGATGAAAGACTAATCGCTGCGCAACCGGCAACGACGGCGAGAGCGCGTCGCATGGCATTCCTCCTTGATTCAATCTTTTCGTGTGCAGCATTGTCACGCGCTGCGATCTTCTACGCCTAGCATCATCCGCCGGAAAGATTCAGATCGCGTTTGGTGGATGAAACACAATGATGGCAGGCGCGCCCGACTGCGCTAGCAAGCAAATCATGGAGAGTGCATTCGACTACATCATCGTCGGCGGCGGGTCTGCGGGTTGCGTATTGGCCTCCAGACTGAGCGAGGATGCCGACACACGGGTCCTTCTCCTTGAAGCGGGCCCTGCGCCACGCTCGCCGTGGATCAGAATTCCGGCGGGCACATCGCAACTGATTTTCCCAGGAAAATATAACTGGGGCTACGCGACCGACCCCGAGCCCCACCTCGACGGAAGGAGCGTCTACGTGCCCCGTGGCCGCACGCTCGGCGGTTCGAGCGCGATCAACGGCATGGCCTATGTCCGCGGTCACCCGGGCGATTACGATCAGTGGCGTCAGCTTGGTAATGCGAGATGGGGATGGTCGGATGTGCTGCCCTATTTCCGCAAATCGGAGCGCTACGAAGGCGGGGAAAACGAGCAGCATGGCGGCGACGGCGCACTGCACGTGACCTCCCCTGCGATCAGGCATCCCGCGTCGCAAGACTTCGTCAAAGCGGGCGTTGCGCTCGGCCTGACCGAGCGGCAGGATCTGAACGATGCCGAACAGGAAGGAACCGGCTTCCTGCATTTCACCATCCGTGATGGTCGGCGGCATTCGACCTATGACGCGTTTCTGCGTCCGATCGCCCACAGACGCAATCTGACAATCGTGACCGATGCTGCGGCCCAGAAGATCGCGGTGAAGGACGGTCGTGCCACCGGGGTCCATTACCGTCGTGGCCGCGAGACCGTATTTGCATCGGCGAAACGCAGCGTCATACTCTGTGCCGGCGCGCTCGACTCTCCGAAATTGTTGATGGTGTCGGGCATCGGACCCGGCAGCACCTTGCAGCAGCATTCAATTTCGGTGATTGCGGACCTGCCGGGCGTCGGCGCCAATCTGCAGGACCACCTTTACATCCACCACACCTATCGCTCGACGCCGGAGAGTTCGATCAATGCCGACCTCCGCGGCCTGCGCAAATATCTTCACGGCGCACATTACGTCATGACCCGCCGGGGCCTGCTCAGTCTTGGCGCATCGCAAGCGGCGGCCTTCGTGCGCGCGCTGCCCGGGGCGGATCGGCCGGATCTGCAGCTCATGTTCCGCCCCGTCAGTTGGGAGTTCAGCCCGAAAGGCACGCTGGTGATCGGCGATACACCGTCGGTTGGCGCCTCGGTCTGCGTGCTGCGGCCGCATTCGCGCGGCCGCGTCGGGCTGCGGGGGCCGTCGGCCGATCAACCGCCCGCCATTCTCGCGAATTATCTTGAGTCTCCGGTAGACCGGCAGGCAGTCGCCGCCGGCGTTCACTGGTTGCGCCGGCTGTTCGAGACCGAGCCGCTGCGATCACGCATCATCGCCGAAGTTGCGCCGGGCAGCGCAGTGCAGAGCGACGATGACATCTTCACCTATGCGCGAAAGACATTGCAGTCGATGCATCACTGGTCCGGGACCTGCAAGATGGGCGACGTGCGCAACGATCCGATGGCCGTTGTCGACGACACGCTGCGGGTTCGCGGCCTCGACGGCCTTCGCGTGGTCGACGCCTCTATCATGCCGACGATTCCGTCAGGCAATACCAACGCGCCGACCATCATGATCGCAGAAAAGGCGGCCGACATTATCCGCCGGGCGACACGGCAAGCCGCGTAAAATCATTTTTTCCGGGCCACCGTCCTGCGTGGCCCGGAACCAATATCAATCATGCTGCCTGGAGCGGCAGGCACGCTTCCGCAATGGCCGCGACGTGCCGGTGATCGGTCCCGCAACATCCGCCCAGGATGTTGAAGCGCGTTCCGAGAGCGCCGCGCAGGCGGGCGTAGCGGCGACCGAGATCGACGGGATCGCCGGCATCCAGATCGGTCGAATTGTCGAGTTCGGAATGACTGCGCGTCGATGCATTGGCGCGCAGGCCGCGCAACCGCTTGACCCACGCTTCGCCCTTCTCCAGCGCATCGACGAAGTGGGTCGGATGCGCGCAGTTGATCATGTAATAGGCGGGCGCGCCTGAGGTGGCATCGTCGGTCTTCTCGATCGCATCGCGCATGGTCTCGCCGCTGGGTAGGCGGCCATCGGTCTCGGTCGTGAAGGAGATCACCACCGGCATATCCACCGCCGTCGCAGCCCGCGCGATGCCGATCGCCTCACCTGAGTGCGTCATGGTGAAGCCGCTGATCAGGTCGGCTTCGGTGTCGGCGAACAGGTCGCACTGGAACGCGTGATAGCGCATCGCCTCGTCGCTGGTCATCATCCGGTCCGGGGAATAGCCGTCGCCGCGCGGACCGATATTGCCGGAGATCGGCATCGGGCATTGCGGCGTTTCGTGCTCGTCACGCAGCGCGACCAGAAGCGCGATTGCCTTGCGGTTCAGCGTGATGAGGTCTGACGGCGAAAGCCCGAGTTTGGCGCCCCAGTCCGGGCTTGCGCGCCACGACGTGCTTTCCAGCACGAAACCGGCGCTGCACGCTTTCGCGATCTCAATGTGGCGCAGGAAATAATTGCGCAGCCGCCGCTCGCCCTCTTCGCTCTCGTGCAGAGCGATCGATGCAAAATGCGGCAGGTCGATGCCATCATGGAATATCAATGTCGTTTCGAGCCCTGAATCGGTCAGGAACGTCCTGTCGCCAAGTTGCGGCAAATTCGAGCGATACTTCGCCATCGTCGCTATCCTCTCTGGAAATACAGATCCGTCGCGCTGCGAGCAGCGAACCGGCGGGGTATTTTGTCGCGCCGGGATAGGCCGAGGCTCACGCAGAAACCACCGGGAGCCTGGTCAGACAAGTCAAATCAGGCGATTGCACTGAAACTGCAATAGCTTACGGACGATCTGCAAGGCCGGTGGGCGGCTTTCACAGCGCTACAACCGGACTCATGGTACAGTTGCCTGATGCTTGATGAAACCAAAGTCCCGAAGCGCGGCGACACACGCGAACGCCTGCTGGCGATCGCGGAAGCAGCCGTGTTGGCGAAAGGTTTTGCAGGAACGTCGATCGACGAATTGATTGCGGCTGCCGGCATCACCAAGAGCGGGTTCTTCTATCACTTCAAGGACAAGGCGGAACTCGCGAAGGCGATGCTTGTCCGTTACCTCGAACATGACCAGCAGGTGCTTGACGACCTGTTCAATCGTGCTGATGAGCTGAATGAAGATCCGCTGCATGGCTTTCTGGTCGGACTGAAAATGTTCTCCGAGATGATGGCCAACATGACCGAGGCGCATCCCGGCTGCCTTGCGGCGTCGTTCGTTTATCAGGATCAGCTATTCAATCGCGACGTACGCGACCTTAATGCGGAAGGGATCCTGCGTTGGCGCCGCCGCTTCCGCGAACGCTTCGACCTCATTTCGAAAGCCTATCCGCCGCGCGAGGGGATCGACCTCGATGCGCTCTCCGACATGGCGGCAACGCTGATTGAGGGAGCACTCATATTGTCGCGCGCGCTGCGGGATCCGAGCATCCCGGCGCAGCAGGTCATGCTGTATCGGGACTTCGTACGGTGTGTTTTCGTAAAAGGATGATCCTGCCGGGCCGTCCTCTTGAAGAGTCGGCCCGGCAAAACCCGCGATCAATGATGCGAATGCCCGCCCATCGGGGCGCCGCCGCCGATCGGACCGACCTTGTATTCGACCTCGACCTTGCCGGCCTTTTCGAACACAAGCGTGCCCTTCACTGCGTCGCCTTCCTTCAGACCCGACTTAAGGTCCATGAACATCACGTGGTAGCCACCGGGCTTCAATTCGACCGTTTGACCCGGCTTGATCTCGAGCCCTTTTGAAAGCTCGCGCATCGTCATCACGCCGTTGTTCACGGCCATCTCATGCACTTCAAAGCGACCGGCGAACGGAACGGTGCCGCCGATCAGCCGATCCGGCTCCTTGCCGGTATTGGTAATCTTCATGAAACCGCCGGCAACCTTTGCGCCACCAGGCGTCGCGCGCGCCCACGGCGCTTCGATGGTCAGCGACCCCGCCTTGTAGACCTTGGTGTCCGCCATCGCGGCATGACCGCCGCTGTGCTGAGCCAGAATGGTCAGGGCCGGCGCGGGCGCCTTCAATGCGTGTCTATCCTGACCAGGTGCCGGAATATCGGCCCAGCGCGCTTCACCCTTCTCGCATTCCTGCGTGACCGGAATGTAGAGCGGCCCCGGCTTGAGATCGCTGGCAAGAAAGCCCGAGAACACGAACTCGTCGTAATGTTCGTCGGGAAGATTGCCGTCGCTCCACACGATCTCCTTCACACCCTCCGAGAGCTGCTGGCCGTGATAGAACGGATAGGACTTGTCGTACTTGCCCTTCACAGTCTCGAGCTTCCAGCCCGGCTTCGGCATCGGCTTCACCGCGATGATGCCTTCGGGAATCTGCGCGCGCACCTTGAGTGTGGCGGCGCCATCGCAGCCGTGCGGCACTCTCAGCGTGGCCTTGTACGGCGCGCCGGCCTTCGCTTCGCGGACTTCGAGTGTGACATGCGCCAGCGCGGACGCGGCTGCGAGCGTGACGGCGCCAAGCATAACGGATTGTGCAAGCAAGAACTTGCGGGACATGGTTTCTCTCCAGAATATCTGTACGGGGGACAGGAGCCGCATGAAGCGGCAGCGATCACACCGTCAGAGGCGGCGCGCGTGCGGGCCCGTCATGGAGATGGCTCTCGGCCAACCTGTCTTGCGACGAGGCAATGCCCAAATCGGCCCCTTGGCCGAGCATCAGGGTAGCGGGCGTAATCTCTTCGGGCAGAGCGGCAAGCCCCGACGCGCACGCGCCGCAGAGGACGCATTGCAGCTTGCCTGCGCGCCCGGGGGCAGCCGGACTGTCTGTCCCCGGTATTTCGCCGTTGCCGGAGCAATAGACGGTGACGCTGCCGTCGGCCTGCACCTGCATTGGCGCAAGCATGGTGAACGCGGCCTGCAGCGCAATCGCATAGGCCGCAATCAGCGCGGCGATGGCGCGTAGCTTTGTGCCCGGCAAGAGATCCGTCATGTCGCCTGCGTAGCAAATCTGCGCACCGGGCACCACCGCTGCGGATTCCTTATCGTGAAGCGCTGCATCACATACGGTATCGCAACCCGCCATAGATCGCGCGCCCAACGCCCGGATTGAAGAGCTCCATGTCGGGCGTCGCGCGGCCGGCGGTGATGGTGGTCGAGATGTAGCGCTGATCGAAAAGGTTGCGCGCCTCGAGATAGCCGGACCAGCCATTGCCCTTGTCGTAGCCGATCCTGAAATTCAGAAGCGCATATGGATCGACCGTCAGAGTGTTGGCGTTATCTGCGAAAAAGGATTGCGGCATCCACTCCACATTCGGTCCGGCGAAGAATCCGCTCGGATGCTTGTAGAGAATTTCCGCTCGCAGATAGTGTGGCGGCACACCGGGCAGCTCGTTGTTGCCCCACACTGGATCGCTGTCGAAGAAGAAGTCGTTATAGGTATAGGCAAGATTGAACCAGACCTTGTCGTCCTCGGCATAGACCGATTTCAGGAAAGCGATACCCAGCCCTGCTTCGACGCCCTGATGCACCGTTCGGTCGGCATTGGTGACCGTGCAGGGCGACCACGGCGCCGTCGTCAGGCACTGAAATTCGTTCTTGAGATTGCTCCGATACAGCGACAGATCCCAGGTCAGGTCGAGCCTGCGGCCGCGCGTTCCGATTTCGTAAGTAATCGCGGTCTGCGCGTTGACATTTGAGCTTGCGGGCTCCGCGAATGTGTTCACGTCGAAGGTCGGCACCTCGGCGCTGCGGGACACGTTGGCAAACACCTGCCATGTCGGATCGACGTCCCAGAGCAGGCCCGCCTTCGGCGTCCACAGATTGTAGGTTCGACGCCCCGAATCGTCGATCTGCGGATCCCAGGGGCTGATCGCCGTGTCGTTGAAGAAGCGATCCTGCTGGTTTCGCACGGCGTACAGAAACTGCGTTCCGGCGACGAGCGCGACATTGGGAACGACGAACAGGTGGTTCTCGGCATACGCGGAGTAATTCTCCGACTTCCACAACGCGGATGTCGCCAGTGCGCCTTTCGTGGCGTTGCCGTTGTTGAGAAACTCACGATAGTCGATCGTCCCGTTGATGATGTTGACGCCGGCCACCAGCCGGTTGCGGAAGCCGCCGATCATGCGGTCGTCCGTGGCGCGGGCGAAGCCGCCATAGTCGGACACATCGTAATCAAGCACCCGATAGATCGGATGATCCACCTTGCGCTGATGCGTGAAGGCTCCGAGCTCGACCGTTGTGGTGTCAAAGCGCAGTGTCGTCTTGTTTGCGACGCGCACCGAATCGATGTTGCGTTGCTGATCCAGCAGCACGAAGACCGGATTGGCCATCCGCGGCGTGTTCATCGCCTGCGCCTTGGTCAGTTCGCCCGGCAGCCGTGCGAGCCACGAATTCGCGTTCACGTAGAATCGCGTCTCGGCGTCCTCGTTGAACCTGTAGCCAAAATTCGCGTTGCCGCGCTCGATCTGGCCGCGGCTGTGTTCACGATAGCCGTCCTCGCGTTGAGCGGAACCGGAAATGAACCAGTCATAGGGTCCGCGCGCCCCGCCCGTGCTTGCCTGCCCGCGCACGAAGCCGAAGCTTCCAGCGTCGAACCGCGCCTCGAACGGCGATGCATCGCGCCCGGATGGCGTGACGAAGTTGATCGCTCCGCCTAATGCGTTAGCGCCGAAGCGCAGCGCGTTGGCGCCCTTGAAAACCTCGACATAGCGATAGGCGCTCGGATCGATTTCGAACATGTCGAACAGCCCGTCCGACGAGTTGATCGGGATACCATCCATGAAAAGATTGATGCCGCGGTTCCCGTAATTGCGCGACAGACCCGAGCCGCGGATCGAGATGCGGGCGTCCGGCGCCCATCTCGGCTGGACGATCACGCCGGGCACCCAGTCGAGCATGTCCTTGACGGTGCGCGAGGGGCCGTCCTTCCAGGCGGTATCAGGCACCACCTCCACACCGCCGGGCGTGTAGTCGATCTCCCGGCGCGCCTGTTCCGTCGTTAAAACGGTCAGGCTTTGCGTTGCGGATGCCGTGCCCTGCCCTTGTTGCGGCGCTGGCACGTCGCCCGGCGCCGATTGGGGCTGAACCTGTTGACGCCGCGCAGCGGGCGCATTCGGCGCCGACTCCACGGTGATGGGTGGAAGCGTGGACGTTTGCGCAGCTGCCATCTGCGGTAGAAGCACCGCGGCAGCCGACAGCGCGCAGCGCGCGCGCCATGACTTGGACATGAGTAAACTCCGATGACGTGACTGATGGATGCGGCCGAGGGGCCGCGTTCGATCAGGCCGTCAGCGGAGGCGCACGTGCTTGCCGGTCGCGAACAAGGCTGGTCCCTCGGACACGCGCTTCAGCCGGCGCAAACACGACAAGAGACGTGAAGTCGCGCGGAGCCGGCGAGTCAGCGGGTGGCGGCAGGACTGCGGCCGCAGCAAGCGCCGAGCCGCACAGCACGCAATGGAACGTGCCGGATGCGGGCGCTGCCGGATCGTCGTTGGCCGGCGCAGTATTGGCGCTGCCAAAACAGAGGATCGACCAACCCGCGGCGCCGGCTGCGTGGGCCGGAGACGGCGCGAAAGACGCGAAAAGAGCCTGCAGCGCAATGGCATAGGCCGCGATCAATCCGATCGCCATCCTGAACCGCGCGCTTTTCCGCAAACCCGTCATTCCAACCCCAACCCAACGCACCCATATCAGCGATAAATTCGCGGGTGAAGTCCCGCATCCTCACCTATATTGCCGCGCATGAAATTCCTCGACGAAGCCAAGATCTACATTCAGTCCGGCGCAGGCGGAAACGGCTGCATATCGTTCCGGCGCGAAAAATTCATCGAGTTCGGCGGCCCCAATGGGGGCGATGGCGGACGTGGCGGTGATGTGATCGCGCGCGCGGTCGATGGCCTCAACACACTGATCGATTACCGGTATCTTCAGCATCACAAGGCCGAGCGCGGCGGCAACGGCATGGGCAAGGACCGGCACGGCGCCAACGGGAAGGACCTCATCATCAAGGTTCCGGTTGGCACCCAGATCTACGAGGAAGACGGCGAAACGCTGCTGGCCGATCTCGACAAGGTCGGCGAGGAGGTGGTGCTCGCGAGGGGCGGCAATGGCGGTTTTGGCAACGCGCATTTCAAGTCGTCGACCAATCGCGCACCGCGCCACGCAAATCCCGGACAGCCCGCGATCGAGATGACCATCCGGCTGCGGCTGAAGCTGATCGCGGACGCCGGTCTCGTCGGCCTGCCGAACGCCGGAAAATCGACCTTTCTCGCCACCGTGAGCGCCGCCAAGCCGAAGATCGCGGATTACCCCTTCACCACGCTGCATCCACAACTCGGCGTCTTCGCTGTCGATGGGCGCGAGTTCGTGATGGCCGACCTGCCCGGCCTGATCGAGGGTGCGCATGAAGGGATCGGCCTCGGCGATCGCTTCCTCGGTCACATCGAGCGCTGTCGCGTCGTGCTCCATCTTGTCGACGGAACATCGGAGGATGTTGCCGGTGCCTATCGCGTGGTGCGCCATGAGTTGGAGGCCTATGGCGAGGGCCTGGCGGAAAAGCCGGAAATCGTCGCCTTGTCGAAATGCGACGCCATGACCGAGGACGAGATCAAGGCGCAGATCAAGGCGCTCAAGAAAGCAGCGAAGAAGACGCCGATGGTTCTGTCATCGCAATCCGGTCAGGGCGTGAAGGATGTCCTGCGCGCATTGCTGGACGTGATCGACGAGGCGCGTGCCGAAGCCGCGCCGAAGCCCGAGAAAGCGGAAGCCTGGCAGCCGTAGCGCAAACGGTCATGGCCGGGTGGGCCCGGCCATCCACGTCTTTGGACTTGTAGTGGCAGGAAGACGTGGATGCCCGGCACAAGGCCGGGCATGACGAAGTTGAAACGCTCGTGCTAGACCCCGGCCAACTTCCGCAACATCCAAACTCACAATGCCCCGCACCCCCGCCCTCACCGATTTCCGCCGCATCGTCGTCAAGGTCGGCTCCTCCCTGCTCGTCGATTCCGCGGCCGGCCGGCTGCGCGAAGACTGGCTGCGCGCCCTGTGCGAGGACATCGCCTGGCTGCATGGCGGCAAACGCGACATTCTGGTGGTGTCGTCGGGCGCGATCGCACTCGGCCGCTCGGTGCTCAAGCTGCCGCGCGGCGCGCTGGCGCTCGAGGATTCGCAGGCTGCCGCCGCGGTCGGGCAGATCGCACTGGCCCGCATCTGGGCGGAGACGCTCGGCACCCATGGCATCACGGCGGGGCAGATTCTCGTCACCCTCGGCGACACCGAGGAGCGCCGCCGCTACCTCAACGCGCGCTCGACCATCGACCGTCTGCTGGAATGGAAAAGCGTACCGGTCATCAACGAGAACGACACTGTCGCCACCACTGAAATCCGGTACGGCGACAACGACCGTCTCGGCGCGCGGGTCGCGACAATGATGAGCGCGGATCTGCTCGTCCTGCTCTCCGACATCGACGGGCTTTACGATGCCCCGCCCAATGCCGGGACCAACGCCAACCTCGTCCCTGTGGTCGAACGCATCACGCCGCAGGTCGAAGCGATGGCGGGTGCATCCGGCTCCGAATTGTCGCGCGGCGGCATGGTCACCAAGATCGAGGCCGGCAAGATCGCAACCAATGCCGGAACGCATATGGTGATCGCGTCCGGCAAGACGCTGCATCCGCTGCGCGCGATCGCCGATGGCGGACGCTGCACCTGGTTTCTCACGCCGGCCAATCCGGTGACTGCCCGCAAGAAATGGATCGCCGGCGCCCTCGAGCCGAAGGGGACATTGCACATCGACGCCGGCGCGGTCGCAGCCTTGCGCCGCGGCGCGAGCTTGTTGCCAGCCGGGATCAAGCGTTTCGACGGCAGCTTCCAGCGCGGCGATGCCGTCACCGTTCGCGACCTCGACGGCGCCGAGATCGGCCGCGGCCTCGTTGCCTATGACGCCGACGACGCCGCAAAAATTGTCGGGCGATCGTCGGCGGACATTCTCACGATCCTTGGCTTTTCCGGCCGCACCGAGATGATCCACCGCGACGATCTGGTGTTGTCGGGCCGCTGACCCGGGCAGTATCCCGCTGTTGATTTGTTACGGTCATACCGGGCGCTGTTGCAGAACAGCCGCATGTGTTGCTCAGGCACATGTTGATTAAATGTGGCGGGATTTGATGATACCGCGCATCCGAGCGATCGCGTTTGTAAGCTCCCCGACGGTGAGTGGCGTAAAGGGTCGCGGGAATGCCGGCCAAGCTCCGGTCGGAATGTATCAGTAGCGTATGCGTTTCGACGGACGGTTCGCCGATCCGTTATTTCGGCGGATACTCCCCCTGACCGTGTCCGCCGCGGGTCGTCGAAGGCTGGGGGCGATTCTACGTCCGGTACGCCGCCACTACGTCGGATAACGAGACATTCCGGTGCCTCCCGGGATGTCTCGTTATTTTTTGCGAGACCGCTGGGTCGCCGGCTAGCGCACCGGGAAATCGAAATAGCCGTTCGGATACGGCTCGTTACGCAGCGTGAAGTGCCACCACTCCTTGTCATAGGGAAGGAAGCCGCGCGCGCGCATCGCGGCCGCGAGGATCTTGCGATTGGCGCGCGCATCGGCGCTGACCTTGCCGTGCTGTCCGGATTGGGGCGAAAGAAAATCGAACGGCGTGCCCATGTCGAGCGGTTCGCTTCCCTCCAGCCTGACCAGCGTCAGGTCGACCGTCGATCCACGCGAATGCCCCGAACGTGACGCGATATACCCTTCGCGGAACAGATTGCCCTTCGCGACATGCGGATAATATTCGGCCTTGGTGCTGGTGTCGGGATCGCGTGCCCAGCGCACGAAATTTCGCACCGCGCGCACAGGCCGGTAGCAATCGAACACCTTCAGGCCAAGGCCGCGCGGTTTGAGATCGCGCTGCACGGCGGCGAGTGCCGTTGCGGCCTGATGCGTGAGTACGCAGACCGGCGCGTCGTAACCATCGACGCGCGCGCCGACGAAGTTGTTCGTGCCGAAATAGCGCATATCGACGACGAGACCGGGAATGACGGTCGAGGCGTCGACAAATGCAGGCGGCCTGACGGACGGTGTTGCGGCAACGTTGATCTGTGCCTCCCCTGGCAAGGCAAAAAGCATTGCAGCCGAAAACAAGAGAGCCGGCGCAACATAACGCACGGTGAAATCAGCCATGCGAATCGGCCCTCGCACGCCGATACGGTGCCCGAGAACAGCCGATTCTTCAATCTTACCAATTACATCCATATAAAATCCTGATCGTCTGGACGCCATTTTCCGTCACCCTGACGCTCGCTCCAGCGAAGCGTTACATGATAGAAGCGCATCGGAAATCCGAAACGACAGACTCCTGGCAAGCTCATGACCGCGCCGCTCAAATCCGTCGATACGACCGCCTCTGTCGCAGACCTGATGCAGGACATCGGTCTGCGCGCCCGCAAGGCTGCGCGCCGGCTTGCGCTCGCGCCGGCGGCCCAGAAGGACAAGGCGTTGCGGGCGATGGCCAAAGCCATCCGTGCGGCGACGGCGGAGATTCTGACAGCCAACGAAGCAGACGTAGCCGACGCGAAAGCGGCCGGTGTCACCGGCTCGTTCCTCGATCGCCTGACCTTGGACAAGAAGCGCGTCGCAGCGATGGCGGAAGGTCTCGAGGTCGTTGCCAAGCTGAAAGATCCGGTCGGTCATGTCGTCGCGAAGTGGAAGCGCCCGAACGGGATGACCATCGAGCGCGTCCGCACCCCGATCGGCGTCATCGGCGTCATTTATGAAAGCCGCCCGAATGTCACCGCCGATGCCGGCGCCTTGTGCCTGAAGGCCGGCAATGCCGGGATCCTGCGCGGCGGCTCGGACTCGCACAGGTCCGCCCGCGCGATTCATGCCGCGATGATCGACGGATTGCGCGCGGCGAAACTACCCGAAGATGCAATACAGCTTGTGCCGATCCGCGACCGCGCCGCCGTCGGCGCAATGCTGGGTGGCCTTGGCGGCAACATCGACGTCATCGTGCCGCGCGGCGGCAAGAGCCTCGTCGCGCGCGTGCAGGACGAAGCGCGGGTGCCGGTCTTCGCGCATCTCGAAGGGATATGCCACGTCTATATCGACCGGAAAGCCAAGCCTGCGATGGCGAAGGATATCGCGCTGAACGCCAAGATGCGCCGCACCGGCGTATGCGGCGCAGCCGAAACCTTGCTGATCGACAAGTCGGCGGAGCAGAAGGTCTACAAGCCTGCCATCGAGGCGCTGCTCGACGCCGGCTGCGAAATTCGTGGCGATGCCGCCGTTCAGGCGCTCGACCCGCGGGTGAAGCCTGCAGCGCCCGAGGACTTCGGCAAGGAGTTTCTGGACGCGATCGTAGCGGCGAAGATCGTCGATGGCGTGGACGGCGCGATGGATCATATCGCGCATTACGGCTCGCAGCACACCGACGCCATCGTAACACAGGACAAGCCGACGGCGGAGCGCTTCCTCAACGAAGTCGATTCCGCCATCGTGCTGCACAACGCCTCGACACAATTCGCCGATGGCGGCGAATTCGGATTCGGCGCGGAAATCGGAATCGCTACCGGCCGCATGCATGCGCGCGGCCCGGTGGGCGTTGATCAGCTCACCTCGTTCAAATATCGCGTGCGCGGCAGCGGGCAGACCCGACCGTGACCGGATCGTCCACGCGACAATGATCAAGCGCGCAGACGATCGTCCGATCGAACGCACGCTGGTGAAGAGCGTCACCGGACAGCGCGCAGCGCTTCCGCTGCATGCTCCCGGCATGCGCATCGGGTTGCTCGGCGGCTCGTTCAATCCCGCTCATGACGCACATCGTGCCATCAGCCTGCATGCGCTGAAGAAACTACAACTGGACCGATTGTGGTGGCTGGTGACGCCTGGCAATCCGCTCAAGGATACCCGCGCCCTTCCGCCGCTCGATGAGCGCATCGCGCAGGCCGCGGCGCTCGCCAATCATCCACGCATCGACGTCACCGGTTTCGAGGCCGTCATCGGCACGAAATATTCCTGCGATACGATTCGCTGGCTGATCAACGAGGCGCCGGGGACGCATTTCGTCTGGATCATGGGCGCCGACAATCTCAAGACTTTCCACCGCTGGAAGAACTGGCGCGACATTTTCCTGATGCTGCCGATCGCCGTAGTCGATCGCGGCGGCCTCTCGCTGCAGGCCGCCTCTGGAGCCGCCGCCATAAGCTTCGCCAAGGCGCGCATACCCGAAACCAGGGCCTCCACCCTGCCCGACCTGCCGCCGCCGGCCTGGGTGTACCTCCATGGGGTCAAATCCGACCTGTCCTCCACTGCGATCCGGGAGGCACGGGGAACGAAAGACAACGACACGGAACGCCATGACGGTTGAAAGTATTTTCCTGACGTGCCTACATTTGCGTGTGTTGAGTCCCTACATCTGCCGGGCACAACGTTAGAAGGAAAGGACCCCCTGAGCACACAAGTCATCGCGCGGACCCGTGCTAAGACCAGTGCCGTACCGCGACCCGTCTCGGAGGTGCGTGACGCCTCTCAGACCTTGAACATTGTCCTCGAGCGCCTGGATGAGATGAAGGCCGAGGATATCGTCACCATAGACCTTACCGGCAAATCCTCGATCGCTGACACCATGGTGGTGGCCTCCGGCCGCTCAAGCCGTCATGTCGGATCGGTTGCGGACGATGTCGTTGAGCATCTCAAGAAAGCGGGCCTCAAGGACATCCGGCTCGAGGGACAGCCGCATTGCGACTGGGTCCTGATCGACGCGGGCGACGTGATCATTCACGTGTTCCGTCCGGAAGTTCGCGAGTTCTACGCGATCGAAAAGATGTGGGCCGGCGGCAAAAGTCAGAAGCCGCAGGACGCCGCACAGCGCCCGTCGAGCTGACGGCGCACCGTCCCGATGCGCGTGCTGGTGCTCGCGGTCGGCCGCATGAAAAAAGGCGCGGAGGCGGAACTCGCCGACCGCTATCTGAAACGTGCGCTCCAGGCGGGCCGGGCGATCGGGATCCGTTCCATCGAAATCGTCGAGATCCGCGAAAGCCGGGCACCCGAAGCTGAGCGTCGGAAACTCGAGGAATCCATCGCCATCGCAAATGTGATCCCCGACGGCGCGGCACTCGTGTTGCTGGATGAACGCGGCGACGGGCTGTCGAGCGCAACCTTTGCCGAGCAGTTGGGACGATGGCGGGATGGCGGCCAGCAGGTTGCGGCGTTCGTGATCGGGGGTGCTGACGGGCTGGCCGAGACCCTGCGCGACAAAGCCCGGATCACATTAAATTTCGGACAGGCGACCTGGCCCCATCAATTGGTCCGTATCATGCTTTTAGAACAGCTCTATCGGGCCGTGACAATCCTGTCGGGGCACCCATATCACCGCGAATAGGGCGTCCAGATGGACGCCTGAAGGCATAAGATGGCCGTGATTCGGCGTCACAGATCAGCTGAATGAACACGCTTCGCAGCACCGCGTCTGGCCTGCGCCCAATTGTGGCGGGCGGTGCCTTTTTGGCCGCTGCGATGTTCGGCATTTCGGGAGGCGTGGCGCAGTCCACCTCAGCAAAGCCCGAACTCGGCGGCAGTCTCGACAACGACATCCTGAGGGCGCGCGGGCAGGAACTCGCCGCGATCCGCGCCGAACAGCAGCGTGCGACCGAGACGACCGCGAAGCTGAGAGCTGAAATCGAGGCCCTGGGACAGGATCGACGCAAGCTGAACACCGATCTGATCGGAACAGCCGCGCGGCTTCGCGAGATCGAGTCGCGGTTATCGGCCACCGAAGGACGGCTCGCTCCGCTTGAAGATCAGGAGCAGCGGCTGAAGGCATCGCTGAAGGAACGCCGCGGCGCGATTGCCGAGGTTCTGGCAGCTTTGCAGCGCATGGGACGCCGGCCGCCGCCAGCTTTGCTCGTCAGCCCTGAAGACGCTGCAACAACGCTTCGCAGCGCCATCGTTCTTGGTGCGGTTGTGCCCGAACTGCGCGAGCGCGCCGAACAGGTCGCGGCCGATCTCGGCGCCCTGCAAAAATTGCGGACCAACATCGCGGTCGAGCGGACCACGCTTTCGGCCGATCTGAAAACGCTGTCCGACGATCAGCGCCGCATGACGCTCCTGGTTGAGGAGCGTCAGAAGCAACAGGCGGAGTCCGAACGCGCGCTGGAACAAAGCCGTGCCCAGGCTGGCGCGCTCGCCCGGCAGGCCGAGACGTTGCAGGATCTGGTCGCACGGCTCGAGCAGGGGCTCGACAATGCGGCGCGCGCCGCCCGCGACGCTGCTGGAGCCGATCAAAAAGGCGCGACCAGACCGGCGCTGGTGGCTCTCAAGGATCCCGGCCGGATGTCGCCGGCCATCGCTTTTTCGTCCGCGCGTGGAACCCTGCCGCTGCCGGTCAACGGCGTCAAAATTCGCGATTTCGGCGCATCGGACGGTATCGGAGGCTCGGAACGAGGCATCTCGATCGCGACACGGCCGGGCGCACAGGTCACGTCTCCCTGCGATGGTTGGGTGGTGTATGCCGGGCCGTTCCGTTCCTATGGGCAACTCTTGATCCTGAATGCGGGCGGCGGGTATCATGTCGTCATCGCGGGGATGGATCGGATTTCCGTCGAGATCGGACAGTTCGTGCTGACAGGCGAACCAGTCGCGGTGATGGGCAGCGGAACAACTCAGGTGGCGGCCGCTTCGTCCAGAGGAGCGAGCCAAGTGGGGACCGGCCAGCCGGTTCTTTACGTCGAATTTCGCAAGGACGGCACGCCCGTCGATTCAGGCCCGTGGTGGGCCAAGAAAGAAAGTGAGAAGGTCCGCGGATGATGCGCAAGACATTCCTGGTTATGGTGGGCGCCGCCACAGGCGCTGCGCTCACGCTGGTGGCGGTGCAGCCCGGATTGGTGTTTTCGGGGATGAGCGCGCGAGCCGCGGCCTCGGCGGACACCTATCGCAACCTCAATCTTTTCGGCGACGTGTTCGAGCGTGTTCGCGCCGACTATGTCGAACGGCCCGACGACGCCAAGCTCGTAGAAACCGCCATCAATGGCATGCTCGCCGGCCTCGATCCCCATTCGAGCTACATGGACGGCAAGAGCTTCCGTGACATGCAGATCCAGACCCGCG